>Ga0008834_1000137_pt1 | contig 80980 bp, 81 predicted proteins | sample HotLakConsUCCL28_FD_62213 | JGI IMG/M metagenome (GOLD analysis project Ga0008834, IMG submission 62213) | Hypersaline microbial mat communities from Hot Lake, Washington, USA - Hot Lake Consortium UCC-L28 | ecosystem: Environmental > Aquatic > Non-marine Saline and Alkaline > Hypersaline >... | reverse complement strand
CGATATGCTCCGATATCTCTGTCCAAATTTCCATCCTTGGCGTTCCACTCAACGTCCAGTGCCACGCGTTCTTTGAAATTATCAACTTTGTAGCCCTTATTCTCAACGACCGACTCTAGAGTCGTGCCGGTGGTCTCTCCTGCCCTACGGTACGGAGAGATAGCCACTTTCAGCTTAATTAAAGTATCCACCCTGCCTTCGCGCCAGCCAAGCTCGCGAAACGACTCGTCCAACCGGGCCGCGATGTCAGACTTATTGCCACCTGCCGCACGAATGTCCGATTCGCTCAAGGAAAACGCTTCTAGAACCGCTAAAATTTCTTCCCATATCTGCGGGCTGGTCGCCATTAATATTGCAGCCGCATTTCGGACTTCACGGAATTGATATCTTCCAAGAATCCTTCGCGGAACCACACCCTCGTAGCTTGCCGTCAGTTCCATCCAGGCAGAAAGGTCAAGAATCCAGCCTTACGCAACACTTTGCGAGTGGTTCTTATAGGTCGCCCAGCTTGGTTTGTATTCATGATCCGCCTGATTTCCCCAAACCTTCCAGTTTTTACGAACTCCTCGCGAAAAAAGTTCCAAGTACGGACCAGGCGAACACGACTCGATTAACTCATACTGCTCGTCCGGCTTCCGACTATGCTCGCGTTTGCGCGACTGTATCATGTTAACCTGCGAACGGCCTGGAGCCAATGTTCGAGCATTTTTTCCCCGAACTCCAAAAAGAAGCACTTCCGTGACATTGCGGAAATAAAAGCCAACGCCGCGCCCATCGGAACCACCATCTTTCCGGATCTTGTGCCATATGATATTGGATTTATATTGAAAGCCCCATTCCTCCATCACCCGCAATCCGTCAGGCAAGAGAGCGTTCGGAACCCAGAGATATAAATGCGCGGTTTCATCGGCGATTTTATCAACCGGTAAATCACATATTTCATTCAATGACATTGTTGCGTAGCGATTCAGTCTCTTATGCTCGGGCGCAACCTTCCCGGTTCTGTTCTGAAATTGCCAGGGCGGATCGGCCAAAATAGTTTTGAATTTTCGACCCTCGCAGCAATCAAGCAGGTCCCGCTCAATATCAGTCAGCGGCTTCGCCTGTAACTTCAAATTATACTGGGTCATGTGCTCTTCGACCGCCTGATCTAGAAGCTGCTGAATAGAAGTGTGCTGCTGGTAGGCCAAGCTCCGCAAGTCATTGTGCACAGATTCGGACATCCGATAAACGATTCCTTTTTTCTTTTGCTTTTCACCCATACGAGCACTCCATCGAAATGATACCATAGTATCAAGAAAAAAGTGAACATAGATCCACAAAAACGCTATAATCCATCAAATCGTCTTAACCGTGCCGATTTCGGTCCGAGCGCTCCGCATCGCTCCCCTCGCGGCCTCCACAACAAGCACCCATCACGACGTCCTCTGCTCACAAGTCAGGGGTCTGTTCTCGGCAGGCAGCGTCGCGCTACGTTCCGACTCAAAGCGCGGCGGCAATTATCTCTTGCGGGCTCTCCTCGACATTGAAGATGAGATCCGGCGGTCCGCAGAAGAACTCGACGACAAGCTGTTCGAGGAATATTGGGGCGAAGCGTGCCCGAAGTCGAAAAGACTGACCGAATGGCTCAAACGAGCAGACTCTCTAGCTCAAGATTGGGTGCCGTCCGATCATCTGTTTCTCGATTGAGTGCTGGCAGGACAAGTCGCTGCTCTGGAAAGCCCAGAGCCTTGGCCACGGCATTCGCGATATGCCATGCCATGACGGGCGGAACCGCGTTCCCGATCTGACGTTCTGTTTCCCGCAGGCCGCATTCGAATCGAAAGGTGTCGGGAAACGACTGAATTCTCGCCGCCTCACGCATCGAGATACGCCTGGGCAGGCGGTAGTGAAACTGAATATTGCCATGGCATTCCGCACGGATCGTATGTCCGGGACGGTCTGCTTTTAAACGCCGATTTCCCTGTTCCGGACTCTTCTTGGCCAGGCTCCATATGTGGTTCGTTTCGGCATCCTTCCCGCAAGCTTCCAAATCGCCGATCGCCCGCTGCGCCGAAACCCAATCGGATTTCGCGTGAGTCGGCAGCGGAGGCACGAAATCCCCAACATCCGGGCGTGTGCCCACGATGAAGACACGCTCCCGCAACTGGGGCACACCATAATCGGCAGTGCGGTACAAGCGATAGCCCACCCGGTAGCCCAGTGCTGAAAAATCGTGGTACACCTGATGCAAGGACGCCCGGTTATACTCCATCAAGAGCCCTTTGACATTCTCCGCCACGAAGACCTTCGGGCGGGTCCGGCGGATCGTCTCGACCATCGCCCGGTAAAGACCACTCCGCTTGCCCGCGACACCCGCACGCTTCCCATTGACGGAAATATCCTGACAAGGGAAACCGCCGACCACCACATCCGCACTCTCCGGCAGGCTGTCCAAATGATCCCAGACATCCCCTGCATGAATCGAATGCCCGAGATTCGCCGCATACGTTCGGCAAGCCGCCTCATTGAAATCATTCGCCCAAACAATATCAAACGGGTGTTCCGGATACGCCACGCCCATGAAGTCGAACCCCCCCCTGAAAGCCCAAGTCCATGCCTCCACAACCGGAAAACAGAGAAACCACCGAGGCCACGCCTGTTGCGTCTACATCAACCCTCTCCAACGACTCCAGAATATCCGGGCGGGACTCCATACCATAGGCCGCTGAAGATTCTGCCAGCAGACCGCCGTCCGATCCATCCAGAAAGGCCTCCGCCCGCTGCTGGAACCACTCCTTCATGTTCATGCCCGATGCGGCTAGCTCGCTGTGCAAACGATCCTTCAAAGCCGGATCCACCTCGATCACAATGCGTCCTGAGTCACTTTTCGCCATAGCGCAAGAAGCTACCGATGTAACATAGGCGCGCAAGCTGTAATTGAAATTTTGTTCATTGTTTTGGGAGGCGCTGTGCACGCTTACTGCTCGGCCCACCCCGAAGCCAAATACTTCCACCTCGGCCCCATCCACCGCGACCAGATGCAGGACTACGCCCAGCGCAAAGGTCTCAGCCTCGAAGTCTGCGAGAAGTGGCTGGTGCCGATCCGGGGGTATTGAAATCACTACTTGCAATACTCTGTGTTGCAAGCAACCTCAAGTGCGATGAGTGAATCGATCACCACCAGCATCCGACTGAGCCCCAAGCTCCGCCGTGCGCTTGAACTCAAGGCGAAAAAGGAGAAGCGGGGCAAGAACTGGATCATCACCCAAGCCCTGGAGAACTACCTGGAGCACGATGCGCGATCCGACTTGGCGGCGGAGGCGCGTCGTCAGTCCGAGATCGCCGCTCGACAAGACGCCGACGACTGGGCGGCGGACGCGGATCTCGACCAATGGAAATAAAACGCGGAGACATCGTTCTCTGTGTGATCGCGGGCGACTACGGGAAACCACGCCCCGCGCTGGTCATTCAATCCGACCTGTTCAATGAGGCGCATCCATCGCTCACCCTGCTTCCGATTACCTCGCACTTGATTGAGACGCCCCTCTTTCGCATCCCGCTCAAAGGCAGCAAAGCCAATGGCCTGAATCAGCCCTCACAGGTCATGGTCGATAAAATCACCTCCGTCCGCCGCGACCGCATCCGTGAACGCATCGGCAAGGTCAGTCCGGTTATGCTCACCAAAATCGAAGAGAGCTTGCTCCGCTTTCTGGGCTTTGAATCGCGATGACCTACCGGGGATTTGCGTGTTGAAGTGCAACATTTTTGGAATGTCGGACATTTTCAAAACGAGTAACGATTCGGAGCGGTCTTCTTTGCTGCCATAATTTCAGGAGGCCAAAAGTTTTAGGCGCGCTTCCTCGGTTTGTGCCTGGGTGCGTTTCTTCGCGCCGCTTTTTAAGGTGCGCTTGCTTAAAGGTGGGGGCACGTTCCAGTATTTGGCGGCTTGGGTCATATCCATACGAAGCAAGGCTTCGTCACCGAGTTCGATCATGCGCTTGGGGCGGGCGACTGAGAGATCCATTGCCTCGATCACCGCCGAGGCCACGGCTCGCGCAAGCGGTGGTGGGACGGCATTTCCAATCTGCCGGGCACCATGCCATTTGGTGTGGTTGAAGCGGAACCAGTCGGGAAAGCCGTGCAACCGCGCCATTTCGCGAACCGTAACGCAGCGGTTGTGCTTGTAGTGGATGGGCCGTGGACTGGTGAATGCGCCGCGCGCGCCATCGGTGCCAGCACGCAGGGTGTTGCTGACCCCGTCGGGAAGAAGCTTGAAAAAGCGCGAGATCGGCTCGACCGTGCCGGGCTCGGTTTCCGCGAAGCGCGTGCGTGAAATACTGCTGTGTTCCGTCCGATAGCTGGAGGTGAGCACCTCCGGATTCAATTTGCGCTGGTACCCTTTGTGCCATGCTTTGGGAGTTTCGCAGCGCATCTCCCGGGCATATGGGGAATGTGCGGTCCAATTCGGCACCTTGGTTTCATCCGTTTTGCAGAGCGCATCGAACAGTTCCGCATCGGGCAAGTCGTCGAGCGCATCCAAACAAGTCGGCCCGGCATTATTGAGCAGATCCGAGTGTTTACCCGGCTGCACAGTGGCCGCCTCGGGATAGAGAGGCACTTCCAATCCCTTTTTCGCGCCGAGCAGGAAAAGGCGTTGCCGGTCCTGGGGCACACCATAGTTCGCGGCATTCAAGACCCGCCATTCCTGACGAACATCGTAGCCCTTGGCCTCGAAGGTCTCAATCAGCTCGAATAGGAATTTCTTATGCTTGCCGACCGTCAAACCCTTGACGTTCTCGAAAACGAAATATGCGGCATCCAGCTCGCAGACGATGCGGACGAAATCTTTGACCAAAGAATTACGCGGATCATCCAACACCCGCTGGCCGATAAGGGAAAAGCCCTGACAAGGGGCACCCCCGAAAACCACATCCACCTTTTGATCTCCGATGAGAGACGCTTCGCGGATCAAATCACCAGAGATGTCCTGAATGGATCGAGGAAGGACAACGCATTCGGGGAAATTATATTGGTGAATGGCCGAGTGCACCGGATCGATCTCCACCGCCGCCAGCACATCGAAGCCCGCCTGTTCGAAGCCCAGACTCATGCCGCCCGCGCCCGCAAAAAGATCGACTCCGATTGGTCTATGTTCCGCCATGATGTTCACCCCTAGCCAATAGATGCATCCGTGATAGGAAAGAGAAATCCGCCCTGAATACATCCGGTCAAGCCATGCAAAAACTGAAGCCGGCTATCGATCGGATCAAGCCTAAATAATGCTCTTTTGTTTACTATTTTAAAAATCCGACCAAATGCCCTAAGTCGGTTCCACCAACCGCGACCAGATGCAGGACTACGCCGAGCGCAAAGCGCTCCGCCTCGAAGCCCGCGGGAAGCAGCTCGCCCGGCCCGGGGGCATCGAGCCACCTCATCCCTGACGCCAGGGGTTGGCCAGTGCCACGCCGGTATCTTCGAAATCACTTATATTCCGCGTCGCCAGACACAGGCCGTGGACACCGGCTGCCGCAGCCAGAAATAAATCCGGTTGGCTGTAGGTGCGGCCTCTCTTGCATCCAAGTTCGACCAGCTCTCGCCACCGAAGCACTACGCTTTCGTCGATTTCGATCACACGCTCGCCAAACCACGGCCGCAGCTCGGTCTCCAGCCATTGGTTCAGCGCATGACGGCGATTCGCATCCTCCAGACGTCCAATGCCGAAGCGGATTTCCGCAAAGGTCACCGAACTGACATACAGCTGATCGAATTCGCGGGCATCCACCCACTCCCGGACAACTGCTGCGCAGCGTGACCTGCGCAATTCCGAAAGGACATTCGTATCGAGCAACCAGCCGCTCACTGCTCTTGTCCGGCCCCCGCCAAGTGGGCAAGACCACGCTTTTTCGTCAGACCGTCCGGAATCTGCTTCGATCGGGATCCTCCCCTTCGCAGATCCTTTATGCGACCTTCGACCACCCGCTACTCAAGTTGGCAGGAATCAACAATACCCTCGAGGCTTGGGAAGAGATTTTTGGCAGTCGAAAGGAAGAAAGACTTTCGAGGTCGATTTGATCGCCGAAATCGGCGAACGCGTGGTTCCTTTTGAAGTCAAATATCAAGATAAGTCGATCCGCGATAGTGACCTCAAAGGGCTCCGCCGATTCATGGAGGAGAAATCCATCGATCTCGGCTACGTCATCACTCGCAATCCGGAGTCCCTTTTCATTACCCAGCCCCACTCCGCCAGGCCGGGAAGGCAAAAAGAGAAACTCGACGCGAACATCATCGGTGTCCCCGCTTGCCTGGCTTGTTATTGGCTTTCCTGATTGTCCCCTACAGTTCATTTGCGTGTTCTCTGCTTCTCCATCAGGCTCTTTGCAATCCGCATCACCCGGAGCGGCCCGTCAACACCGCCCATAGGGCCCGGGCGCTTCGGCGGCGGCCTGCCAGGCGTCCTCGGTGCCGCCGGTCTCGATCCGGCCGGGCAAGTCCATGGCGAGGAGTTCGCGCTTGGGCACCCGGTCGAACTCGCAGGTCCAGAGGACCACGACATTCCAGCCCAAGGCCTCCAGCTCGGCGAGACGCTTCCGGTCCCGCTCGCGGTTGCGAGCGATCTTGGCGGTCCACCACTCGGTGCGTGATTTCGGGATGCGGGCGTGTCTGCAACCTTGGTGCCCGTGCCAAAAGCAGCCGTGCACGAAGATCACCGTGCCGTATTTCGGCAGCACGATGTCGGGCTTCCCCGGAAGCTTGCGGTTTTTGGGTCCGTTGACGGTAAATCGATAGCCTAGACGATGCAGCAAGGAACGCACGAATAACTCGGGCTTCGTGTCCTTGCCTTTCACTTGGGACATTAGCCAGCTGCGCTTTTCCGGATCAAAAACATCAACCATCGACCTTGACCCTAGCATGCTTGCCTCCACGGTTCGAGTCCACGCTTCAACGCAGGTTCTGCCGACAGGCAGGGTGAAAGTCGCCGTGGGAGATTCCGGTCGGTTTGAGCTCCTCTAGAAAAACGGCGACGGATTTGAACCATTTTGATTCTTTTACTCATAAAGAACTACTTTGGTTCCTGTTTGACAAATTGAACCTTTCCGATTCTTTGGACTTCGTGCCGGCTTCACCTGAGCTTTATTTGGCCGTAATCGGCGATCTCGTGGCCTCGAAGGCGATCCGCGACCGGGCCGCCTTCCAAGCGAAGCTGCGACGCAAGCTGGCGGAGCTTTCCTCATCGGAATCGGTCCTTTCTCCCTTCACCCTGACGCTCGGCGACCAGTTTCAGGCGCTTTTCCAATCCGGGCGCGGACTGTTCCAAAGCCTCTTCGAGATCCGGGCCCTGCTTCACCCGGTGGCCTGCCGCTTCGCCCTGAGCGTCGGGCAGCTGAGCACCGCCGTTAACCGCGAACAGGCCATCGGGATGGACGGTCCGGTCTTCCACAGCGCCCGCCAAGGGATCGAGCAGCTCAAGAAGACGGGCGACGGTTTCGTGCTTTCGGGCCTCTCCCGGCCGATGCGCGCGCTGGTGGACCCGGCGGCCCGCCTCCTTTGGGCGGGCACCGATTCCTGGAACGCCAACCGCTTGGAGATCATGGCCCGGCTCCTGACCGGCCAAACGGAAAAAGAAATGGCGAAGGCGCTGGCCATATCGGAACGGGCGGTCTACAAGAACATCCACGACGCCCGCCTCGACGAATGGACCCGGCTCATCGAGTCGGTCGAGGCGCGCCTGACCCTCCTGCTCAAGCCCGATCCTCCGGCCCCGTGCTGATCTTCGCCTTCGTCTTCTTTCTCAGCCGCTTCTGCTTCCTCTGGCAGAACGCCGCCCTTGCCGCCACCGTGATCGTCGCGTCAAAGGCTTGGCCCGCTTCAAGCGCATGGAGGAGGACACCGCCTTCGCCGAATACGTGATCATCGGAACTTTCCTCTCCGTTCTCCTGACTTTAGTGGCCTTCACCCTCGTCCGCTACTGGCTAGCCGACTTCAGCCCCCACCAGCTCCACCGATGAATCCGGTCCGACTCCTCTCCCTCTTCCTCGCCGCATTCGCACCCGCCCTCTCCGCCCAAAGCTCCGTCTGGAAGGCCGAGCGCGAAGGCGCCACCGTCTATCTCGGCGGGACCTGCCACATCCTGCGGTCCTCCGATTTCCCACTGCCGTCCGAGTTCGACGCCGCCTACTCTGTGGCGGAGAGCTTGGTCTTCGAGGCCGATCCCGCCGAGCTCCAATCGCCCGAGTTCGCCACGCAGTTGATGGCCCGCGCACGCTACGACGACGGTCGGACGCTCCGTTCCGAACTTTCACCCGAAGCCTACGCCGCCCTCGAGGCGCATTGTGCGGAAAGCGGCTTCCCCATCGCGATCCTGAACGGCCTGAAGCCGGGCATGGCGGCCATGATGCTCGCCCTGCACGAGCTGCAAAAGGCGGGCGTCTCGCAGGAGGGCGTGGATTTCTTCTACCATAAAAAGGCCGTCGCCGACGGGAAGCCGATCTCCGGCCTCGAAACCGCCGAATTCCAACTGGAGCTCATCACCTCGATGGGCGACGGCATGGAAAGCGAGTTGATGCTCTACTCCCTCCAAGACCTCGACCAGATCGAAGCCTATTTCGACGGACTCATCCGCGCCTGGCGCAGGGGCGATCTGGACCGGCTGGACAGCCTTTTCGTCGAAGACCTGGCGACGTATCCCGATCTCTACCAACGCCTTTTAGCCGACCGAAACACGCGCTGGCTCCCCCGGATCGAGGCCCTATTCGAGAGCCCCGAAACGGAATTCGTCCTCGTCGGCGTCGGCCACCTCGTGGGCGAAGACGGCCTGCTGCACCTCCTCGAAGAACGCGGCTACGAAGTCACCCAAGTGAGCGCCCCCGCCCCGTAGCGGATCCGAGGCTTCTCGGTCGGCCGACTAGACAGGCCCGGGAGAATCCGGACCGCGGTCCCAAGGTCGGGGGCCGAGGCCGCCCGACAACGTTCTCGCCGACGAGCAATCGCCCCAAAGTTGACGAGCGGCCTCGCCCCTCGACCCGACAACCCAAGAGCTGGAAAAAAACCAACGCTGGCTCAGGCAGCACCCGGCGCCCGCACACCCCCGACGGTTCGACCTCAAAAGACGGCTCGAGCGCCGCAAAAAGCCTCAAAACACGCAGCAGGCCAGGCCGATGAGTTTTCAACCTTTCGCCATTTCGGACTGGCGCTTATCCCGCTCGTAAGCGACGGGGACCTTCGTCTTGAGTTTCCAACCCTTTCGCTCCCAAGCCAAACACCGCCTATTTCTTGAGCGTTCGGCCTCCGCCCGGCAGCAGCTCCCGCAAGTCTCCGACCTCGGTCGCCACCTCGGCCTCGGGGGCGTCCGCTTCGGAGGGAAAATAAACGAAATGCGCGCCGACATGCCGGGCGGCCCGCTGGTCGGCATCGGCATCCCCGATAAAGACAACCCGCGCGGCCGGGGTCCCGGTCTCTTTTAATATTCGCTCCATGCTCTCCGGTTTGCCCGGCGGCGAGCCGACGATCCGGTCGAAGAGCGCCGTGCCGCCCGCCGTGTCGAGCATCGCCTCGAGGGGGGCCTGCGGCGTGCCCGAAAGCACGTAGCGCCTCGCGCCGGCCTCGCGGCAGGCCTCGACGAACTCCCGCGAACCGGTCCGCCAGCCCGCCGCCGCACAGAGCGGTTCGCAGATTTCGGTGAAGCGGTCGACCTCCCGCGCGAGGAAATCCGCGTCGACTTCGACGCCGAGGATTTCCTCGTAAAAATGCCGCACGTGGTAGGAGCGGCTGCGTCCGAAGCCCGACATCACATAGCGCATAAAGGCCTCGCGCCGGTCCGCATGCGCCTCCGGCACCCAGCGGCGAAAGGCCTCGATCTTCGCGGGCATGCTGTCGAGCAAGACGCCGTCGCAGTCGAAAACCACGAGATCGATCGGCTTGACGGAACCGGCTAATTGGAGATCCATGCCCAAGGGATGGGCGAAATCCCCGCCCCTCGCAACGCACTTTCCGCTTTCCCCCGCCCCCATTCCTCCTTTCTCTTCTCTTTCTTCCAATTTCAGCCTTTCAGCTTTTCCAAATTTCCGCGTTTCCCAAATGTCCCTCTTCCAAGCCACGCTTTTCACCGGGATCTTCCTGCTCGCCTTCGGCGGTCATTTCCTCTGGCGCGGCGCGGCCACCGAGAAAAGCGCGAAGGCCTTTCCCCGCTCCCAAGCCGCCGCACTCCTGCTGATGGGCGCGGCCTCCGCCTGGTTCCTCTACAAGGTGCTCCACCTCGGTCCGGCCGATTTCGGCCAGTACCGCAACCTGCTTTTCATCGCCTTTCTGGCGGTCGCGGTCGGCTCCTTCTATTTCGTGCCCGACTTCCTCGCCGTCCGCGGACTGGCCGCCCTGATCTTGCTCGTCGCGGGCGCCTTGCTCGACGCCGCCTTCATGGAGGACCCCATGGCCCGCCTCTTTCTGGTCGGCTTCGTTTATGCCATGATCGTCGTCGCGCTGATCCTCGGGGCCAGTCCCTACAAACTGCGCGACTTCCTCGGCTGGCTTTACCGCCGGAGCATCCGCCCGCGTATCTTCGGCGGCATCTTCGCCGCCTACGGCCTGCTCCTCACCGTCGTCGCCCTCACCTACTAGCCCTCCGTGGATACCGGTATCGTCCAACCCGGCTTGCTCCTGATCGTCTCCGGCCCCGCCGGCAGCGGCAAGACCACGCTGTGCGAGCGTATCCTCGCCGAGGAGCCCTCCCTCCGCCGCGTCGTCACCTCCACGTCGCGCCCTCCCCGCGAGGGCGAGCAGGACAAGGTCGACTACTACTTTTTCGACAAAGAGACCTTCGAACGGAAGATCGAGGCAGGCGACTTCTACGAGCACGCCCGCGTCCACTCCAACCACTACGGCGTTCTCAAAAGCGAGGTCCGGGAAAAGCTCGCCGCAGGCAGCGACCTGCTGCTGAACGTCGACGTCCAAGGCGCCGCCACCTTCTGCCGGGCCGCCGAGACCGATCCGCAGCTCCAGGGGCGGGTCGCCAGCGTCTTCCTCATGCCCCCCGGCATCGAGGAGCTCGAGCGGCGCCTCCGCGGCCGCGGCACGGACGACGAGGCCGAGATCCAGCGCCGTCTCCGCGTGGCCATCGACGAGATCGAGCACTGCGACCGCTACGACTACTGCATCCGTAGCGCCAGCCGCTGGGAGGACTTCGAAAACCTCCGCTCCATCTACCGCGCGGAAAAAATGCGCGTCCGCCACTGATCCCGCTCCAAGCTCTTACGAGCAGGGCTGCGGGACCATCGGGTTCGCGCTACCAGGTGTATTCCACCGTGTAGCGCACCGTCTCGATTGCGTCGGCCGCCACGGTCACGGGAAACTCGATGGTCTGGGCGTCCGTCTTTTCAAACTCGTGGGTCTTCGTCGTGATCTCCCAGTTGGACCAGCGGTAGAGGTGCTCGACCACCTGCACCGTCACCGGCTCCTCGCTGCGGTTGCGGATCTCGATCTCGACCGTCTCACGGATCAAGTCTTGGCTGGTGTGCCGGAAGAAATCCGTCTGGCTGCGCTCGCCCACCAAGTCGAAGGCATTGCCGAGGTAGACGCGGACGGTCTCGTTCTTCGGCGTGTGGTCGATCGTGTTTTCGCCCGTGAATTCCAGCTGCCCGTCGCTGTCCATCCGGTAGAAGCGGGTCTTCCCCGCCGGCAGAGCCACGCCCAGACCGTTGGCCTCCGAATTCACGAACTCGCGGTAAATGGCGACGTCGGGGTTCGCGTTCTGCCCGTAGTTCTGGTTTTGATTCACGCCGCCGAAGTAGCGCCAGTTGTAAGGGATGTCCGCGCCGTCGTAGACATAGCGCTTCTTCGTCCGCACGCCCTCCGCCCGCACGAACTCGACCTGCTTGGTCTCGGCGTCGCGCAGGGTCGTCGGCAGGGGCAAGGTGTACATGTGGAATTCGTCGAACTTCTTCGCCTCGACTTCCGGAGCCGCGTCGAAGGAGGCGCGCGCCATCTCCATCACCATCCCCTTGGCCCGGTTGCGCTCGTCCTCGACCTTGTTCACGTCTCCCGCGATCAGCTTGATCTTCGCGTCCTCGAAACGGGTGCCGGTGTCGTTCTGGATCGAGACCCAACCGGTCAGGGTGACGGCGTCGCCCTCCTCGGGCAGCACGAGGTTGTAGTCCGCCTTCCAGGACATGCCGCCGGTCAGGTAGCTCAACTGCGCCTCCAGCTTCGCCGCACGGTCGGAAAACAGCTTCCAAGCGAGCGTCGGCAACAGCACCGAGTCGTCCCCGAGGTCGGGAAACAGCGGCTGGCCGGGGAGCTGGGTCATCAAGCGCCCCTCCACCTCGACGATCGGCTCCAGCTGGGTCGCATACTCGCCCCCATGCGGATTACGCTTCATGACCATGGACGGCGCGCGAATGATGCGTCCCTCGACCAGGAGCTCCTCGTCGCCCAGAAACCTTTGGAAAGCGATCGTCTTGCCCTCGAACATCTGCAACAGCCGCATCTGGTCGACCGGGTCGCCGCGGTAGCTCTGCTCGATCACGCTCAGGTCCACCTTGCCGGAGGGATCCCGCAACACCACCGACTCGGGCTCGAGCTGGCTGGTCACCCCACTGTAGCTGGCTTCGTTGACGCCCCTCGAAAGGTCCAGCGGGACCGTGTCGCGGACCACGCCGAAGTCGTCGTTGTAAACGGTGATCGCCGGCTGGGCGAAGGCGGCCGGAGCCGCCGCAAAACAAATGGTGACGAGAATTTTGGTTTTCATATAGGAAGACAACGCAGGAGCAGTAAGTTTTATTAGAACGGATCTCCAAAAAATTGAAATGACGGAATTCCAAGCACCGATTCACCCCCCAAAACGTGGCGTGCGCGCTTGCGCGCGCTCCCCGCACCCAAGCCCCCCGCATCAAAAAACCCACCCCAAACGTGGCGTGCGCGCTTGCGCGCGCTCCCCGCACCCAAGCCCCCCGCATCAAAAACCCGCCCCCACAAGTCCACCTCAAACACAACTCCCGCCGCCGCGCTCCAATGCGTGCCCCGGCCGATCCGCTTCCACCGATTCCGCCAAGTCGCACAAGAATTCGACCATTGCCTCGAAGCGCTCGCGGCAGCGCTTGTCGGCGATCAGGCCAAACTCCGCGTAGGCCAGAGTGCCGTTGCCGATGTAGATCGTGCCCTTTCCCGCCTTTAGCGCGCGCATCAACCACTCTCGACGCTCCGCCGTGAGCAGGGCGGAGAGCCGATGACCCGAGTCCGTCCGCAAGTCGACCGCGGCATCGAAGGCGGCGTCCCCGCTGCGCCAGCGCAACTTGCCGCCACTGTCCCGGTGGCGCAGGCCGCCGAGCATTCCGGTCGGGGCGATCTCCGCTTTCAGCCGCCGGTCGCGCAGCTCGAGCTTGAGCACGGTTTCCACCTGCCGGGTGTTTTGTAGTCCCTTGCCGGGGACCGAAATGGAAAGCTCGCGCCCGCGGTGGCTCCCAAAGACCGATGGCTCGGGACGGACGAAGCCGAAAAGCTTCGGTGGGTGCCGCGTCAGTTCGAGCCCGAAGCGTTCGGCGATTCGCGCATACTGACTTTCGATGCGCTCGGAAGCCTTCCGCACCAAGGTCCGGAACAACAGCGCGATCGCGGCAACCAGCGCCAGAATGATGAGAATCTCAGGCATGCTTGACCGATTGTGCGAACGCCCCCTCTACAAGCGAGCCCTTTCCCCCGCTTGACGGATGTTTGCTTCTCCCGAACAGTAATGCTTATGGAAGCATTTACCTATGAAGGAAAAATCGGATCCGTTCGCATCCGAAACGTCAAAGAAGAAGACATCCCGCGCCTGATCGAGCTCAACAAGAAGGCCTTTCCTCTGATGGCCGAGGAGAACGTGGTTTGGAGCGAGCGGCAGCTGCGCAACCACCTGAAGGTCTTCCCCGGCGGCCAGATCGCCGCCGAGGTGGATGGCAAAGTCGTCGGGGCCATCGCATCCCTTATCATCCAGACCGGCCGCGATCCCTACCGCGCCCATACCTACGGAGGCATCACCGACGGCGGCTACTTCCACAACCACGACGAGCATGGCGACACCCTCTACGGGGCCGACGTCTACGTCGACCCCGACTGTCAGGGCAAAGGCGTCGGACACGCGCTCTACGAGGCCCGCCGCCGGCTCTGCCGCGAGCTCAACCTGCGCCGCATCCTCGCCGGCGGACGCCTCGCGGGCTACGACGCACACGCCGACACGCTCACCCCGGAGGCCTACGCGCGGAAGGTCAAAGACGGCGACTTTCGGGATGATGTATTGAGCTTTCAACTACGCGAAGGCTTCGTCCTCCGCGGCATTCTTCGCAACTACATCGTCGACCCGAAAAGCCGCAACCACGCCAGCCTGATCGAGTGGCTGAACCCCGATTACGTGGAGCGGGAGAAAAGCTCGAAGGTCCGCATCGCCTGCGTCCAATACAAGGTGCGGAAGATCGACGGCTTCGAGGAGTTCGCCAACCAAGTCGAGTACTTCGTCGAGACCGCCGCAGACTACCGCTCCGACTTCGTCCTCTTTCCCGAGTTCTTCAGCGTCCAGCTGCTCTCCGTGATCGAGCCTCTCTCTCCGCTCGAGGGCATTCACAAGCTCGCAAAGGACTTTACCGAACCCTTCATCGGACTCATGTCCGGGCTGGCCCGGAAGTACGGGGTCTACATCATCGGCGGCAGCCATCCAATTCAGCACGGCGACAAACTCTACAACGAGTGCCTCATCTTCGATCCGGAAGGCCGTTACGTCAGCCAGCCGAAGCTCCACATCACGCCCTCCGAGCAGCGCTACTGGGGCATTTCCGGCGGACACGAACTCGTCATCCTGCCCACCCCCAAGGCCAAGATCGCGGTGCAGATCTGCTACGATATCGAGTTCCCCGAGGCCTCCCGCTACCTCTCGGACCAAGGGGTCGAAATCCTCTTCGTGCCCTACTGCACGGACGACCGCCACGGCAACCTCCGGGTGCGTTACTGCGCCCAAGCCCGCGCCATCGAAAACCAGATCTTCGTCGCCATGGCGGGTATCATCGGCAACCTGCCGAGCGTCCCGGCCATGGACATCCACTACGGCCAAGCCGCCATCTTCACGCCCTGTGACTTCGAGTTCGCCCGCGACGGAATCCAAGCCATCGCCGACTCGAACGTGGAGACCCTCCTCGTCAACGACATCGACACCGGCGACCTCTACCGCTCCCGCGCGGCCGGCTCGGTCACCCCGCGCCTCGACCGCCGGACCGACCTCTTCGAGCTCAAGGTCCACCTCAAGAACCTCGACACCGACAACACGCCCACCGAAGCCCCGGGAATCGACCTGCCGAAGTGAGTTTGACCTGCCATCTGTTATTATGGATGTTAAAGTACATGGCCATCGAAACAAATCATCCGTTCATCGATGGGAACAAGCGAAACGGCTTCCTCGCCGCTTATACTTTTCTCGGGATCAATGGGTTCCACCTGAAAGCGAGCGAAGAGGACGCGGCCGTTCATAGCCTCGCCCCCGCCGACAGCCGCGTCAGCAACGCCGAGCTGAGCCACTGGCTCTCGCGCAATTGCTCCACCCGAAAATAGCCGCCATGTCCGCGCTCACCGTCTCCGCCGTTTACGGCCAGGATATCCTCGTCCACCTCGACGCCCTCGCCGAGTTGCGCATCCGCGTCTTCCGCGAATGGCCTTACCTCTACGAAGGCACCGCCGACTACGAGCGCCGCTACCTGCGCCACTACGCCGAAAGCCGCTCGGGCGTCTGCGCCCTCGCCCGCGACGGCGGCCGGATCGTCGGCGCCTCCACCGCGCTGCCTCTGGCCGAGGCCGGCCAAGCCTTTCGGAAGCCTTTCGAGGACGGCCCCCACCCGGTGGAGTCGATCTTCTACTTCGGCGAGTCCGTCCTCCTTCCGGAATACCGTGGGCGCGGGACCGGACGCGCCTTTTTCAAATTGCGGGAAGCCGCCGCGCGGGACTTCGGCGCCCGGCTCGCCGCCTTCTGCGCCATCCTCCGCCCGGCCGACGATCCCCGCCGACCCGTCGGCCATCGCCCCCTCGACCCCTTCTGGGAGCGGCTTGGCTACCGCCGGCAGGAGGGCTGGCCGCTCGATTATGCTGGAGGGAGATTGGGGAATCCCTAGAGTCGGAACACGAATTGGCCTTCTGGCTGAAGGCACTCTGAACCTTCGAACTCCCATTTCCATGAAGCTTCCCGCACTTTGCATCCTCGGCGCGGCACTCCTCTTGGGCGGCTGCGGCACCACCCAGAACCAGCGGATCAGCCGGAACGAGGCGCTCTTCAACAGCTACACGCCCACCGAGCGTAAACTGATCCGCATGGGCGAAGTCGCCGTCGGCTTCGATCAGGACCAAGTTCGCATGGCCCTCGGCGAGCCCACCCGCGAGCGCACCGTCGACAGCGCCGCAGGCAAGCTTATCGTCTGGGAATACGCCGAGATCAACCCGCGCGTCGGCCTCTCGGTCGGCGCGGGAACCGGCAGCTGGGGCCGTAGCGGCGTCGGCGGCGGGGTCGGGGTCGGGGTCAGTCCCGACCGCACGAAGCTGCTCAAGCGCATCACCTTCGACCGGCAGACCGGCGAAGTCAGCAAGGTCGAGTCCTACGATTGAGCCCACCCATAGCGCGCAGCTTCAGCAAGCGTCCCCCGAGCCCAAGCGCACCCAAATCAAATGCCCGCCCGCAGTTACCGCGCCGAAGATTTCAAGACCCGCCTCGCTTGGACGGATATCGATCCCGATTACCTCCGCCAGCTCATCGGCCTCGCCAAGATCGAGGACCTCGCCGGCGCGGGCCTCGCCGAGCGCCCCGCCCGCATCGGCGATGTCACCTCCGCCCTCATGCCGGAAGGAGCGAAGGGCCGCGCCAAGCTCGTCGCCCGCGTGCCCCTCGTCGCCTGCGGACTCGAGCTGATTCAATTGGTAGTGGAGGCCTATGGCGAAGGCTGCCGCTGCGAGACGGCCGTCACCGACGGCACCGACCTGCTGTCCGGAGATGTCCTCGCCCTCCTTGAAGGCCCCTCGGCCACCCTCCTGCAGGCCGAGCGGGTCCTGCTCAATTTCCTCCAACACCTCGCCGGCATCGCCAGCCTGACCCGCGAGTACGCCGACCTGCTCTGCGACAGCTCCACCGCCCTGCTCGACACCCGAAAAACCCTGCCCGGCTACCGCGTGCTCCAAAAATACGCCTTCGCCTGCGGGGGCGGCTACAACCACCGCATCGGCCTCTTCGACCGGGTCATGCTCAAAGACAATCACCTTGCGGTCTCGGGAGCCACCGGCGGCGAACGCCTGACGGAGACCGTCGCCCTCGCCCGCAAACTCTGTGGCGACCTGCCGATCGAGGTCGAGGTCGACCGCCTCGAACAGGTCGCGCCCGTGCTCGAAGCCGGCGCCGACATCATCCTCCTCGACAATTTTTCGGTCGAGGAGCTGCGCGAAGCGGTCCATTTGATCGACGGCCGCGCCTGCACCGAGGCGAGCGGCGGCATCACCCACAATACCCTTCCAAAGCTCGGGCAACTCGGGCTTGACTTCATCTCCACCGGCGCGCCCGTCCACCAAAGCACTTGGAAGGATATCGGCATGGACTGGCTATGACCGGCGGGGTCGAAAACTACCGGATGGAGCGCGCCACGCCCGACGAGACCGCCCTCGTCGCAGCCCTCGCCGAGGCCGGCGATGCCTTTGTCTCCGGCAACGATCTGGCGCGGCAGCTCGGGGTCTCCCGCCCCGCCATCAAGGCCAAGCTGGATAAACTCCGGACCAAAGGCTACGCGCTCGAAGCCGTCCGCAACCGGGGCTACCGGCTGCAGGGCGAGCCCGAAGTGATCGAGCCCGCCCTGCTCGCCTACCAGCTCAAGCGCCTCGATTGCCCGGTCCCCGCCCTCTACTTCCCTGTCATCGACAGCACCAACAGCGAGGCCGAGCGCCAGCAGTCCCGCAACCGCGCCGCCCCCTTCGCCGTGCTCTCCAGTTGCCAGACCCGGGGCCGCGGCCGACTCGGCCGTAACTGGCACAGCGCCTCCCCCGACAACCTCTACCTTTCCGTCTGCTTCACCCCGGATATCCCGCCCCAACAACTCCAGCATTTCACGCTCTGGGCGGGCATCCGCGTCTGCCGCTGCCTCCAGCCGTTCGTCCCCAAGGCCCGCCTCCAGGTCAAATGGCCCAACGACCTCCACTGCGAGGGCCGTAAGTTCGCGGGTATGCTGACCGAGGCGCGAATGGACGCCGACCGGATCCGCTCCATCATTTTCGGGATCGGCCTCAACGTGAACGGCAACCCACTTCAATTCCCTCCCGAGCTCCGGCCTTCGGCCACCAGTTTGCACGCCGTCCACGGCCAAACGCTCTCCCTCAACGAAGTCGCCGCCCGCGTGATCCACGCCGTCCAGAAAGCCTACGAGGGCTGTATCGGCGGTTCCCCTACGGAAAGCCTGGCCGAGGCCTGGCCGCCGCTCGACGCGCTCGCCGGCAAGACCGTCCAAGCTCAGACCGGCGGCCGCGAGATCTCCGGGCTCGCCTGCGGCATCGACGAGGGCGGCGCCCTCCTGCTCCGCGACGCCACCGGCGCCACCACCGCCCTCCGCGCGGGCGATGTCAGCCTGAAGAAAGAAGGTTGAAAATGTTCGCTCCGATTCACACCCCTCTCTTCCCTCCCTGCTGCGAAAGGGGCAGCTCGTCCCGGCATGGCCGAGCGGAGCCGGACGCCCCTCTGCGGCGGGGTGCTCGTCTCCTGAGCAAACCCTTCCGCACAACCCATTAAAATGCCCAAGCCCAACCAGGTTCTAGCCGTCGATGTCGGCAACACCAGCATCCACTACGGCCTCGTGGAGGGCGACCTCGTTACCAACACCGCCCATCACCCGACCGCCGCCCTGCGGGATGGACCCGATCCGGAGCTCACCCAGGCCCTCGCCCGACTCGCCGGGCCCGACGGGGGGATCGCCTTCTGCTCGGTCGTGCCGGACATCAACGACGCACTCCGCGCCTCCATCGCCCCGCTTCAGCGGCCCGTCTTCCACCTCACCCACGAAAGCTGCCGCGGCCTCGAACTCGTCTACCCGAAGCCCTCCGAGATCGGCCAAGACCGGCTCGCCAATACGATCGCCGCTCAGGAATACTTCGGCAGTCCCGCCGTCGTCATCGACATGGGCACCGCCGTCACCTTCGACGTGCTCTCCCAGCGGGGCTACGAGGGCGGCATCATCGCGCCCGGCCTTCAGGTGATGACCCGCTACCTCCACGAGCAAACCGCCCTCCTGCCGGAACTCTCCGAGGCCGATCTCGTCGCGGTCGAGGGCGGGATCGGCAAGTCCACCGTCCACGCGATGAAGCTTGGCGTGAGCGTCGGCTTCTCCGGCATGATCGATGCCCTGCTCCAACGGGTCACCGCCGAGCTCAAGGCGCGCGGCGAGCCCGCACCCGTGGTCCTCGCGACCGGCGGCAGCATCGCCAACCTGACCCGCGAGTGGAATTTCAAAAGCCGCTTCGTCCGCGACCTCACCCTCCTCGGACTTGCCGTCGCCTACCGCCGTTTCCGTTAGCCGCCGCCCGGCGCTGCTCGATCCTACTCCGTCATTCAGCCCGGAGGCCATTCGAGAGGCCGGCCACCAAGGACATGCAAGTGCAGGTGGGGAATCGTTTCACCGCCGTCTTTCCCATTATTCACAACCACGCGGTACCCTCCTTCGAGCCCGGTCGAGCGCGCGACCTTCGCCGCCGTCAAAAGCAGGTGCCCCAAAAGGGAACCATCCTCCTCGCCCGCCTCGCCAATCCGCGGAATGACCCGCTTGGGAATCACCAATAGGTGCGTCGGGGCCTTCGGGTCGATGTCGTGGATAACGATGCAGCGCTCATCCTCGTGCTCGATCTTGGCCGGAATCTCCCTCGCAATGATCCGTTCGAAAAGCGTAACCATGGCTTGAGCCTGCCCGAGTTCCCAAGGATGGCCAGCGAAAAAGCCCCCGCACCTCCGTCCCGGCCCTAGTCAGGCTGTTGTTTGGCTTTGGAGAATCGCTGAAATCAAGAACACGAAGCTCACCACCCCAAGCCATCGACCTAAAAGCGGACCGTTCACAGCCACGGACCCCTATTCCCCACCGCACCGAGACGCGACGACCTTTGTTAACCAGGCTAATTTTATTGTCACATGCGCGAGCTCATAACCCCGACTTTCGCCGTCGCTCCGTTGGGGGCTTTTCGAACCGACTTTAAACGTTTTGTTTGGCAGGGAGTCCCGGCGCGTGGACTGATCCCGCTGGTTTCACCGCCAGTGCGGCTCAACCAACCCCAGAGAATTCGAAGACCAGCACAGTCCGACTTCCCCGCTGCTCGAGAAATTCCGGACGCGGGTCCGAGGAGACGGCGCGCCATCCCCTCAGAGCACAATAACCTGCAACTGTGAACCATTACTGGCCCAAGCGCAGGCTAGGTCGTCGATCCATGCTTGCACCCGCATGTACTGCTGGGCTCGGTTTTTCGTCCAATTCCGCCCCTGCGGACAAACGGCTTCTCGAAGACCGGTTATCAGCAGAAGCGCGGCACGACGGCCCGCAAGCTTCTTCATTTCGGAAACGATTCTCTGCCTTATCCACAGTGGGCTCATTACCTCGGTCGAGGGAACGTGCCAGTGCGCGAGCGCGAAATCCCGCTCGCCGGCTTCACCCAAATGGAGATCGGCCAGTCGCTCGACATACCTTTCCCAAGAGCTTTCGTTCGGATTAGCAGCGCCTTCCCGACGGAAAAACTCCAGCGCATGTTTGGCATGCTCCGCAACTTCGCTGTCCTTCCGGCCGAGGCGGGAAAACAGTTCATTTAGCGAATCAAATGTATCAAAATGATCAGCCTTTCCCATGCTCCGAGGATTCCTTCAGCTCATTGATCTCCTGCGCCAGCTCCGAGAGGTCTCTGAAATCCTTGTAAACCGAAGCATACCGCACATAGGCGATCTGGTCCAAGTGCCGTAGCCGAGTCATAATGTGCTCTCCGATCGCCTTCGCCGGGATTTCATGATCGAACTCCTTTTCCAGCGAGGCCAAAACGTCAGCGACAAGCATCTCAATCTGCATGACGTCAATCGGGCGTTTTTCCACCGCCTTCTTCAAACCACCGAGCATTTTTGCCCGATCGAAGTCCTCCCGGCGACCATCTCGCTTCACGACCTGCAAATCCGCCCGCAGCACTTCTTCGATTGTCGTGAATCGATAGCCGCACTTCAGACATTCGCGTCGACGCCGGATGGAGGTTTCGTTTTTACCCGTCCGGGTATCCAACACTTTCGTGTCAAGAGAGGTGCATTTGGGGCAACGCATAGCATTCAGGAGACCATTTCCGCCATCCAAGAGTTCCAAACACCTGAATATCGGGCACTGAAGGGGACGCAATCCTCATATTCAATCCCTTTTTGCGGAGCACGCTGGGTCGTTTTTTTCACCCGCACGGCGCATCCCTAACTGAAAATATCGCTCCGAAGCGCACCAATTACGGTCATGTCGCCCCAATCAGCACCTCGCAAAGGCTTGGCCGTCGGCAGAGTCCGTCGACCTCTCTCCTGCCTCCAGGCTTCGGCAAAACTTTTTACGAACTCGGCGGATCCTAGAATTGCCCCTTCGCTGAAGTACCGTATCCGGCAGCGCAAGACGACCGCCTTCGGCAAAACGCCCCGCTCATGCTCGAGTACGCGAACGGCCGCGGCCCGGTCCACGGACATTCCCCCTGCCGCTTCGGCACCTTTCCCGAAGATTAAAGTCCGGTGTGCGCTAAGCGCCTCGGCTTGGCTAATTCTGGGACGTGCGCTTCCCCCAGCATACGCGGACCAAACGATGCTCAATCCATGGATCGCCCTTGCCTTTCCTGCGACAGCTTCCGCATAACCACAAAATCGGTAATCTTTTGGATCTTTCACCAACCCCGCCCGGACCGGATTGAGATCGATGTACGCCGCCATCGTCTGGAGCGGGTTGCCTTTTCCCTCGACGACGACGCTTTTGAAGCGCTCCGCCCACAGAGTTCCGAACCGGCCGCGGGTCTGGTTGAACCAAATCGAAAAACGTTGCTTCAAGGTCTTCATGAAGGCGGAGACGTCGCCCATCCTAGCAAGGAGCTTATTGCGGATCGCTTCGGCTTCCTCTCCACCCGCCCTTAACGTCGACTCCAGCTGAGCGACCGAGGCGGGCGCGTGAGGCGTCGGCTTCGGATAAAGAACGCCATAACGACGAAGCAGTTCCGCGTCGGAAACCGCTCCCTTTTGCGGAAACCTAAGCAACACATGAAAGTGATTCGACATCACCGCATAGGTTAGAATCTCACCACCGGAAAATTCCGCGACCTGCCAAAGCATCTTCCGTAAGACCTCCTTTTCCCGGTCTCCAAACACCCGCTCCCCATTCACCGTCCGCGTCATGCAGTGGTAGATTGCTTCTCCTTCCCGAACCCGCATCCGTCGTCTTTTCATCACTCCAATTCAACAAAAACCAACTCAAAGGTCAACAAAATTTTACCTGGTTAATTTTTAGTAGCTCCAAATGAAGGTTTTAGAGGGCGAGGAAGTTTTCCAGAAGGCGCATGCCGCTTTGGGTTGCGATGGACTCGGGGTGAAACTGGACTCCCCAGACCTGGAGGGTTTTGTGCGCGAGGCCCATGATCTCGCCTTCCTCGGTTTCTGCCGTGATTTCCAAGCAGTCGGGCAGGGTCTTTCGCTCGACGAGGAGGGAATGGTAGCGCGTCGCTTCGACCGGATTAGGAAGGCCTTTGAAAAGATCGGTATCCCGGTGCTTAACGGGCGAAGTCTTCCCGTGCATCAACCTCTCCGCACGAACCACCTTGCCGCCGAAGTGTTGGCCAATGGCCTGGTGCCCGAGGCAGACCCCCAGGAGCGGCTTCCGTCCTGCAAAAGCCCCGATCATTTCCAGACTCACGCCCGCCTCGTTCGGGGAACAGGGGCCGGGCGAGATCATGACCCGATCGGGATCGAGATCCAACGCCTCCTCGACGGTGATGGCGTCGTTGCGGAAGACCCGCTGCTCGACCCCCAGTTGACCGAAGTACTGAACCAGGTTGTAGGTGAAGGAGTCGAAATTATCGATTACGAGGAGCATGTTGACGAGCGCGTGAATTCAAAGGCGGGTCGGAGTTCCATGGGCTTTTCCGGAGCCGAATTTCAAGCTTCGCCTAGATCCCCAAGGACCCGTGGCGCCTCCTGCACGTCCTTGTCACCACGGCCGCTAAGATTGCCGATGATTACATCGTCCGCCGAGAGCCCGGAGGCGCGCTTCATCGTGTAAGCGATACCATGGGAGGACTCGAGGGCGGGAACGATGCCCTCGATCCGGCACAGCGCTTGAAAAGCGTCGAGTGCCTCGGCGTCGCTGGCATAGCCGAAATCGATCCGCCCGGCATCTTTATAGTAGGCGTGTTCCGGACCGACGGCGGCGTAGTCCAAGCCGGCGGAAACCGAATGCGTCAAATCGATCTGGCCCTCCGGATCCTGCAATATCCAAGTCTTCGCTCCTTGCAGCACTCCGAGCCTTCCCCCAGCGAAGCGGGCGGCATGGTGGCCGCGCGCGATCTCGCGGCCGCCCGCTTCGACCCCGGTCAGGCGCACCTCCGGATCCTGCAAGAAGGCGAAGAAAATTCCTATCGCATTCGAGCCTCCGCCGACGCAGGCGGCCACCTCGTCGGGCAGACGGCCTTCCTTCTCCAGAATCTGACGCCTCGTCTCCTCCCCGATCACGCGATGGAAATCGCGCACCATCATGGGAAAAGGGTGCGCTCCAAGCGCGGAACCGATGATGTAGTGGGTCGTGCGGACATTGGTCACCCAGTCGCGCATGGCCTCGTTGACCGCTTCCTTCAGCGTTTTCTGGCCGGCCGAAACACCGCGCACTTCGGCTCCGCAGAGCCGCATCCGGTAGACGTTGAGCGACTGGCGCCTCATGTCTTCTTCGCCCATGTAGATGACGCACTCGAATCCCATTTTCGCGCACATCGCGGCGGTCGCGATGCCGTGCTGGCCCGCTCCCGTTTCCGCAATGATGCGGGTTTTTCCCATGCGTTTGGCGACAAGCGCCTGACCCAATGCGTTGTTGATCTTATGGGCGCCCGTGTGCAGGAGATCCTCCCGTTTCAGATAAATTTTCGCCCCCCCGCAGTGCTCCGTCAGTCGCTCCGCGAAATAAAGGTTGGTCGGCCGCCCGGCGAACTCGCGAAGGTGGAAATCCAGCTCTTTCTGAAATTCGGGGTCTTTCCGCGCGGACCGGTAGGCCTCGGTCAGTTCGAAAAGCGGCGTCATCAGCGTCTCCGGCACATACATCCCGCCATAGGGGCCGAAGTGGCCGCGCGCATCCGGAAGGCTGAGCGGATCGACTTCGAGAGCTGGAAGGAGAGTGGACATGGGGAAATACGGCTACCGAAGCCGAGCTTTGTCAAGCGGCGAGGCACCTCCTCCGGTGACGATCCAATTCAGGGAAGCCGTGCTTCGAAGGCGGGAAGATCCTCCGGCGTGTCGATCCCGACAGTCGATTGCTCGGTCAAGCCGACATGGATGCGGTAGCCGTGTTCCATCGCGCGCAGTTGTTCGAGCTTCTCGATCCGTTCCAGAAAGCCCGCCTCGAGGCGGGAAAATGCCCGCAAGAAAGCCGCATCGTAGGCGTACAGCCCCAGATGGCGAAAACAGCAATGGGCCGATAGCCAAGCCGAGTCCACCACGCCTTTCCGCTCCCGCGCGAAAGGTATCGCCGAGCGCGAAAAGTAAAGCGCGAAGCCGGACCGGTCGCGAACGACTTTGACCTGATTCGGATTCGCGAAATCCTCCGGGCGCGTGAACGGGGTGGCCAGCGTCGCGATGGCCGCACCGGTCTCCAGACCGGCGGCGAGTGCGCGAATCTGTTCTCCGGTCACCAGCGGTTCATCGCCTTGTACGTTGATTACGGCGGGAGCGCCGATCTTCGCGTTGGCTTCGGCGAGCCGGTCCGTCCCGCTGGGGTGGTCCGCCTTGGTCCGGATCGGTTGAAACCCGGCCCGGTCCAGGCAGCGCTCCAAAGCATCGTCGTCCACCGCAAAATAAAGCGGAAACTCGGGCGCCACCTCTCGAATCCGCTCGGCCGTCCAGAGGAGGATCGGCTTGCCCCGCACCTCATGGAGAAGCTTTTGCGGAAAGCGAGTGGAAGCCAGGCGGGCTGGAACGATGATGGTCGGCAAAGTGGACGAGGTCTTTGACATCTGGGTGTTGATCATCATGAAACGAGGCCGATGAACAAGGAAATCAGTGTGTGCGAGGCGGCAAAACTGCGTGCGCCCACCGACTCGGCGACCTTTCTGGATGTCCGCGAGCCGGAGGAGCTGGCCATCTGTCGGCTCGAAGGGGCGCTGCACATCCCGATGGCCGAGATCCCGGCGCGCTGCGATTCGCTTCCCCGAGATCGGCCTCTGGTCGTCTTCTGCCACCACGGCATACGCAGCGCCCACGTCGTCCGTTTTCTCGACGCAAAGGGCTTCGCCAACGCCGTCAATCTATCCGGCGGCATCCACGCTTGGTCCGTCGAGGTCGACCCGCAACTACCTCGCTACTGAGCCTCGGGTCGGCTCCGGACACTCCCCGCGATCCTACTTCGTCCGCATCCGGTAGACACCGTCCCAGTTCGGCGGCGCGCCCGTTTTCGAGAATTCCTCGCAACGCTCCAGCAGGATCGCCGACGGAGTGGTCGGGGCATAACCGCGGCCCGGCTCGAAAGGCAGGGCCGCCCGGAAACGCTCCGCGGCGGCCGCCCAATCGCCCGCAAAGTAAAATTCAAGTCCGGCATGGTAGTGCTCGCGGCATTTCAGCGCCGACTGCTTCGGGATCGACTTATCCCACAGCTCGAAGATTTCGACCGGCTGGGTCCGGCCTTTCACCACGATCCGGTCCAGCTTACGATAAAACAGGTCGGGCATGGAGCGGAGGGCCTGTCCGAGGGTGGCCTCCGTCACCATGACATAGACCCCGTAAGTCTTTGCGCCGCTTTCGCAGCGCGCGGCCAGATTGACCGTGTCGCCCATCATCGTGTAATTGAAGCGGACCCGGCTGCCCATGTTTCCAATCACCGCGCGCCCGGTGTTGAGCCCGATCCGGGTGCGCATATTGACCACCTCGGCCGGCCAATTGCCGGCTTCCGCCCATTGCCGCCGCAGCTGGGCATGCCGTTCCTGCATGCGCAGGGCCGATGCGCAGGCCCGGGCGGCGTGATCCGGGATGGGCAGCGGCATCCCGAACATCGTCACGATCGCGTCGCCGATGTATTTGTCGAGCGTACCGCCCTCCGCCTGCTGGGCGTCGGTCATCGCGCTCAAGTATTCGTTCATCAGGCGGATCAACTCGGAGGGCGAGAGCTTTTCGGATAGCGCCGAAAAGCCTTCCACATCGGAAAATAGAGCGGTGATCTCCGCCTCGGTCCCCCCAAGTTCGGGGTCCCGGTGCTGTTCGACCATCTCGTCCACCAACTCGGGCGACACGTAGGCCCCAAAGAGCGTCTTGATCCGGCGGCGCTGCCATTCTTCCGCTCCCAGTTTGAAGAGCAGGACGAACAAAGCGCCATTCAGCGAGGCACCGACGGGCGCGATCAGCGGCAGCACGAAATTCGCGCTTTCGAAAAGGTAGAAAACCGCCGCGACATAGCCCAACACTACGACGAAAGCCCCGATCCGCGTCACCCGGCGCCCGCGCCCGCTCCAAAGCCCGAGGCCCGCGACCAGAATCGTCAGCCCGACCACCGTCGCCAGCGCCGGTCTAAACCCGGCCGTGCGGAGGTAGGCCTCCGCCTCGATCGTCCGGTACAAGTTCGCGTGAAGGCCGACTTTCGGAACGGGCGCACGATCGAACGGCGTCGGCGCGAGGTCCTTCAGAGTCGCGTCGACCGGTCCGAGAAACACCACCTTGTCGCGGAACTGGCCGAACCATTCCTCCAGCTCGGCCACCCGCGCCGCATCGCCCTCCCGGGCCGCGCGCCCCAGTTCGTTCGCCTGATCGAGCACCTCCGCCATGCTGAAATGCGGAGTCGCCGTGCTCGCCCAGCCCTCGAACCAATTGACGCGGATCGACTGCCCGTCCACCAAGGGAATCCGCCGAAACTCGGCTCCCTCCTTCCGCAAGACCAGCTCGTCATGGCGCCACTCGACGTCGCTGGCATCCAAGCCATGGGCCGCCAGGAAAACCTCGAGGCCGAAACCGAAGAGCCGGTGGCGGCTCCCGGCCGGAACCGCCGCCGAAGAAAAGCCGGACGAGTCGACGACCTTGAACTCCCCGGTCTCCTCCACGAGGCGGGGATCATCCATCAGTCCGGTAAAGTGCGCCACCATCCCGTAGGCAAGCTGGCGACTGTAGTCCTCTCCTTCCGTATCGACCACTCCGAGAACCGCTTCCGGGATACTCCCGGCGCTCAGGACTTCGTCGACGTTGGCGAGCCCCAACCGGCCGACGCCGAACTTGATGACCGGGAACGCGGGTGCCTCGGGGAAGGGCACTTCCCGAGGATCGACGAAGCCGTGGCGCCGCAGGGGCAGGGTCGAAAGACTCGAGCTCGTACCCGAATAGGCCGCTGCGAGGACCAGCCGTTCTTCGAAGGCCTCGACGACCTGTCCCAGTCTCCATCGGCCTTCCCGCGCTTTCGCCAAATCGATCAAGGAGCCTCCGCCGACTTGGGAAAAAATGATATCGACCCCGACCGTCTTCGCCTCGCCGGGACCGAGCAGCGCATGGATGACTTGGGCGAAGTTGAGGTAGTCCCAAGGCTTGTCGCCGATCTTGGCGACCGCGAGAGCATCCAGATCGACGTAAACGATCGGAGCTTCGGAGGGCTTCTCTCCCCGGACCTGGTAACGCCAGCGCATCGCCTCCTGCTCCAGGCCCGCGAGCGCTCCGTTCGTCCAAAGGGCCAGCCAAATCGCAAGTGCGAGCAACAGAAGCAGCGGATAGGGAAGAAGCTGCTTGAATCGATTCACGCTTCAATAAGGAGAGCAGTTTTGATCCGCTAAAACAAGTCCGACTGGAACTCGGATGGAGGTACCACCTCTCCGCGAAAGGGCATGAGAAGGCTTGGGGGAGCCGCGTATTCGATGATCAATCGTCGCGCTCGCGGACCGCTGCCTTCGGCAGTCCGAGGCGTCTCCTCCAACGGCGTCGGCCGGGCGCGACGCTCCAGCGCCGGAAGCAAGGCCTCGAATTCCCTCAGCGCGGTCTTGGCGAAATCGTCGAAGCCTTCGTCGATGCCCGTTCCGGCGATCCTTCTTTCCACCTCCTCGGACAGCTCGCCCACCTCGATCGCCAGGGTGCCCGCCGGCCCGACTCCACTCAGTCGCTGCCCGCCGCGCAGGTCAAAGGTCCTTCCGCGCCGGTCGGCAAAGCGGACCGTTCCGCCGAGGCATTCGATGGTGAAGTTATACAGACGGCTCCCTTCGTCGTAACTCACGGTCGACGCCCAACGGGCCGGAGCCGCCGTGATCCGTCCGACCGGCGTTTCCAGCACCAGCTGGGAGGTCGCCGAAAGTGGCCGGCTGTCCACGATCAGCCGCCCGTTCCGGAGGTTCATGATCATCCGGCTGAACCCGCTTTCGCGACCTTCTGCCTCGCCGGGGGCTTCGATAAATTGGTCGAAACGCTCCATCCCGAAATAGCCGGGCCCGGTCCAGTGGAGCCGAATCAGGTTCGAAGTGCGCAGGTGGACGGAGCGTTCGCCTTCCGAACGTAAGGCGAACATTCCCGTCACGAAGCGGGGAAGTTCCATTTCCGCGGATTCCATGCTGGCGCCGCCGACCTCCTGCAAGCGGATCCCCGGATCCGCAGTCAATACCTTCGCCGCTCCGCGAACCCAGCGTCCGGATTCCGCGGCCACCGGGATAGCGCCGGCAAAAGCGGCCAGCAACATGCAGGCGATTCGAAGTGCTTTCATTCTACAAGATACGAAGTTTTTGCTGAAGGCGCCGGGCGGCTTCGTTCCCCGGATCGAGCTCGAGCGCCCGGTCGACCGCCCGGACGGCCTCGTCGAGCCGGTCCGGATCATAGCTGTTGAAGGCCGCCCAATAGTAGTTCGCATTGCTGCTGTGCGGTGCGAGTTCCAGCGCCTTGCGGAGCGCGAGCTCGGCATCCGCCTCTTCCCCCGCGAAGGACCGGGCCACGCCCAGCTGCGCCCAAGCCCGCCAGTAGGCCCCGCTCCTCCTTACCGCTTCCTCGGCGGCGGCGGTTGCCTGCTCCGCGATTTGGTCGAAGCTGCCCGGGTTGCGGAAGAACAGCTGACAGTTGGCCGAGCTCAAGCCGATCCACGCGTCGACATTGCCCGGGTCCCGAAGGACCGCCGTTTCGAACTCATCCAGAACTTTTTCCAACAAGCGCACGTCGCCGGAGATGTGAATCCGCGCATCTACAATCTGCGCGAGACGCTCCTCGGCAAACAAGGTGCGCGCGTGGGACTCGAGCCGCGGCGCGCTGTAGCTGAACCAAGCGAAGGCCGCCAATACACCGAGGCCAAGGTAAACCAGCCGGAACCAGACCCCGACCGGCAGGCCCACACTGCGCCGGAACGCGTTCTTCACCATAACCGCCAAATAAATGACGCCATAGGATAAAAGAGCCGGGATCGAAAAGATGAAGTGAAAGCATGCGCACAACGCGAAAGTCAGGCCGCCGGCCAATCCGAGCGAAAGGAAGAACCGCTGAGGGGGCATGATCCGGTCCGACGATCCTCTCACCCGCACGGTGTAAGGCTCGGCGCGCCATCTCCGGAACCCGCGGACGCCGGACACCACGATCGGCGCCAGGAATAACAACAGCCCCACACTTCCGTATTCGGCGAGGATGCCAAGGTAAGCGTTCTCCGGATTCTCCGCGGAGCCCTCGGCGGCTGCGGGGCTTCCGGCCAAAGCCAAGGGGAAGGCCCCCGATCCGGTGCCGGTCAGCGGATTCCCGGCGACGGCCCCGAAGGCGGAATTCCCCAGTGCCATCCGAAACTCCAGCTCCGGGCCCGTCGCCTCCGCTTCGAGATTCGTTTGAATGCGAGGGAAGAAATAGAGCAGGGCGGGAATCACCGCGCCGATCACCAAAACGATCAGGAAGGAGGTCCAGATCCGAGCCTTCAGCCGCTCCTTGGAGAACCAGATGCCGATGAAGGTCACCAAGACCATCAACGGGAGCGTCCAGAGCTCCTGTGCCAGCAAGACGGTGAAAAGGATGATCGCCGCGAGGTACGAGGACAGGACCCGGAGTATGGCGGGCAGACGCGGCGCGAGCGCGGCGATCAACAAGGCCGGAAAAAGGCCCAGCCCGAAAACCGCGAAGGTCGAGGGGTCCGCGAAGGAACCGCTCGAACGGCCCAAGTAGGCCGCCGGCATCTGGAGCGAGTAATCCGAGATTGCGTCGGCAAAGGCCGCCGGGTCCTGAAAGAATTGGTAGCAGGCGAGAAAGATGACGAGCGCCGTCGGTGCCAGAGCGAGAATTAAGAAAGCCCAAAGATGGGCGCGGGTCCGCACGTTGTTGACCAACAGCCAGAATACGATGAAGGCTTGGCCGAAGGCGATCGTGCGGTAGCTCCCGAGCCATTCCGCAGGGCTGAGGTAGGCCCCGCTCAGGGCGACGAACAGTAGAAAGGGAACGAAAGCCAAAGGCACCGCGCTGATTCGCCCCGCTCCCTCCTCGCGATCCAAGGCGAACCAAAGTCCGTGCAGGGCGAGCAGCCCGACCAGCAGGGGCAGCAACGCGAGCTGGGTTTCGGGCCTGACGCCCCCGAGGTTCACGGTCGTCAACGCGACGTAGCCTCCCAAGCCGGCGGTGATCATCCAGTCCACCAGATTGCCCCAACTCAAGCGGCCGAAGTAGTCGAGGTGACCGGTCTTGCTAATCAAGGATGGCATGCGGACGAAAAATCGGTTACAAAGCGCCATAACTCATGTCAAAGTGGTCCGAAAACAATCCTAAAACGGCGGCCACGATCCCACGCCCCATTCGATTGACATCCGGCGGCGGCTGTTTTCGATCTTGTTCTCTCAACCCAACGCGCTCGCCATGAAGAAGTTCCTCCTCGCCGCCGGCCTCCTCGTGCTGGTCTCCGCCCTGTCGCTCCGCGCCTACTTCGCCTTCGTCCCCCCGCCGGAGGCAAGCCTTGAGCGCGCCATCTCGACGACCATCCCGGACGAGCTCCCCGGCTGGAAGATTCGCGACCTGGATATGGCCGAGTCGCCCGAGTCCGCCGCCCGGATCAGCGACTTCCTCAATTTCGACGATTCGCTTTTTCGCGTATTCGAGCGCGGGGATACCTTTGTCGGCCTCTACATCGCCTACTGGTCGCCCGGCAAGGCGTCCTACCGCTGGGCGGGCGCGCACACGCCCGACACCTGCTGGGTTCAGGCCGGTTGGACGCGCGAGGAGCGTCAGTACGGCATCCCATTCCGCCATGAGGATACCGAGTTCGAGCCCGCCGAGTTCGGCGTCTATGCGAAGGACGGACAGGCCCAGAATGTTTATTTCTGGCACCTCGTCGGCGGCGAGGCTTTCGGCTACGAACAAGAGGGCGGCCACAATATCTTCGGAGCCCTTCTGGACATCAAGCACCACGGCCTGAACCTCCGGCAGGAGCAATTCTTCATCCGCCTCTCCAGCAACAAATCGCTCGAAGAGCTGAAGGACGCCCCCGGCTTCGACCGCATTCTTTTAGGCATGGCCGAGCTTGGCCTGGCCGAGTCCGAACTGCCGTAGCCCCAACCGGGGCCGCGCGATCAAGCGAAAGGTCGCGCCGGATTGCCGAAGACCCGCTGCCCGGCTCCGACCGAGCCGATCACCACCGAACCCGCGCCGACCAGCGCGCCGTCCTCGACCTTCATCCCGGGTACCAATCTCGCCCCGGAACCGAGCAGGACCCGGTCCCCAAGCCGCGTGCGCCCGGTCAGGTCGCAGTGGCCGTTTACGGTGCACCAGTCGCCGATGCGCACGTCGTGGCCGACCGTCGCGTGGCAGTTGAGCAGGCAAAAAACTCCGGTCCGCACGTCGGTCGTCACCGTGACCTGCGGACAGACCACCGTACCCTCGCCCAGCTCGACCCGCGGCCCGATCACGGCGGAGGGATGGATCAGTCGCACAAAGCGGGCGCCGCGCTCCCGCAAGCCGCTGCAAAGCCTCGCTTTGACCTCGGGGAAAGCCAGCGCGCAGACGAAGACTTCGTCCTCCTTGGGAGCATGGCCCGCGATCGGCCCGAGCACCGGCTCCGCCATGTCGAATTCCTTCAAGGCCCCGGGATTGTCGTCCAGAAAGCCGGCCACCTCCCAGACCCGCCCGCAGTCGGGATGGTCGGCCGCCCAAGCGCGGACTTCGCGCCCCAGACCACCCGCCCCCACGATGATCAGGCGCTTCACCGGCCTCCTCCTTCGCGGACCACCCGGTAAAGCGCCTCGATCGTCTCGCAATCTTTCAGCGTCTTCGCCTTCAGGCGGCAGTCGTACTCCGCGTCCACCATCGCGATCACGCTCAAGACCGCGAGGGAGTCCCACTGGGCCAGCTCGCGGTAGCGGGTCTCCGGGCCCAAGCTGCCGGGCTCGACGTCTTCGATCGTGACTTCCAGGTCGCGGATGAACTGCTCCAGACTCATTCCTCTGAAATGTAGGCTCGCGCTTCCCGAGCCGAGTCAAAAATGCCGCCCCGCCGAGTCCTCCAGCTCGATCAGCTCGCAGCCGTCCAAACCGCCCAAGTCGAGAACGACGCTGGCCCAGGAGAGGCCGACCCCGAAGCCCGAGAGCAGCACCGTTTGCGGCCCGGCACCGCGCAGAAACTCGGCGAGCTCGTCGCAAAGCGCGCAGGGGATCGAAGCCGAGCTCTGGTTCCCGTAGCGCTCGACCGTCCCCACGGGCACCTTGGCGGGATCGATTTTCAGGCGCTTGGCGATGTTGCCGAGTATGTAACGGTTCGCCTGGTGGAAAACGAAAAAGTCGATCGCCTCCAGCTCCAGCCCGGCGAAAGCCGTCACCTCGCGCACCGCCGCCGGTTCGACTTGGATCGAGAAGTTGAAGATTTCCGCCCCGTCCATGTAGAGGTGCTCCGCGCTTCGCAGGTTCCCCGCCTCGTCCTCGGCCACCTCCGCCGTCTCGACCGAGCGGGGCCGGCGCGCCCCGCCGGCCGGCACGATCAGTTTGTCGAAGCCGCGACCGTCGGTCTCCAAGCTGAACCAAGCCCGTCCGGCCCGTTCGCTTCGCTCGACCAAGGTCGCGCTGCCGCCGTCGCCGAAAACCGGCGCCACCGAGCGGTCCCGCGGATGCACCAGCCGGCTGATCGTATCGCCCGCCAAAAGCAGCACCCGCCCGCAGCCGCCCGCCCGGATCATCATGTGCGCGAGCCAGAGCCCGTAAACGTAGCCCGAACAGCCTAGATTTACGTCCAAGGACGCGCAGCCCGTCTTCAGCCCAAGGCGTCCGTGAAGCACCGCGGCGTTGCAGGGCTGCGAGTAGTCCGGGGTCTGCGTCACGCAGATCAGCGCGTCGACCGACTCCCGGTCCGCCCCGAGGCCCCGCAGCAGGTGTTCCGCCGCGTGGGCGCAGAGATCGGCCGCCGTCGTGCCCTCGCCCGCCACGCGGCGGCGGTCCAGGCCGATGGTTTTCTTCAAGCGCTCGATCTGCTTCGGATTCCCGCCGAAAAGCTCGATCTCGTCGTCGATTCGGCACTCGCGCACCGGCACCGAGGTCACTACCCCGGCGATTCGAACCTGCTCGAATGAACTCTTCGCCATAATTCGAAGCATCGCCCCGGGGCGGGCAAAGACAACGCCGATTTTCCATTCCGCAAGAGCCGGAAACGGGGAACGGCACGGCGACCCGTCCATCCGGCCGCAGAGGTTGGGGATTCCGGCCCGCCCGCCCGCCGCTCCGACAAAAGACGTTGCACCCCGAATAAAGCTCGCCTTTCATGTCACCCGCTCTCAACAAAGCCGGCCTTCCCTCGGCCCGCCCGCGACCATTTTAACTCAACCCTCAAGAAAGGAACACCCTTGGACCTCAAAGCTATCAAACAGGTGATCGACTTGATGCAGCGCTCGGAGCTCACCGAATTCGAACTGGAGGAGGAAGGCTTCAAGCTCCGCCTCAGCCGCAAGCACGGCGACACTCCGGCGCCCGTCTTCCAAGCCGCTCCCGCTGCGGCGCAATCGACCCCGCCCTTCCCGCAGCCCGCCGCCCCCGCCGCCGACACCCCGGCACCGGCGGCCGACGAAAAGGACGTCGGCATCATCAAGTCCCCGATGGTCGGCACCTTCTACCGCGCCCCTTCGCCGGAGAGCCCCGTTTTCGCCGATGTCGGCACCAAAGTCACCGCCGATTCCGTCGTCTGCATCATCGAAGCCATGAAGGTCATGAACGAAATTCAGTCCGAACTTTCCGGAACCATCACCGAGGTCCTCGTCGAAAACGGCGAGGCGGTCGAGTATGGCCAGCCGCTCTTCAAGGTCAAAACCGCCTAGTCCCCAAGGGATGATCAAAAAGGTCCTTATCGCCAACCGCGGCGAGATCGCTCTGCGTATCGTCCGCGCCTGCAACGAACTCGGTATCAGGACGCTCTGCGTGTACTCCGAGGCCGACGAGCAGTCCCTCCATGTCCAACTCGCGGACGAGGCCATCTGCATCGGCCCGCCGCCCAGCAACCAGAGCTACCTCAAGGCCGACCGGATCATCGCCGCCGCCGAAATCGCCGACGTCGATGCGATCCACCCGGGCTACGGCTTCCTTGCCGAAAACGCCAACTTCGCCGAGCAGTGCGCCCAGTGTAATATCAAATTCATCGGGCCCAGCGTCGAAGCGATCCAGAATTTCGGCGACAAGGCCCGTGCCCGCGAGATGGCGGTCAAGGCCAAGGTCCCGGTCATTCCGGGCAGCGACGGCACGGTCGACAACGAAAAGGAGGCCCTCGAGGTGGCCAAGAAGATCGGCTTCCCCGTGATCATCAAGGCGGTCGCCGGTGGCGGAGGCAAGGGGATGCGGACGGCCCACAACGCGGTCGCCTTCCAGAAGGAGTACAACAGCGCCCGCAACGAAGCGGAAAAAGCCTTCGGCAACGGCGCCGTCTACATCGAGAAGTTCCTCGAAGCCCCCCGGCATATCGAGATCCAAGTCCTCGGCGACCAGTTCGGCAACGTCATCCACTTGGGCGAGCGCGATTGCTCGGTCCAGCGCCGCCACCAGAAACTGATCGAAGAAGCGCCCTCCCCCTTCATCTCGGCCGACACCCGGAAAAGGATGGGCAAAGACGCCGTCAAGCTCGCCAAGTCCGTCAACTACGAAGGCGCCGGCACGATCGAGTTCCTCGTCGACGAAAAGCAGAACTATTACTTCATCGAGATGAACACCCGTATCCAAGTCGAGCACGGCGTGACCGAAGAGGTCACCGGCGTCGATCTGGTGAAGGAGCAGCTGCTCATCGCAAGCGGCCGGAAACTGAGCTACGAACAGAAGGAAATCAAAATCCTCCGCCATGCGATCGAATGCCGGATCTGCGCCGAAGATCCCGGGCGGAACTTTACGCCCTGCCCCGGGGAAATCAGCCTCTACTACTCGCCCGGCGGCCACGGCGTGCGGATCGACTCCCATGTCTACAGCGGCTATACCATCCCGCCGCACTACGACAGCATGATCAGCAAGGTGATCACTTTCGGGAAGACCCGCGACCTCGCCCTTGACCGGATGGAGCGGGCCCTCGGGGAATACCTCATCCGCGGCATCAGCACCAATATCCCCTTCTCCAAAGCGATCATCCGCGATCCCCACTTCCGCGAAGGCAAGGCGACCACCAAATACGTGGAGGAATTTATCAAACGCGTGCCTAAGGACCTTTACACCTAGCCGATTTTGAATAACGTTTAGCTTTCATGAGCAAGAGCAAGGACTCCGATAATAGCCCGGAAACCCACATTCCCACCGTTTCCGAAGAATCGAACTCGCTCGGCGAGATCCGCATCAATCACAGCGTCGTCGCCAGCATCGTCCGGCTCGCCGCGCTGGAGGTATCCGGAGTGGCAGCGGTGGGCGGCGGTTTTGTCGACGGTATCGCGGAGATTTTCTCCAAAAAAGGCGACGAACGCGGCGTGCGGGTCGACGAGGACGAAGCGGGCGACTACCAGATCGAGATTCGGGTGATCCTGCGTTTCGGCGTCGAACTCGCCGCCGTCGCAACACAGATTCAGCAGCGCGTGGCCGAGCAGGTCGAAAAAATGACCAGCAAGAACGTCGCCCGCGTCAACGTGATCATCGATGGCGTCCGCACCGAAGATGCCAAGTCCCGCGAAGACTGGGAGGACCAGCCGCACACGGATTAAATTCAAAACCCCGCCGGGCTCGCCGGCACCGCATTATGGACTTCAATACATTCGTCGACTACCTCCAGGCGGTGATCGGCGTGGTCTGGCCGTTCCTACCGTTCCTGGCTGCGGCGCTGTTGTTCTTTGTTTTCATCCGTGCGCTGAAGCCGAAGTCGGTCGTCGCCTACAGCACCGACCAAGGGCGCGTGATGGTCAGCAAGGGCGCCATCGTCGAACTGGTCCAGACTTCCTGCGAACAGATCGGCGACGTCTTCAAGCCCTCCGTCAAGATCCGCACCAAAGGTCACACCACCCACTTCGAGATCCGCATCAAGCTCGCCAGCGGCGGCCGAATGCGCGATGTCGAGCAGACCCTGCAAGAGCATCTCCGAACGGCCCTGACCGAGAATCTGGGGATCGAACGCGTCGGTCGTATCGACATTATCGCCACCGGCTTCAAGAGCGGCAAGATCCAGCCCGCCCGACCCCGCGCCTCCGAGTCCGAAACCGAACCGCCCCCCAAAGTCCTCGGAGAGGATGACGAGTTCGATCTCGACCCGGACGAAAAACGGCCCAACTGAGCTAAATCCCAAGCCTTGCCGGGCGAACACCCCCCGCAGGCCCTTCCACAAGGCCAAGCAGGCCCAGAAGGAGGCTTCGGAGAGACCCGCCCCAAAACCGGGCGTCTAAAAACGGGAGAGCGCCCCCTTCCGGCCCTCCCTCGCGGCCCGAAGTCAACCGCCCCCAAAACCAAGGAACTCCAGCCAAGTTCCCGACCCGCCAGTCAAGCAAATTTAACCTGGCTAATTTTACGGGTTCAAAATCGCTTGGCGTCAACAAAATTTAACCTGGCTGGTTTTGAGCGCCCCTCCTTACCCGCAAATACCTTGAAAATTGGGGAAACCGCAGGTCAGTCTATTTGTCGGTTATTCCCAATATCACTGCCGGACCGATGCTTTCACCGATTTCCTTCCCTTCCAGCCCCCTCCTCGCGCTTTGCCTGATCCTTGCCGCACTCTCCAGCGCCTGTTCGCCCGATGCGCCCGAGCTCGACCCAGGGCTCCACGCTCTCGCCCGCGATTTCCGGACTGCGAACAACGCGTCCTCGATCGAACCGATGCTCGCGCTCTATGAGCTGGACGGGGCGGATGATCGGACGGTCACCATGTTGAAGGCGGCACTTCAATACGAACTGGGCTTGGAGATCGCCTCCATCACTTTCGAGCCGCTGAGCGGCGCCCCGGAGGAGACCATCTATTTTGTTCACGATGGCGTCCACTACGGTCCGAGTCTCGAGCCGAAATACCGGATGCGCGTGCGCTATCAGGTCGAAGACGGCTTCTCCAGTCTCTTCACCGTCGGTCAAACCGACGACGGCGATTGGCGGATCGTCTCCGCGAAACCGCTTCCCGAACCGCGGTTTTAATCCGTCCGAATGCAGCCCCGAGGAAACGGAATTCGTCAAATATTTCTTTGCTGTCCCTTAGGTTCTTAGACTTTGACGGTCCCTGAAAGGTTTCGGCGCCCCTCGATGGTTATCGGCTCTCGTTCCGCCGGGATTGATGGCCGAGTTCCTGCCCCCACCCGCTTGACATCACCGAAGAATCGAAACATTTAGCGGGCATGAAGATCATCGCCTACCTGAAACCGACCTGCGGCTGGAGCAGGGGCGTCCGCGCCATCATGCAAAAATACGATCTCGCCTATGAGGACCGGGATATCATCAACCGCCCGGACCAGTATGCGGAGATGGTCGAAAAGTCCGGCCAGCCGCTCTCTCCCTGTGTGGAAATCGACGGACACATGCTTGCCGACGTGAGCGGCGAGGAGGTTGAAAACTACCTGCTTAGCAACGGCTTGGTCAACGCCAACGAGCAGCAGCCGGATGTTCCGATCGACGCTCCCTGCTCGGACGAAGAACACGAAGCGATGCGAAGCAAGACCGTCCGCTTTTTCTAATCCGCCCGATTAGCTTTTCTTAGAAGCCGGGCGATTCCCGGCTTTTTTGTCTGTAGCCTGCTAGATTGCGGGCCGCCTCCGAGCCGCTGGCAATTTTTCAATAGACAGCCCTCTTCGAATGGGCTAATTTGCTCGTTCTTTTTGACTTTAGACACAATTCGTGGCCGCGCGCTCCTGCCAGAGCTTTTGTTAAGCGGCCCAATCACTGACGAACTTCCGACTTTGACCATGGATAAGACCGCGTTTCCCCCCAAGGCCCAGGGCCTCTACGATCCCCGCAACGAACACGAAAACTGCGGCATCGGCCTGATTGTCGACATGAAGGGCCGCAAGTCCCACGACATCGTCAAAGGGGCGCTCGAAATCTGTGTCAATCTGGACCACCGCGGCGGCTGCGGCTGCGATCCCATAACCGGCGACGGGGCCGGATTGTTCATCCAACTTCCCCACAACTTTTTCAAACAGGTCTGTCCGACGGAATGCGGGTTCGACCTTCCCGAGGAGGGCGACTACGGCGCCGGCTTCGTCTTTCTCTCGAAAGACGAGGAAGAACGCCGGAACGAAGAAAACACGATTCAGAAAATCGTGGCGGAAGAGGGCCTGCGAATGATCGGCTGGCGCGACGTCCCCGTCCGCAGCGAGATCCTCGGCAAGGCCTCCGCCGCCTGCGAACCGTTCATGCGTCAATTCTTCGTCGAGCGAAACGCGGAGACCGAGCGCGGCCTGCCCTTCGAGCGGAAGCTCTACATCGTCCGCCGCGTCGCGACCCACCGCATCCGCTACACCGGCCAAGATGAAAATTCGCTGTTCTACATCAGCTCCCTCTCCAGCCGGACGATGGTCTACAAGGGCATGCTGACGACGGAACAGCTCCAGCAGTACTTCCCGGACCTGGCAAACGAGGCCATGGATTCGGCCCTCGCGCTGACCCACTCGCGTTTCTCGACCAATACCTTCCCCAGCTGGCCGCGCGCCCAGCCGTTCCGTTACCTTTGCCACAATGGCGAGATCAACACCGTCCGCGGTAATGAAAACTGGCTCCACGCCCGCCAAATGCAGCTGGCGAGCGAAGTTTTCGGCAAGGATTTGAAGAAGCTGCTCCCCATCATCCGGGAGGACGGCTCGGACTCGCAGAAATTCGACAACTGCCTGGAGTTCCTGGTCCTCGCCGGCCGCAGCCTCGCCCACGGCATGATGATGATGATCCCGGAACCCTGGGAACGCCACAAGAGCATGCCCCAGTGGAAGCGGGACTTCTACGAATTCCACGCCTGCCTGATGGAGCCCTGGGACGGGCCCGCTTCGATGGCGATCTCCGACGGCGTCCAGGTCGGCGCGACCCTCGACCGCAACGGCCTGCGGCCCTCCCGCTACTACGTGACGGCGGACGACCGGGTCATCCTGGCCTCCGAGGTCGGGGTCCTGGCGGATATCGAGCCGAAGAACGTGGTCAAGAAGGGCCGCCTCGAACCCGGCCGCATGTTCCTGATCGACATGGCCAAGGGGCGCATCGTCGGCGACGACGAACTGAAGGAGCAAATCGCCAAGGAACACCCCTACGGCCAGTGGCTCAAGGACAAGCTGATTCCCTCCGACAGCCTGCCCGCCGCCTCTGAAGTGCGGGAGGACGACTTTTCCACCATCGAGCTGCGCCAAAAGGCCTTCGGCTACACCTTCGAGGACATTCGTTTCCTCGTCGGCCCGAGCGCCGAGGCCGGCAAGCAGCCGCTCGGCTCCATGGGCAACGACGCCCCGTTGGCCGTGCTCTCGGACCAGCCCCAGCTGCTCTACAACTACTTCAAGCAACTCTTCGCCCAAGTCACCAACCCGCCGATCGACCCGATCCGCGAGGAACTGGTCACGGCCAGCGTCACCTTCATCGGCTCCGAGGGCGACCTCACCCGCCCGGGTCCGGAGAGCTGCCGCATGATCAAGTTCGAATCCCCGCTGATCGACCGCAAGCAGCTCGCCCAGCTCAACGAAATCGATCTCCCCGGCTTCAAAGCCACCCGCCTGCCCATCCTCTTCGAGGCCGGGCTCGGCGCCCTGACCGAGGGCCACCACAGCCTCTCGGAGCCTGCGATTTCCGGCAAGGGTCTCGAAGCCGCCCTCGAAAAGCTCTTCGAAAACGCCGACGCGGCGATCAACGACGGGGTCAACATCCTGATCCTCTCCGACCGCCGGATCGGCCCCAAGAAGGCCGCCATCCCGGCGCTCCTCGCCGTCTCGGGCCTGCACCACCACCTCGTCCGCCAAGGCACCCGCACTCGCGTATCCATCGTCCTCGAGTCGGCCGAGCCGCGGGAAGTCCACCACTTCGCGCTCCTCCTCGGCTACGGGGCGGATGTGATCAACCCCTACCTCGCGCTCGAAACAGTCCGCCACCTCGTCGACCGCGGCGACCTTGCCGTCGACCCGGTCAAGGCCTGCAAGAACTTCCTCAAGGCGAACCTCAACGGCGTGATCAAGACGATGTCCAAGATGGGCATCTCCACCATCGCCTCCTACCGCGGCGCCCAGATCTTCGAAGCGATCGGCCTGAACCAAGCCGTCATCGACCGCTACTTCACCAAGACCGCCTCCCGCGTCGAAGGCATCGGCCTCAACGGCATCGCCAAGGAAGCCGAGGCGCGCCACGCCAAGGCCTTCGCTCCGCGCGACGACGAGCGCGCCGAGGCCCTCGATCCCGGCGGCGTCTACCAGTGGCGGGCCGGCGGCGAGCGCCACCTCTTCAACCCGATGACCATCCACAAGCTGCAGAAGGCGACCCGCATCGGGGACTTCGCCGTCTTCCGCGAATACTCCGAGCTGATCAACAATCAGTCGAAGGAGATGTTCACCCTGCGCGGCCTGATGGAGTTTAAGATCGACGAGTCGAAGTCCGTCCCGCTCGAGGAAGTCGAGCCGGTCGAGGCCATCGTCAAACGCTTCAAGACCGGCGCCATGTCCTACGGCTCCATCTCGAAGGAAGCCCACGAATCCCTCGCCATCGCCATGAACCGCCTAGGCGGAAAGTCGAACACCGGCGAGGGCGGCGAAGACTTCGAGCGCTTCGTTCCCGATGCGAACGGCGACAGCCGCCGCTCCGCGATCAAGCAGGTCGCTTCCGGCCGCTTCGGGGTCAACAGCTTTTACCTCGTCAACTCCGACGAGCTCCAGATCAAGATCGTCCAAGGCGCCAAGCCCGGCGAGGGCGGCGAGCTTCCGGGCCACAAGGTTCTCCCGCAAATCGCCAAGACCCGCGGCACCACGCCCGGCGTCGGCCTCATCTCGCCCCCGCCCCACCACGACATCTACTCCATCGAGGACCTCGCGGAGCTGATCCACGACTTGAAGAACGCCAACATCCACGCGCGGATCAACACAAAGCTGGTCTCCGCCGTGGGCGTCGGCACGATCGCGGCCGGCGTGGCCAAGGCCAAGTCCGACGTCATCCTCGTCTCCGGCTACGACGGCGGCACGGGCGCCTCGCCCCGGTCTTCCATCCAGCATGCCGGCGCGCCTTGGGAACTCGGCGTGGCGGAGACCAACCAAACCCTCCTTCTCAACGACCTGCGCTCGCGCGTCGTCCTGGAGACCGACGGCCAACTCAAGACCGGCCGCGACGTCGCCATCGCCTGCCTGCTCGGCGCGGAAGAGTTCGGCTTCGCCACCGCTCCGCTGGTCACCCTCGGCTGCCTCATGATGCGGGTCTGCCACAAAAACACCTGCCCGGTCGGCGTCGCCACCCAGAACCCCGAGCTTCGCAAGAAGTTCATGGGCGGGCCGGATGCCGTCGTCCACTTCATGAACTACGTGGCCGAAGAGCTCCGCGAGCTTATGGCGAAGCTTGGCTTCCGCACGATCGACGAGATGGTCGGCCGGGTCGACAAGCTCGAGATGCGCCACGCGGTCGACCACTGGAAGGCCAAGGGCCTCGACTACTCGAAGATCCTCTACCGCCCCAAGGTGGAAAAGACGGTCGGCACCTACTGCCAGATGAAGCAGGACCACCTGATCGACCGCTCCCTCGATATGACCCGCATCCTCGAGCTGGCCAAGCCCGCCATCGAGGAGGGCAAGCCCGTCGAGATCGACCTTCCGGTCGTCAACACCAACCGCGTCGTCGGCACCATCACCGGCTCGGAGATTTCCCGCCGCCACGGTGCCGCCGGCCTGCCCGAGGATACCGTCAAGATCAACCTGACCGGTTCCGCCGGCCAGTCGCTCGGCGCCTTCTGCCCGAAGGGCATGACCTTCACCGTGACCGGCGATACCAACGACTACCTCGGCAAAGGCCTCTCCGGGGCCAAGATCATCGTCCGCCCGCCGGAGGAAGCCCCCTTCGCCGCCCACGAAAACATCATCACCGGCAACGTCTGCTTCTACGGCGCCACCCAAGGCGAGGCCTACATCGCCGGCATGGCCGGGGAGCGCTTCTGCGTCCGAAACTCGGGCGTCGAAGCCGTCATCGAAGGCATCGGCGACCACGGCCTCGAATACATGACCGGCGGCATGGTCATCAATATCGGCTCGACCGGGCGCAACCTCGCGGCCGGCATGTCCGGCGGCGTCGCCTACGTTTACGACGAAGCCGGCGACCTCGTGCAGACCCGCCTGAACCCGGAAATGGTCAACGTCTACCAGCTCATCGAGTGCGGCGACAACGAACTCGCCCGGGTCAAAGCCAAGCTGGAGAAGCACGTCGCCTACACCGGCTCCAAGCGCGCCCGGGCGATCCTCGACGACTGGCCCGCCACCGCCGGCAAGTTCCTTAAAATCATGCCTCAGGACTACGAGCGTGTCCTCCAAGCCCAAGCCCGCGCCGAAGAACGCGGCCTCAAGGGCGAGGAAGCCATCCTCGCGGCCTTCGAGGAAAACGTCAAAGCCGGGCACTAGCGCCCTTCGGAAACGAGGGGAGCCGGCGGGAAGGTGCGAATTTCAGACCGATGAAAGTTTCGATCCGCCCCGACCGCTGACCGCCCGCCTTTCCCACGCCCAAGACCTTTATCGCCGCGCACTTTCAAACCTTCAAACATTGTAAAATGGGTAAAGCCACCGGATTTCTCGAATACCAACGCAAGCCGATCGCCGACCGGGATCCCCTCGAACGGATCAAGGATTGGGAGGAGACGCACGTCCATTTCGACGAGGCGAAGGTTCAGGAGCAGGGCGCGCGCTGCATGGACTGCGGCACGCCCTATTGCCACACCGGCATCACGCTGAGCAACATGGCCAGCGGCTGCCCGATCAACAACCTGATCCCGGAGTTCAACGACCTGGTCTACCGCGGCAAGTGGAAGGACGCCTTCTATCGCTTGATGAAGACCAATAATTTTCCGGAGTTCACCGGCCGGGTCTGCCCCGCCCCTTGCGAGGGCTCCTGCGTGCTCGGCGTGATCGAGCCGCCCGTCACGATCAAGAACATCGAGCAGTCCATCATCGACAAGGCTTGGGCCGAAGGCTGGGTCAAACCGGCCGTCCCGAAGGAACGCACCGGCAAGAGGATCGCCGTCGTCGGTTCCGGCCCCGCCGGGCTCGCCGCCGCCGATCAGCTCAACCACGCCGGCCACCTCGTCACCGTCTACGAGCGCGCCGACCGCATCGGCGGCCTCCTCATGTACGGCATCCCGAACATGAAGCTGCAGAAGGAGGTCGTCACCCGCCGCGTCAAGCTGATGGAGGACGAGGGCGTGACCTTCAAAGCCGGCGTCGAAGTCGGCAAGGACCTCCCCGCCAAGCAGCTCATGGACGAGTTCGACGCGGTCATCCTCTGCTGCGGCGCGACCAAGCCCCGCGACCTCCCCATTGAGGGCCGCGAGCTCGGCAACATCCGCTTCGCCATGGAGTTCCTCGGTCCCAACACGGCCAACCTCTGGGACGTCCGCGAAGGCAAGAAGCAGGAGTTCGCGGAACTGGCCAAGGGCAAGAACGTCGTCATCATCGGCGGTGGCGACACCGGCACCGACTGCGTCGGCACCTCCATCCGCCACGGCTGCAAGAGCGTGACCCAGCTGGAGATCATGCCCAAGCCGCCGATGGAGCGCGCCCCCAACAACCCTTGGCCGGAATGGCCCAAGGTCTACAAGATGGACTACGGCCAGGAAGAAGCCGCCGCCCTCCAGGGCGAGGACCCGCGCCAGTATCTGGTCAGCTCGAGCAAGTTCGAGGGCGACGAGCACGGCAAGGTCAAGGCCGTCCACGTCCACGACATCGAGTGGGTCAACGAAAACGGCCGCTACATGCCCAAGAAAGTCGAGGGCACCGACCGCGTGATCGAAGCCGAACTCGTTCTCCTCGCAATGGGCTTCCTCGGACCGGAAAACACGATCATCGACGAACTCGGCCTCGACCAGGACGCCCGCTCCAACGTGAAGGCCGACTACGGCAAGTTCACCACCAGCCTCGAAAAAGTCTTCGCCGCCGGCGACATGCGCCGCGGGCAGTCCCTGATCGTCTGGGCCATCAACGAAGGCCGCGCCGTCGCCCGCGAATGCGACCGCTTCCTGATGGGCACGACCAAACTGCCCTGACCAGAGCGTAGACAAGGGGAAGGTCCACCCACGCGCAGGCAAACTGCACCCACCCCGCCCAAGGCGACCACCCCGGAGCGCGCCTCTCGACGAGCCGCACTCGTCCCCTCCTCTCCCGCAAGGCGGGAAGGAGGGGAGTCCCCTTTTTCCATCTCGCTCACGCCCGGCAAGAAAAACTCCCCGCCTGTCCGGCGAAGCCGGAAAAGGAGGGGACAGCCGCGTTCCCCGTCCAGGGGAACACGGCAGGGGTGGTCCGCCCCCCACAGGCCTCAATCTACCTGACCAAGCCGAAGTCGACCTTCCGCAGCTCAAAGTAATCGCCGGCGTACTGGCGAGAGACCACGAAGTGCACCCGCAGGTCATAAGCGCCCGGCGGTGCCTTCAGCGGCAGGCTGATCCGCCGCGTTTCTCCGGAGTCGCCGTTCGGCAGTTGCAGGGGCAGGTCGATCCGAAGGGTCCGGCCGTTGCGGTCCGACCAGGTGAGCTTCAGCTGGGTGCGATTGTCGGGGCTGACTTGCCAGGCCATCTCGGCTTCCAGCAGGTAGCTCTTGCCTCCGATCACAGGAACATCGCGAAAGACCGAGACCATATCCGCCCCGACGATGCGCAGGCCCGCCGATTCGCCCGCGACCTTGTCGGCAGCGGTCACGGCGAAACGCTCCGCCGGGCGGTAGTCGTAAAACCAGCCGGGCACCACGGGCAAATCCGGCCCCAGGAAATTGGCCTTCACCGGACCCAACGGCGAATGCCGTAGCCGGGAGTCCTCTAGCATCGCCTTCACCCCTTCCGCATCGCCGCCCCAAGCCCGCGCGACTTCAAGCGTTTCGGCATAGCGCGAGGTCTCCCCGGCCAGCGCCTCGGGAAGGTCCTCAGGAAGCCGCTCCGCACCGCGCCCGATCCACAGTGGCAGCGGATCGGTCTGCTTGATCGTGAGAAAATGGCGATAGGCGCCGTGGTAGGGCTGCTTCACCAAGTCGCGCGCCCGCTCGCGGAAGCGTGCGCGGGCCTCAAGGAAGCGAGTCGCCGCAGCCGATCCCGCCTCAGGACGAACCGCATCCGCCCAGACCTGCCTCAACAGCGCCAGTCGGGCTCGGTGGAATGCGGCATAGAGCTCGGTCAGCTCGAAGGCCTCGGAGACCACCGCCACCCGGCCCGCATAGCGCGACCCAGGGTCCACCGCGCTCTCCGCCTCGTCCAACCGGTCCCGCATCTCCGCCAACACTTCCGGCGTCCACCAGCTGATGGCCCCCTCGTCCCGGTAGTACTTGATCCACTCCGCCGTCCCCGCGTTGGCGTTGCGATGCGACTCCGCCAACTCATAGAACCCCCGCACGGCCTCCGCCGCCGGCCCGAAAAACTCCCCGTAGAATTCGGCCAACAAGGCGTCCGCGTCCTGCCTCGGGTCCCAAAGCAGCCGCGCGGCCAACCAAGCCTTCGGACCGTCGTGCCCCCACATCGAAGGCAACTGCGAAAAGAAGACGTCCACGCCCTGCGTATTGAGAAACCGGATACTTTCGACCATCCATTGGTTGAAATGCCTCGGGTAAGGGTAAGGCGCGCCGAAGTAGTAGTCCCAGGTGGCGATGCGGTCCGCCCCGGAGGCCGCCCAACGCTCGATCAGCGCCTTGTCCTGCGCCCGGTAGGCCGGGTCGTGCCACTGCGCCCGGTCCGAGGTCAGGACCGGCATGACCTGCGGATGAATTGGAAACGAGGGCGATTGCTCGGTCCAGTAGTAAGCCAGCGAGGTGAGGTAGCGCTCCCCGGCGTAGCGCGACGCTTCAGCGAGCGTCCCGGAACCCTCCGTCCCGAACACCTCCTCCGCCACCTCGTTCATGAAACCGAAAACCAGATCGGTATAGTTCGGACGCCCGCGGAAGTACTCCAGCGGCGTGACCGCCGCCTCCGTGTGGGAGGACTCGTCGAAGACGGTGTTGTCGTTGATCGAGAGCGAGAAGCTGCGACTTTCCGGCTTAGCCGAAAAATGTCCGCGCGCCGCCTCCGCCGCGATTCTCACGGCCTCCGGACTCGTGAAATCCGGGTTTGCGTCGTGCTTACGGCTTCCGCGCGGCTTCCGGCGTTTGCCTTGCACGAGCGCAAAGGCCTCCGGACTCTCCTCAAACTGTTCCGGACCGAAACTATTCGCGAACGAATGACCGAATACAAAGGGACGATTAACTCTGTTTCGGTGCTCGTAGGATACGCCCACTGGCCTAAGCGTTCTTTGCTCGAAGGCGGGCACCTCCCGCCAGAGCGCTTCCGCAAAAAACCGCGGCGGCTCCCCCACCCACTCGAAGCCCAAATCCCCCGGCCAATACCAACGCGCCCCAAGCAAGTCGTCCGCCAGCGCATAGAGCCCGTTCGCCAGTCCGTCCTCATCCGCCGAGCGTACAAAGACGCGCGTCCGCTCCCGCTCGATTAAAAAGCCACCCAGCCTGGCCTCCGACCCGGACACCCGTTCAAGCACAAGCGCATTCTTCGGGTAGGGACGCCCGCCCCCGGGCGTCCGCGGCCATGCTTGAATCGAAAGGTCGACACCCGCCCGGTCCGTGCTCCCGATCTCCGCCAGCCCCTCCCCCTCCATCCGTCGGTCCCAAAGCTCCGCCAAATCCTTCGCCGCAGCCTGGAGCTCCGCCCCGGCCCCCTCCGGAAGCACGATGCTCCGGACGGCGGCCAGCTCCAGCCGCTCCGAGCCCAGCAAGCGCTCCGGCCGCCAGTCCGGCCCCCGCGCACCGGCGAGACCATGCACCGCGGAAAAAATCAATACTGTCAGGCCAAGCCGCCACATCGTAGCGCGCAGCTTTAGCAAGCGTCCCGCCGGAGGCGAGTGAAGAGTTGCGCGGAAGAATCTTCCCCGAGGCGACCACCCCGGAGCGCGCCTCTCGACGAGCCGCGCTCGTCCCCTCCTCTCCCGCCGAGGCGGGAAGGAGGGGAGTCTGTCGTCCTACTCATTCTGCAAAACCCCGCAAGCATCTCAGCCTTTCAGCATCTCAGCCTTTCAGCTTTTCAGCATCTCAGCTTTTCAGCTTTTCAGCATTTCCTCCTCCCCTTTTCCTCTCTACAAACACTTCCATCGCTTCATCCGCCCCAGTCCATCCCGCGCTCCGCTCGGTCACCGTGGTCGTCCCGGTTAAGAACGAGGCGCGCAACCTGCCGAACTGCCTCGCGCGGCTGGAGGGCTTTGGCAAGGTGCTGGTGGTCGATTCCGGCAGCGGCGACGAGACCTGCGCCATCGCCGAACGTCATGGTGCCGAGGTCCTGCAATTCCGGTGGAACGGCCGCTTCCCGAAAAAGCGCAATTGGGTGCTGCGGAACCACACCTTCCACACCGACTGGGTGCTTTTCCTCGACGCCGACGAGTTCGTGACCGAGGCCTTCAAGGCGGAGCTGGCCGCCGCCGTCGCCGGAAGCAAAGCGATCGGCTTCTGGCTCAACTACGAGCGCTGGTTCCTCGGTCGCCCCCTGCGCCACGGCGACGAGTTCAACAAGCTGGCCTGCTTCCGCATCGGTGCCGGCGAGTACGAACGGATCGAGGAGAATCAATGGTCGCAACTCGACATGGAGATCCACGAGCATCCCGTGCTCGACGGCCCGGTCGAGGAGATCCGGGCCCCCATCGAACACAACGAGTACCGGGGCCTCCACCACTACCTCGCCAAGCACAACGAATACGCCAGCTGGGAGGCGGAGCGCTACCTGCAGTTGATGGGGGCAGGGAGCGAGGAGCAAGGAGCGAGGGGCGAACCTGTCGATTCAAAATCCGGCGCAGCGACGCCCGCCAAGCCTCAGCCCTCCCCGCCCGCACGCTCCCTCACCCCGCGCCAACAAAAGAAATACCGGCACCTCGACAAATGGTGGGCCGCCCCGGCCTACTTTTTCCGGGGCTACTTCCTCAAGCGCGGCTTTCTCGACGGTGCGGTCGGCTTCCACTTCGCCTTCTGCAAGGCCGTCTACTTCTACCAGATCCGGCTGAAGATCCTGGAAAAGCGAAAGGGCTAAAGGGTCGCTCCCGCCGGAGGGCGGACACTCCTGTCCGCCGGCGTCACGCAAGCCAGCAGCACCGAAACGGAGCTCAGGAGTGAACCCCCTCCGTTCTTGCAACCGCCGGAGGGCGGACACTCCTGTCCGCCAGCGTCACGCAAGCCAGCAGCACCGAAACGGAGCTCAGGAGCAAGGTCCGGCGTAGCTTCAGGCGAAGACGGATGAACCCCCTCCGTAATTTTTTGAACCCGCGCCGCCCGCGAGTCCTTACCTTGCGTTCGCGAGGGGATTACGCCAGCGCAGGCCTTCGAAGCGGTGGAAATCGGTGTCGTTGCTGTGGAGCTCCGCCTGATGCTCGATGGCGAGGGCGGCGAGACAAGCGTCGGTGGTCAGGTTGCCGGCCGTTCCCAGTTGCTTTAGAAAACGAAAGAAATGCATGCCGAAAGACCCGCCCGGTTCAATCACGAGGACGTTCGGCCGCTCCAACCAGCTCCCGACGAAATCCACCGACTGCCGCGCGGACAGTGGCCTCTCCAGCACGCGGGGGTGGGTCGTCAGGCGTATGAAACCGCAACTGACGATCCACGGCAGGGCTACGGGCCGGTCGCCGTTCAGGCATTCCGTCCACCAGCGGTGGCTCGCCGCGTGGTCGGGTGCGGCACGGTTGTGTGCATACACCAGCAGGTTGATGTCGGGCAGGATCACCGCCGTAGTTTGCCTTCGATCTGCGATTCCACCTCGAGCTCATCCGCGAGTTGATTAAGCTTGCCGACGTCGATGCCTGGCCGAAACGCGCTCTCGAAGGTCTCGACCACAAAAGGTTTCGGCCGTGACGCCCGCCCGCCCGAACGCAAGCCGCGCCGCAAGGCCTCGTTTATTATTTGCTTCTGGCTGCGCTTGCCGGAAAGCCCGGCCTGGCGGATTTTTTCAGCCACGTCGGGATCCAGTGTGAGGGTCGTTCTCATCACTGACATCTTATGTTTCCAAAATTTGATGTCAAGGCATCAAAAAAAGGGCCGACCACCGACCTCACGCAAGCCGGCGACACCGCGAGGGGGCTCAGGAGTGAACCCCCTCCGTTCTTGCAAGGTCAACCGCCGGAGGGCGGACACTCCTTCCACCAGCGTCACGCAAGCCAGCGACACCGCAAGGGGGGCTCAGGAGTGAACCCCCTCCGTTCCTGCAAGGTCAACCGCCGGAGGGTGGACACTCCTGTCCACCGGCGTCACGCAAGCCAGCGGCACCGCAAGGGGGGCTCAGGAGTGAACCCCCTCCGTTCCTGCAAGGTCAACCGCCGGAGGGCGGACACTCCTGTCCACCGGCGTCACGCAAGCCAGCGGCACCGCGAGGGGGCTCAGGAGTGAACCCCCTCCGTTCTTGCAAGGTCAACCGCCGGAGGGCGGACACTCCTGTCCACCGGCGTCACGCAAGCCAGCGGCACCGCAAGGGGCTCAGGAGTGAGCCCCCTCCGTAGTTGCAAGGTCAATCGCCGGAGGCGTGGACACTCTTGTCCACCCCACGCCGCGCAAAACCGGCTTCACGCGAGAGCAACCCTCCCGGCCGCTACCAGATCACGTCCACTGGATAGGCCTGAAAGGCAATGTCCTTGCTGACGATGGGAACTTTCCTTCGCCGTGCGTTCGACAGCAGCAACCAGTCGAAGGGGTCCTTGTGACCTTCGGGCAAGGATACGATCCCGTAAATATCCTCATCCTCCAGCGGGAGGTAGGTGAAGGTGAAGCGCTCGATCCGCGAGCGCACGTACGCTTCCGGCGGCTCCGGCAGGTCGAGCTTGCCCAGCTTGTACTTCAGGGTGATTTCAAGGGTCGAGACCTGGCTGAAGAACAGTTGATTTGCCGGATCCTGGATGATCTTCCGGGCTTTAGCCGAGAGCCGCTCCGGGGCGATCCATGCGAAGAGGGCGGCGTGGGTGTCGAGCAGTGCTCTCATTCCCCGGCACCCAGCAGGTCGGCCACTTCACGGTTCGTCTCCGCGCTGTCCCAGTCTTCCGACAACACAACCTTACCCGCATCCATGCCCAGGGGCCGCTCGCGCCGTTGAAGCTCAGGCCCGGCGAGCGGACGCAACTCCGCAAAAGGAACGTTGCGCTCGCATAAAATGATCCGCTCCCCCGCCTTCACCCGCCGGGCGTAGCGGGACAAATGGGTCTTCGCCTCGTGCATGTTGATCCTGAGCATTTAAACTAAGTTTTATCAATAGTCGACTAAGTCAAGTTTAGAAAAGGGCTGCCAGCCGGATGGGAAGGGCCTTCACGCAAGCCAGCGTCACCGCAAGGGGCTCAAGGGCAAGGTCCGGCGTAGCCTTGGGCGAAGACAGATGAACCCCCTCCATTATTGCAAAGCCAAGCGCCGGAGGGCGGACACTCCTGTCCGCCAGCGCCACCGCGGGGGCTCAAGAGTGAACCCCCTCCGTAGTTGCAAGTGCATTCCCTTCCGGAGGGCGGACACTCCTGTCCGCCAGCGTCACGTCAGCCAGCCGCACCGCTCGCGCTCCATGACTGCGAAGCAGCCCCCGTAGTCGAACTCGTGAGAGTTTGGACCCGACCTGCCCGAACCTCCGAAGGCGCCAAGGGCCGCTTACAAGCCGTCACGCTTGTCTCCGCTGCGGGCCGGGCGGCAAGCCAACCCGGCTACGCCTCGATCCGCCCCTGCCCGAGGCGGCCGCCCTCCAGAGAACTTCCCCGCGAAATTCAAAGATTTACGGAATGACCCCATTGGCTTCCCCATTGGCTTCCCTGGTTGCAAGTGCATTCCCCACCGGAGGGCGGACACTCCTGTCCGCCAGCGTCACGCCAGCCAGCGCCACCGCGGGGGGCCCGAGGGCGAACCCCCTCCGTGGTTGCAAGCGCACTCCCCACCGGAGGGCGGACACTCCTGTCCGCCGGCGTCACGCCCGCCAGCGGCACCGCAGGGGCACGAAACCTGCGCCTCCTACAGCGCCGACTACGAAGAGAGACTAACTGCCTCCTGGCGTCGCCAGAATCCACTCGATCAAGCGGCGATAACTTGCATCCCGCGCGAAACGTGTCTCCGCGAGGCGCCAGCTGTTCTTGCGATGAGCCTCGAGCATCTTGGGATTCTCAAGGTAGCTTCGCATCGCCGCGGCCAAGCCCTTCGCCGACCCGGCCTCATAGGTCACTCCGGCTTGCGCCTCGGCCAGGAGGGCCTCTGGCTCGCCGGGGGTGCTGTTGATCACCGCCAAGCCCGCGCAGAAATAGTCGCTCAACTTGTGCGGCATGGTAATGAAGGTGCCCGGCTTGATCGCGTTCAAGCCCACATCCGCGTCTCCAAGCGCATCCGCCAGCGCGTCCCGGTTCAAAAACCCAAGGAAACGCACCCGATCCTCCAGACCCAACCGTCGGACCTCCGCCCGCAAGGCCGCCTCGGAAACGCCGCACCCCGCAAAACTGACCTCAAAGCTCCGCCCTTCGTCCTTCAAGATGCTCGAAGCTTCAAGAATCGTCTGAAGGTCGTAAGTCGGCGACATCGCTCCGACGTAAATAAAGCGCGGACCATCCGCCTCGGCCCGGGAAGCTCGCGGCGCGGCTTCAATCAGCTCGCCGCCGACGTAGCAGAGGTGAAGGGACGATGGCGGATGGGTGATGGCGGATCCGTGCTTCGCTCCGGGAGCTAGGCAGGACTGCGTAGGCGGACTGGGGGTTCTGCGGATCTTTGCGACCAGGTCCAGGTATTCCTGCGAGACCGCGCTGACGCCGTCGGCCTCGCGGTAGCCGCGGCGGGCGGTTCGAAACATCCCGCCGAACAAGCGCCGCACCAGCCACCCGCGCCACCCCGGCACCTCCGTCCAGTCAGTGATTCCTTGGTCCAATTCGCCATCCGCCATCCGCAATCCGCCATCGCCCGGCACCAGCCGGGAAAAAGTTTCCGGCCAAAGGTCCATCACATCAACTGTTACCCGGCAGCCGTAGCGACGCTTCAACTCGAGCGCCGGATCGATGCAGTCCAAAGGCGGCGCGCTCAGGTGGATCACATCCGGCACCGCTTCCGGATCGCCCGCGATCCGCTCCCCCGCCTCCTTCGCGAATTCCCGCCCATAGGCACGGTGGCTCCGCAAGCGCGCCAGCGAGATATTCTTCCGATAAGCCGGCACCGGCAGAAGCACGATTTCAAAAGCCCCGCCATCCGCCATTCGCCATTCGCCATCCGTCGGCGCTTCACGCCGACGCTTCGTTCGATGGTGAAAGTCCACCGTCCACCAAGTCACCGAATGCCCCGTCTCGGCCAGCAACCTCGCCAAACAACAAAAGCGCCCTTCTGTGGCGCCTTCGTCGGGGAGGTCGGAAAAGGGGTTAACAAGCCAGACGTTCATGAAATCCAAAAAAGTGTCCCCCAAAAAAGCCTTGGGCAACAAAGTCGGAGAAAACGTTAGCTCAAGCCCTCTTGTCCGCTACACGCTGTATGGGGAGCATCTAAAGGCTCTCTTGGCCGGCCCTCATTTCGGCTTCGATCCATTTGTAGGTCTTGCGCATGCCATCGCGCAGGCTGATCTCGGGAGCCCATCCAAAGACTTCACGTATCAAAGTATTGTCGGATGAACGTCCGCGAACGCCTTTGGGAGCGTCGAGATTGTAATTCCTTTCCAGCTTCACCTCGGCGATGTCTTCGACGATATCAACCAAGCCATTGATGCTGACCATTTCATCCGAACCAAGATTAATTGGCTCGTTCCAATCTTCGCTGTCGGTGATTAAGTGAATGCCCTTGATGCAATCGTCGATATACATGAACGACCGGGTTTGCTTTCCGTCCCCCCAGATCTCGACCGAAAGGTCTCCGGACATTTTTGCGGCCACCACTTTACGAATCGTCGCTGCCGGCGCTTTTTCCCTACCGCCATCCCAAGTTCCGTGGGGACCATACACATTGTGGAAGCGAGCCACGCGGGTCTCGATTCCAAAATCCTCGCGAAAATGTCGGCACATACGCTCACTGAAGAGCTTCTCCCATCCGTAGCCGTCTTCCGGCATGGCCGGATAGGCGTCGGATTCCTTCAATCCCGGATTTTCAGGAGTGGTCTGCTTATCTGCGGCGTAGACACAGGCGGAAGACGCGTAGAAGAACCGTTTAATCCCGAATCTGCGGGCGACCTCAAGAAGGTGGGTGTTGATCAACACCGAGAGCATGCAAAGGGCTTTGTTGTTCTCGATAAAGCCCATGCCGCCCATGTCAGCAGCAAGATTATAAATCCTCTGGCATCCATTGGCAGCCTCTTCGCAGGCGTCAAGGCGGGCAAGATCGAGGACTTTGTTTTCTACTTCCGGAAAAACTTGGTACCACTGCGTCATCGGCTTGATGTCGACAGCCACAATGTTGGTGCAGCCGCGCCGGAGCAGGTCAGCGACCAGATGGCCCCCGATAAAGCCGCCGGCACCGGCGATCAGAATGCGATCGTCTTCGAATTTCATAGGGCAATATAAGGGCGGAAAAAAGGGAAAGGTTTAGGAAATGGGGGGGCGGAAGGGAAGCGTAAAATTCATATCAGTTCTTAAGGAGAGCCGCCGGATTCCGCTCAACCCCGGCCTCCAACATTCGGCTTGGCATCCAATTCCGCTACATCGCAGAGCCGCGACATCAGGCTGTCACGCCCAAGGTCCCGCCGAATGGCCTCGTAGCCACGCATGCCGAATGCTTCACGCTTCTCCGCATCCATACTTGCCACCTCGCGCAAGATCGCTTCCGCACCGTCGACGTCGCCATGCCTCGCAGACCAGCCGCAACGGTGCTCGCTCAGCACATCTTGAACATGGCATTCATCCGGCCCGATCAGAAAAATCGGTTTGGCTAAGGCCATGGCTCCGTAAAATTTGCAGGGGTGGACGATTCCGACCATGGATTCACCCATTGATACCAAGTGAAGGTCCGCGGCCGAGAGCGAGTATTTGATCGTTTCGATAGGCTGATATGGCAGGGAACGCACATTTTTCAGCTGATGCTTCACGATAAAGGCGTCCACGTCTTGTTTGCCGCGTCCTCCTCCGACGAAAAGAAAAACAACCGATTCCAGCTCGCGCATACTTTTCGCCGCCTCCAGAACCGTATCGAGCGGATGCGCCAGACTGTGGTTGCCGCTATACATAATGACAAACTTGCCCTCGAGGCCGTGTTCCCGGCGAAAAGGGTTGGCGGCGTGCTCAATTCGCTCCAAATGGCCCTCCATCGGCCAAGGAGGCATCGTGTGAAAGCGTGCCTTGGTCGAGGCCACCTTGCTTTGCATCGTTTCCGCCATGAACCGATCCAGAACAATGAGATCCGAGGCGGCCCGAATGATTCGGCGGTTGAACCAGTCGAAGATGCGAACGGATAGTGCGGAGGGCGCGGCTTTGCCCAGTCGAACGGTTTGGTCGGGATTGATGTCCATAACCCAGAACTTAACCGCCACGCGACGAAAAAGGCTGATCGCCCAACCCACCACGCTTCCCATTGGAGGCGAAGTCGTGACAAGAACGACCTCGAGCCGCCGCACGAAAAGACCACGCACGAAGGCCTGTAAACAAAACGAGAGCTGCCCCGCAAGCCGGTGGACAATAGTCCGCTTACCGAGAGAGGAGAACGGCAGCCGGAAAATTTCGACCCCACCGCGCTGCTCCCGTCCAGGGAAACGCTCCTCAGGATTATCGTAGCCACGATTCGCGGAAAAGACGATCACGCGGTGGCCGCGTCGCGCCAACTCCTCCGCCGCGTCCGCCATATGCTGGCCGACGCTTGCCGGATCCGGCACGTACACTTGGGTGACAATAAGTATGGTTTTCATGTCGAAAGGGAAAGTCTGCGAACTAACGGGAGCGCAACAACCGCTTCTTCAGTCGGTTGACCAAATGCTTCGGGGAACGATGCCAATCGCGGCGCAGGTCGGCCATCATGCACCTGCCCGACTTGAGCCAGAAGCTCAAAGCACCGCCCACTCGGCCCTGCTTTTTCAACCGCTCGAAGTCTTCCTCTAGCTCTGGATAAAATTGACTGAACAGCGGACCATCGATGCGCCTTAGCAAGGCAGGAAACTCGGACGGTAGCTCGACCCGGCGGAACCGATAGATCGGACTCTTCGAAAATCCTTTCTTCGAAGATTTGATATGAGGCGTGTCCGCTTCGTTGACGTGTACCGCGCTCTGCCAATTGATTGGCGTTTCGGCTTCAACGAAATCTCCGATCGCCGCAAAGGTATCCTCTGTCTCCAAAACGATGTCCTCATAGCGAACGACTTTGAAGTGGCTGGCATGCTTTCGCTCCATTGTTGCAGCAAGCCCTACCCCGCGATTCCAGCCCATCGCGAAACGCAACCAGTTCGTTCGTTCACCATAGCGTTTGTTCCAAGAGATTGCCAGATCCAATGGATTACGCAGTAGGAATAGGATCTTTGCGTCAGGAAATACCTCCACGATCTCATCGGTGAAGAACACCAGCGAGGTCCCCTTTTGCGCCCACCTACGCTCGCCTTCCGAGCTAGCCAGCCCCGCCATCACGGACCGGTAGAGGGCATCTGCCCCCATTCCCTTCTTCAGCCGATCCGCAATCAGCGTTAGCATTCTGCCCTCGAGCCGTTCCGGCAAGCCGGAGCGGCGGACCACCTCGGCCATAGCCTTCTCCAATTCGTCGGGTCCGAGCGTCTTGAGCCTGAAGCGCCGGTCGAAATACTGTGCCTCCTTGGAGAGGCCGAAAAACCCGTCTGTCCCCGCAATTAAATCCGCCACGAGGGTATTTCCGGAGTGCTGCCTGCCGGAGACGAAAACGGGCCGCTCGCCGATTGAGTTCTTGCTTTCGCTCATAAGTCGAACTTCTCCTTGGGCGTGCTGGCCAATCCCGTAGATGCCCGGCTTTCTTCCGTCGCGCTTCGACAATCGCGCTCTCTCATCTTAACAACGATCATCGTCTCGTAGATCATCTGCAGCCGACAATAGACGAAACCCGGTATCCCATCGAGGAATCCCAGTTTCAGAATATAAAGATAGAAGAACTTAACGAGCGGACGACACGGCATCCGGACGAACCAGGATTTCATCGCGCGCTTGCGTGCCATCGACTCGCCGCGAAAGCAGGCCATGAGCGGCTGGCGGGGAAGCTCGGCCGCCTCTCTGGCTTCCTCGCTCGAGTAGCGGTTGTGCTTTGCGATCCAGTCTTCGATTCCCTTGGAGAAATTGTAATGGTCGTAAGGAACATCGATATGGCCGACTCCCCGCCGGGCTTGATCTTCCCGCTGCCCATGTCCCGCCTTGGCGAAGCGCACCTCGCCTCGCTTGATCAGACGGACCTGGGGATAGGGATACTGCGTGCACCGCTTGATCCAGCGCCCCAGAAAAATAATCCGGTTGGGGACGAAGTAGGCGCTGTGCCGGTCCTCTCCGATCACCCGTTCGCAAGCTTCCCGCAACCTATCGTTGAAGCGCTCGTCCGCGTCGAGGTGGAAAACCCAAGGATGCTTGAACTCGATCTCGTCCAACGCGAAGTTCCGCTGGCTGCCAAAGTCGTCGAAGGGACGCTGGAAGACACGCGAGCCCTTCGCTTCGGCGATCTCGACGGTGCCATCGGAACTGCCGGAGTCCAGCACGACCACGTCGTCGGACCACGCTACGGACTCCAAGCAAGCGTTCAAGTTGTCCGCTTCGTTTAGGGTCAGAATAAGGATTGAAAACATTGCGGGAAAATCAGGACTTGGCGTACTTCTCAGCCAAGCGGCGCAAGTCGAGTCTGAACTGCCTCTCCGAACAAGTTCGCTCGACGAAGGCCTGCCCATGCCGACCTTTGGCGCTACGTTGAACCGGTTCCAGCGCCAGAGCGGCCTCAATTGCCGCCACGTAGGTTTCGAAGCGGTCGTCCTCCAAATGCCAGCCGCCACCCGCCGCACTTGCTTCGGGACCTAGGTCGTTGCCGGCGGAAAGGATCACCGGCAGTCCTGCGGCCATTGATTCGGCGGCCGTGTGGTTGAAGTTCTCGCGGAAGGAGAAAGAAAGGTAAAGGTCGGACGCGAACAGGCAGTCGTATTTTTCCGCTCCAAACACTGGACCAGTGAGATGCAAATGCCTTAGGCCCGCCTCTCGCGCGGCTTCTCGGCACTCGGTTTCCGAGACCCCGGCAAAGGGCCCCACCATGAGCAGATGCAGGTCCTCCCGTTCCAGTGCTGCCACCGCACGGATCGTCTCCAGTGGGCGCTTCATTGGATGAATCCGTCCAAAATAGAGCAGAACGGGCGCGTCGGCGGGGATGCCAAGCCGCTTACGCACCCGAGCGCGGCCCGCCTCGCGCCCGGAGCAATCGACGGGGGCGACCGGCCAAGGGAGGACTTCCCCGGGGAGCGGACCGAAAACAGCCTCCGCCTTCTCCCACTCGCGTCGGGTCGAAAACACCAAGCAGGCAGCGTCGTCGATAAAAGCACGCCCGCCCATCCGCAGAAAAGCTCTCTTGTAAAACCTGCCGTAACTAAGCACGTAGGGATCGAGGATTCCATGAGGCACAAACCAGTAGGGAATTCCCTCGCGCCGGGAGAAACGGCGCGTCCACAGATTGTGAAAGCGATAGAAGGAATGGCAGGACAGCAGATCCGCCTGCCGCGCCTCCGCTTCCAAGGCTTGAAGCGCGACACGCTTAGGGTGGCAAAATGGAGCCAAGCCAGGCAATCTCGAGCCTGAGAGGACCGAGGCTTTTTCCAGCGCAACCCGATCCTTCCGCAGGCGGCGCGCATCGCAGAAACAGCAAACGGGAGCGTCCAGCGCCTCCGCGAAAGCCCCGATCGTCTTCGTCGGTCCGCCCGAGTCGGAATAAAGCCCGAGCGAGATGATCTGCGTTTTTAACATGGTCTCGACAGCCGCGGACGGCGCATTCCTAGCTTTCGTAGTCCAGCCATTCCAGTTCGTCGGCAAAAAGCTGGTTCAGCACTTCGATCGTCTCGGGCTTCAGCTTCTCCTTGTGGTCGCCGGGCAGACGCTTGCGGGTGTGCGCTTTCAGTGTCTCCCCTTCCGGAGGTTTGTCATAGCCGCCAATACGTCGCAGCTCCTCGATCTCTTCGGGGCTGATCGGGTAGTTCCAGGCACGGGCGAAGGCCCGCATGGCATTTTCAAAGTCGAGGATGATGTCCTCGTAACGGATCAGTTCCACTTCCTCGCGCGCGCACATTTCCCTATACTCGGCGAAGTCTTCTTTGATCCGGTCCATCCACTCGAGGACGAATTCGTCGATCGTCTGGTTCTGGACTCTTGCCCGCCGCTCAAAAAATAGCTTCCGCTTCTCCGGATTGAGCGGGACCGAATGCACATAGGCTTGGGAGAAATACTTCGACGTCAGGAGGTCCCTCGGGTCACGCAGAACCAGGATCTTGGTGAAGGCATCGAGATTCTCTACTGGATAATAACGTCGCAACGGCGCCATCATCATTCCCTTCGGCCGGAAGAATTGTTCCGGACGGTCAAGCATCCGCTCCTTAAAGTCAGGACCGCCTTTATTATAAAAATAGCCCTCGAAATCCAGCTCCTTGAGTCTCCGGGTGCGGACATTGAAATAGTGCATCACCGCCGGCGTGAAGGTAGAAGCACACTTATTCAAGGTAAAGAGCAAGGCGCTGCGCTCGTCGCGGAGGGGCGGCTTCCGGCCTGCGGCGATAGCGGCCTCGGTCGGAAACTTCAGCTTTTCGACCACCCAAAAAGGCAGTACGTATTTGGCGATGGTCTTGATTTGTTTGTTCATGAGTCGATGACGGATGAGCCTCTGCGAGGCGATGACTTATAGCGGAGGGGTGATGGCGGAGTTTGGAATGAGAGGAAAATTGTAAGTCGGCGATCGGGAATTTGGTTTCTGCGGATTAATGCAGGTCAGCGGGCCGGGGAGCTTTCCCGGCCATCCAGTGGTAGACGGACTGGAATCGTCGGGCGATGGCGGGCCAGGCGAAATCCGCTTCCATCCACTGGCGCCCCTTAGCTCCCATTGCCTGGAGCTCTTGGGAGTCGCGGCGGGAGGCGTCCGCAATTGCCGCAGCAAGCGCCTCTACTGAACCGGGAACCCACCAGCCGGCTTTGCGCTCCACCAGGCCCTGCCAAGGGGTCTGGTCCGAAGCGATCACAGGCAGGCCGGCAGCCAGGCCCTCGGCTGCGGCGATTCCGAAATTTTCGGAGTGCGATACCATGAAAAGTAATTCTGCGCGCTCGAGGATTTTAGCTTTCTCCGGCCCATAGCAGGCTGCCCGAAAATCAACTTCGCTTCGGATTCCGAGCTCGGCCGCGAGCGCTTCGAGGGCTTCGCGGTGGCGGTTTTCGTTCGAGCCCACGATCTCCAGCTTCCACCCCTGTGGCTTCACTTCCGCCCAAGCCCTCAACAGTCCGTCCAAGTTCTTAATCGGATGGATGCGCCCGATGAAGACCGCGCGCCGCGGTTCGTCGCCGGAGAAGCGCGCCGCGCGCTCCGGCAGCTCCACCCCGTTCGGGATCAGCGCCACCGGCTGACTGAAACCCAGCGTGCGGATCTGCTCGAGCTCCCGCTTTGAAGCCGCATGCAACACCGCCGCTGACGCCAAATCCCGACGCTGGTAAAGCCTCCAAGCGACCGCCTTTTTACCTCCCCGAAAGCGCATCGACCAAGGATCGAGCGTGCCCCTCGGAGAGACCATGCGGGGACAATTCAGGTGCTCGGATACCTTCGCGACGCCGTGATTGAAACTCGTCCACAGGCCGTTGTCGTGGATCACCGAAGGAGTCTTCCCGGCCGAGAGCTCGCGAAGCGCTGTGGACAGTCCGGGCAGCCAGGTTTGCCGAATTACCGGAATACGCCGTCCCGGGACGAGATGGAGCGGAACTCCCGGAATCGGCGATTGAGCCGGAAGATGCGGGTAGTCGCCGGCCAAAAGAGAAACCTCCTCGCCTCCCTGCGCCAAGGCCGCCGCCAAGCTCCCAACAGAGAAAAACGGTCCCCCGTGCGCCGGATTCCAAGAGGCAATGCTCAGTAGTGTCATGGATACAACGATGGCGGATAGGGGCTCCTGCCGGAGCGATGGCGGATGGGTTATTCGTAATCCGCTATCACTCATCCGTCATCAATCCCTACGGGATTCGCCATCAATCCCGCAGGGATTCCATCAACTGCGCACAGGACTGGTAAACCTCGTCCGGACCGATCGCCATGAGGCATTTTCGGCCTTGATCGATACAGGTGTAGAGCATGCAGCCTTCGCAATCGACAGGGACGCGGTGGACGCGGTGTCCGGAGCCGTAGGGGTACCATTTTCCCGGAACGTCGCGGGCGGAAAAGACCACCACGCAGCGGCGACCGGCCGCGACCGCGAGGTGCATCGTCCCGGTGTCGTTGCCCAAATAAAATTCGCAGTCGGCCAGCGCGGCAACGGACCCGCGCAGGGAGAGCCGCCCGCAGGCGTCGATTCCGCGGCCCAGCGCCCCGGCCAGCCCCTGCGACGCTTCGGAATCTTCCGGCCCGCCGAGAAAGACGGGCACGATGTCGAAAACCTCGATCAGACGCATCAAGACCTTCTCGAAGCGGTCGAGCGGCCAGCGCTTGGCCTGCATTTTGGAGCCGACGCCAACGCCGACCAGACGCGCCTTTTCCCCAACGTCCGAGTCGGCGCGCAGCGCTTTCCAGCCTGCGGCGTCGTCCTCGCCCAGGTGCAGGTCGAAGGTGGCCGAACCCGGATCGGGTGCCACAAAGCCCTCCGCCTTCAGCGCCCTGAGGAAAAAGTCGGTCTCGTGCTCCAGTGGCTCAAGCGGGCGACCGCCCGCCCGTGGCTTTCGGTGGCGGACCGTCGTGATCTGCCGCCGTATCCCCGCCAAGCGAAAGAAGGCCCGGTCGCGCAGGGACTGGCGGACTGACTTGAATTCCGGTTCCAAATGCACCACCCAGTCGAAGCGCTCCTTCCTCAAGCGCGGGATTAAGCGCAAGACCTCGCGCAGGGCCTCCCGCTTCTCCTTTGCCGAATGGCCCACCGGATAGGGGATGTAGTCGTCGACCAGCCCGGTCCCTTCAAGCAGCGCACGGGCAAGCACCCATTGTCTGCCGACGTGCTGATCGAAGAGCAGGGTTATGTGCGCCGCCGGCCACCGTGCCCGGATGGCATGAAAGGCGGGGAGGCTGATCAGACTGTCGCCCAGCTGGCCAATTCGGAAGACCAGGATTTTGTGCCGTTCCCCCATTGGCGGAATTCAAGCTAAAAGCGGAAGGCGGGCGCGGGATGACCCTGCCGTGGAGCTTTCGGCCGATACCCCTTTCCGATACGGATTCCAAACATCCGAAGGACCTTGAAGCCTACCAGAATCACAATGACATTTCTGACCGCGACGAACATGGCAACCGGCGATATCTCGAAGTTAATCGCCATCTCGTAGGCGGTGCAGAATATCAAAATAGCAATCAGAGGCTCATGGAAAAAGTAGCGCATCGAAAGGTAGTTCAACCAGTTCAAGAGGAAGCCGAGCATGAAGCCGCTGGCGAGCGGACCGAACAGCCAGAAGTCGGCGAGCCCCAGCGCGACGAAATTATCGGAAACATCCACCGCCGCATAACCGTAGTGGGACTGGATGAAGGCGGCATGGTCGAACCAGTAGCGGATCGGTCGAACCTTCCGGGGTAGTGCCGACATGGCCGCCGCGAAGGTGGCCTCTCCGAGCATCGGTCGGCGGTCCTCCAGCCCGTCGACCACCATGAATATCCAATAAAGCCCCAAGCGGCCGCGGGTCTGAAGATTCGCCGCCGCCTTTTCTTCGGCCTCACCAATCTCGGTAGCCGCCTTCTGATCCTCCGTGATCGCCTGATAAAAGGCTTGGACGGCCGAAGTTCCGGGATTCTGCTTCCGAATGCTCAGCGCCTCGCTGCGCAGATCTAGGAAAACCGTCGAATAGATGGTAAGAAACACCAGTCCGACGAGTCCGAAACCGCCGAGCTTGATCAGACTGATTCTCCTACCGAACGCAAGGTATACGAAAACGACCGCGAAGATGCCGAACAAGACCTCGCGCCGGCCCTGTGCCAGGAGGAAAAGCAATTCCATCGCTGTCGGGATAAGGAAGAGATAATTTCTCTGACGTGCGAAGAAAGCGCGGAAGACCCCATAGAAAATAATGAAGGCCGCAGCCGGCGCGATGATGTAGTTCATCACCACCAGCGGATAGGGAATCTTCAGGGTGACGCTGGCGCCCCCGAAACCGGAAATACCTCCCCCCAATGAGATGACGGTCAAGCGGTAGAGCCAGATCGCTCCGAAAATGAGAAGGACCCCTTTGAGCGGCACCAAGTCCAGACGCCGCACCATGAAGAACAGGGGGTCCCGGTAGCGCTGCTGCATCTTCAGGAAGGCGGTCCGGAAGCCTTCGAAGCCGAAATTCGATAAGGTCAGGCCGAATAGGAACAGAAAAATCCCGAAGTAGCACTTTAGCAGGGTGTTCTCACTATCCGCAAAAGCCTCGGACCGGTAACCCAGTCGCAGGTCTGAGAAGATTCCCAGTGCGGACCCGCCGGCGAGGTAAAGGATCGAGAAAATCACGCATAGGTCCGCCATGGTCGTGCCCCGCTTCCCATGCCCGATCAAGGGGAGATAGATGGCCAAGTAGGCCAAGAGCAAAAGACTGCCAGCGATTTCGATGTAAAAAGCCATGCCTACCGTTGAGTTACTTCGTGGAGACTGTGGGATGACGAAGATGTTTCCACTCCGTCGATGACCGAAATAAATTCCTTCAGGCGGTCGTCGTGGGAATAGGGTGATGTGCGGCAGCGCTCCAGGCCGCTTTGGCCGATGCGCGCGCAGCGCTCCGGATCGTCGAGCAGGCGGCGGAGCGTCGATTTCAGGTCCTCCGCAGCGTCGAAATAGACCGCTTCCTTGCCGTCCTCAAATAACCGCTCGTGGTCACTCGTCCGTTCCGCCACCATGCAGCGCCCACAGGCCGGGATTTCAAAGCTGCGGCTGTCCTGCAGGTCCCGGTTCTCCCGCCGCAGGAAGTGGAGGGCGATCCGCATGCCGTTGATCGCCTTCGTGTAATCCTCGTTATACTGGCCCGGTCCGCGCCAGTGCGGCTTGATCGTCTCCCAATTGGGACCGCGCTGAAAGCCGTTCCCCCAAATGACGACCGGAAAGCCTTCGCGAATCAGCTCCGCCAGAACCTCTTCACGATACGGGGCGTATTTGCCGATAAATCCGATCTCGCAGTCATATTTGGCGCGCTCCTCCGCCGTCAGGTCGAGCGGCTTGTGCAAGGAAGGATCGTAGGAACGATCGTAGACAAACACCCGCCGCGCCCCGCGCCGGAGGTAATCCTCGCGGTTGAGTTCCTTCGGAACCAGGTGGAGGTCGTAGAAAGGAATGGCCTCCTCGAAGTAGCCCCAGCGCTTGGGCGAGTGCTCACCGAAGAACTCGTCCGGATTGTAATGCACCAGTTGCATGCCCTCCGGCCCGGCTTCGCGCGCCGCTTCGATGGCTTCGGGTTTCAACCACTGGCTCTTCTCGAAAAAAACGATTTCCGGCCCGAAACACTCGATTTTCCGAATCAAGGCCCGCGCCATCGCTCGGGTGATCCATTGCCGCCCCAGCCTGCGGATAATCGCTTGGACTCGGCTCCAGCGCACCAATCCGAAGCGGCTCGTATTCAAAGTCTCGACCTCGTGCCCGAGCGCGCGAAAGCGCAAGGCGCGTCGATAGGCGTTCGACGGAGTCTGGTGGGTCCCCACGCAGAGGATGCGTCTTGATGTGCCGGTCATTTCGCCACTTCCTTTTCAAGGATTGCCACGCAGCTCTTGTCCAATGGCAGTCTGCGCCCGAAGTACAGGTAGCCGACGATGCATTCCACCAGATCCCGGACCACGAAAAGCGCCGGTCGAATCCACGCCGACTTCGAGCGGCGGTCGATCTTGCGCGTGGTGTTGCCGTATTCGACCAAACGAAGACCGGTCCCGATGGCCAATTGCCGGAGCTTCGACTCGGTCAGCGCCTGCCGGTGAGTGTGGTCGCCGTTTTGCAGCGGCAAGCCAAATGGACTTCCCCCATTCGGAAAGCGCAGCAGCACCCGCCCGCCCTCGCGAAGCAAGGCGGCGGTGTTTCTCAAAAACCGGATCGATGCCTCGACCTCCAAATGCTCCACCACATCAAGGGCCACAATCCCGTCAAACCGGCCCGCGTGGTTTCCCGGCTCAAACTCCTCCGCCGCGAGGTCGGTCTCGGCGACCTCGAAGCCGTCCGCCCGCAAGTCGCCCACCAGCTCGGGTATGATTTCCCAGCCGGTCACCTCGAAACCCCGTCCACGCGCCCAGCGCAGGAACTCGCCGTTGCCGAATCCCACCTCCAGCAGCCGAGCGGGCGGACGCAGGCCCGCCCGCTCGGTTTCCCGCTCGAAGTAAGCCAACTGAAACTCGGGCGCCTCGGAGCGCCCGTCCCAGTCTTTCCATTCGCGGTAACTTTGGTAGTCTTTGGCCATCGGAAAAACCGACTAAATTAGAGTCCAGCGCTCCGGTGGCGATAGCGGATTCGCCCATTTTTCGCGCCTTGGCGCGATCACCAGCGAGGCCTCCCTTTCCCCCAGCCAAGCCGCCCACCAACTGAAGGTGCTGTTGGCGATGATGAAATTCCGGAAACCCAGCATCCGCCGGAAATCTTCCATCGCCGAGCTCCCGGCTTCGCTCCGGAGGCGGCAGTCCGGTCGCTCCTCGCAATAGCGCCGGCCCCATTCCGGATCGTCGGTGAAGAGGTGGAACTCCGCCCCAGGGCAGCGCTCGCGAGCCCGCGCCACCGCCGCTTCGAAATACTCGTCGCCCACCGCCCGACTGTACTGGACCCGCCGGACATGCAGCGCAAAGGCCCGCTCGGGCGCCTGCTCCACGGGCAAGCGCAGGGCCGCGCGGATAGGTTCCCGAAAATCGGCAAAATAGGCCTCCTCCTGCCAGAAGCCGATCAATAGGGGCTTCGGATGCTGTGTTTGGATCCGAATCGCGCCGCCGCCTCCGTGCAATTTTTCATCGACCACCCCCAACATCCGGCAGATTGCCGGGTTCCGCCAGCGGTGCCGAAGCCGGAGCCACAGCCAAGCCCTCCGCGAGGGACGCTCCACCCGAGCGTCGAAGGCCAACTGCGGAAACGCGCCCAACTCGTAGCTTCTCCGGTAGACCCGGTCGGCGCGGAATCCGGTCGCCGTGTCGAGGCAAAGCGGCAGACCCTCGCGCCGCGCCAGAGCATAGCCGGTCGCGTATTGAAAGAGCTGGTTGCCCAGCCCGCCGGATAGAATGACGCGAAGCATAGAACGCGGAGCGTTTTGGGAGATGGGAGAGCCCCTGCGGGGCGATGGCGGATGGGCCCTATGGGCCGATGGCGGATTTGCCCTTTGGGCGATGCCGGATCTCGGATGGGTGATGGCGAATGGTGGATGGGTGATGCCGGATCGGGAAACGCGGGGCGTTTTTCCTTTATTTTTGCTTGGCTGCGGCTTTCAGGGCGGCGGCGATGCCTTCGGCGGCTCGGTGGCTGGAGTAGGCTTGGATGCGCTCCTTGGCGCGCTCGCCCATCCGCTGCAGCGATTCACGGTCCCGGGACCAGGCGCCCAGGATTTCTCCGAGCCGCCGGGCGTCGCCGTCCTCGAAGATCTCGCCGGTTTCGCCGGGCGTGACCAGATCCACCCGGGAGCCCACCCCGTCGCTGACCACCACCGGCAGCCCGCAGGTCATAGCTTCGTTGACCACGAGGCCCCAGCTCTCGTGCCCGCGCTTGGAGGGCAGGACGGCGCAGTCGGCGGCGGCGTAATAGCGGGCCAGCTCGCTCTGGTTGACAAAGCCCGGGCAGCCGGTGGACTTGCCGGTCAAGGCGGTGGCGCGGGCGCGCACCCGCTCCAGATCCGGCCCGGAGCCGACCAGCAAGGGAAAGATCCGGGCACGCTCGTCCTCCGGCAGGGTCTCCAAGGCATCGAGAATCAGAGAAGGATTCTTCCAGTCGATGAACTTGGCCATGAAGATCGCCACCAGCTGCTCCGCCCCCACTCCTAGTTCGGCCCGCACCGCCTCCCGCTCGGGCCGCGCCTCGGCGAAGCGCGCTTCAAACAGGTCGGTATCGATGCAATAGGGCGCGTCGAAGATCGCCGCACTTTCGAAGCCGAAGCGTTCGGCGTCTTGGCGCGAGAAGTGCCCGGTCGCGCAGAAGGCGTCCACCCGCCCGTAAAATTGCTTCAGCAGCACCTGGCGCAGAATCGCCTTCCACGGGCTCCTCCTGGGCTGCGCGCCATCCAGCGATTCCGGCCGCACCAACACGGGAATACCAAGGGCACGGGCAGCGAACACAGCCTGCCAGTAAATCTGGAAACCATGGCCCGGCAGAAGAATCGCATCAGCCTTCAACTCACCAAAAATCTCCCGAAAGCGGGAACAGCGGTAGCTCCGAAAGCTCAGGTCCGGATTGCCCGGTCCCTCGTTCCGCTCGAAACGGTGCTCGTAGCCCTCCAGCAGCGGCACATCCCATTGCACCGACTGCCCGAAGCCTTTGTCCTGCCCACCCTTGACCGAGTGGTCCGAAAAGAACAGCGCCGTCACCCGAAGCCCCTCCCGCGCGTGCAACATGCGGTAGAGCGGCACCTGATACTGGACCGGGTGGGTATGGATGACGATTAGGTTCATGGGGCGAGGGTCGAGGGGTCGAGGGTCTAGGGACGAGGAGTCGAGGGCTTTTTTGGAGACGAGGGACGACTTATCGATCAGGGTCTTGGCGGGGTCTTCTTTTAATTCTTGGTTCCCGACCGAGGGATCGGCTCAGCATTACGATTTTACCGGCAAGATTGTCAGCTTCTTCGGCTATTGCATCAAATTGGTCTTGCTGCATGTAGCCTTGATCCAAGGCAAGGAAGCACTGGGAAACGACCTCCAATAGCGAGCCGTAAGCAATTTCAAGGAAATGACCGAAATCAGCGTCCGAATTACGTCCACTGCCTTCAGCAATGTTGGACGAAACGGAAACCGAAGCTCGTCGAACCTGTGACGTAAGTCCGAAAAGTTCCTCTTTCGGGAAATTTCCGCTTACCCGATAAAGTGTTCGATTAAATCGGCGGGCCATTTGCCAGGCTTCCAGATTTTCAAATCTAAATTTCATAATTTGTTTTTCTCCTCACAATTACTCCAGCCCCTCGCCTCTAGTCGCTCGACCCTCGACTCTCGCCTCCCAACTCCAAGCCCTCGACTCTCGACCCCAATCCCTCGTCCCTCGACTCCAGTCGCTCGCCCCTCAGCCCTCGTCCCTCGACTCCAGATTCATCCACCCCACTTCGGATCGATTCGCGGGGAAGCGGAGGTGGGGGCGGAGGGCTTTGATTTCATCCTCCAGCTCTTTGCGGATCCGGGCTTTCAGCTCGGGACCGAGGTCGACCCGCGCCTGCGGGGCCTTGCGGTAGAGGACGCGCTTCAGGCCGGAAAGGCGATCGGAGGGAAGCAGGGGCGCGATGCGGTTCTTGTAGAAAGGCGAGCGGGACAGGGTCGAGAACCATTTGGGCGGGTTGCGGCGGCCTTCGGACACGTTCCTCGCCCCGGACAAATCCGCATCGGCGGGCAGGGGCCTGAGTCCGAGAAAGTCCAGCACGGCGGCACAGGCCGCGCGGCGGTCGGCGGTATAGGCTTCAAACCCGAGCACGAAAATTCGCTCCTCCCCGAACGCCTCCAGCCAAGGTGCCAGCTGGCTGGCGTAGCGGCTGTTGTCGAGCAGGGCCGGTTCCCGCTCCAGGGCCTCCGCCAAGCCGCAGGCGATCGCCCCGGTGGAAAAAGCATGCCGGTACTGCGAAACGATCCGCGCGACCGGCTCCCGCACGAGGTAAACGATCCGGCAGTCGGGTCCGCAGATCGCCCGCAGCCGGGACGCGGCCCCGGGAATCTGCGCCCGCATGGAGTAGCGGGTGGAGCCGTCCATGCGGTAGGCCGCCCCCTCGCCTCCCCGGTGCAGCTCCCGGTAGAGCGCGGCCACCCCGGCATCGTCCAGCTCGCTCCGCTCGAGGAAGGTCGGCTCTTTCACCGCCGGTGCATGGATCTCCGGATGCTGCGCCAAGTCGGCATAGAGCGTGGTCGAGCCACACTTCATCCCGCCGATCAGGAAGAGGTTGGGTAGTGAACTCATCCCGCGATGAGGCGTTTTCGGTAGATCCGCTCCAGCTCGTCCAGGTAGGCTTCGCGGGAGCGAACGCCACTGTCGTGCTCCCGGGCCGGGCGCAGGTAGGTCTCGGGCTCCTCGACGAAGCGCCGCAACTGCCGTCTCAAATCGGAGGCATCGCCCCGCTTGAAGAGCAGCGCGTTGCGCTCGGGCGCCACAAAATCCGCCATCGTCGGCACGTCCGAACAAAGAATGAATTTTCGGTGCGCGAGGGCCTCGATCAAGGTCGTCGGGCAGTTGTCATACCAGGTCGAAGGGAAAACCGCGGCATGGACCTCGGAGTAGAAATCCGGCAGATCGCGGTTGTCCACCCAGCCCGCCCACTCCACCCGGCAGGAGCCGGCTTTCTCGGGATAACGGGCCTGCAGGTCGCGTGCGTAATCCGATTTGGGAATCCCGGTCAACTTGAGCCGCACTGCTTGCGCCGTCTCCAAGCCTTCGAGTGCTTCCAGCAGCAAATGAACGCCCTTCTCGAACGACAAGCGCCCCACGTACGCCAAGACGATTTCGTCCCCGGACCGAAACGGAGCGGGTCCCGCATTGAGGCTTCGCTGGCTGTAGAACCAAGGCAACAGCTCGAACTGCTCGGCCGGCACGCCGAACTGCTCGAAAAACCGGGCCGCAAACGGGGTTGTCACGACGACTCCGTTCAGTTGTGGCAGGATTCGGCGGCTGCGCTCGATCGCTTGTCGCACACGGTCGCGGACGGATAAACGCATCGCCTTGACCCGACTCAACGGGCCGACGCCGCCGGGCCCCGTCAGCCGACGAATAAGCGTGCCGCCGCCCGGCAGATCCAGTATGAATTCGTTGAGCTTTCCCTTCAGGCTGGGATGGATTTTCGTGCAAGCCGCGCATTTTTCGATGGTCGCCGTGGCGTCACAAAGCCTTCGGTCCCCCATCACGAGCGTCGTCTGGGCGCAGGCCAAACCGTAGTCGTAGGCCGTGTAAAGCGTCGGGATGCCGAGCTCGATCGCCGCGTCGAGAAACCACCACAGGCAATGCCAGTAATGGAAGTGAACCGCCTCGGGCGAGAGCTCCGCGAGCAAAGCCTTCGCATAAGTGACCGCGGCCCGGTGGTCTTGGTCCGTTATCCAGCGCTGACCCCAGGCCCGCGGGGGATCGATCACATGGTAGGCCACGCCACCGATACTCAGCCCGAGGTAGGGCTGGCCGGAGCGCCTATCCGATTCCCGAACCGGCATTTCACGCGTCCAGCCATCGCCTTGCGGCCACGTCAAGACCTCGACCGAATATCCGCGGTCGTGCAGGCCGAAGACCTGCTCGGACAGCAAACGGTTGCTCCCGACAAGATCCGGGTCCGCGTATTTGCCGATGTGAAGGATCGTCATGCTAAGATTGAGAAGAGGCCGGAATCTCTATCGCTTATGCTTGGCCCTTGACCCGTATCCGCCTGCATCGATTTTTGGCCCGAAATACCGAGCTAGCCGCGCCCGGATTCGGCGTTCCAGGTTGACCAGTCGGTAGCTCGTCATGTCCCGGTCGGAGACCACCCGGGTGCCCAAGCTCGCACTGTCTTTCCCTCCATGATTCTCCGTATCCGAACGTTCATACAAAACAGCAAGTTCGCACAGATCCGAATTGATCGACCGAAGCGCAACATCGCGCAACGACTTGCCTTCCGCCCGGGCCGCTGCCGCCAAAAGGAGTTCGATGTGCGCATAATACCGGACCAAGCGGTTCTTGCGAACGCGCGCAGTGAAGGCGTTATTGTGAATACGGTAGCTGGTCAACTTCTCCGGGATGAAGCGAAACCGCCCCTTTTCTGCCATCAGCAGCCAAAGCAACCAATCCTCATACTGGAAGAGCTGCGGAATACCGAGGGGTAACTTGCGCAGGAGCTCCGTTCGGGCGAGCACGCTCGAATTGCAAATGTGGTTGCGCTTGAGCACGTAGTCTTGAGCCAAGAGGCGATACCCCTCCTCTGCGGGTGTCGCTTTGTTAAACAATTCCGGCGTCGAGTGCTGAATCACTTGCCCATTCTCATCGATTCCCTCGGTCCCGGTGTGCACCAGCACAACTTCGGGGTCCGATTCCATGGTCCGGACCTGTTGTTTCAACTTGCCGGGTTTGAAGCGATCGTCCGCATCCAGAAAAGCCACATACTCCCCCCGGGCCTCAGCGATACCCAGTTGCCGCGTTCGGCTCACCCCCAGATTGAGGCCTTCGTCATGGCGCAGGATCCGAACCGCCGGCAGCTCCGCCGCAAGCTTCTCCAGAATAGCCAGGCTAGCGTCAGTCGATCCGTCATCGATCGCCAGGATCTCATACGACACTTCACCGGCTTCTTGGACCGATCCGATCGTTTCCACAATGAATGCCTCGGCGTTATAGACCGGTATGACAACGCTCACTTTAGGCGGATGCACTGCTAGATTTTCTGCCATCGCCGTTGGTGTTCAGGCCCTAATCGTTGGAAAACTCCGCCGGAGCGCTTCCTCGGCGCGTTCGCAGATTTCTTCATAACAGGCTCTAGCCATCCGGCAGCGCTCTAGCCGCTCCTGCTTATTCAAGAGAAGCCGCAAGATCCCATCGGATAACAACTGCACATCGTCGCTTGCCGACAAGGACTGTTTGATCCCATCACCCAAACCGCGAAACGCGTGGACCGTGGCGACCACGGGGAGACCCCATCCCAATGCTTCAACCAACTTCAAATTCATGCCCGTGCCGTAGAAAACGGGGATAACGGTTGCGCCACAGCACTTCAACTCCCTTTCAATATCGTCCACAAATCCAATCTTCTCCACGTTGGGAGTCGCGCTGATGGCATCGGCGATCGTACCGAAAAGGCGCAGTTGAATTCTCTCATCCACCTCTCTGAGCAACGGCAGGACCTCTCTGATGAACCACTGAACCCCGTGGACGTTTGGAGCCCAATCGGAACCAAAGAAAGCAAGCGTAAAGGGCTCTTCGCATGGGACTTCTCGTGCTGCGGAGCATGAGCTCCGGACATCCAAATAGGGCACGACTTCTACATTGCGACAGCCTGCTTCGCTCAACTCCGCGCCTTCCTCGGCTTGAATCGCGAGCACTGTGTCCGCACGACGAAGCGCCGCAATCTCATCGCTCATACGCAGGTTCGCCAAGCACCACGGCCAAGGAATCGGCGTCGTTTCCGGAATCTTCTCTTCACGGTCTTGGAACAGGTCGTGGGTATCGATGACCTTTCGAATACTTGCGGGCAATCCGCAGAGCGCTTTCGACAAGAACACATACTCCACCAGCACCGCCTCAATGCCGTGCTTGGCAATGATTTTATCGACTAGACCAGGCAAAAACAGCGGGCACAGCTGATCCGGATTTATCTTCTTATGCCGGATTGGACGGGGACGATGCCGCCGAAACAGCCTTGATAGCAGCAGCGCCCACTTTCGGAAAAGGTGCCGCCATCCGCTATAGGCGAGTAAGCGGTCACCGATAATCGTCCTGTCCTTCGGATTCGGCAGCCCTGCCCGAAATGGTGCGTAGAGCACCCAAACGTCGTGATCGCGCCGAAGTGCCTCATACAGGTTACGGACTCGGGAGGCGTGCCCGCCTGAATGCCCGTAGGGGCACACGGGGGTTACGATGAGAACACGCATCTGAGTAGATTTTGAAGAGCCGCTGCGTTGGCCTAAGCCTCGGACAAGGACCGGATCAGGGCACCGACGGATCGGCGCAGTCTTCGATAATTGTTTCTAAAGCTCAACCGGCCTAGTTCATGCGCCCTTACTTCCCTAGCGATCATCCGCCTTTCCTCATCGTCCAAAATGGTCGCTGCCGTATCGTTCAACTTTCCAACATAAGCGTTCGAGCCCGGAAATGGTTTACCGGCATAGGTGTATTGATTCAGAATCGGCAAGTACCGAATGCCGATGAAGTCGGCGACTCGAAGCATCGTTGCTTCATTGCGCTCGACCAAATCCTCGAGGGCGACCACTAGAACGCGGTCGGTGTGGGCAGCTTGCAGATTTAGAATCTCATTCCGTCTCCGCTCGTGGCGCGCCACGTAGCCGGACCGAATCAAACCCCGAACACTGTGGCTCCCCCATCCCTTTGTCCCAAGGTTGCCCGTGATCGGCTTTCGCTTTACGTGAACGGCAACAATGTCCGCGCTGGAACGGTCCACCCATATGTATTTTGTATTCGGTGCGTGCGCGACGATAAATTCAGCGGTCCGCCCTAAATTGTTGTCCATCGAAACGTAGCCTTTGATCATGTCGGCATCGCTTTCGAATTCCTTCCAGAATTCCAGCATGGTCGAATACAGGATTTCCACCAATTGCTCGGCATCCCAGCTCTTTAGTGCCATGACTTTCGAAATAAAGCTCCGGTCAAAGGCGTAAAAATCGAAATTGAACCCTCCGTAATCCCACGAATCCCCGGATGCGGCGTTGAACACCGACCGCGCCCAAGCATCCTTTTCGATCCGATTGTATTCACCCAATCCGCACAGCACCTTCCTGAGTTCACTCAAATCCTTGAATTCCAGAACATTCTGAAACCGTTCAGCGGCGGCAAACCCGCCAAAAACCCCATCCTGAATCGGGCTGACGAAAAGCTCCGGGTGACCGTCCAGCAGCCCACGCAAAGTGGATTTTCCGGACCCCCACCAACCATCGATAATGGTTATCATTTTGCGCGACCCCTCTTTTGCATTGCGAACTCGACGAGTTCGATATCGGCCGGAACGTCCACCGCAAGAGTATCCCCCGGCAGCTCGACCATCCGGACCTTGAAACCCAAATCAAGAAAGCGCAGTATCTCTATGTCTTCGGATTTCTCGCAGGGGGCCTTGACGCCCGCACGCGCATAAGCGCTCAGGTGCGCTTTCGTAAAGCTATAGATGCAGACTTGCTTGTAGTAGGCGGTCGGCATCTTGGACGGATCCTTAAAAGCCGGAACTGCAGCCCGCGACATGTAAAGCAGGCGCATATCGGAAGCGATCACGCATTTAGGCAGGTTGACATTGTTTGGATCCTCGGAATCTCCAATCGGCGCAAATCCGTTGATGACCTCATCCGCATGGCTTTTGGCATGCTGGATCACGGTTCGAATCGACGCCGGGTCCAGCATCGGCTCATCTCCCTGCACGTTGATGAAAAAGTCGGCTTCGATCAGCTCCGCGGCCTCGGCAATGCGATCGGTGCCTGTCAGTGCGTTCGGAGATGTCATAACGGTTCGAAAACCCGAATCTTGGACCACGCTCGCAATGGCTTCGTGATCGGTGGCAACGTAGGTGTTCTCAATTCCCACGGCTTTGGCCGTAAGTTCGGCCACCCACAGGATCATCGGTTTTCCGAGAATGGCCGCCAGCGGCTTCTGCGGAAAGCGGGTGGAAGCGTATCTAGCCGGGATCAAAGCAACGACTTTCATGATATTTGAAACTCCTCGAAAAGGGTTGGCGTTAAAATAGAAAACGTGAAGCCCAAGGACTTTTCCAATCGTCGAGTCACGGAAAGTTCCAATCGGATCGCACGATTCTGCGCCTCGAGTTCTTCGGGCAGGTTCACGGCATCCTGCTCGGAATAATAGTGCGAGGGCTGTCCTGCCGTATATCCGTCCAAACCGCAAATGTAGATCTCCTTGTATCCGATTTGCACCAGCCCCAAAATCGCTTCGACAGCCGAATTGCTGGGTAGCGACATCGGATATTGGGCCGCTCCCTTGGGAATAACATGGAGCGAATTCACCCGTGAAACTTTCTTCAGTGAAAATGCAGTCTCGGCATTGTTGTTGATTTCCGGCCCGAGGATCACCTCTGTCTCCGGATGAATCTTGTCAAAATACTGCAAAACCCGGCGGCGGTTGCCGAAGAACACTCCGTCGGCGGGCACGGGGGGATCCGGGTTGTTCACCGTGAACACGGAAGGACGCCTTTCCCGAATAAAATCCGCGATTAATTCCCGCTGTTCGCAAACGCTGCGCCCGCCACACACCAGCAGCGCGCAACCCTGAGAGCGCTCGCAAAGTTCCCTGATCGAAGAGCTTATTCTGACATTCGCCGCTTTCGCCAAGTGCTGCAAGTGGTGGTCTTTGATGGCTTCGAGCTGCGCCTGCGAGAACCTCGACTTTTCCGTTTCCGGCAGGCCCCGCAGCATGCGGTAGATGTCGTCTGCCGTATAGGCTTTCTCCCGAAGAAGGTTCGTCGGATAATTGGGGTGGCAATGGAAGATTCCCGAAAGCAGCTGCGGCAAGGAGTACCCCCAGTTGTAAGATCTCTGCATCTCCTGCATGTAGAGATCGGCAAACTGCAGGATCGGAATCAACCGGTAACGCTCCGGAGCCTGTTGTTCGTAGTAGGCCAACATTGCGTCCGTGAACAAGTTGCCGGCCCCGCGGCCCATCCCGAAAACAGAACCGTCGATGATGTCCACGCCCGCCTCCATCGCCTCTAGGCAATTGGCAAAGGCGAGCTGAAGGTTGTTGTGCGGGTGGAAGCCCAGTGCCGCATCCGTCCCGAACCGCAGAGTGGTGAAAATCTCACGCGTCCGCTTGGGCAGTAGACTTCCAAAGCTGTCGGCAACGTAAAAGTATTCCACATCCGCCTTGAATGCATTCATCAACTCAAGCAAAGAGAGCACCTCGCCGTTGGAATAGTTGCTGATGCCCATGTAGTTCACGGTAGTCCGGTAGCCCTTCTTCGAAAGCGCGGCGGCGAATTCAGTGGCTTCGCGCGCTCGGCTCTTAGGGGTCGCGACACGTATTAAATCCGCGGGATAGTCGCAGGAGGCAGGCACGTCCTCAAGCGAAACCCCGCCGTAATTGATCATCACCGCTAAGGCCGATCCTCCGCCCAGCTCGCTTCGGATGGCCCGCAGGTCCTCGGCCCCAAGGTTGGTCCAAGGGAGCCCGGTCGTTTTGCCGGGCTCGAAAAATCCAACCTCGACATAGTCGCAGCCAGCTTCAGTAACCGCCTGATAAAGGTTTTGTCCGAAATGAAGCGAGAAACTCCAATTATTGATGTAGCCCCCGTCCCGTAGGGTGCAGTCAAGAAGTTTGGGCAGTTTATTCATGCACGAATTTGGATACTATTATTTAATAAGTTTTTTAACGCTCGAGCGAACTTTCGATAATTTGTTTTAGGAAAGGAAGTTTTGGTAACGTTTTTCCTGCTTTCTGATTAGGTTTTTAGAATCCTCATCGGCGAAAGTAAGATACTAAAGAGCCGAGATGGTGGGCACACATGCGAACATAAGTCCCGAAATCGATTTTCTGACAGAGCAAAAGTTTAGTAGACTTACGACACATCTTGAGGAACCATTTAAAACATACTTTAAAGGAATTTCTCCCCCTCGAGCTACCGTATACGAGTTCCAAAGTTCTACACTCCAACATCCCCTTTTTGAACATATGGTTGAGACTTCCCTTGTTCCGGTAAAGCACGACGGCATTAGGTAGTGCGCAAGCTCGATAGCCCTCTTTCATCGCCCAGACAAACCAGTCGTGATCTTCAGCCGTTGGAATATCGCGTCTGAATCGCTTTCGAGCCCAGACTTCCTTCGAATACATCGCGATCGTGTTGGCACCGGGATGAAACTGACCGGCCTGCCACTTTTCCGAATCTCCATAGTGAACCGAAAATCCGTCATCCGGTAACATGTAAAGGCTCGATTTTCCATAAACCACTGCCAGATTTTCACAGTTTCCGGCAATCACTCTTCTAAATTGCTCCAGTAAGTTTTCACGCGCGGGGATACAATGCGAACTCAGCACAAGAACCCAAGGCCAATGGGCTACTTCGAATCCGAGATTTAAAGATTTACTGTAGTGGAAATCACCCCTCGCGTGCACGACTTCCGCACCGAAGCGATCCGCAATTTCAAAGGTCCTATCAGTGGACCCGGAGTCCACGATAATGCACTGATCAGAATCGATTAAGTCCAGCTCGCCCAAAACGCGGCCAAGCGTGTGCGCAGAATTGAAGGTTCTGATAAGTATCGAGAGTGGCTGCTTTAACACGGTGTTGGAGGTTTTCTGCCCTCGGTGTGGCAACAAAACATTGTTTGGGGAAATTACAGTTTCTTGCCTTGTTTATGCGAAGAACAATGATAGGCAACAGGATGGATTATTTAGAACCAGTCTGCTAACACCGCCGACTAGCTTAGGAGATTTTCTGAGTAAGGTCTTCCATCAAACCGGAAGAGTATTGATATCCTCGAGGTAAATCCCGCGCCCGCGCAAGTGCTCATTACGGTAGCCGTAAAAGGTAATCCCGTTAAGCGTGGCCGCTTCAAAATCGTTTCCGGCATCTCCCACTAGGGCGGTGCGCTCCTTCTCCAGTCGGTTGTCGCGAATGATCTCGGCAACCAAATCTACCTTTGGCGTGGGCGAACCGCGCACATCCCCAAAGTAATCACGGATTCCAAGCGCCTCACAGATCTTGTTTAACTCCACCTCAGCGGAACCCGAAGCGATGTGGAATGCCGTCCTCTTATAGTGCTCGCGAATGAAGCGAATACTTTCTTCGATCAGGCAAACCGGCTTCATCAACCGTTGCACACAGTAGTCGGAAAATGCGTCGGCAAGCTCAAGGATACGCTCGTCGGTGACGGATTCGTTGCGGATTTTCACATAAAAATGCTCGAACTTGTGAAAGCGGGACAATCCGCCATTTGCTCGGTGGTAGCGGACTAACGCCTCGACCTCTTCCTCCGGGTAACCCTCTAAAGCGTATCGGAATGCATCGTCACGAACGTGCATCGATGCGATGATCACCCCGTCAAAATCCCAGATAATAGCTGTGTAGCGATCCGTCATTTGAAAATTCGCTTACGTAATTTGATTAGAAACTTTTTTCCGAGGCCTTATCTTGCCAAACCGCCCCAACACAAGAGTGACAACGAATTTACCTTCCCGGCGGCAAGGCGACACGTTTCAAACTCCTCAAAATCTTCCTCCTCCAAGAAGGCCGACAGCCGAGGGATTTTAGTATTTCTTCATTCGCTTTGACAGCTTCGCCATCACCCCGGGAAAGGAATTTTGCGTGCTGACTGCGGGCCAAATTTATCAGATTCTTATATGCCGCTGAACGGTCGAAACCCGGAATCCGACTTGCAAATATCTCCGTCAACCGCAAACGGTCCTTTATATTACCAGCCATTCGCATGAGCTGACCAGTGTCGTTTTGCTCGAATAGGCGGTAGGCAGCTCGAACCTCGGGGGAGACCACGCCTCCTCCCTCTGAAACCGCACGCTCCCACATTTCTAAATCCGCCGTATGGATCAGATCCTCCCGGAAGCCTCCTGTCGCTTCATAAAAGGACCGCCTCACAACCAAACCAGCAAATTGCAAAGGCGTGTTGTAATGGAATGCCGACGAGTCTCTAAGCAGAGAGTCAACCCCGTCAATTATCGGGCCTAGCCTTAACCAGCAATCTCTCTCATCCACAAAAACGCAACGCGTTGCCAGCAGGGCCGCATGAGGATACTGCTCCATCATGTCCATGATCTTCCGATAAAACCCAGGCAAGACATAATCGTCGCCATGCAGAACATGGATCCATTGTCCGGTGCTTTTACGGAGGCAGACGTTGAAGTTGAGCGTGCAACAACCCGTATTGGTTTCATTTTGTGAGAAGATCACACGGCCACGTCCGAACTTCTCGACAATCTGCTGCGGATCATCCTTGGTCGAACAATCATCGACCACAATAATCTCCATCAACTTTTCGCCTGGATCCTGGTCAAGAATACTTTCAAGGGTCTTTCGCAAATACTTGGCGCAATTATAGGTGGGTATCATCACCGAAAACAATGGGCGTTGAACCCCCTCGGCCGTTGGCTCAATTCTGGGTGGTGCTGCGTCGGGCCTGAACCCGGCGAGAAGAGTTTCGATGGAATTATTTATTGGCATCGCAATTCGATTAGTTTTCCTTTACGGTCTGATTACACGAAAAACTCCTGCGGATTCTTTAAAGTGCCGTCTTCTTTACGATCTTTTTGGCTTCATTCAGTGCCATTCCGACGACCTGATCCATATTATAGTATCGGTAGGTCGCTAATCGACCTATAAAGTGAATCGACTTGCATCCGGTCGAGGTCGGCACGACCGGGGCCAGCTCCGGCCTTTCCGAAGCCGCTTCGGCCAACACTCTGTACTGCTTGTAGATCGCCGCAGCATCGGGGGCGGGGATGGGATAGTAGGGTTCCTTGTCCGGGCCGAAATCTTCCGGGTATTCGCGCACGATTGTCGAGTTTGCGCAGGGCTGCCCGGTGGCATGCTTGACTTCCACGATGCGTGTGAACTCCTCCTCGTTGGGGTAGTTGACCTGCATCGCGGGTTGCCAGAATCCGGGCTTGCCCGACTCGGACTCACGCTCTTTCAACTGATCGGCCGTAAAGGACTCGTTCTCGAAGCGCAGCGAACGATAGGGAAGCTCACCGAAGCAATTGTCGAAAAATGAGTCAATCGGCCCAGTGTAAATCATCCGCTCAAACGCGGTATGCGGCAGAACTTCGCGGTAGTCCGTATTGAAAAGCATGCGCACGCGGTCGCCGCAGGATTCGAGCATGCATTCAAACAAGCGAGTATAGCCGGCTTTCGGGAGGGCCTGAAAATCCTCCTTCAGGTAGCGGTCGTTCCGGTTGGTGCGAATCGGGATGCGACCGCAGACACTGGCATCCAGATCCCGCGGGTGCCGTTTCCACTGCTTCATGGTGTAGCCTAGGAAGAACTTTTTATAAAGCTCCTCGCCAACCTGCGAGAGAATCACTTCCTCGGAATTCTTCGGATTCTCGATCGGTACGCGGTTCGCCTCCAACCAAGCCTCCATCTCCTCACTGGTCGATTTCTTACCGATCAGTTGCTCGAACGTGTTTAGATTAATCGGAAAGTTCCAGTAGCGACCCTCGCTGCGTGACAGAATCTTGTAATCCACCGGATGCCAGTCCGTAAAACGCGAAAGGTAATCCTTTATCTTTGGGCTGTTCGTCCGAAAGTAGTGCGGTCCGTAGTTGTGGATCAACACCCCGTAATCGTCGTAACGATCATAAGCGTTTCCGCCGATATGCGACCTGCGCTCGACCACCAGCGAAGTTTCACCCAGTTCATTGGCCAACCGCTCCGCCATGGTCATACCGGAAAAGCCCGCACCTACAATTAAATTATCAAATTTCCACATGATTATTAAAATAATGAATCGAAATCGACCCGCTCGAAAATCTCCAGCTTGCCGCCTCTTGTTGCGTTATAGATCCGGCCGCGGCTCTTCTCGAAGACTTCTTTTGCCTTTTTAAAAGCCAGCAGCTGATAATCTAGGTTTGGATCGTACCAAGCCTCACCTTGTTTCTTGTAATCTGGATGGAAGTGATTGGACTCCCCGGAACTTTCATACATCTGGGTTTTTCCAATTTCCTTCGGTTTCTTTCTCTCACTGAAGCTATAGGAGAAATCGACCCCCAAAAGGTAAATCTCTCGAATCCCGAAAAAATGGGCAAACTGCAATGCTGAGTAGAGCACGCTGTAGCCCATGTGCACATGGCCTAAAGGGCAAAACTGGAACTGCGGATTCACTGGATTGGTATAAAAATCCCGCGTAAAATAAAGTATGCGCTCGTAGCGCGGCATATGCCGAAGCCCGTCATAAGAAAGTATGACCTGATGTGACCACTGCGGGATTACCTCTGCCAACTCTTTCACAACAATATCGTTCTCAAGAATGTGGTAAGTTGGACGCCATTCCGTCTCACTAAAAGCCAAATGAATTTTATTCGATCCAAAGGAAACCTCGTCCCGCAATTTTTCAAGATCCCGCATTCTCAGGCTGGGACCGTTGCCAATGACGAAGGCACGCTCACCTTTGTGAACGTCCCGCAAGCGTCGCATCGCCCTCGAATCTCGATCTACGCCAAGGCCAAGAGCTGAAATTGCTCTACGCTTGGCAATCGGAGGCGGGCAAGCCCCTACTTTTGAAATAAAGTTAAGCAATTTACGCCTTAGCATCGTAAAATTTTGAATTATTTATTCTCAATCCGTCGATGGATTACAAGCAAATGAATTTCACCATACGCTTTTTTTCATGGGTGTGGACATGGGTGTAAAATGTTGAGTAGTTAAAAGATCGCATAGACGCGCCTCAACGAGCGTATTGCTTCGGCTACGGGGAGATTGGCGGCGAGGCAATGCCTGAGCCAGCGGATAAATTT
>Ga0008834_1000131_pt1 | contig 82312 bp, 85 predicted proteins | sample HotLakConsUCCL28_FD_62213 | JGI IMG/M metagenome (GOLD analysis project Ga0008834, IMG submission 62213) | Hypersaline microbial mat communities from Hot Lake, Washington, USA - Hot Lake Consortium UCC-L28 | ecosystem: Environmental > Aquatic > Non-marine Saline and Alkaline > Hypersaline >... | reverse complement strand
TCTCGTCCCGCAACGCCCACTTCCGAATAATCCTCAAAAATCCCATGTCTATCACTCCAAAAGCCCCCGACTGCTTTGCGCAGGGGCAAGGTTGCACATGGGTCAATTCTCAATGACAATCAACAACTCTGGGATGATGAATTTCCGTTCATCGCTGAACAGATCGCTGGAAGTGATGTAAGTTGCCCCTGGGATTTCTTTCTTCGCGAGAATCGTCATAGGTCTCTCCCGCTCCACCCAGCTACGCTTCGCCTTGGATGCGTTGGGCCCGGCCTTTATTCAGCATCAAATCTTTAATTTACGATTGTATCAAACAACACCAATCTCAGCGAGTTAAGCCCAGTTTGTAGTCTTTTGACGTGTCGCGCAACGTAGCGGCGCTGAGGGTCGTCGGCTATTGGATGTTCAGTCCTTAAGGCGTTGGACTGCATAGGAAATTAACCTGCCTCATTGTCGAACGTCGCAGAGATTGCATGGCCACATGTGTCGCAACAGTGGTTTTCGCAATCGCGTTGCCCGAAGCCGCCATGCGGAATTCGCGGTGCTTTCAGATGATCCGTTTGCGAATACCGGACGATATCTGTTCGAAGACGATCACCACCACGAGGATCACGACGATGATTGCCGCCGCCTGGTCATAGCGAAACAGACGCATGGCGGTGGACAATTCCACGCCGATCCCGCCAGCGCCCACAAGCCCGAGGGTGACAGCAGATCGGATTGCTTTTTCCACACTGAACAAAGACGTTGCCGTCATGGATGCAAAGCTTTCGGGCAGGATGGCCCCGAAGATGATTGACAGGCGTCCCGCACCCGTCGATGTCAGCGCTTCGGATGGGCCTTTCTGTACCTCTTCGAACCGTTCAGAATAAAAGCGTGCGGCGAAGCCGATCGTATCCATGATGATGGCCAGAACACCGGCCAGCGGCCCCAGTCCGACGGTCACAACGAAAATCAACGCCCAGATAAGGTCGGGTATCGTGCGCGACACGGAAATGACGAAGCGCGCCAGCACTCGGACCACTGCATTGGGCGCGGTGTTGCGCGCCGCAAGAAGCGCCAGCGGAATCGAAAACAGACACCCGAAGGCAACTCCGACAATCGCGATATTCATGGTTTCCAGCATGGCATCGGCAATGTTGGGAGCGCGCGAAAAATCTGGGGGCACGGCCTGACCGATGAATCGCACGAAATTCGTGGCGCCGCGCGCCAGTCGGTCGAGCGAAAGTTCAGACGCGATAATCCCCTGAATGAAGAACGCGGCAAAGCCGACCACCAAAACCCATGTAAGTGCAGAGGGTGGGTTGAACCTGGGCGGGATGGACCTGTTGCTCTGGGTCATGCTGCACCTTCCTCGGCCAGAGCATCAACGCGGGTCATTCCGCTATAAAGCGTATTCAACTGCACAGCGTCGGTTTCGGCGATTGCGGCATCAATCTCGACCCGACCGGCTTTCATGCCAATTATGCGGTCCGCGTATTCTCGTGCCAGGTCCAGTTGGTGTAGCGTACATAGCATGCTCAAACCTTCCTCGCGGACAATCTGCCAGAGCAAGTCCAGAACCTCGCGCCCGGCCTTTGGGTCAAGGCTGGCGATAGGTTCATCGGCAATTACGACCTTCGGGGCCTGCATGAGCATACGCGCAATCGCAACGCGCTGCTGTTGCCCGCCCGATAACTGCGACGGGCGGTGTTGCGCGCGATCCGCCATCCCCACACGTTCCAGGCAAGCCATGGCCCGCGCGCGTTCCTGTGCCGATGCCGTCAGACCCAGGCAGGACAGCAGCCCTAACCTGTGCCGCCCCATCGCGCCAAGCAGCACGTTCTGGAATGCGCTGAGCTGTGGCACGAGGTTGAATTGCTGAAACACGTAACCCATACCGCGCCGGATTTGGCGCAATTCGCGAGGCGAAGCATCTGTCAGGCTTGCACCATGTATCAGCACGCGCCCCGATTGTAGCTTCTCCAGCCCGTTCAGGCTGCGCATCAGTGTGGATTTCCCACACCCGTTTGCCCCAAGCAGCACGACACCCTGACCTGCCGGGATTGTAAAGGACACACCGCGCAGAACACTCAACTCGCCGTAGCTGACTCGCACGTGTTCGCATGTGATGGCTGGTGTCACGGAATTCTCCCAAGGCAAAAAGAGGGTCTTACGACGAAGGCGACCAGCCTTGAAGACTGGCCGCCCGAAGCAAGGCTAGGTTTAGAATCAATCGTCCAGGGGAATACCGGCGACTGTGTAAGCCATGCGCACAACGTCGTAGATGGCCGGATCAGTCTCGAACGACATGTAGGCGTCGCGCTCGATGAACTTGTCTGCATTGCGTTCGGTTGCTGTCAGACTTTCCCAGAGCACATCGGAATGCTCGGCAAGGGTCACACGCAAGGCGTCGCGGCACTCCTGCGGCAGAGTTGCGCGCATTACCACCGGGTCACCCGGCAGGGTGTCGGTCTGCGCCAGCAGGCGGTATTCGGTGTCGGGGTCCTGTTTGCGAACCGCGTCCCAATCCTTGTTGCCGCCGCCCATCGCGTCAACATCGTCATTTATCAGAACCTGAATGCGGGCATCGCCTGCCATGATGATTTCAGCGTCACGCTCCGGGTCAAGCCCGGCTTCGGCCATCAGCATCATGGGGAAGATATGGCCTGACGTAGAACCAACATCCTTCAGCGCGACCCGTTTGCCTTTCAGGTCTGCCAGCGTCTGGATATCGCTGTCGGCCTTGACGACGAAGCTCGACCCGTAATTCGGGCGCACGATCGAGAATAGGATGTCCATTTCTGCCAGTTGTTGGAACAGCACGAATTCTGACGGCCCGGCAAAGACGAATTCAACTTCGTCGAATTGCAGCGCGGTGCCAGCAGCGGTGCGGTTCGACAGCGAATACAGGGCTAGTTCAACCCCGGTCAGTTCTTCGAAGGTTTCGGCAAACGGACCGAAAGCTTCGGTCAGGTCGCCCATGCCTTCGATGCCGGTATCGGCCATGCGCAGCGGTGAGGGGCAGACATCGGCCACGGATTGAGCCGTTGCAGCACTGGCCATCAAAGCAGCGGCGAAGGCTGCGGGTGCAAAGATGCGGGTTGCCTTGTTCATGTCAGGAAGCTCCTGTTTCTGGACATCACCCAAATGCGGTTAACAACCAGACATGACAGGCATGTGACGACCGAGATAGTTTTCAATGAATTTGGAAAACGAATGGGAGGTGGCAACTTTAAAGGCGTTTGCATTTACACTGAGCACTGCCCGCAGTCTGCTCCCGCGACGTATTGGTTCGGACTAGGGTCAGGCGGTTGTTGACCACACCCAATCCAGCCGATCTTGTCCTGCCTGGCATTCTGCCGCGCAGCGTCGATGGCAGATTAACGATGCTGCGCAAAAGCTTTCAGGCTGGCAAAGAATTCTTCTATGAATTCCAGCGCAATCAAGGATGGGGCCTTGTGGATTGGACGGACCAAAGACAAGCGATGCGGAAAAGCGGGCGCGAAAGAACGAAACGCGACGCCGCGCCCGGCATATTGCATCGCATCCAATTCGCTGATGACCGAGACCCCCGCGCCAAGCCGGACGAATTCGCAGGCCGTGGTGAATTGCCGGACCTCGATGAAGGTCTCGATCGGCACGCCATCCTGATCGAAGGCGGCTTGTAACTGGCGGAAATAATCGCTTTCGCGGCGCGCATGGATCAGTTTCTGCCCGATTAGATCGCGCGGGCGGATGACAGACCGCCGTGCAAGAGGGCTTGTTTCAGGGAAGATGCAGACCGAACGGATATCGATGCGGGTGCTTTCCAGCGCCGGGTGGCCTTCGAACCCGTCTGTGTCCGTAATGCCCACATCGAATTGCGCGCCAACCATCCATTCAAGAATGCGTTCGGGCCTGTCAGGCTCTAACGTCAGGGTCACGTCGGGCCGGTCATGCAGAAATTTTGCGAGAAATGCCGGCAGGTAGCTCACGGCAAAGCCTGGCAGGCAAGCAATGCGCAACTCTCCGGCCTTGCGCTGGGTAATGCTGCGCCCGGCATCAGAAATCCGCTCCACCAGCTCAAGCGAACGTTTGATATCGGGCAGCAGGAAGCGGGCTTCCTGTGTAGGCACAAGGCGCCCTTCATGGCGTTCGAGCACTTGAAAGCCTAGCGATTCGGTTAAATCGGCTAAAAGACGACTGACGGCCGGTTGCGAGATGTCGAGCGCCTGAGATGCCTTGGTCATTGTGCCATGCTCGGCAACGGCCAAGAGAGCTTCGAGTTGGCGCAAGCTAAGTTGTCTGTCCATGATTTTCCCAATAAATGCACCGCGAGATATATTACATAACATATTGTTATGTTCACGCCGAGAAAAATTGCCTTGTCTTATGGCTGTTACATTGTTCTTGTATCGCTATGACAAGCGGCACCCAAAGTGTCGCGGTCGACAGAGTTTATCAACCCTATCTCCTAGAGGGAGTATGAGATGAAGAAACATGTTTTCGGGGCTTGCTTGGCGACTGCCACAGCGCTCACGCCAGTCTGGGCCTCCGCCCAGACGACGATAAACTGGTGGCATGCCATGGGCGGGGAACTGGGGGAGATCCTTGAAGAGATCGCCGCAGATTTCAATGCTGGCCAATCCGAGTTCGAGGTCGTTCCAAGTTTTCGCGGAACCTACACTGAAACCATGACCGGCGCGATCGCGGCTTTCCGCGCTGGCGAGCAGCCGCATATCGTGCAGGTGTTCGAAGTTGGCACCGGCACCATGATGGCAGCCGAAGGCGCGATCTACCCGATCCATCAACTGATGGCAGATAAGGGCGTGCCGTTTGACCCGGCGGATTACCTGCCTGCGGTCGTGGGCTATTACACTGACCCCAACGGCAATATGCTGTCTTTCCCTTTCAACAGCTCAACGCCGATCATGTACTACAACAAGGATATCTTCGAGGCCGCTGGTCTTGATCCCGAAGTGGCCCCTGCCACTTGGGCGGATATCGAGGCGGCATCTGTGGCAATCCTTGAAGCGGGTGCGGCGCCTTGCGGCTTCACAACCTCTTGGCCAAGCTGGGTTATGCTGGAAAACTTCAGTGCCTGGCACGATATCCCGCTGGGCACGCTGGAAAACGGTTTCGGCGGCTTTGGCACCGAATTTGTGTTCAACAATGACCACGTTGTGCGTCATTGGGACAATCTGAAAGCGTGGCAGGATGCAGGCGCGTTCCGTTGGGGTGGGCCTGGTTCCGGTCCCGATGCCTTCCCAGCTTTTTATGCTGGCGATTGTGCAATTGTTTTCGGGTCTTCAGCAAGCCGTGCGGGCGTGCTGCGCAATGCCGAATTCAACGTCGGCTATGGCATGCAGCCCTATTATGATGACATCGAGGGCGCACCTCAGAACTCGATCATTGGCGGTGCCACGCTGTGGGTACTGACCGGCAAGGACGACGCGGAATACGAGGGCGTCGCACGCTTCTTCGAATATCTCTCGCAGCCCGAAGTGCAGGCCGAGTGGCATCAGCAGACCGGCTATTTGCCGATCACGCAGGCAGCCTATGATCTGGGCAAAGAGCAGAATTTCTACGCCGAGAACCCCGGTGCAGAAATTTCGATCGAGCAGATGACCTTGAATACACCGACCGCGAACTCCAAGGGCCTGCGCTTTGGCAGCTTTGTGCAGATCCGTGACCTCATCTCGGAAGAGATGGAAGCGGTGATGAGCGGCGCAAAGACCGGCCAGCAAGCCGCGGATGATGCCGTGCGTCGCGGCAACGATCTGTTGCGCCAGTTCGAAGCTCAGAACTGACCCGTCCTGATCTCACACCGTCCCGGGGCGATCTTGGGTCGGTGTTTTCTCACACTCCAAGGCCAGTTCATGCAAACCAAGCGGATGACCTTTTCCAGCAAGTGGTTGCCCTATGCGCTTCTCGCGCCTCAGGTGATCGTGACGCTGATCTTTTTCATCTGGCCTGCCACGCAGGCGCTGTATCAATCCCTCCTACGGCAGGACGTTTTCGGGCTGCGCACCGATTTTGTGGGCCTTGACAACTTCAACAGGCTGTTCGCTGACCCGCTCTATCTGAACTCGCTCAACGTGACCTTCTGGTTTTCGGTCGGCACCACGGTTTTGTCGATGTCGGTTGCGCTTTTGTTTGCTGTCATGGTCAACCGCATGATCCGCTCGCGTGACAGCTACACCACCTTTCTGGTCTGGCCCTATGCCGTCGCCCCTGCGATTGCAGGCGTGCTGTGGTGGTTCATCTTCAACCCCTCCATCGGGATCATGCCCTATATGCTCGAGGGCTTTGGTTATGACTGGAACCACCGCTCTTCCAGCACAGACGCCATGATCCTGGTGATCGTCGCGGCGGCCTGGAAGCAGATCAGCTATAATTTCCTGTTCTTCCTTGCCGGGCTGCAATCCATCCCCCAATCGCTGATAGAAGCTGCAGCGATTGATGGGGCCAGCCGGTTCAAGCGCTTTTGGACCATCGTCTTTCCGCTGCTCTCGCCTGTCACCTTTTTCCTGATGGTGGTGAATATTGTCTATGCCATGTTCGACACGTTCGGTGTGATCCATGCCACAACGGAAGGCGGGCCATCGCAGGCCACGAATATCCTTGTCTACAAGGTCTATCGCGACGGGTTCGTGAACCTGAACCTTGGCTCATCCGCTGCGCAATCGGTCATCCTGATGGGGATCGTGATCGTGCTGACCGTCATCCAGTTCCGCTATATCGAGCGGCGCGTGAATTACTAAGGGCAGAGCAATGGTCGAGAATAACCGCTGGGGCAATCTGTTTGCCCATCTGGTCCTGATTCTGGGCGTCACGATTGTCATCTTTCCGGTCTATGTGGCGATCGTCGCGTCGACCCACCCGCCCGGTACGTTCGTGCGTGGGGTCATGCCACTTCTGCCAGGGCCGAATGCGATCGAGAATTATCGCGCGGTCATAATGGAGGGGCGCTCGCAAGCAGGGACACCGCCCATCGGCGGGATGCTCTGGAATAGCTTTGTCATGGCCTTGGCTATCACCGTCGGTAAACTGTCAATCTCTCTGTTGTCGGCCTTCGCCATCGTCTATTTCCGCTTTCCGTTCCGCATCTTTTTCTTCTGGATCATCTTTCTGACGCTGATGCTGCCCGTCGAGGTGCGGATCGTGCCGACCTTTCAGGTCGTGGCCGATCTGGGGATGCTGAACAGCTTTGCGGGCCTCTCGATTCCTCTGATCGCCAGCGCAACGGCCACGTTCCTGTTCCGGCAGTTTTTCATGACTGTTCCAGAGGAATTGATGGAGGCTGCGCGCGTCGACGGGGCCGGGCCGATGAAGTTCTTCAAGGATATCCTGATCCCGCTCTCGATCACCAATATCGCGGCACTCTTCGTGATCATGTTCATCTATGGCTGGAACCAGTATCTCTGGCCGCTGCTGATTACGACCGACCCTGAATACTACACGATCGTCATGGGCATTCAGCGCATGGTCACTGGCGGCGATAGTGAACCCTTGTGGCATCTCGTCATGGCCACAGTCGTGCTGGCCGCGTTGCCGCCCATTCTGGTTATCTTGTTCATGCAGCGCCTGTTTGTGAAGGGCCTGACCGAGACGGAGAAATAAATCATGGCTTCCATAACAATGAACGATCTCGGCAAGATCTATGCAGGCGATGTGCGCGCCGTGTCGGATGTGAATATCGACATTGCTGATGGCGAGATGATCGTTCTCGTCGGTCCCTCTGGCTGCGGCAAGTCCACGCTTTTGCGCATGGTTGCCGGTCTGGAGACGATCACCGAAGGCACGCTCAAGATCGGGGATCGGGTCGTAAACCAACTGGAGCCCGCGGATCGTGACATCGCGATGGTCTTTCAGAATTACGCGCTCTACCCGCATATGACGGTGTTCAACAACCTTGCCTACGGCCTGAAGAATCGCGGTTTCAAGAAAGACGAAATCGACCGGCGCGTGCGCGAGGCCGCCGACATGCTGGAAATCGGCCAGTTCCTCGACCGTAAGCCGCGCCAGCTTTCCGGCGGTCAGCGGCAGCGTGTGGCGATGGGCCGCGCGCTGGTGCGCGAGCCTGCGGCTTTTCTCTTCGATGAACCGCTCTCGAACCTTGATGCGAAATTGCGCGTGCAGATGCGCGTCGAAATCCGGCAGTTGCAAAAGCGACTTGGCACGACCTCGCTCTACGTCACCCATGACCAGTTGGAGGCGCTCACCATGGCCGACCGGCTGGTGGTTTTGAACGGCGGCCGGATCGAGCAGATCGGCACCCCGATGGATGTCTATCTGCGCCCGGCGACCACCTTTGTGGCAGGCTTCATCGGTTCACCTGCCATGAACATGCTGTCTGCCGATTATCTGCGCTCGCTGGTGTCAAGCGACAGGCTCACGCATATGCCGTCTGGCGCGGACCTTATCGGCCTGCGACCCGAAGATCTGTCGCTTGCGCCTGCGGCCGAAGATGAAATCTCGCTCAGCGGGCAGTTGATGTTGCTTGAGCCTGCGGGGGCCGAAAGTCATCTGCATCTGAGTTTCACGGGGATCAAGGACAGGATTGTCGCGCGTCTGCCGCATGTGCCCGATGTTCAGGAAGGGTCTCATCTGACCTTCAGCATCAAACGCGACAAGCTGCATCCTTTCGATCAAGCTACAGGTAAGCGCGTTGCATGACCTCGAATCCGTTTCGTCGCCTCCATGGCGCGCCCATCATCTACGGTCATCGCGGCGCGCGCGGTGTTCTGCCAGAAAACACGCTGGCAAGCTTTCGTTACCTGCGTGAAACTGGTGCGCAAGGGCTTGAAATCGACGTGCAGAACGCTGCAGGCCAAGTGCCGGTCGTCGTGCATGACCCGTTTGTGCCAATGCAGCTTGCGCGCGGTCCCGATGGCCAATGGCTCAACGCACCGGGGCCCAAAATTTGTGATCTCAGCCTTGCGCAATTGCAATCCTATGATGTGGGTCGTCTGAACCCCGGTCACGCTTATGGCAAATCCTACAGCGACCAACAGGCACGCGACGGGGAACGCATGCCCAGCCTCGATCAGGTTCTGGGCTGGGCAGCGGGTGAGCCGGGCCTGATCCTGAATATCGAGATCAAGTCATACGCCACGCGCACGGATCTGAGTGATCCGCCCACCATATTGGTGAGGTCGCTTTTGCAGACGCTGGCGCGGCATCGCCTGCCCGGAAAGGTCTTGGTGTCGTCTTTTGATTGGAACGTGCTGGATGAAATGCGCCAGCAGGCGCCCGATCTGGCGCGCGGCTACCTGACCTATGAACAGCCCGGTGACCATCAAACGGTTTTCGAGGGATCACCGTGGATGGCCGGGCTGTCATTGTCGGAACACGATGACCGATTGCCGGCGCTGATTGCTGCACAGGGCGGACAATGCTGGTGCGCCTATCACCGTGATCTGAGCGAAGCGCGGATAAAACAGGCGCAGGACCTTGGACTGGCCGTGAATGCATGGACGGTCAATGATCCCGAAGATATCGCGCGCATGATCGCATTGGGGGTGGATGGTCTTATCACCGATTATCCCGAAAGGGTCATAGGATAAAAACCTGATATGGCCCTTGTAACAAGGCATATACGGGCTTTGTCTGAGCGCGCGTTCATCCCTGAATTTGAGCGGGCGGTCTGACCGCCAGCGTTGTATGTGCGGCGAAGATGCTCAAGCCGGTATCGCCGCTGGTCATTGAGCAGTTGTCAGCACTCAGGAATGCCTGTGCGGCAGAATTCCAGTCATAGGTCGCCTTTGCGTGCGCGGCGCGCGCGGCACGCCCGCCGGGCGCATGTAGCGCGCGCCGTATTGCCCGTGCCAGATCGTCATCCAGCGCACCCAAGCCCGGCTCTGTCACGATGTCGCGTGGCCCCGGTGCATCATGCGCCGCAATCGGCAGCCCCGAGGCAAGGGCTTCGATCAGGACAATCCCGAATGTATCGGTGCGTGACGGAAAAACGAAAACATCAGCACATCTGTAGGCTTCGGCAAGGGCTTTCCCTTCCAGCTTTCCGCAGAATGTGGCGTCAGGAAAAATACGCTGCAAGTCGCCAAGCGCCGGGCCATCACCGACGATGGTTTTGCGATGCGGACCCAAAGCCTGATCATCCAGCGAAAGAAAAGTCTCGATTGATTTCTCGGCAGCGATCCGACCGACATACAGCAGGGTCGGAATGGCATCTTTGGCCCGCTCCGTTTTTTCCGGGGCCGGGAAAAACAAATTTGTGTCCACGCCCCGCGACAACCGCACCAAAGGTGCGCGGAAGCGCCAGTCGCGCAATAGCGCCTCTGTGGAAGGGGTGGCGACAAAGACATGGCTTGCACGGTTATGAAACCGACGCAGCAGGGATAGGGCGAAGCGCTCCAGCAGGGCACTGAACACGCGCGGGGCCCGCATTGCGATATAGGCTGGAAAATTGGTATGAAACGCTGTCGAGAAAGCAAGTCCATGACGCAGGCAGTAGCGTCGGGCCGCCCAACCCAGCGGGCCTTCAACGGCGATATGAATGATATCAGGTTTGAACTGCGCAATCAGCCGCGCCAGTCTGCGCCCTGGCCATAGCGCAAGGCGGATTTCAGAATATCCGGGTAATGGCATGGCCCTAAATTCGGCCGGCCCGATCACGCGCACCTCATACCCCATGGCGCGCCATTCGCGCATCAAGTGCTGATAGCTCCGCACCACGCCATTCACCTGAGGTTCCCATGCGTCGGTGATGATAAGGATACGCCGCTGCGGTGTGGGCGTTCCGGCATTTGATGGATAGGGCATTGATGCTCGGGCAATTTCGTCGTTGCAGCCAATGTGGCGCATAGATGTAACACTCTTATGTCTTTTGGAGCTTCCCTAAAGCGCGGCCTGACCTGCGCGTTGCTACAAAACTGATACGTCACGGTCACGAAAACGTTGTCTTGTGACGTCATGCAGGTGGCATCTGAGGAATTTGGATACTGACATGCCGTTTGACCGCTCATCGCCAAGGCCGGGACGGAACCTTCCGACTTTATTCCTGTCAGATCTGCATTTGGGGGCGGTTTCCGCACGCGGCGAAGACGTGCTGCGCTTTCTGCGCGCGCATCCTGCCGAGACTTATGTTCTGGTCGGCGATATCCTTGACCTGTGGCAACCCCTGCTGCCACATTGGAGCACGCAGGATCAGGCCGTGATCGACTTCCTGCGCGTGCGCCATACGTGCGGCGCGCGCCTGATCTATATCCGTGGCAACCATGATCCCGATCCGTCACGGATACCCGGCTATGCCAGACTTCCTGCCGAACATCTGGACGCCTATGTTCATGTTACGCAGACAGGAAAACGCTTCTTGGTTGTGCATGGAGATGAGGCCGACAGCCGCCTGATCCGGCTTCATATCATGACACGGCTTGGAAGCCTGATCCATCACGGTCTGCGCCGCTTTGATGTATTCTTGTCACGACTGTCGCTTCGAGAGCCACAGATTCGCGGGATTGCAAGCTGGCTTTTGAAAGCAGCGAATGATCTGCGTTATCGTGGCCGTCGCCATGAACAGCGCATGGTTCAGCTTGCCCGTGCGCGTGATCTGGACGGGGTCATATGCGGACATTTCCACATTGCGGCGCTGCATGACCATTTCGGCCTGACCTATGCCAATTGCGGCGACTGGGTAGACAGCATGACCGCAGTGTTCGACGCGGGCGATGGTGTCCTGCGTCTGATTGGCGGACGCGAAACAGTCTTGGCCATATCCCCGCATTCCGAAGTTCCACGCCCTGACCAGAAAGCCCTGACGCAATGAGTGATGCTACCGAAATCATGCGCCGCATCGACGGGGCTGTGTGCCAGAACCCTGTTTCAAACCACATCGGCTTGCAGGAACGTCTGTTCGCCCGGCTGTTTCAGGGTTTGGTCTATGCTCAGATCTGGGAAGACCCTGTTGCAGATATGGTGGCGCTGGGCCTGTCACCGGATGCCGATATCATCTGCATCGCTTCGGGCGGGTGCAATGCGATGTCTTACCTGATGACGGACCCGGCTTCTGTGACCGCAGTTGATCTGTCGCCTGCCCATATCGCCCTGCTTAACCTGAAGCGCAGCGCAGCACAGCATCTGGATCAGCCGGCGTTTTTTGACCTGTTCGGTCATGCGGACAGGCCGGGCAATCCGGCGCTTGTGCAAGACAGACTGGCGCCGCATCTGGACCCTGACAGCCGGGCATTCTGGCAAAAACACGCAAAACGCTTCGCGCGCGGGTTTTACCGGCAAGGGGTGCTGGGCCGGTTCATAGGTGCGGTCCATCTTATCGGGCGACTTGCACGGGTGGATTTCCGCCCGCTCTTGCAGGCGCGAAACCTAGCAGAACAAGAAGCATTCTTCACCCGCCGGATCGCTCCGCTTTTCGACATGCGCATGGTGCGGTTTCTGGCGCGGCAGCGCACAGCGCTTTTTGGTCTGGGTATTCCGCCCGCGCAGCATGACAAGCTCGCCGCCGATGCCGGGGGCGATATTGTAAGTGTTCTGCGCGCCCGGACGCGGCGGCTGGTTTGCGACTTTCCGATGCAGGACAATTACTTTCTGTGGCAGGCGTTTCACCGTGGATATCAGCCGGGCACCGCGACGAACCTGCCACCCTATCTGCAACCTGCCAATTTCGACGCGATTGCAGCGCGCGCAGGACGTATCCGCGCGGTCAATCGCACTTTCACGGATGAATTGGCGCGCCACGCCACCGATACGCTGGACGCCTATATCCTGCTTGATGCGCAGGACTGGATGACCGATGCGCAACTGAACAGATTGTGGATCGAGATCACCCGCACGGCGCGGCCAGGGGCGCGGGTTCTGTTCCGGACCGGGGGCACGGATGACATTCTGCCCGGCCGCCTGTCAGGTGGGTTGTTGTCGCGCTTCACCTATGATCTTGCCGCATCAAAAGCGGCTTTCGCACAGGATCGTTCCGCCATCTATGGCGGTGTCCATCTTTATCGCTTTCAGGGCTAACCGATGAACGGCTCAACCCACGCTGCTCTGATGGACCGCACCTACCGCCACCAGCGCCGAATCTATGACCTGACACGCGCCTGGTTTCTTCTCGGGCGCGACCATCTTATTGCGGACCTGAACATTCCTGCCGGGGGCAACGTTCTTGAGGTTGCCTGTGGGACAGGGCGCAACCTGGATCACATTGCGCGATGCTATCCGGGCTGCAATCTCTATGGTCTGGATATTTCCGAACAGATGCTGGAGAGCGCACGCGCCAAACTGGGGACACGCGCCGTTCTTGTGCAAGGCGATGCCTGCGGGTTTGACGCACAGGAAGCCTTCGGGGTGGCGAAATTTGACAGGATCGTGCTGTCCTACAGCCTGTCCATGATCCCCGATTGGCGCGCAGCACTCATAGAGGCCATGCGCCACCTCGCACCGGGTGGAAGCCTGCATATCGTGGATTTTGGCGTGCAGGACAGGCTGCCCCACTGCTTCCGGGCCATATTGAATAACTGGCTTGCGCGCTTCCATGTCCTGCCGCGTCGAGAGTTGCCTGCAGAACTGACCACGCTCACGCACCGAAACAGCATGAAGCTTGACCTGCAGCACCTGTTTCGTAGTTATGTTCAATACGCCGTGATGCGGTCCATCTAGCCTGTTGCCAAAGTGTATCCCGGCTTTGTAGATGCTTGTGCGGGTTTGGCAAATTCCCGGACGCGCGTTTCGGAAAGTACCGGACAGTGATTACAGTAGTTTCCGGACAGTTTCGGGAAGGGTGAGAGATGGTCCTTGCCTGCGAGGTCGCGGCGACCCTAATCCGAGCCGGTGGGGGCTCTACAAGACCGACCCACGTTCGCAAGGTCCTGACACTGCGATATTGCAGTATCTTCGCGCTGTTTTTCCATGTTCTACGCGGATGACTTTATGACATTTGCACTCTGCAGCACGGTTGAGCTGAGCTACACTTTTCGGAACCGGACGGGCGCTGCGAATGGCTTTCGGAATGGGGCAAACTGCGCGATCGCAGGAAGCCGTATGACTTTTGGGTGCATAGCGACCGGGCAACGCGCGCTGCTGGAAACTTCAGGCAACGCGCTCGCCTTTGACCCAGACCTGGCGGATCATGGGCACGGATTCTGGCAAGGCGACACGGATCATATCTGCACGAAGGCCAATTCGTATCGAGCCCCGGTCAGATAACCCAACTGCCTGTGCAGGTGCAGATGTGACCGCGCGAAAGCCCGTTGCGAAACTGCCACTGGACAAGCCCAGGCGCACGGCTCCCAGCAGCAGGGCCGCAGGAACATAGTCGGATGACATGATGTCCAACCGCCCAGCCGCTGCAAGGTCGGAGGCGGCAACATTGCCGGAATGCGACCCGCCGCGGATCAGGTTCGGAGCCCCCATCATCACGGCGATTCCTGCGTGATGGCAGGCATGCGCAGCCTCTAATGTGGTTGGAAATTCCGCCAGCCGCACGCCATGACGCGACGAGGCCGCGACCTGCGCGCGCGTGGTGTCGTCATGGCTGGCCAAGGTCGCGCCGTAGTTGCGCGCAGCCGAAACGACAGCCGCTTCGTGTGGCACCCGCACCCGTTCGCCCAAGTTCTGCTGACGGGTAACATGGGCTTCGAATTCCGCATCTGACATGCCGTATTTTCCGCGCATATACCTGCGTAACTGCTCTAGATCGGAAAACTGGCGCTGGCCGGGGGTGTGATCCATCAGGCTGACAATTCCGATACGGTCATCCGGGCCGAACTCGTCCAACTCGTCGATCAGGGTCTCGGAGCAGATTTCCGCGCGCAAGTGCAGAAAATGGCTGATCGCCAGCGAGCCGATTTCGCGCATCTGCAAAATTTCGCTGGCCAATGCCCGCGCATATCGGCCCCTGCCGCGCGTATCCTCGCGCGAGAGTGACCCGATGCGCAGCGCGTCAAAGACCGTCGTAATTCCGGTGCCCGCCAATTCGCGGTCATGCGCAATCACAGCGTTGGCATGTGGCCAATCCACTCCGGGGCGCGGGGCAAGATGGCGTTCCAGATTATCTGTATGCAATTCAATCAGGCCCGGCGCCAGCAAGTCGTTCTCGCAATCGATCGCGCCTTTGGGTAGATGGCGGCTGTCATCCAGATCTGCAATCAGACCATCCCGGATGACCACGGCGCCGTGGCGCACGTCATCTTCCAGCACGAGCCGCGCATTGCCCAAGATTACTTCGCTCATATCCGTGTCATCCTTGTCTTTCACGTCACGCTGCTGTCACAGTGCTATGGCAGGCAGCGGCATCAGGTTTGCAGGGGGACGCCATGCTTGATCACTTTCAGCGTTTTGCCATCTATTACGCGCCACATGCTGACAGCGACTTCTGGCAAGCCGGTGCAAGCTGGCTGGGGTGGAATGCTCAAACAGGGCAACGCGTGGCGCATCCCGATCTTGGCATCGATCTTGCGCAGTTGACGCAAACGCCGCGCAAATACGGTCTGCATGGGACGCTCACGCCGCCAATGCGCCTGTGCTGTGAGCCTGCGACTTTTGTCGATGCGCTTGAGGTTTTGGCCCAAAGCCTTGCTCCCGTTGGTCTGGGCGATCTCCGCGTGAAACCCATTGATGGATTTTTGGCCATCGTCCCGGATGTGCAACCGCAAGCCCTGAGCGATACCGCCGCCCAGATCGTGCGCGCGCTGGACCCTTTTCGCGCGCCCCTGTCCGAGCATGACCTTGCGCGACGCCGCGCAAGCGGGCTGACAAAGCGGCAGGACGCGTTGATGCAGCTTTGGGGCTACCCCTATGTTATGGAAGAATTTCGTTTCCACGTCACGCTGACCGGACGGCTTGATACCGCGACCATCCCGCAGGTGCGTCAGGCAGCAATGGCGTGGTTTGGCCCCGCACTGGAAGAACGGCACCACTTGGATGCGCTGTGTCTGTTTGGTGAGGCAGAGGATGGTCAGTTTCATCTTATCAGGCGTTTTGCAATGCGCGGCTGATTGCGGCTTCGATCTGGGCCAGCGCTTCGTCCAAGGTTCCGTCGTTCATAATCACTGTTGCGCCCTTGGGTGGGGGCAGATCTGCCCTTTTCAAACGTGCCGCAATGTCGCGCGCGGTTTCGCGCCCGCGCGCGGCAAGCCTTGCGGCCAGAACGTCAGCAGGGGCTGTGATCACCAGTACCAACAGTTGCGGATAAGCGCGCGCGATCTCGGGCAGCGTCTTGCGCGAACCATTGAACACAACCACGCGCCCTGCTGCGAGATGCTGGTCAATGCTGGCAGCAATCGCATACCTCAAGCCATGCGCTTGCCAATGGAAAGCGTAGCGCCCCATTGCAAGTTGCGCTTCAAACAATGCATTAGAGACAGCCTTGTGGGCTTCGCCCCCGGCATTGGCAGCACGCGTGATAATGCGCTGCGCAAAGTGATACTCTGGCCGCGCGCAGGCCAGCGCGTCAATCAACGTGTCTTTGCCCGCACCTGACGGGCCGACAATCGCAACCAGCAAACCGCGCTCGCCATGCGTGCTCATGCCGCGCTCCGTGCAGGGGTAAAGCCGGTGACATTCACCTCGCGGTCACAGACAGCCCCGCGGGCTTCGGCGTCGTGGAAAATTCCAAGGATCGCGGCACCTCGGGCCTTCGCTTCCATGATAAGTTCAAGCACAACGGCGCGGTTGCCCGCATCAAGGCTGGCGGTCGGTTCGTCCAAAAGCATGACCGGCCAATCCTGAATAAAGCCGCGCGCGATATTGACCCGCTGCTGTTCGCCCCCTGAAAACGTCGTCGGCGACAGCGACCACAACCGCTCTGGAATATGCAACCGCGCAAGCATCGCGCCTGCGCGCGCCTGCGCCTCGGTATCGTCCATCCCTTGGGCCAGCAGGGGTTCCGCTACGACATCCAGCGTGGGCACCCGCGGGATAACGCGCAGGAACTGGCTGACATAGCCCAGCTTGTTGCGGCGCAACTCGATCACGTCGCGCGGCTCGGCACCGCAAAGCTCGACCCCTGAGACCTTGATCGAGCCCGAGTCGCAACGGTAATTTCCCCAGATCATGCGCATAAGAGTGGATTTTCCTGCCCCCGACTCTCCCACCAGGGCCACACATTCCCCGGCCTGCACGGACAGTGCTGCGCCTTCCATGACAGGCAAGACAACGCCGCCCTGATTGTGGAGCACGAAGCTTTTGCTCACATCTGAAATCTCGATCATCGCCTTGCCCTTCACTTTGCCCGACATCTGCATTGAACGTGCGTCTTGCTGATTTGCGCTATACCTGTAGCACCGAACTTACCAAAAGCTGCGTATAAGCATGTTGCGGGTCATCAAGCACCTGATCGGTCAGACCCTGCTCGACAACATGTCCATCCTTCATCACCATCAAACGGTCGGCCAACAGCCGCACGACCGCCAGATCATGCGTTACGATAACCGCCGACAGACCCAGACGCCGCACCAGCCCGCGCAACAAATCCAGCAAACGTGCCTGCACGCTGACATCAAGCCCGCCAGTCGGTTCATCCATGAACACCAGCCTTGGCCCCGTCACCAGGTTGCGCGCGATTTGCAGACGTTGCTGCATCCCGCCTGAAAAGGCGCGCGGGCGGTCGTCAATGCGGGTCTGATCAATCTCGACGCGCGTCAGCCAATCCTGCGCCTGACTGCGGATGTCGCCATAGTGACGCGCTCCCACGGCCATCAGCCGGTCGCCCACATTGCCGCCCGCGCTGACATTCATGCGCAGCCCGTCACGCGGGTTCTGGTGCACAAAAGCCCAATCCGTGCGTGCCAGCCAACGGCGCTCGGGTTCTGTCATGGTCACGGTATCTCGTGGTCCATCCGTGCGGGTGTCAAAAACCACGCGGCCCGTGTCGGGGGCCATGTGACCCGCAAGGCAGTTTAGCAAGGTCGATTTTCCCGACCCGCTTTCGCCAACGATCCCCATCACTTCACCCGGCCAAAGCGTGAAATTCACATCACCACAGCCCAAGTGGCTGCCGTAAAACTTACTCAGTGCATCGACCTGCAAAAGCGGTGTCATGCGGCATCCTCCGCTTGGGCGGCCACGCGGGTGGCGCAATAATCGGTATCCGAGCAGACAAACATCCGCCCGCCGTCATCATCAACGATTACCTCGTCCAGATAACTGTCATCGACCTCGCAGATCGCGCAAACCTGTCCGGCCGCCTTACTGGCGGTGAAGGGGTAATCCTCGAAATCAAGGCTCTTGACCTGTGTATAAGGGGGGAGGGCATATATACGGGATTCGCGCCCGGCCCCGAAAAGCTGCAACGCCGGCGCATTGTCCAATTTCGGGTTGTCGAATTTCGGGATTGGCGAGGGATCCATGATATAGCGCCCCTCGACCCGCACCGGATAGGCATAGGCGCGGGCAATTTCACCGTGTTTGGCAATATCCTCATAGAGCCGCACCTGCATCAGCCCGTAATCTTCCAGCGCGTGCATGGTGCGGGTTTCGGTCTCGCGCGGCTCCAGAAAACGCAGCGGTTCCGGGATCGGCACCTGAAACACAAGGATCTGACCCTCGGTCAGCGGAGTTTCGGGGATACGGTGGCGCGTCTGGATCACGCTGGCCTGTGCTGTGGCTTCGGTCGTGGCAATCCCAGCGACGCGCACGAAAAACTTGCGGATTGATACAGCATTCGTGGTGTCGTCAGCGCCTTGGTCGATGACCTTCAGTGTATCTTCAGGCACCAGACAGGCCGCTGTAACCTGCACGCCACCTGTGCCCCAACCGTAAGGCATGGGCATTTCGCGGCTTGAATACGGCACTTGGTAGCCGGGGATGGCCACGGCTTTTAAAATCGCGCGACGCAGCATCCGTTTGGTCGCTTCATCCAGATAGGCGAAATTATACTCTGTCATAGCATCCTCCTGCGCCTATGTGGGGCGCGTGGTTGGGTGAGCGCCTGTTCAGCATGGGCCATCATTCTGCCGCCTGCTGTCGCGCCGCAGCATCGCTCCGCAGCTTTCGGATCAATTCAAGTTCTGCCTGAAAATCCACGTAATGGGGCAGCTTGATATGCTCCAGAAAGCCGCTCGACTGGATATTGTCGCAATGCGAGAGAACGAATTCCTCATCCTGTGCGGGCGCACCGCCAATATCCTCACCCAGTTCACGCGCCCGAAGCGCGCGATCCACAAGCGCCATGGAAATCGCCTTGCGCTCGGATTGACCAAAGACCAATCCATACCCCCGCGTGAATTGCGCAGGTTCGGTCTTGGAGCCCTGAAACTGGTTAACACTCTCGCATTCCGTGATCAGGATGTCCGCAAATTCGATGTCAAATCCCAGTTCCGGCAAATGGGCTGACACCCGCACATGACCGATCCGTAATTCACCAACAAAAGCGTGGTTGCGCCCGTATCCGCGCTGCGTGGAATAGGCCAGCGACAGCAGGAACCCTTCGTCTCCGCGCGCCAGTGACTGCAAGCGCAATGGCCGGGCGGCTGGAAATTCCAGTGGTGCTCGTGTCAGGTCAGGAACATCCGCCTCGCCGGCATCTTCGCCCTGCATCAACCCTTCTGCATCCAGATGCGACAGGATATGTGGCGCGGGCGCAGAACTGGCGTCCAATTCGGGTGCGGGCGCCACATCGGGCATCCGGGTCAGGCCAAAATCGAGCAAGCGGTGTGTATAGTCAAAGGTCGGCCCCAGAACCTGTCCGCCCGGTGCGTCCTTGTAGGTTGCAGAAATCCGCCGGATGATCTGCATCGCGTCTGTATCAACCGGTTGGCTTGTGCCAAAGCGCGGCAAGGTGGTGCGAAAGGCACGGATCAGGAATACGGCCTCGATCACATCGCCTCGGGCCTGTTTCAACGCAAGTGCGGCAAGGTCGGGATCATATAGCGCCCCTTCCGCCATCACCCGGTCCACTGCTAAGGACAGTTGTTCACGGATTTGATCAACCAGTAGATCGGGTGTGTCGCGATCCCCGCGCCGCGCATCATCCAGCCAAGCATGCGCATTCTCGATGGCGCGCTCGCCCCCTTTGACGGCCACATACATCACACACCCCCGATTTGTGTCGAACGCGGCAGCGCAGCAAGCTGGACGCCGCTTGTGAACAGGAAATCCACGCCGCATGGAAATTGAGCGGCATTGCCTTGCAGGGCCGCAATATCCGGTAGCGCGAGAAAGGCTTCTGTTTTTATGCCTGGCCCTGTCAGGCGCGTGCCGATATTGCGCAGTTCCGAACTGTCCACGATCAAGGTCGCAGAACGGTCGGGATAATGCGCGGTGCCTTGCGCAAAGCGATTCAGCGGGCCAAGGGCGTCCCATGTTCCGAGCGCGAAAGCGGCATGCTGCGGGCTTACCAACGGGGCGCCAAGGTGAAAGCCCACCCAGTCGCGGACAGTGCCGCAATCATAGGCGCCTGCAAGATGCAGCGGCGTTGTGGCGTCAACAAGTGTCAGCAAGACAGTTGCTGCCGCAGGCGAACAGGGCGCGGGGGCGTCGATTTCAGGCAAAGCCACGATCCGCGCGGGATGGGCCATGGCGTCAAGAACAAGACGAAAGGCGCGCGCCGCATCAATGGGCGGATTGGTGAAGCCGGTTGTCAGTTGCATGCTCATCCCTCGCCCCGGACCATTGTGAAGAAATCGACCTTGGTGGCCGCCGCACGCCGGGCGCGCGTCTCTGCCTCTTCTGCCTCGGCGGCCTGCAAAGGGGCCAAGACGTCATTTTGCAGCCGGTCGCCGTGCGCTGTTTGCAAAAGTGCATCCAGAAGGGCTGCGCGCTCGGCTTTTTGCGGATCGCGACCTTGCACCAGGGCATGACCGATTGTGCCGCAATCCAGCCGGACAGAGGCACGCGTAACCGTCACCTCGCCCAGATTGAACGCGGCACCAACCGCGCCGGTACGCCCTTGCACCATCATAGAGCCCGTTTCTGGCCTGCGCAGCCAAACGAAGGCGGGTGCCTTTTCTGGCCAAAGCGCGTTTAACCGGGCGATCGGTGCCCGCGCGATCAGGCCCAGCCAATCGTGGCGGGACAGTAATGAATTAGGCATTTTCAAGGATCACATCTTGTTGTAGACAACTAGACAAGTAGGCGCTTTATGAATTGCAGTCAAAAGGATTTTTGTGAAAGTTTCGCGACATGGCCGACACTGTTTCTCTCTGGATAAGCATCACCGACACATTGCGCCGTGAAATTGCGCAAGGGATATGGCGTTCAGGCGCGCGCCTGCCCAGCGAGGCACAGCTTGCCACACGCTTCGATGTGAACCGCCACACCGTCCGCCGCGCCCTGCATGCGCTTGCAGGGGAGGGCCTTGTGCAGCCCCGCCGTGGGGCAGGGGTTTTTGTGCGCGCAACACCTGTTCGCTATCCCATTGGGCGACGCACGCGCTTTCGGCAAAACCTGCTCTCGGATGGGCGTAGCCCGTCCCGCAAATTGCTGGGCGTCACCCTTCAGGCCGCGTCCCCCCGTGAAGCACAGGCGCTTGGGCTAGATCATGGCGCGCCTGTGCATGTGATGGAAGCGGTCAGCTTTGCGGATGATCTGCCCATATCGCTTGCGCGCTCGGTCTTTTGCGCACGCCGGTTCCCTGATCTGGGCGATGGGTTGCGCAAGCTGGTATCTGTGACAGAAGCCCTGTCGCAGGCAGGCGTGCGTGACTATTTGCGCGCCTCGACGCGCCTGACAGGGCACAATGCCGATTCCCTGCAAGCCCGCCATCTGGAGATCGCAGTGGGTGATGCGCTTGTCTTGTCCGAAGCTGTCAATATTGACGCCACCGGCCAGCCGGTGGAATTCGGCCAAGCCTATTTTGTTGGTGCGCGCGTGGAATTGGTGCTGGACGGGGCAGAACCCTGCGCTGACGTCATATGATTGCAACATTGCACGCCTAAATCAGGCCAGAATGTAAAGGAAGCCCTGATGACCAGCTCTATCCTGCGCCTTACGGGTGCTCTTTGCCTTTTGAATAGCACGCTTGAAGACTGTGACATCGCAATCTGCGATGGTCGCATCGTTGAAGCGGGCCATCCCATGCAAGAGGTAGACCTGTCAGGATATTGGCTGTTGCCAGGAATTATCGACCTGCATGGCGACGGATTTGAACGGCATATCCGCCCACGCCCGAGCGCACCTTTCGAGAAGCGCAGCGCGCTGCAAGCCGCAGATGTCGAATTGGCCAGCCAAGGGGTGAGCACGGCTTGGTTTGCGCAAAGTTGGTCATGGGAAGGCGGGTCGCGCGCGCCCGACGAAGCGGTTGCCCTGCTCGCGGCGCGGCGTCAGATTGCAGATCGCCTGATGACCGATATTCGCATCCAGTTGCGGTTCGAAACACATATGCCTAGGGATCACGCGGCCCTGATGGGTGTCGTTCGCGACTATCATCTGGATTACATCGTGTTCAACAATCACCTGCCCGAAGCAGTAGAACTTGCTGACAAACAGCCTGATCGATTTGCCGCTTGGGCGTCGCAAAACGGGCATTTACCCGCTGATCTGCTGGCGATCGTGCACGCAGCCAAGCAGGCCGACCCGGAAATACCGGCCTTCCTGAAATCGCTGGCCAGTGACCTGCGCGCGGCGGGCGTCATGCTTGGGTCGCATGATGATCCTGACGCGCAGACCCGTGCGTATTATCGAGGGCTTGGGGCTACAATCTGCGAATTTCCCACATCAGTCGAAGCCGCAATTGCGGCCCGTGATGCAGGCGAACCAGTTCTGATGGGCGCGCCGAATATCGTGCGTGGGGGCTCGCAATCAGGCAATATTGCCGCGATGGAACTGGTCGAGGAAGGGCTGTGCGATGCCCTGATTTCAGATTACTATATCCCTGCGTTGACACAGGCCGCATGGGCCATTGCTGATGCGCGGGCGCTGTCTTTTGCCCATGCGTGGGAAATGATCTCGACCCGTCCGGCCCAGATCATGAACCTTATGGATCGCGGTCGCCTGACCGAAGGCCAACGTGCTGATCTGGTTATCATGAATCCTAATACCCGACGGATCGAAGCCACAATCGTGCGCGGCCGGATCGCCTTTGCGAGGGGGCAGGCAGCAGAGCGGTTGTTGCGCGCAGATCGTCCGTTGTCCTTTGCTGCACAGTGACCTCGTGAGAAAGTATTCCGATATAATCGAGGCCGAGTTGCGTCAGATTGTTCCTGTGGATCTGTTGGAACAGGATCACCTGACGCGCGCGCGCAACTGGGTGCGCTCGGGCGTGCAATTGTTCCGCACCAAACCACCGGCGACGCCGCTCATGCATCTGGTCAGTTATTTTCCGGTCATGGACCACGGCCATATCCTGCTGGGCGCGCATATCACATCCGGGTTGTGGCTGCCGCCCGGCGGGCATGTGGACGCGGGCGAACATCCGCGCGACACGGTGCGCCGCGAATGTATGGAAGAGTTGCGCGCACCCGCCCGCTTCCTGCAAGACACGCCCTTGTTCCTGACCATAGCCGAAACGATCGGCGCGCAACCGCATGAGGACGTGTCGCTTTGGTATGGGTTGCAAGGCGATTGCAGCCGCCTGCCCGATTACGACCCGCGCGAATATCGCGATATGCGCTGGTTCCGGTTCGATGACGCCCCGTTTGACGACAGCGACCCCAATCTGGAACGCTTCCTGATGAAACTGTCTGAAATGTCGCTGGAGGCCTAAGCCGCGCTCAATGCAGTAAAACCTCTTCGTATTTCGCCAGAAAGGCTTCGGCGTCGAGCGTGCGGAAATCGTCCAGCGCCAGGCGCAAGCGGTCATGCTCCCAATCCCACCACGCCAGTTCCGTCAGGCGGCGCACGACCTGCTTGGGAAACCGGCGGCGCATCTTCTCGGCAGGCACGCCCACGACGATGGTATAGGGCGCCACATCGCGCGTGACCACTGCACCTGCCCCAACCACCGCGCCGGTGCCGATGGTCACTTCGGGGCGGATGATCGCCCCGTGACCGATCCAGACATCATGGCCGATGGTCACACGCCGTGCGCTTCGTCTGGCGAAAAACGCGTCATCGGGTGCCTCGTCCGGCCAATACAGGTTCGACCGATAGAGGAAATGATGCAGGCTTGCGCGGTCCATCGGGTGATCGGTCGGGCCAATCCGTACATTGGCAGCGATATTGACGAATTTGCCGATGCTGGCATTGGCAATGTCACAGCCCCGCGCGCAATAGCTGTAAGCGCCCAGCGCGACATTGTTCAGCACCGACCCGCGCCCAACCTCGGTAAAGGGTCCGAAGTCGCTATCGGTGATCGTGCAATCGGGGTGGATCAAGGCGCCTTCGGGCGACAGGTGTCGGCTCATCAAAAATCGCGCTCCTCTCCGGTAAATCGCAGGAAACGGCCGGCCTTGGCCATCCCGTCCTGCGCGGCTATGTCCAGTATGCCCGCCGCCACGGCAGCCGGGTCTTCTTCGGCATCCGGCCCGCCCATATCGGTGCGCACCCAGCCGGGGTCTATCAGCATGACGGCAATGCCGCGCGGGCGCAGATCAGTCGCCAGCCCCTGCATGACCTTGTTTACCGCTGCCTTGGACGCGCGATAGGCGATGCGGTCGGATTTCGCATATCCCATCCACGCCATCTGGCTGGAAATGGTCAGAATACGGCCGCCCGCGCCCATCGCAGGCAACACCGCCTGCGCCATCGCCAAGGGGGCAAGCGTGTTGACCGCCAGCGTTTCGGCAAAGCCCGCGAAATCCATGTCCAGCGTAGTCTGGCGCGCGGGGCCGATGATACCGGCATTGTTGACCAGAACATCCATGCCGCGCAGCCCGGCGCAGACAGCGGCCAGCCTGTCCAGATCGCGCATATCCGCGACAAGTTCTGTTGTACCCGAGGGGGCCGTCCCGGCCTGCCGCACGATGGCCGTCACCTGCCAGCCGCGCGTCAGTGACTGAAGCGCCATCTCGCGCCCTATGCCGCGCCCCGCGCCCGTGATTACGATGTGCATGCCGTCCTCTTCATCTTGCCCAAAATACTCCCGCCGGAGGCATCCGCCGGGAGCAGCCTGTGACCGGGCAGCTTAATGCCCGCGTTCACCGATGAACCGCTTGCGGATCAGGCCCGACCCCCAGTCGATGACCGCAATCACCACCAGAACGTTCAGCACCACGAAGGCCACCTGATCGAACAGGCCCGCGCGGAACCGCTCGATGATAATCATCCCGATCCCGCCTGCGCCGACCAGCCCCAGAATGGTGGCCGAGCGGGTCGAGGATTCGAAAGAATAGAGCGACAGCGAGATGAACACCGGCAGGATTTGCGGCAGATAGCCATAGCGGATGATCCGCCCGGTATCGGCCCCGGTGGCGCGCACGCCCTCGACCTGTTTGCGGTCGATATTCTCGATCGCCTCGGAATACAGCTTGGCCAGGTTGCCCATATCCGAAATCCAGATCGCCAGCACACCGGCCAGCGGGCCAAGCCCCACAGCGCGCACAAAGACCAGACCCCAGACAACTTGGTCAATGCCGCGGAACACGTCCAGCATCCGGCGCACCGCGTGGCGGACGGGGCCGACCGGCATGGTATTGCGCGCGGCAAAGAACGCAATCCCCAACGCAAAGATCGTGCCCAGCAGCGTGCCGACAAAGGCCATGGCGATGGTCTGTGCAATGCCTTTGTAGATATTGCCATATTGCCAGTTGGCCATGTCTTGCCAAACCACCATGCGCGACAACAGGCGCATTGCGCGGTCGGCATTGTTCAAGAGCTTGTCGATCTCGAAAAAGCCCATCGACCAGACAATATAGACCACCACGAAGGCCCAGCTTGCAGCTTTCAGCGTTGTGACCAGCGGATCGCCAAAGGCTTTGGGGTTGCGTTTGCGGGCCGCATCTATGTCGGTCTGTGATATGGCGGCGAAATTCAGCGTGCTCATTTCAAAGCCTCCTTGCCAATCAAGGTGTGACGCGCGCGTTCCGACAGCAGGTCGATGGCTGTCACCAGCAATACAACTAGCAGCAACACGGCGGTGACGCGGTCATCCGAATAGAAACTGATGGTATGGCTCAGTTCCGCGCCGATCCCGCCCGCACCGACGAACCCGACTACGGCAGAGGCGCGCACGTTTATTTCAAACCGCCACAGCGCGTAGGACGTGAAATTCGGCAGCACTTGCGGCAAGATGCCGTAGCGCATCTGCTCAAACCACGATCCGCCCACGGCTTTCATGCCATCGACCGGGCGCATGGATGCATTCTCGACCACTTCCGAAAACAGCTTGCCCAATGCGCCCGTGGCATGGATGGTAATGGCAAGCACCCCGGCCAGTGGGCCAATGCCGACCCAGAATACCAGCACCAGCGCGAATAGAATTTCGGGCACGCCCCGACAGAATTCCAGAAACCGGCGCGCGATGGTGCCGACTAGTGGGTGCGGCGTGGTGTTGCGCGCGGCCAGAAAGCTCAGGATCACCGCCAGCCCTGTCGCCAGCAGCGTAGCAGTCAGCGCCATCAGGATGGTTTCCCAGATCAGCGTGACGTATTTCCAGAAATCGTTATACCAGAACCCGATCGAGCCTGCCGGAAATTTGCCATCGGCGCTGCGGCTGTCAAACAACACATCCATGTTGAACGATGGCATCACCGTGCCGAAATACTCGAAAATGCGCGGCACGCCTTGGGCCAGCCGTTCGGGCGTGAAATTGGCGATCCAGATGGACCACGCGAGGAAGCCAAGGAACAGCGCCAAAAGCAGCAGATTTGCGCCCATCCGGTCGCGGATCAGTTGCGTGCGGTGGCGCTCGAACAATGCGACGGGGTCTTGCCCGCCGGGGGTTTGCGTCAGATCGGCCATGTCAATTCACCACACGGGGGGCTTCGACCACCGGCTTGTCGGCGGGACGGAGCGCGGTCGAGGTCATGGCCTCGGAAAACGCTTCCTCTGCCTCTGCACCGTAAATCTCGCGCGCGGCCTTGTCGGTCAGTTCCTTGGCGGTGCCGTCGAACACGATCACGCCGTCCTGCATCCCGATGATGCGGTCGCAATACTGGCGCGCTGTGTCGAGCGTGTGCAGGTTGCAGATCACCGTCAGCCCGTCTTCCTGGTTGATTGCGCGCAAAGCATCCATCACCACCTTGGCGTTCAGCGGGTCAAGGCTGGCGATGGGTTCATCCGCCAGCATGATGCGCGGTTCCTGCACAAGCGCGCGGGCGATTGCGACACGCTGCATCTGCCCGCCTGAAAGCGTGTCGGTCTGTTGCAGCGCGACATGCGCCATGCCCAGCCGGTCCAGCGCGCGAATGGCGAAGGCGCGTTCCTTGGCCGAAAACAGCCCCAGCATGGACGACGTAAACCCATGGTGGAACAGCCGCCCCGACATGACATTTGTCAGCACGTTCAGACGGCCCACAAGGTTGAATTGCTGGAACACCATGGCGCATTCGTTGCGCCACTGGCGCAGCGCGCGCCCCTTCAGCGCGGTAATGTCGCGCCCATCAAACAGCATCTGCCCGCCAGAAGGTTCGTTCAGCCGGTTTATCATGCGCAGCAGCGTGGATTTGCCCGCGCCGGACCGGCCGATAATGCCGACCATCTGGCCGTCGGGAATGGTCAGGGTGGCGGGTTTTACCGCGACATTGTCACGGAATTGCTTTTTCAGGCCCTTGAATTCGAGCATGGGATCTCTCCTGTCAGCGGCGGGGGATGGCCGCGAAAACGACGGCAGGCCCCCGCATTTGGCAGGGGCCTGCAACTGGGTGGGTGGGGTTAGCGCGACCCGGCCAATTCAGCTTCGCGCATGGCGACGATGCCTTCGTAGAAGCTGTGATCGACCTCGGCATAGCCGTTGCCATCACCGCCCACGGTGTCGGCGTAGCATTCGGGATGGCTGTCCTTCATGCCCAGCATGAATTCGACCGCAAGCTGGCGCGCCTCTTCCGGCAGGTCATTGCGCATGACGGTCGGACCATTGGGGATCAGGCTTGACTGCCAGACAACGTTCAGATCGTCCATGTCCAGCAGACCGTTATCGACCATGCGACGCAGGTTGCCACGGGTGAAGCCATCGGACTTTTCGCCCATCATGGAGGACCAAGTCACGGCGGCATCATACTGGCCTTGCAACACGGCGACGACGCCCTGCTCATGCCCGCCACCAAAGCCGGTGGACGAGAAATACTCCTCGTCATTGATCCCGGAGCGGGTCAGTTCGGCACGCGGAACAAGGTAGCCAGAGGTCGAGTTCGGGTCGGCATAGGCCAGCGAACGGCCTTCCAGATCCTCCAGCGAGGTCAGGCCGCTATCGGCGCGGGTCACGACCACTGCGTAATAGCCAAGGCTGTCATCGACATTCTTGGTGGTCAGCACGGGCGACACGGCATTGTTGTCTTGCAGGTAGACACCGGCATAGCCCGACGCGCCCATCCCGGCCTGATGCAACTGCCCTGCCAGCAGGCCCTGCATGACACCGGCATAGTCAGAGGCCGGGAACAACTCGACCGGAACGCCCAGAGCATTGCCCAACAGGTCGGCAAAGCAATCGTAGCGGCGCAGGCGATCGGCTTCGTTTTCACCGCCCAGCAGGCCGACGTTATAGGTGCCGAAATCGGCGCGCCAATCAGCGGCAGCCGGGGCGACAGAAGTTAGCAAAACGGCCAGCGTGGCAGCGACGCCAGAAATTGTCTTGGTCATGGTGTTCGTCCTTGTTTGGATGGATGAAGATCAGACCCCCGCAACTCTCCCCCCGCGCGGGCCATGAAAAAGGACGGCCCGTCTGGACCGCCCCTTGTCTTGGATTAGCGTGAACCCTTGAGCTCTTCTTCGCGCATGGCGACCACGCCTTCGAAGAAGCTGTGATCGACCGCGACCCAGCCCTGGCCTTCGCCGAAGGACACGTCGTAGTAGCACTGGGGATCGGTTTCCAACTGGTTCGCAAGGTAGTCCTTGACGATTTCCTTGGCCTCTTCCGGGATGTCCTGACGCACGACAACCGGGCCGTTCGGGATGATCGGGCTTTCCCAGATGATGTTCAGGTCGGCCATATCCAGCAATTCGTTGTCGATCATGCGGCGCAGGTTGCCGCGGGTATAGCCCTCAGAGGCTTCGCCCTGGCCCGATGCCCAGGTCACGCCAGCGTCATACTGACCCTGAAGCACGGCGACAACGGCCTGCTCGTGACCACCGCCAAAACCGGTGCGGCTGAAATACGCGTCATCATCAATGCCCGCGCGCTTGAGTTCGAAGCGGGGAACAAGGTAGCCCGAGGTCGAGTTCGGATCGGCATAAGCCAGCGACTTGCCTTCCAGCTGCTCTATCGAGGTGATGCCGCTATCAGCGCGGGTATACATTGCCGCGATGTAACCGGTGGAGCCATCGGCCTCGGCCGACACGAAAAGCGGCTCGACCGCGTCGGGGTCTTGCAGGTAGATACCGGCATAGCCTGATGCGCCAAGGGCAGCATATTCAAGCTGACCGGCCAGCAGGCCCTGCATCACGCCCGCATAGTCGGGGGCGGGGAACATCTCGACCGGAACGCCCAGACGCTCGGACAGCGCGGTTGCCAGGCATTCATTGTTGCGCAGGCGGTCAGCTTCGTTTTCGCCCCCCAGCAGGCCGATGCGGAAGACGGGCATGTCTTCGCGCCAGTCTGCCTGTGCGGTCATGGGAAGGGTGCTCAGCGCTGTTGTGGCGGCGAGCAGCAATGCAAGTGCCTTGGTTTTCATTATGATCTCCAGATCAGATTAGCAGCTTTGATCCCGGATCGGGAACGCTAGCCAAATCTCAGGAGTCGGTAACAACGACTTGACGGTGACATGAAGGATTCGTGAAAAATTGCGGGAAGCTTGTAACAGATCCTAGTCGTGAGAAATGCTGGTTTTCGGGGCGCGTGTGATCGCCGATGTCGGCTGATCTGCTTGTCTGTGTGACGGTACTGGGGCGTTGTTGCATTACCCACGCGTGCGACGTGACGTCTCCTTACCCCGCTGACGTCATGCCACGCGCACGGTCTTTGCGGTGCCGAAGGCCGAGAACCGGTTCATAAGGGCGATGCGGATGCGGATTTCGGTGGTCTGGCGGTCGGGGTCTCTGGCGGCGATGCGATCGCCAAGGGCTTTCAGGCAGCGCATCTGGGCTTAGATCCTGCATCGGGGGTGAGAGCGCGTCCAGAAGGCCTGGCCATAGTATCGGGTGACACGCAGCTTTGACCGGATCATCGAATGGTGGGGCAAGCCGGGCACGATCAGGGTCGACAAAAGGCCGCGATTACATAATCTAAAGTATCAGGGAGGCTCAGGATCAAGCCACGGAGTGGCTCTGGACTTGCAACCGTGACCGCCCCAAGCAGGGCATCGGCGGCATCACACCCGCGATGAAACTCAAAATGGACGCGTGAACTCTACGGATGCATCCCGTTAAAAAGGGGAAGATTACCCTACGGCCAGCATCGCGGACCAGCTCCGCCAGCACCGTCAGGGTCTCCAGACCAACATGTGCCGTATCTAAACCGCGACAGTCGGCACATGTGGCACGATCAAAAATCCAGACAGAGAGTTCCAAAGACCGGTTAGACCGACCGCCATTGAGGTTGCAGCGAAACACCGACACGCCGGATTTGTAGATCACCTCATAAACATAAACCAATTGGCCAAACCAAGGGTGCAATCAATCAAGAACCTCGCGCCGATCGATAACGTGGGTGTTCTGGTGTTCGGTTGTGCAACAACCGAAGGCTGCACTCATCGCATGGCAACAAAACATCCGCTGAAGCGCGCCGAGCCCGTCAGCAAGTTGAGGGCTCCGCGCTCTGCGCGCTTGCCCAGCCCAAAGCGAAGATTGTAAACCCCAAGGGCTTGCGTCAAGACCGACGGACGAACGGGCGTCAGGTTAATCCTGCATCCTCTTGGGTGCTCCATTTTTCTTCAGCGGCAACAGAGCGCTGGTGCGTCAGGCTGATCGTCTGGACAAACGCCGTGACAGCGAACTGTATCGGTGTAACACTGGCCTCGCACCAAGGACGTGTCACGCGGCCGGCAATCGCTGTGAGGTGGCAAGCAGACCGCCGATCTTGGCGCGTGCGATGTGTTCCAAGACCCAAAGCGACAGGGCAAGACCGCTGATGACCGCGGTTGCGATCCCGAACCACACGCCCCATGTGCCCCAATCGAACACTGTCACATATAGCCAACAGAACAGCCCGACCGCGATTCCCTGACGCCAGATGCCGATCCAGACTGTGGCCATGGGGCGCTTGAACGCCTGCAACATGGCGTTGACCGCGAAGAGCGCCAGGTAAAGCGGCAATATGAACCCATCGACATGCAGGTAATCGGTGCCAAGGCGGATCACATTCGGGTCGTCATTGAACAGCGCGACCATGGGTGCCGCCGCGAACCATAGCAACGCAGACCCGACAAGCATGACCCCGGTGCCAACCTTCAGGCAGAACCACCATGCGTCGCGCACGCGGTCATGCTGCCCCGCGCCGAAATTCTGCGCGACGATGGGCAAAAGTGCGCCGGTCAAGCCAAATCCCGGCAGCAGGATCAACTGCTCTATCCGCAGCCCGATGCCATAGGCGGCCAAAGCTTCCGGGCCAAAGCTTTTGAGGAACATCTGCACGAAAAAGCCTGCAACCAGCAAGATCATCATGGCAAAGGTCGACGGCAGGGCTTGGGCCGCGATCTCTTTGGCACGAACCGGGTCGGGGCGCCATGACCGCGCGCCGTCCATCACCTCTGACTGCATGACGCGCCAAAGGATATAGGCCATTACCCCGGTTTGGCTGACCAGCGTGGCCAGCGCGATGCCGTTAAACCCGATCCCCGCGACCAACCCCGGCACCCCGAACATGAACAGCGGGTTCAGCCCCAGATTGGCAAAAAATGCCGCGATCTGTGCCCGTTTCATCGAATCCGTGTCGCCTTGCGCGGTCAGGATTCCATTGCCACCAAAGGCCAGCAGGAAGGGCGCGGTGGCCAGCAGGATCACGTTCATATAGGCATTGGCGGCGTCGCGGTAAGCGCCGGGTTCCGACACCAGCGCCAACAGGGCAGGAGAGCCCCATATCCCCGATACACCAAGTGCCAGCGCCGTCAGTAAGCCGAATTCAAGGCCCTGTGTTGCGATCTGTTTTGCCCCTGCTGTGTCATTTTCCCCCAGCGCATTGCCCACCAGCGCCGACATGGCACTGCCAAGGCCAACCCCGAAGGCGATCAGCAGCATGAAGACCTGAAAGGTAATCGCCAGCCCTGCTTGCGCGTCTGTGCCAAGCAGTCCCGCATACCACAGGTCCACCACGTTATAGAGCGTGGAGAAAACCATACCGATGGCCGCAGGCACCGCCAGCGCGCGGAAATGGCCGGGGATGGACCCCTGCCGCAAGTTGCGCGTGCGCGGCGTGCTCATGATGTGTCCGATCAGATTGGGCGGCGAAATCGCGGCCTAGTCTGGCATATGCGCCGGTTCAGGGGGTGGTCAAGGACGCGGTTTAACCGGCCTCGACATCCCAGCCCGACACGGCCTTTACCTCCAGGAAATCCTCTATCCCCCAAATGCCACCCTCGCGCCCGTTGCCCGACTGCTTCATGCCGCCGAATGGTGCGCCTGCGCCGCGCGATTTGCCATTCATCTCGACCATGCCCGACCGCAGATGCCGCGCCATACGGTTGCGCCGTGCGCCGTCGGTGCTTTGGACGTAATTGGTCAGCCCGTAAGGGGTGTCATTGGCGATGGTGATCGCGTCATCTTCGCTGTCGAATGGCATGATCGACAGGACCGGCCCGAAGATTTCCTCTTGCGCGATGGTCATGTCGGGGGTCACGTCTGCGAAAACCGTGGGGCGCACGAAATAGCCCCGGTTCACACCCTCGGGGCGGCCAAGCCCGCCTGCGACCAGACGCGCGCCCTCTTTGATCCCGGTTTCGATCAACCCCTGCACCTTCTCGAATTGCGCGGCACTCACCAATGGGCCGATATGACGGCCCTGGTCGCGCGCGGCACCAACCTGCGTGGTATTCGCGATCTTGGCTGCCTGTTCGACGGTTTGGTCGTAAATGCTCCGCTCGACCAGCATTCGCGTCGGCGCGTTGCAGGACTGGCCCGTGTTCTGGAAGCAATGCAGAACACCACGCTTGACCGCTTTTTCATCGGCATCGGCAAAGATGATATTCGCGCCTTTGCCACCCAGTTCCAGATGCACGCGCTTTAATGTTTCGGCGGCATTCTTGGAAATGGCGATCCCGGCGCGGGTGGACCCGGTAAAGCTGACCATGTCCACATCCTTATGGCCTGATAGCTGCGTGCCCACGCCCGGCCCGTCGCCATGCACCATGTTGAACACACCCGGCGGCAGCTCGGCTTGGTGCATGATCTCGGCCCAGATATGCGCGGAGAGTGGCGCGATTTCCGACGGTTTCAGCACCATTGTGCAGCCTGCCAGCAGTGCCGGAATGACCTTCAGCGTGATCTGGTTCATCGGCCAGTTCCACGGCGTAATCAATGCGCAGACGCCCACGGCCTCGCGGATGATGCGGGTGTCAGGGGCATGGTCGCCCAAGGGGGCGTCGAATTCCACCTGCTCATACGCGCGGATGAAGTTGCGGATATGGAATTCGCCCGCGCCGTATTGCGAACTGCGGGCCAGATCAATCGGCGCGCCCATTTCAAGGCTCATGGCTTGAGCAAGCTCCTCGGCATGGTCTTTGTAAAGCGCAAGGATACGCTTGACCGCTGCCAGCCGTGTGTCGGGCGCGCAGTGCATCCAGCCGGGCAGGGCGGCTTTCGCGGCGGCCACGGCGGCATCGGTATCGGCTTGCCCACCCAGCGTGATAACGGCGCAGACCTCTTCGGTCGAAGGGTCGATAACATCCATATCTGTGCCCGCCAGCGGGGTCACCCACGCGCCGCCAATGTAGAATTGCCGTTTGTCCAGCATGTGATCCTCCTGTATTTGGTGCAGTGTCGCACCGGCGCGCGACGCCCGCAAGAGCAGGGCGAAATGGTGCATTCAAAATAAGATGTTTGAATGTGATACCTGATATCGGTTGTAGCTTGTCTTGGCGCCTAACATTTCTAGGGGAATCATGGTCCATCACCTTAACGGCATCATGCCGGGCTGAAAGCCGGAACTGGCGCTGTTCTGCAGACTGTTGGCGGCCGTAACTTTGTTGAGTTTCTGCGCTTGGGGCTAACGCAGATCAATCACCCGCGCGTCAATGGCCAGCATGTAGCCTTGGCGCGCGACATTCTTGACCAGAACTTCGCTGACCAACTGGTTGCCAAGACTGTCGCGCAGGCGTTTGATGCGCGTGGCCCCTGCCGCTTCGTCACAATCGGACTCTGCCCGGCCAGAGATGACGGATTCAATCGCCGCCCCCGTCAGCATGTCATCATCCAGCCGCGCTTCAGCCAGCACTGCCAGCGTTTCGACCGCCGCAGGGGTCAGGCGAAATTCCATATCGTTGATGCCCACGGTATTCGTGGCCCGGTCAATCAGCAGCGATGACACCTGCAAGCCCTGTTTCTCGACCATTGCCAAACGCCGGTTCAAGAGAACAAGCGTGACCACCATGAACAGCGACGTGACCAGCAGGCCGGTCGCAAAGATCAACAGCACGAAAATCACGATCCGGTAGCTGACAAGCGTTTCGGAAAATGCCGTGCCGGATTGCGCCAGAATTTCCAACAGCTTGATTTCCGCGCCCGTGGTCAGGTCTGCGTTTTCCACGAATACCCGTTCCACCCGCGCATTGAAGGCGTTCGCGTCGGGCAGGTTCAGGAATAACAGCACAGCGGTCAGGGCCAAAACGCCCACAATCCCGCCAATGCCCAACACCAGCGCGCGGCTGCCATGCCGCGTCAAATCAGCGGCGGAGATGGATGGCGCCTGCATTGGCTCTCCTTGCATCAAACTGAGCTTGGGTCAGGATGGATTCGATCTGCAACAAGGTCCAGCCCGACCGCGCGATGACGGGGGCGGCGTATCGCGTTGCTTCGGCCACCGATCCGCAGGCAGAGGCGGGCAATTCGATCAACCCGTATTGCAAGCGCAACGGGTTGTCCTGTTTGGCTTTGTAATCCGCGTAACACTGCGCCGAGGCTTGCGTTGCAAGCGCCATCGCAATCAGGAACGCGCCCTGTGCAAGGATATGTCTCATGGCTGAAACGCTGACACCAAGCCCCCTGATATGCAATATCCGGGGCGCGGGGGGGGGCTGTCATTGGATAACATTGCGCGGTTATTGCCTGTCCGGGCAGGGAAGGAGCAGGGTTGCGGCATGATTTCCAACACGGAGCACTGCCATGACCCTGCCACCCCGGTTGACCTCTGCCCTTGCGGCTTTCGCCCTTGCAATTGGGCTATTTGCCAGTAGCGCAGCACCGGCCCGCGCCTCTGACGATGCGGCGAAACTGCTTTTTGGGGCCGCAGCCCTTGCGATCATCGCCGGTGCCGTTCATGCCGAGCGGGACAATCGCCGCCATTATGACCCGCGTCCCAAGCGGTCTCATCGTGCGCATATTCTGCCCCAGCGCTGCGAGATTACCGTGCGCATGCAGGGCAAGCGGCATCACGCCTATCGCGGACACTGCCTGCACCAAGCGGGCCTGCGGGGGTTGCCGAACCGTTGTGTGGTCGGGGAATGGCGCGGCGCGGTCTATGGCGCGCGCTGCCTGCGCCGGAACGGCTATATCGCGGGCTGATACTTGCCTTTTTGGGATTGGCATAGGCATAACACACCATGCCGGTCGTCAAACAGGTCCCAGATTTCAGCCACGAGCGCCTTGCCATGTCGCAAGGCGCTTGTCGCGTTGTCGGCGTAGACGAGGTGGGCCGGGGACCGCTTTGCGGGCCGGTAACGGCGGCAGCCGTCTGGCTTGACCCGGCATATCTGCCGCAGGGCCTGAACGATTCCAAGCGATTGAGTGCCAAGGCAAGGCTTGCCCTGTGCGACCAGATCCGCACCCATGCCGATATCGGGATCGGACATTGCAGCCCGGCCGAGATTGACGAGCTCAATATATTGCAAGCAACCTTTCTGGCCATGAAGCGCGCCATTACCGCTTTGGCCGTGCCGCCCTGCCATTTGTTGATCGACGGAAATCGTCTGCCCAAGGGACTTTCCTGCCCGGCACAGGCGATCGTGAAAGGGGATGGACGCAGCATGTCCATCGCTGCGGCATCCATCATCGCGAAGACCGCACGCGACGCGATCATGGCCGATCTGGCGAAACGTTACCCCGGCTATGGCTGGGAGCGAAACGCGGGATATCCGACCAAGTGTCACTTAAATGCCATAGCGCAGCTTGGTCCAACCGCAGAGCATAGACGCTCGTTCAAGCCGATACGCAAAATCTTGTGTCCAGAATCTACTTGAAGAAAGTTTTTTAAAGCGCTGATTCGATTGTAAATTGACGAAACGAATCGCATGACTCATCTTGTCCTCAAGAACACACGCACCAATGCGTGGAAGCAGAGGCAGACATGGCAGTCAAAGACGTTGCGAAGGGTGCGGCAATGCTCCCATTAGACCAAATTCTGGATGGCGATTGCATAGAACGGATGAACGCGCTGCCAGAGGCGAGCGTCGATCTGATCTTTGCAGACCCGCCCTATAACCTGCAACTGCGTGGCGATCTGCATCGCCCCGACAACAGCAAGGTCGACGCCGTTGATGACGCCTGGGACCAGTTTGACAGTTTCAAGGTCTATGATCAGTTTACCCGTGCATGGCTTGCCGCCGCGCGGCGCTTGCTGAAACCCAACGGCGCGATCTGGGTGATCGGATCGTATCATAACATCTTTCGTGTGGGCGCCGCGTTGCAGGATCAGGGCTTCTGGCTGCTGAATGACGTGGTTTGGCGCAAATCCAACCCCATGCCCAATTTTCGTGGAAAGCGCCTGACCAATGCGCATGAAACGATGATCTGGGCCTCGAAGTCTGAAGGTGCGAAATACACGTTCAACTACGAGGCGCTCAAAGAGCTTAACGAAGGCGTGCAGATGCGTTCGGATTGGGTGCTGCCCATTTGTTCCGGCCATGAACGGCTGAAAGATGACAAGGGCGACAAGGCCCACCCCACGCAAAAGCCCGAATCGCTGCTGCACCGCGTGCTGGTCGGCACGACCAATCCGGGCGACGTGGTGCTTGACCCGTTCTTTGGCACCGGCACGACCGGTGCCGTCGCCAAGCTTCTGGGCCGTCATTACATCGGCATCGAACGCGAAGAAAGCTACCGCAAGGTTGCCGCGAAACGCTTGGGCCAGGTGCGCCCGTTGGACGGCGCGTCTTTGGAAACAACGCTGTCAAAGCGCGCTCTGCCGCGCGTGGCATTCGGCAGTTTGGTCGAACGTGGCTTGCTGCGCCCCGGAGAAGTGCTTGTCAACGCACGCGGGCAGGCGGCCAAGCTGCGCGTCGACGGCTCGCTTGTCAGCGCAGAACATCGCGGTTCCATTCATCAGGTCGGCGCCGCGCTAGAGGGCGCACCGTCTTGCAATGGTTGGACTTATTGGCAGTTCAAGCGCGACGGCAAACTCATCCCCATCGACATCCTGCGCCAGCAAATCCGGGCCGAGATGCACGATTGACCCAAGTTACCGCCGGTGCCCTGTGTTACCCGCCGGGGCGCCCACTTTACCCCGCCAGCAATGGCGGGGTTTTTTTGTGCGATGTCACACGCTACATCCGGAAAAACTATCGGAGGAACCATGCGCGATTTTCAGGCACCCGGCCGTTCGGCTGTGTTCGCAACCGAAGGCATGTGCGCCACATCGCACCCGTTGGCCGCCAAGGTCGCGTTGGACTTGCTTCAACAGGGCGGCAACGCGGTCGATGCCGCCATTGGCGCAGGCGTGCTACTGGGCCTGTGCGAGCCGCAGATGACCGGCTTGGGCGGCGATTGTTTCATCCTGCTGAAACCGGCGGGTTCCGAGCGGATCGTCACGGTCAATGGCTCTGGTCGCGCGCCCGCCGGGGCGGATGCAGGCGCATTGCGCGCCCGAGGGCTGGATGCCGTGCCGGTTTACGGGGTCGACTCCGTCACATTGCCCGGCGCCGTGGATGCGTTTTGCCAAGTCAGTGCCGATTGGGGACGCCTCGGTTTGGCCGAGACGCTTGCGCCTGCCATTCGCTACGCCGAAACCGGGGTTCCAGTGGCCCCGCGTGTTGCGTATGACTGGGCGGAACCCACCCATCTGCAAGGGGCAGCGCGCCGCCATTACCTGAACGGCAACGCGCCTTTGCGCAGCGGGCAAATTTTCCGCGCGCCCTCTCAGGCAGAGGTCTTGCGCCGAATTGCCCGAGAGGGGCGCGCAGGTTTCTACGAAGGCGAGGTCGCCCAAGACCTCATAGACAGCTTGCGAGAGATGGGCGGGTGCCACACCCTTGATGACCTTGCCGCAACCACCTGCACCTATGGCGATCCGATCCACAGTGCTTATCGCAACCTTGATCTTTTCGAACATGCGCCCAATGGAACCGGCGCGGTTGCAAGCCTGATCCTAAACATTTTGCAACATTTCGATATGGCCAGTCTGGACCCGCTTGGGCCCGAACGCGCGCATTTGGAAGCAGAGGCCACGAAGCTGGCCTATGACGCCCGCAATCGCTTCATCGCTGACCCGGACCATACCATGCGCCTTGCGCATATGCTCGCCCCCGAAACGGCGATGCAACTGGCCAGCCTGATCGATCCCAAGCGCGTGCTTCCCGACGTCGCGCCGCTGACAGAGGCAATCCATCGCGACACGGTCTACATAACCGTGGTGGACCGCGACCGTATGGCGGTATCGCTGATCTACTCTATCTTTCACAGCTTCGGGTCGGGGCTGGCCTCGGACAAGTTCGGCATTCTGTTCCAGAACCGGGGCGCTGGCTTCACCCTGACCAAGGGCCACCCCAACGAATTGGCGGGCGGCAAACGGCCCATGCACACCATCATTCCCGCCATGTTGGGTGAAAACGGGCGCATCACCATGCCCTTCGGCGTTATGGGTGGGGCGTATCAGCCTGTGGGCCATGCGCGCCTTGTTACCAACCTGCGCGATCATGGGATGGAATTGCAAACCGCCATCGACGCGCCGCGCGCCTTTGCAGAAAACGGCACGCTGGCGCTGGAAACGGGGTATCTCGCAACCACGGCACAAGCTTTGGCCGATCTTGGGCATCAGGTCATCCCGTCACCTGGTCCGCGCGGCGGTGCGCAGGCAATCAGAATTCATGCGGGAGGCGTGCTGGAAGGGGCATCAGACCCGCGCAAGGATGGCTGCGCGCTGGGGTACTGATTTCATCTTGCTCCAAATACTCAAAACCGGAAGCCCCGGCCCAACGGGCCGGGGCTGACATATAGACTTGCGGAGCCGCCGCACAATCAGATTAAGCGGCGGACAACTGGTCCCAGCAATCCAAAGCCTTGCCTGCATACATAACGGCCGGTCCACCGCCCATCTGGATGCACATAGCCAGCACATCGCCCAGTTCTTCGCGTGTGGCCCCCGCTTTCATCAGCGCCTCGACATGAAACGCGATGCAGGGTTCGCAGCGCACGGCAACGGCAATGCCAAGTGCGACGAATTCCTTTTCCTTCACGCCAATCGCCGGGCTGTCCTTGGCCGCTTTCGACAGCGCGCCAAACCCCTTCATCGTGTCGGGAATGGTCTTGAACAGCGTCCGGCTTTGATCGCGGGTCGCGTTGATGAAATCGGGGTAATTCATGGGGCTGTCCTTGTGTTTCAGGTTGCCCGTGTTCGTAACCCCGCCCTCTGCATGCGGCCTTGACCTACGTCAAATGCGCAAGAAAGGCTGCGCCAGTCTTGGCAGGATCGCGCGGAATTTCAGGGGCGCGTCTGTTGCAGCAAGGCAGATGCAATCTTGCCCCGGCTCTGCGATGGGCGTGTGCTGTGTGTCTTGGGTGGCAATCTCGACATCGCCGCGTGCGAAACGCGCGTCTTCGTCGTGGAACGCGCCTTGCAGCACAAGTGTCAGTTCCAAGCCATGGTGGCCGTGGTCGGGCACTGCGGCCCCAGCGGGAATGTGCAACAGGCGCGCACTGGCCTTGTCAGAGGTTTTCAGGATCGCCTGGCGCACACCGCCACCGACCGCGCGCCATTGCACGCGGTCCAACCCACCGCCGATGGCATCGACCAGCGGTGCGGGCAAAACGGTGTCGCGCGGGCGCGGCTCTGGTTTTGTCGTTGGCGCGCCAGACTTTATGCGTGCCATTACAGTGGCCAAAGACTCCGCGCCCATCGTGGCATAGTCCTCGTCCAGAAGCGCGCCACCCACGGCATCGAAGCTGGCAAGGTTCGCGCGGCACTCGTCGCAAACGGAAATATGTGTCGCAACCACAAGGTTGAAGGCTTCGGGCAGGGTTCCTGCCGAATAGGCCATCAACAATTTGTCGCTCAAATGGTGGGTGATCATGCTCATGTCTCTCTAGTTCAAGCTGTGGCGCAGCCTTTCCAACGCCAATCTGATGCGGGATTTGATCGTGCCAAGGGGTAATCCGGTCACATCGGCAATTTCGCTATGCGACAGGTCCGCGAAATAGGCGCGCTCAATCATGCTGCGTTGGGCTTCGGGCAGGGCGCGCAGCGCCTTGGTCAGTTGTGCGGTTTCCTGTTGCAGGGCCAGCGCATCTTCTTGGTCGGGCTCGGCTTCAGGCCCCCAGGGCAGGTCTTCGGGATCGGGGCGCTTGTCGCGCCGCAGCATGTCGATGCGCCGGTTCCGCGCGATCGTGAAAATCCATGTTGCGGCAGACGCGCGCCCTTGGTCGAATTGCCCGGCCTTGCGCCAGACAGTCACCATTACATCTTGCGCACATTCTTCAGCACTGGCGGCATCCGCCCCCGATTTCATGAGGTAGGCTTTCACGCGCGGCCCAAAATGCGCAAAGAGTGCCGCGAAAGCGTCATTGTCCTGCGCTTCGGCCACGCGGCGTAAAAGCGCCGCCCAATCTGGAGTCGTGTCCCTGCTCACACGGTTCAACCCTTTTCCCGTGGCCGAAAACAGCCACGTTTGCCGCACCATATCGGCCAAGGCAGGGGCGTGTCGAGACGCCATCGCAGGCTGGAAACTGTCAAACATACCTGACATACGCTATATGCGCACAGTCGGATCAAAAAATATGCACCGAGATGAGATGTTATTACCTTTGATCCGGGTTTTCCTACGCCGCGTATCATCTTCAACGGCGGCCAGTGGCTTGCCAGACTGTCAAGTAACGGAGACACCATGCCCTTTGAAATGATTGACATGCCCGCGCGGCGGATTGCGATAATCGGTGGCGGCATTTCGGGGCTGGCGGGCGCCTATCTGATGTCGCAACGCCATCGTGTTACGCTGTTTGAAGCCGAACCCCGCCTTGGCGGCCATGCACGCACCGTGCTTGCGGGCAAACGTGGCGATCAGCCGGTAGATACAGGCTTTATCGTGTTCAACCATGTGAACTATCCCAACCTGACCGCGCTTTTCGAAAAGCTCGATGTGCCGACGGCGCCTTCGAATATGAGCTTTTGTGCGTCGTTCGATGCCGGACGTTATGAATATGGGTTAGGGTCGCTCGATCAGGTGTTTGCGACCCGCAGTGCGGCGCTGGACCCAAGACATCTGCGGATGCTGCGTGACATTCTGCACTTTAACAAGAATGGCCACAGGGTCGCACTGGACAATCCCGGCCTAAGCATCGGCGGGCTGCTAGAGCAACTGGGCACCGGCACCTGGTTTCGTGAGCGGTATATCTTGCCATTTTCGGGGGCGATCTGGTCAACGCCGACCGCAAAAATCCTCGATTTCCCTGCCACCGCGATGATGGAGTTCTTTCGCAACCATGCGCTGCTGAGTGCGAATGGCCAGCACCAGTGGCATACGGTCCGCGGCGGCTCTATTGAATATGTGCGCCGTCTGACGGCTTTTCTGGAGCGCGCTGGCGTCAACCTGCGCAGCGGCACCCCGGTGGAAAGCGTAACGCGCGCGGTCGATGGCGTGCAGATCAAGGCGCACGGGGCAGAGGCCGAGCGTTTTGACGAGGTTATCTTTGCGACCCATTCCGACACCACGTTGCGTCTGCTGGCCGACCCGACCGAAGCCGAGCGCCGTGCGCTTGGGGCTGTGAAGTACCAGACCAATGATGCCGTGTTGCATTGCGATGCAGATTTTATGCCAAAGCGGCGCAAGACATGGTCAAGCTGGGCCTATACCGAGCGCGGGCCGGAAGATCGCGCCCGGATCTCGCTCAGCTACTGGATGAATTCGCTTCAGCCCATCCCGCAGGATGACCCGATTTTCGTGACGCTGAACGCCAATCATCCGGTGCGCGACGACTGTATTTACGACACTTACAGCTTTGACCACCCGGTTTATGACGCAGCCGCGCTGGAAGCGCAGGGCGCGGTGCGGGCTATGAATGGCATGAACCGCACATGGTTCAGTGGCGCGTGGCTGCATAGCGGCTTTCACGAGGACGGGTTCAAAAGCGCGGTCGATGTCGCCCGCGCCATGGAAGAACGTGCGCGGAAACTGGCAGCGGTTGCATGAGCAAGATCGAACATATCTCAGGCCAGACCTTTCACGGGCGGCGCGGGCCGGTATCGAACCGATTTACCTACACGGTGGACTATGTGCTGTTTGATGCCGAGGCAGAACTGCAAACGCCGGCCCTGTTGTCGCGCAACCGGCGCAATCTGGCCAGCCTGTCGGACCGTGATCATGGCGGCATGCCGGGGCAGGGTCGCGGCGCGGCTTGGGTCCGCGAGGTGCTGGCGGCGCATCAGCTAGAGAGCGTGACCGATGGTAAGTTGATGCTGCTGACGCAACCGCGCGTTCTGGGCCATTTGTTCAACCCGGTCAGTTTCTGGCTGTGCCATGATAAAGCGGGCGACATGCGCGCGATGATCGCAGAGGTGAACAACACCTATGGCGACCGGCATTCCTATCTATGCGTCAAGCCCGACCGCTCTGCCATTCTGCCCAGCGACGAATTGCAGGCGCGCAAGATTTTCTATGTCTCGCCGTTTCAGCCGGTGGAAGGCGACTACAGCTTTCATGTCGAGATGACCGACGCCAAGGTGAATATCCGCATCGGCTACCGGCAGGATGCCGAGGCTGAAAATGCCGGTTTGGTGGCCACCCTGACCGGAGCGCGCAAACCGCTTGGCAATGGTGCAATCCTGTGGGCAATGGCCCGGCGCATGGGGTCGCGCCGGGTGCTGGCACTGATCCATTGGCAGGCGCTGAAACTGTGGTGGAAGGGCGCGCGCTTCCGCAGTCGGCCAACACCTCCCGCCGAAGAGATCAGCCAGTGACCACCGCTGCCGCCATAGCGCCTGCGCCCCGCTTTTGGAGCTACTCGCTTTATGGCGGCTTGCTGGCCATGGCGGGGCTGCCCATCTACATCCACGCGCCGTTCTTTTACGTCGAGGAATACGCGGTGTCCCTTGCCGCGCTGGGCACGGTTCTGTTTGTGCTGCGCGGCCTCGACTTCGTGCAAGACCCTGCACTTGGCTGGCTGGCCGCACGCTTGGGCGCGTGGCGCGGGCAGGCGACGGCCTTTGCTGTGATTGCGCTGGCGGGGGCCATGGTCATGCTGTTCGCGGTAGACCCCATGTTCTGGCCGCTTGCGTGGTTCGCCATCGCCATCACGGTGCTGTTTACCGCCTATTCCTTCCTGACCATCTGCTTTTACGCCACGGGGGCTGCGCGCGGGGCAACATTGGGACAGGGCGGGCATGTGAGCCTTGCCGCATGGCGCGAAAGCGGGGCGCTGGTCGGCGTGTGTATCGCCGCAGCCGCACCTGTTGCCCTGGACGCCGTAATGCCCGCGCCCTTCACCGGTTTTGCGCTGGGCTTCGTGTTGGTCGCTGTGGTGGCTGCATGGGCCATGCGCCTGGAATGGCCGCGCTTCAGGCCCGATCTGTCGGTCGTTGGCCCGTCCTTCCGAGAGGTCTTGGCCGATCCGACCGCACGCCGCTTGCTGACGATTGCGCTGGTCAATGCCACACCGGTCGCCATCACCTCGACCCTGTTTCTGTTCTATGCCGAATCCGTGCTGCGCACCGATGGGGCAGAGGGGCCGCTGCTGATTTTGCTGTTCCTTGCCGCGGCGGCAAGCGCACCGGTCTGGGCACAGGTTGCCAAACGTTTTGGTGCCAAATCCGCGCTTCTGGTTGGTATGGCGCTGGCAATGGCCAGTTTCGCTTTCGTGCTGACACTGGGGCCGGGCGACCTGACTGCCTTCGCCGTTATCTGTGTGCTGTCGGGCTTTGGGATGGGCGCGGATCTGACGCTTTTACCCGCGATTTTCTCGCGCCGCATGGCGGATCTGTCACCAGAGGCCGCGCAGGGTTTTGGCCTATGGGCCTTTGTCACCAAAGCAACCCTGGCACTGGCCGCGCTGATCGTGTTCCCGACGCTGGACATGGCCGGGTTCGAACAGGGGACCGAAAATTCCGACACAGCCCTATCCACGCTGGTGCTGCTTTACGCAGCCCTTCCAACCGCGTTGAAAGCGGGGGCCTTTGCCCTGTTGGCGCTGACCCCTTTGAAGGAGAGTTGACCGATGACCACGTTTCTGACCCTGCTGGCCGGTATGGCGCTGATGCTGGCGCTGGTCGTGGCGGTGCAGCGTTTCGCGCGCTTTCCCGCCCAGACCCCGGCAGATTATGCCGCGATGGAACCGGCCTTCGATATCCGCCAGCACCTGTCCGGGCCGATGACATGTGAGGGTGTGATCTATGGGCCAATGGGGCGTGTTACCTCGCGTTTCACCGCCAATATGCACGGCACATGGGACGGTGACAGCGGCACGCTGGCCGAACATTTCCGCTACGACAGCGGCACAACGCAAGACCGCGAATGGCGGCTGACGCTGCAAAGCGGCGGGCGCATTCGGGCCGAAGCCGATGACCTTGTGGGCCGGGGCGAGGGCAATCAGAAGGGCGCGGCGGTGCAGTTGCGCTACACCATCCGTTTGCCCGATAGCGCGGGCGGCCACGCGCTGGATGTGACCGATTGGCTGTATCTGATAGATGACAAGACGATCGTGAACCGCAGCCAGTTTCGCAAATATGGCATCAAGGTCGCGGAGCTGGTCGCCACAATGCGAAAGGTGGATGCATGAGAAAGCTCAGCGGGAAAACCTATTGGCTGGTTGGAGCCTCTGAAGGGTTGGGGCGCGCGCTGGCCGAGAAATTGTCGAAAGCCGGGGTGTCGCTGGTATTGAGCGCGCGCAGTGCTGATGCGCTGCAAATCTTGGCCGACAGCCTGCCCGGCCCGGCCCGTGTTGTGACCTGCGACGTGTCGGACCGCGCGTCTGTTGTGGCAGCGGCGGAACGGGTCGGCGCGGTGGACGGGCTGGTGTTCCTGGCGGGCGTTTACTGGCCGCAGTCCGCGCAAGACTGGGATGCCGAACAGGTCGAGGCCATGTTCGACGTAAACCTGACCGGGGCGGCCCGTGTGCTGGGGCAGGTGGTGCCTGCCATGGTCGCGCGCGGCGCGGGGCATGTGGTCATCACCGGGTCACTCTCTGGCTATCGCGGCTTGCCGGGTGCCATTGGCTATGCGTCTTCCAAGGCGGGGCTGATGCATCTGGCGGAATCCATGCATTGCGATCTGCGCGGCAAAGGCGTGGATGTGCAATTGGCGGTGCCGGGCTTTATCCGCACCCGGCTGACCGAGAAGAACGACTTCGCCATGCCCTTCATTATGGAACCAGAGGCAGCGGCGGATGAAATGATGAAGCTCATGCGCTCGGACAAATTTCACCGCGCCTTCCCCAAGCTGTTTTCGTTGGTGTTCCGGGGCGGTAATTTCCTGCCCGACTGGCTGTATTACCGGGTCTTCGGACGGTAGCGCGCCTGCGCGCATTGCCGCAACGCAGCGATTATTGCTTGACATTATCTTGCGCCTTTTGCAGGTGTTTAGGCAAGAAAGTTACGCACGCATTGACGGAGGCCCGCATGACCGACCCCCAAGCCACGCCGCAAAAGGACAAGCCTTGGCTGTTTCGCACCTATGCCGGGCATTCGACCGCGCGGGCGTCGAACGCGCTCTATCGCAATAACTTATCCAAGGGGCAGACGGGCTTGTCGGTGGCCTTCGATCTGCCCACGCAAACGGGCTATGACAGCGATCACGAATTGTCGAAGGGCGAGGTGGGCAAGGTCGGTGTGCCTGTCTGCCATCTGGGCGATATGCGGCTCTTGTTCGACGAGATCCCGCTAGAGCAGATGAACACGTCGATGACCATCAACGCGACCGCGCCGTGGTTGCTGGCGCTTTATATCGCGGTGGCAGAGGAACAGGGCGCGGATGTGTCCAAGCTGAATGGCACGGTACAGAACGACCTTATCAAGGAATATCTGTCGCGCGGCACCTATATCTGCCCGCCAGAGCCGTCGATGCGAATGATTACCGATATCGCAGCCTACACCCGCGAACACCTGCCCAAGTGGAACCCGATGAATGTCTGTTCCTACCACCTGCAAGAGGCGGGGGCGACGCCGCAACAGGAACTGGCCTTTGCGCTGGCCACGGCCTGCGCGGTGCTGGACGACCTGAAAACCAAGGTTCCGGCCGAACATTTCCCGCAGATGGTGGGGCGGATTTCGTTCTTCGTGAACGCCGGCATTCGGTTCGTGACTGAGATGTGCAAGATGCGCGCCTTCGTGGACCTGTGGGACGAAATCTGCCGCGACCGCTACGGCATTGACGACCCAAAATATCGCCGCTTCCGGTATGGTGTGCAGGTGAACTCGCTTGGCCTGACCGAACCGCAGCCGGAAAACAACGTCTACCGCATTTTGATAGAGGCTTTGGCGGTCACGCTGTCAAAGAAAGCCCGCTGCCGCGCGCTGCAACTGCCCGCCTGGAACGAGGCACTGGGCCTGCCGCGCCCATGGGATCAGCAATGGTCGCTGCGCCTGCAACAGGTTCTGGCCTATGAAACTGACCTTCTGGAATATGACGACCTGTTCGACAACAACCCGGCGATTGACCGCAAGGTGGCCGAACTCGCCAAAGGCGCGCGCGAGGAACTGGCGCGGATTGACGAGATGGGCGGCGCGGTCAAAGCCATCGAGTATATGAAATCGCGGTTGGTCGAGGCGAATGCCGAGCGGATTTCGGGCATCGAAACGGGTGACACGGTGGTCGTGGGCGTCAACAAATTCACCACCACCGAACCCTCGCCCCTGACCACGGGCGAAGACGCGATCATGGTGTCCGACCCCGATGCCGAAGCCGACCAGATCGCGCGCTTGAACGAGTGGCGCGCGTCGCGCGACGAGGCTGCGGTGCAGGCCGCGCTGGCAGATTTGCGCGCCGCCGCCCGCGATGGGCGCAACGTGATGGCGCCGTCGATTGCTGCCGCGAAAGCGGGGGCCACCACGGGCGAATGGGGCGAAACCGTCCGCGCGGCTTTTGGCCAGTATCGCGGCCCGACCGGGGTGGCGCGCGCGCCGTCCAACCGCACCGAAGGACTGGAGGATGTGCGCGAAGCTGTCGATGCCGTCAGCGCGAAGCTGGGCCGAAAGCTGAAATTCGTGGTCGGCAAGCCGGGGCTGGATGGCCATTCCAACGGGGCAGAGCAGATCGCCGCCCGTGCCCGCGATTGCGGGATGGAAATTGCCTATGAGGGCATTCGCCTGACGCCCGCCGAGATTGTCGCCGCCGTGCGCGACGAGGACGCGCATGTGGTGGGCTTGTCGATCTTGTCAGGCAGCCATATCCCGCTGATGGGCGATCTGATGGAGCTGATGCGCGCTGAAGGGTTGGGGCGTGTGCCGGTCATCGTCGGCGGGATCATCCCTGAAGAGGACGCCGTTCGCCTGCGCGCTATGGGTGTGGCCCAGGTCTACACGCCCAAGGATTTCCGCCTGAACCAGATCATGATGGATATCGTCGCGCTGGTGGACCAGACTCCGGTTGCAGCCGAGTAACCCCTTGCCCTGCCCGTCAGGGCGGGGCAATCATGCGCCGCAACACTCAGGGGGTCCGCATGAAACTGGTCAGCTTCAACATCAATGGCATCAAGGCGCGCGGCCCGGCGCTGATCCGCTGGCTGGACGCGTTTCAGCCCGATGTGCTGGTGATGCAGGAAATCAAATCGGTCGATGACGGCTTCCCGCGCGAGATATTCACCGAACGCGGCTATCATCTGGAAACCCACGGGCAAAAGGGTTTCAACGGGGTCGCGATTGCCAGCAAGCTGCCGCTGTCTGACGTGTCGCGCGGCTTGCCGGGCGATGATGACGACGCACAGTCGCGCTATATCGAGGCGACCGTGCAGGGCGCCACGCATTCCTTGCGCGTTTGCGGATTGTATCTGCCCAATGGTAACCCGGTGGAACTGGACGGGGCGGGCGCGCCTGTGCCGGGGGGCAAATACGCCTATAAGCTGGCATGGATGGACCGCTTGCGCGCGCGCGCCGCAGAGCTTCTGGCAGCCGAGACGCCGTTCGTCATGCTGGGCGATTACAACATTATTCCCCAGCCAGAGGATGCCGCGCGCCCCAAAGCGTGGGAAAACGACGCGCTGTTTCGCTTGCCGTCGCGCGCGGCGTTTCGGCAGATCGTCAATCTGGGCCTGACGGATGCGTTGCGCGCCCGGACCCAAGCGCCGGAAAGCTACACGTTCTGGGATTACCAAGCAGGCGCGTGGGACCGCAATGACGGTATCCGCATCGACCACATTCTGCTGTGCCCCTATGCCGCTGACTGGTTGCAATATTGCGGCATCGACCGCGCGGTGCGCGGCGAAGAGAAACCCTCGGACCATGTGCCGATCTGGGCAGAGATGGCGCTGTAAGAACAGGCGTGGTCAGGGGGCTGCGTCAGGGCCTGCCATCTGGCGCAGGGCCATGTCGATATCTTCAGGCCTGTTGATGTTGAAAAACGGATCGCCGTGATCGCTGCTGAACCGGGCGGTTCCAGCCCCGTGTCGGTCGGCCCAAAGCGAGACTTTGCGCAGCCCGTCCGCCAGCGCCGTGCGCAAGTCGTCGCGTAATGCGACCGGCCATAGGCCAAAGGTCGGGTGGCGGCGCAGGGTGCCGGTTTCATCGGGGCTGGCTGCAATGCAAAGGCCATTCGGCGCGGCGCAGGCCGTCAGCCTTGCGACAAGATCGAGCGGGAGAAAGGGCGTATCCGCAGCGGCGGTGACGATGGTATCCGCCCCGCGCTGCGCCGCCCAATCCAGCCCCGCCAGAACACCCGCCAGCGGGCCTTGATGCCCGTCTATACTGTCCGGCAGCACCGGGAGGCCGAATTCGGCAAAGCGCGCGGGGTCGCCATTGGCATTCAGCGCCAGCGCCGTGCATTGTGGTGCCAGCCGCGTGATGACATGGTCAAGGATACGCTCCGAACCAAGGCTGCGCAGCGCCTTGTCGCCGCCGCCCATACGGGTCGCGCGGCCCCCGGCAAGGATAATCCCGAGCGGTCTGGTCATGCCTCGCGCTCGGCAACGGGCGCCTTGTTGGCGCATGTCGCAAGGCACCAGTCTTGCAGCGCTTGAGGCGTGGGCGGCAGCTCTGTTGCCAGCCCATCAGAGAATGTCAGCAGTCCGGCGCGATGGCCCGGCGCGCAGCCGGTCAGGACCGGGATCTCTGCGGCAAGTGCCTGCCCGATCGCCTGCCGAAAGCCCGCGCCTTCGCATTCCTGCTTGCCGAACTTGTTGACGATCAGCAGGTCAGGTCTGCCATGTTCCAGCGCAGATTCAACGTGAAACACGGCCTCTGCCAAACCATGGCTGTCCAGTCGGCACCCGGTTGCATGGCGGCCGCGATCCTGCGAAATGCGCACGATCCTGTCGCTGCCAAGCAGTTTAAGGTCCATGTGACACCGGCGGCTTGGGTCGGTTTCGACATTGTCTTGCACCGCGCCACACAGGCGCATCCCCCGCGCCGTCAGGGTATGTGCAAGCTCCAGCAACATGCGGTCGCCCGCACCGCGCCCCTCGGCAATGAAATATGCGAACATGGCGCCTTCTCCGGGCTTGGTGCAGGGCAGGGGGTTTAACTGGCGCGTCGGATGCCCACAAAGCGGGCGCGGGCGCGTGGGTCTTTGTCGAACAACGCGGCAAGCTGTTCGGTCATGGCCCCGGCCAGTTGTTCCACATCGGTAATGGTCACGGCACGGTCGTAATAACGGGTTACGTCATGCCCGATGCCGATGGCCAGCAATTCCACCGCGCGGCGCTTTTCGACCATGGCGATCACGTCGCGCAGGTGGCGTTCAAGGTAGTTGGCGGGGTTCACAGACAGGGTGCTGTCATCGACGGGCGCGCCGTCAGAAATGACCATCAGGATCTTGCGCGCCTCTGGCCGGGCCAACATGCGCCGGTGCGCCCATTCGAGCGCCTCGCCGTCGATGTTTTCCTTCAGCAGCCCCTCTTTCATCATCAGGCCCAAATTGGGGCGCACACGCCGCCACGGCGCATCGGCCTGCTTGTAGATGATATGGCGCAGATCGTTCAGGCGGCCCGGTTGCAGGCTACGGCCATCATTCAGCCATGCCTCGCGCGATAGCCCGCCCTTCCAGGCGCGGGTGGTGAAACCAAGGATTTCCACCTTAACATTGCACCGCTCCAGCGTGCGGGCCAACACATCGGCGCAGATTGCGGCAATGGAGATGGGACGCCCGCGCATGGATCCGGAATTGTCCAACAGAAGCGTGACAACCGTGTCGCGGAACTCTGTGTCTTTTTCTTGCTTGAAGGATAGCGGAGTTGTGGGGTTCGCGACCACGCGCGCCAGCCGTCCGGCATCGAGCGTGCCTTCTTCAAGATCGAACAGCCACGACCGGTTTTGTTGCGCCTGCAAACGACGTTGCAGCTTGTTGGCCAGCCGCGACACAGCTCCTTTCAAGGGCTCCAACTGCTGGTCCAGATAGGCGCGCAGGCGTTCCAACTCGGCCGGTTCGGCCAAATCCTCGGCGCGGATTTCTTCGTCATTGGCGGTGGTAAACACCTTGTAATCTGCGCTTGCCTCGGAATGGGGCGGTGGCGGCGGCGGGTCCATCGGGGCCTCGCCCTCGGGCAGTTCGGCCTCGTCGGACATTTCGTCCTCGGCATCTTCATCCATGGCCAGATCGGCTTGGGCCGCGTCTTGCGACTGGCCGTCCTCGTCCGCGCTGTCATCGTCGGCGCTGTCTTCTTCGCCCTGGCTGTCGGGGTTGTCGGGGTCTTCGGACTGGTCTTCTTGGTCGTCCTCGGTGCCTTCGTCCTCGTCGCCGGTGTCGTCCGGGTCGTCGCCCAACTGGTCGCCAAAGCCCAGATCCTCGATCATGCGGCGGGTGAAACGGGCAAAGGCGCTCTGATCGGCCAGCACTTCTTCAAGCCCTTCCAGCGTGCCGCCTGCGCGTTCCTCTATGAAGCCGCGCCACAGGTCCAGAACATGATCGGCCCCATTGGGCAGATCGCGCCCTGTCGCCATTTCGCGGATCATGTAACTGGCGGCGACGGGCAGGGGGGCATCCTTGCGGTCACGGATTTGCGCATAACCTTTGCGGCTGGCGTCATGCGCGATGCGCGCGTCGATATTGCCTGCCGTGCCGGGCATATGCCGTGCGCCCACGGCCTCGCAGCGCGCATCCTCCATGGCCTGATACAACTCGCGCGCCATCTCTCCTTGCGGCATGTAGCGCGCATGGGTGCCTGTGTCGTGATAGCGGTGGCGCAGGGCAAGGCTGTCAGCGGTGCCGCGTGCCAGCAAGACCTCGTCGCGGGTCATGCGGCGCGTGACCTGCGGCAAACGCATCGCATCATTCGACAGGCCGGGGGGATCGACCGAATAAGTTACGGTCATGTCACGCGCGTCTGCCATTGTGCGGGCTGTGTCAGACAGCGCCTTTTTGAACGGGTCTGCCGGGTTGTCGGAAGGCTTGCTCATGCGTCACCGGGGCCTGTGCTTTGGGTCTGCGTCACAGATAGACCAGCGCCCTGCGAAAGAAAAGGAAACACTCTGCTGCTTCGCACAGGGCCTGTGCAGAAACGAAGCTTTCGCAGCGGATGATCTGCGCAGATATGTGACACAGAAACTCATCACACCGGAGACTCAGAATGACCCAGACCCCCCGCATCGGCGTAATCCTTGGCAGCACCCGCGACAGCCGTTTCGGGCTGGCCCCGGCCGAATGGATCGTGGCTCGCGCAAAGGCGCGTGGCGATTGGGATGTTGACCTGATCGACCTGAAAGACCACCCGCTGCCCTTGTTCAACGAAATGGCGTCCAACCTGTGGATGCCCAGCGAAGACCCTGCCGCCGTAAAATGGCAACAGACACTCGCGCAGTATGACGGGTTCATTTTCGTGACGCCGGAATACAACCATTCGATCACGGCGGTGCTGAAAAACGCGCTGGACCAAGCCTTTTTGGAGTGGAACTACAAAGCGTTTGGCATTGTCGGCTATGGCGGTGTGGGGGCTGCGCGCGCGGCGGAACACCTGCGTGCCATCGGGATAGAGCTGCAAATGGCGTCTACCCGGTCTGCGGTTCATATCGGCGGCGGCGATTTCTTCAGCGTGCACCCGATGGGCGGCGACCCGAAGCCGATCGAGTCGCTTGAAGCCAGCATTGGCGGCTCTGCCGATGCCATGCTGTCCGAACTGGACTGGTGGACCCGTGCTACCATGGCTGCCCGCCGGGAAAACGCATCGAAAGCTGCCTGAACCTTCAGATATGATACCCCGCGCCCCCAACCGGGCGCGGGTAAACCGGCGCTGCCGTTAAAATCCGGGGTTGGGCGCAACGCAATTCGTCGGCGTGTATTCGGAACAGCCCAGAAGGATGCCGGTCATCCCGCCAGATGCGTTGCCAAAGCCGTAGGTGCCGGCGACTTCCTCGGCATTTGGGCCATAAAAAGCGCCATCCAATTCCCCCCAAGCCTGCGTGCCATTGTAAGACAGCACCGTGCCGTCGGAATTGTAGAATCGACCGTCCGGGCCGATCAACGCGTCCTCGAATCCTGCAACCAGATCGGCGTAAGCGCTGTCGGTGTCGTCGCGTAGTAAACCCTGAAACTCTGCCGAAAGAGTGCCAGAAGTGAAATCCGCCGTCAGATCGACCGACCCGGTAGCGCGACCGTCATATTGCACACCCCCTTGGATCAGTGATGCCCCGGCCTGAAACCTGCCGCGATACTCCACGCTTTCGCCGGGGAGCACCACGCTTTCATCCGCTTGCTGACCGGGACCGGAATGGATGGTGACGAAACTGTCTTGATCTCCGTCAGGTCCATGCCCGTTAATGGCAAAGCCCCCGGCATAGGCATAACGCCCGCTCAACTCATTCACCAGCCATGCGCTGTCAGCATTGACAGAATCGCATTCCGGAACTGTCGCGCCGCCTCCGGCACGCGTGCAAGTGATCGCCACGCCCGTCAGGTCGCCATTATGAAAATCGATCCGCGCACCACTGCCCCGTCCAGAAACACCATTGTAGCGCATGGTCGCCTCTATGCCCGAAGCCGGTGGGCCGTTTGCGACCACACCGCCGGAATTGCCCTGCCCCGATTGCGCCAGAACATTTGGCATATTGCCGCTGGTGGTGGATACGCTGCCAGAGGTAGGTGACAGCGCACCACCGCTACAAGCCAAGAGCAAGGTTACGAAAGAAAGAGTTGTGGCGACACGAATAAGCATGGTGGGCAATCCTGAAAGATCTAATTGCACCCTGTATTGTCTGTCTTTGTGGCCAAGCTGGGGGGGAATTAAGGCTGAACCGGGGAATTATCTGCGCTCACGCTACAATCTACGGAACTGGAACGACCTGCTCTGCCCCGACAAAGCCTTCGACGCTGTCATGCGCCCGAACCCGAATTGTGGTAATCTGTGGTGGCAGACCCAAAGCGGGCAGGCTGCGGGTAAAAGGTTGTTCATTGACATGCGGATGGTGCAATATGCGCGTGCCCAGCACCGTGCCATCCGGGCCAAGAACTTCCCATTTGTCGGCGTATTTGTCCCAGCCGGTCTCGTCAGAAGACACGGTTACAGCAATATGAAAACTGCCATCTGCATTACGCGCGATCGTCACATCTTCAACATCCGCGCCCAAAACAGGTAGCATCATGGCAAGAAGCCAGAAAATTGCGGAAAAATACGTTTTCATGGACGTTGGATAGCACGATGCGCCGGGTTGGGGAGTCAGCTTATTGCGAAAACTATTTTGAGTGACCCCAACGTAAACGGTTCGTTTACATTTTCACCTTAAGCTTGACGTATGATGATGAATCCAGCCTTAGACACACCAGTTGCGCCGTTTGCCCCCGGAATAGGGCACGGCCAGCCCCTCTGCGATCATTACACGTGCCACATCCGCGCCATCCAGCGCCAGTTGTCCCAACAACCGCCCATATCGGTCGGTGCCACTTATGCGCAGGTCCACCATGCTCGCTTGTGCGATCAAGCGTCTCAGGTGCAGCGTCGCGGCCTGCGCAAGCCTTTGTTCGCCTGCGCATTGCGGTTTGTAGGTTTCCGGGGTGTCGAAACCGGTCAGACGAACATTGCGGCGCGCGCTGTCCGGGCAGGTGATCGTAATCGTGTCGCCATCCACAACGCGGCTTATACGGCAGCCGGATTGTTCAAACGCGCTCCTCCCGGTTGCGGGGGCAGACGGGGTTTCGGGCGCTGTGCAAGCCATAACAAGACTGGTTGCCAGCGCCGCGAAAAGCCTCATCCCAAGCTCATGCTGGCCGCCGATTCGGGCAGTTCTTCGTCAAAGCAGCGTTGGTAGAACTCTGCCACGGTCTGGCGCTCCAACTCGTCGCATTTGTTCATGAAGGACAGACGGAACGCATAGCCGACCGACCGGAAAATCCGCGCATTCTCGGCCCAGTTAATGACCGTGCGGGGGCTCATGACGGTGGACAGGTCGCCATTCATGAAGGCCGTGCGCGTCATATCTGCAACCGTCACCATCTGGCTGATTTCTTTACGGCCCGCGGCGGTATTATAGGTTGGGTTCTTCGACAGCACGATGGCGACTTCGGCATCATGGCTCAGGTAGTTCAACGTGGCGACCAGCGACCAACGGTCCATCTGTGCTTGGTTAATCTGCTGTGTGCCGTGATACAGGCCCGTGGTGTCGCCCAAGCCCACCGTGTTCGCAGTCGCAAACAGTCGGAAGGAGGGGTGCGGCGTAATGATTTCGTTCTGGTCCAACAATGTCAGCTTGCCGTCATGTTCCAGCACACGCTGGATGACGAACATCACATCGGGACGGCCTGCATCATATTCGTCAAACACAATCGCCACGGGGTTGCGCAGGGCCCAAGGCAGAATGCCGTCCTGGAATTCCGTGACCTGCACGCCGTCGCGCAGTTTGATCGCATCTTTGCCGATCAGGTCTATCCGGCTGATATGGCTGTCCAAGTTCACCCGCACCGAAGGCCAGTTCAACCGCGCCGCCACCTGCTCGATATGGGTGGATTTGCCGGTGCCGTGATAGCCCTGGATCATGACGCGACGATTATAGGCAAAGCCTGCCATAATGGCCAAGGTCGTGTCGGGGTCGAACTTGTAGGTCGGGTCCAGCGCAGGCACACGGTCGCCGGCCTCCGAAAAACCCTTCACGGTCATGTCGCTGTCTATCCCGAACACATCGCGGACAGAGATATCTTCGGTGGGCCTGTTGAGGTCTGTCATGCCGTATCGTCCTGCTTTGGAATGGCCGGGCCATCGTGTTTGGCTTGTGTTTGAAACATATGCCGCAAAGGTTCAAGGGGAAGGCGTGCCTTGCGCGACGATCAACTGCTCTAGCCCGTGGAAATGGTAAATATCCGCAAGTTGTGGGGGCGCGGCAAGTGTCAGCCGGGGCAGGCGGGCCGTAAGCACCGATAAGGCCCGTTGTAATTCCAGCCGCGCCAGTGGCGCACCAAGGCAAAAATGCAGCCCCGCGCCGAAACCGGTGTGTGGTTTGGCGGGGCGCATGGGGTCAAATTGATCGGGCTGGTCCCATTGGCGTGGGCAGCGGTTCGCAGAACCCAGCAGGCAGGCAAGTTGCGCGCCGTGCGGAATGGTCACGCCCATCACGTCTATGTCGTCATACGCCCAGCGGGTGAACAGATGTAGCGCCGGATCATAGCGCAGACATTCCTCGACCAGCGCGTCTGTGATCGGGGCAGGCCACAGGCCATGCTCCAGCAGGGTTTTCACGGCCAACCCCAGACTGTGCACTGTCGCCTCGTGCCCGGCGTTCAACAGCAGAACGCAGGTGGCGATCATTTCCTCGGTAGATAGCGTCTGCCCGTCTTCTTCCGCCGCAATCAGATGGGTTATCAGGTCATCCGCCGGGCGCGCGCGCCTTGCGTCGATATAGTCGCGCAGAAAGGCGCTGAATTCGGTCGCGGCCACAGCGGCCGCGTCTTCCATCGCGCGGCTGCGTCCGGCCTGATACATTCCGACCATGGCGTTGGACCAGCGCAACAGGTCGGCGGTCATTGATTCTGGCACGCCCAAAAGCCGGGCGATGATGATGACGGGCAGCGGTCGTGCGAAATGCTCCAGCAGATCGAATTCGGCCCCCGGCAGCGTGTCGATCAGGTCATGCGCCAGCGCGTCGATTTCCGGGGCCAGCGCCGCGATCCGGCGCGAGGTGAAAGCCCGCAGCACCAGCCCGCGAAGGCGGGTATGGCGCGGCGGTTCCAGTTCCAGCATGGAATGCGCTTCGATTGCATAGAACGGGGCCAGATGCGGCGGTATGCCGAGCGGTTCCAGCGGCACCCGCCCAAAGCGCCGGTCACGCAGAACCGCGTTTGTTGCAGCAAAGCTGGTGGTGCAGGGCAGGGCGTAATCCTGCCAATACACCACCGGCCCAAGCGCGCGCATCCGGTCATAGGCCGGGTAAGGGTCTTGCACAAACCGAACACCCGTCGGGTCTTGGGCAAACCTCGGCAGGCTGTCCGAAAAACTGCTCAAGCCTTTGACACCGCATCGATAATGCGCGCCCAAGAGCGAATGCCGCGATGAAAGCTGTCCAGGTCATACTTTTCATTTGGCGAGTGTATCGCGTCATCCTCTTTGGCGAAGCCGATCAACATCGAGTCCATTTCAAGGATGGTCTTGAAATACCCGGCGATCGGGATCGACCCGCCAGACCCGACGAAGGCGGCGGGTTTGGGCCACTCCGCGCTCAGGGCTTGGCGTGCAGCCTCAAAGGCCGGGTGGTCGGTGGACATGGTCGAGGCGGGCGAGGCCCCGTGATCGGCAAATTCCACGCGGCAATCATCCGGCAGGCCGGCCTGCACGAAATCGCGGAACGCGGCGCGGACCTTGTGGGGGTCTTGCGCGCCGACCAGCCGGAAGCTGACCTTGGCGCTGGCCTGTGCGGGCAGCACGGTCTTGAACCCGGCGCCGGTATAGCCCGAAATCATGCCGTTAATTTCGCATGTCGGGCGTGCCCAGATCATCTCCAGCGCGCTGCGGTCCTGCTCGCCCGCAGGCAAGCGCAACCCAACTTGTCCCAAAAACGCTTCGGCATCAAAGCCCAAGCCCGCCCATTGCGCACGAATATCGGCGGGCAGGTCGGGCACGTCATCGTAAAAGCCCGGCAGGGTCACGCGGCCCTGATCGTCATGCAGGTCGGCCAGAATGCGCGCCAGCACCCGCGCAGGGTTCATCGCCGCCCCTCCGAACATGCCCGAATGCAGGTCGCGGTCGGCGGCGTGAATGGTCACTTCCTCGCCCAGCAAGCCGCGCAGCATGGTCGTAATGGCGGGGGTTTGCGCGTCATACATCCCGGTGTCGCAGATCAGCGCGATATCGGCTTTCAGCGCGTCGGCATGCGCCTTCATATAGGGCACAAGTGAGGGCGAGCCGCTTTCCTCTTCGCCCTCCAGAAAGAAGGTCAATTTCACCGGCAGGCTGCCATGCACCGCCAGCCACGCGCGGCAGGCTTCCAGAAAGGTCATCAACTGGCCTTTGTCGTCGGAAGCGCCGCGCGCGCGGATCACTTTTCCGCGCGGCGTGTCCTGCACTTGCGGGTCGAACGGGTCGCGGTCCCACAGGTGCAGCGGGTCCACCGGCTGCACGTCATAATGGCCGTAGAACAACAGGTGCGGGCCATGATCGGCACCACCTGTCGCAACCACCATCGGGTGGCCTGTTGTGGGGTCTTTGCGGGCGGAAAAGCCCATATCGCTCAAGCCCTTGACCAGCCAGTCGGCGGCAGATTCGACATCGGGCTTGTGCGCGGGATCGGTCGAGATTGACGGGATGCGCAGCAGGTCCACAAGCCGGTCGAGGGCTTGCGGCAAATCGGCGTCTATCCGGGACAGGACAGGGGTGATCGTGTCGGTCATTCTAAGCTCCGCTGGCAAGGATTTGACGAAGGGTAACACCTGCCTTGGGGGTGTCCAGACCCGCCGCAAAGACTATAACCAGCTTCAAGCTAAGAATCGTAATTGTGGAGCGTGTCACATGTTGAAACTGGGTCTGGCCCTTGGGGCTGCACTGGCTGTCCTGCCTGCACAAGCGCAACAGGTCGAAACCGAAACCTATAATCTGGGCGGCGTGCGTCTGACGTTGCATCTGCACGAGTTTCTGTCGGAAGAAGGCATCGCGATGCTGCGTCTGGTCGGTCAGAATCAGGACGCGCTGTCGCTTTTTGTGCCCGATGGCGCGCGTTACGCGGCGATGGCGTTGTCCCCGGATGAGGGTTTGGTCAAAGACGGGTTGTTGGCTGAATCTGCGGTCGCCGTGGCGGACCTGCCCGACCTTGAAACGGCGCGCAGCGCCGCTTTAGAGGGCTGCAACGCCGCGCGAGGGCCCGGCCCGGACTGTGTTATAGCCTTGGAAATACAGCCAGAATAAACTGCGCGACGTTTGGGCGCGCCCAATGGTATTGCACCTTGTGTTGGAATTGATCTAGATCAAGGAGTGTTCACAATGTGCGTGAGAAACAGGCACTTGGGTAATTTGGTTTGCAAGAATCAAGAATATCTATAAAAGCGAATATACCGAGCTGATGCCAGGGAGTGGGTAGTGAACTATAGCGCCGCAATCGATGCCGCCCTTAACCAATTGCATATCGAAGGGCGTTATCGAACCTTCATCGATATCGAGCGGCAGAAGGATCATTTTCCCAAAGCTGTGTGGAACCGCCCCGACGGTCAGACGCAAGACATCGTGGTGTGGTGCGGCAATGATTACCTTGGCATGGGGCAAAACCCGGCTGTGCTGGCGGCGATGCACGAGGCGCTTGATGCAACCGGCGCCGGATCTGGCGGGACGCGCAACATCTCGGGCACTACCGCTTATCATAAACGGCTGGAAGTGTCGCTCGCCGATCTGCACGGGAAAGAGGCCGCGCTTCTCTTTACCTCTGCCTATATCGCCAATGATGCGACCCTCTCGACGCTGCCAAAGCTGTTTCCGGGCTTGATTATCTATTCTGATGCGCTGAACCACGCCTCCATGATCGAAGGTGTGCGGCGTAATGGTGGCGCAAAGCGCATTTTCCGGCATAATGATGTCGCGCATTTGCGTGAATTGATGGCGGCAGATGACCCTGCCGCGCCCAAGCTGGTCGCGTTCGAGTCGATCTACTCGATGGATGGCGATTTTGGTCCGATCGAGGAAATCTGCGACGTGGCCGATGAGTTCAGCGCCCTGACTTATATTGACGAAGTTCATGCGGTTGGCATGTATGGCCCGCGCGGGGCAGGAGTGGCCGAACGTGACGGGTTGATGCACCGCATCGACATTATCAACGGCACTCTGGCCAAAGCCTATGGCGTGATGGGCGGCTATATCGCTGCATCAGCCAAAATGTGTGATGCGATACGCTCTTACGCGCCGGGTTTCATCTTTACCACGTCGCTGCCGCCTGCCGTGGCGGCTGGTGCTGCGGCCTCTGTTGAATATGTGAAAACTGCGCAATACCTGCGCGACAAGCAGCAGGAAAATGCCACTATCCTGAAAATGCGGCTGCGCGGGCTGGGCTTGCCGATCATCGACCATGGCAGCCATATTGTTCCGGTGCATGTTGGTGATCCCGTGCATTGCAAGGCGATTTCTGACATGTTGCTGACCGAACACGGTATTTATGTGCAACCGATCAACTTCCCGACCGTGCCACGCGGGACCGAACGGCTGCGCTTCACGCCCTCGCCGGTGCATGATCCTAAGATGATTGATCGTTTGGTTCGCGCTATGGATGGACTTTGGTCGCATTGTGCGCTGAATCGTGCCGAAATGTCTGCCTAACGACGGATAACGCTTCAATTCGCAGTGAATTCCCGTATAGTGATCACATGAAACGGTGCACAGATGCCGAGTTTGTGTTCGAGTGGGAGCTCAGGTGAGCTGGAAAGCGGTCAAAGGGCGGGCAATGAATTGGTTTGGCAGTAAACCCAAAACAGCGCCGGTAGATGATGTGCAGCCAACGGGCTTCGATGATTTCGAAGTGCGTCTTGGTGACATCATCCGCGGTGAACGGGCGACGATGGGCAAGTCGCTTCTGGATGTGCAACGAGAATTGCACATTCGCGCAACCTATATTGCGGCCATAGAGGCGGGCGACCTGTCTGCCTTTGAAGCGCCAAGTTTCGTGGCAGGGTATGTGCGCTCTTATGCGCGGTATCTGGGGCTTGACCCGGATTGGTGCTATCGGCAGTTCTGCGCGGAAACGAATTTTGCAATCAATTCCGACCTGGATCGCAGTCAGCCTAACAAGGTGCGTCCGGAACCCGTCATGGCGGGAGAGTTGTCGCAAGGATTGCTGTCGCGCACCCGCTTGGCCGACGATCCCGACCCATTCTGGCGCCGGTTGGACATTGGCGCCGTCGGGTCTGTAGCAGTTGTCTTGGCGCTGGTCGTCGGTCTGGGGTATGGTGGCTGGACTGTCCTGAAGGAAGTGCAGCGCGTCCAACTTGCCCCTGCTGACCAACCGCCAGAGGTCATGGCCGATCTAGACCCGATTTCAACCAGTGGCGCGCAACGTGCTTTGGGCAATGTGTCGTTATCCGCGATGCAAGGACGTGATGACAGCAACATCTTGGCGACCGAGCGCGACACTGCGCAGGGCGTTGTGCGCACATACAGGCCCGAAGCACTTGAGGCGCCGATTATGGTGTCGCGTGATGGTCCGATCGGTGCGATCCGGCCCGAACCCGTAACTGCGCCACAATCTGACGATATCGGCTCTGCGATCGAGTTGGCGCTGAACGAAGTGACTTTGCCGGAGCCCGAGGTGCAGGTCCGCAACACCGGACCAGCGCAAGTTGAAGTCTTGGCCGTGCGTCCAAGCTGGATCCGCGTGAGGGCTGCGGACGGCACTGTGCTGTTCGAAAAAGTGCTTGATGCAGGCGAACGCTATGCGGTGCCACAGGCAGAGCAGGCCGCAACGCTGCGTGCCGGGAATTCTGGCTCTGTTTATCTGCTGGTTGACGGGCAGCCATTCGGCCCTACTGCGCCGGGCGCGCAGGTCGTGGACAGCATTGCGCTCACGCCTAATGCTGTGATGGAAAGCTTTGCGACTGCGGATCTGTCAGGCGATCAAGACCTGCGCAGCTTTGTTAACGTTGCAGAGGTTCAGCCGTAAGGTGCCTCGCTGACCGTGTGACTGACGAGAGGGGCGTTGCTTGTCGCAGCGCCCCTCTTGGTTTATGTTTCGTACGAAGCCCGCAACGCACAAGGTTTGCATGATGGACCACAACCATATCCGCCCGTGGCGCAATATAGAGCGCCGTAAATCCCGTCAGATTATGGTGGGTAACGTGCCGGTGGGTGGGGATGCGCCGATCTCGGTGCAAACCATGACCAACACCGATTCTGGCGATGCTGCGGCAACGATCAAGCAGGTTCTCGACTGTGCCGAGGCCGGGGCGGATATTGTCCGCGTCTCGGTGCCGGACACCGATGCCAGCGCGGCGCTGCGCGAGGTGTGCCGCGAAAGCCCGGTGCCGATCGTGGCCGATATTCATTTTCACTACAAACGCGCGATCGAGGCGGCGGAGGCGGGCGCGGCCTGCCTGCGCATCAACCCCGGCAATATCGGCGATGCCACTCGTGTCCGCGAGGTAATCAAAGCCGCGCGCGACCATGGCTGTTCCATTCGTATCGGGGTAAATGCCGGGTCGTTGGAGCGACACTTGCTGGAGAAGTATGGCGAACCTTGCCCGGATGCCATGATTGAATCGGGTTTGGATCATATCCGCATTCTGCAAGACAATGATTTCCATGAATTCAAGATCAGCGTAAAGGCATCTGACGTATTCTTGGCGTCGGCAGCTTATATGGGTCTGGCCGAAGCGACGGATGCGCCGATCCACTTGGGGATAACCGAAGCCGGAGGCATGATCTCTGGGACTGTGAAATCCGCCATCGGGTTGGGGAACCTTCTGTGGATGGGGATTGGCGATACGATCCGCGTATCATTGTCGGCTGATCCGGTCGAGGAAGTGAAGATCGGCTATGAGATTCTGAAATCGCTGGGTCTGCGGCATCGCGGTGTCAACATCATCTCCTGCCCGTCCTGCGCGCGGCAGGGGTTCGACGTGATCAAGACGGTGACTGTTCTTGAAGAACGGCTGGCGCATATCAAGACCCCGATGAGCCTGTCGATTATCGGCTGTGTGGTGAACGGGCCGGGCGAGGCGCTGATGACCGACGTTGGCTTTACCGGCGGCGGGGCTGGGTCCGGCATGGTGTATCTGGCGGGCAAGCAAAGCCACAAGCTGAGCAATGAGCAGATGGTCGAACATATTGTCGAGCAAGTTGAGAAAAAGGCCGCCGAGATTGAAGCGCGGAGCGCGACCGAGGCGGCAGAGTAGCGAAAGCGGATTTGTTACCAAACGGAAAAAGGGCGGCCTTTCAGGCCGCCCTTTTAAGTTTATACCAAGGGCGGGGGCGCGCTGGCGCGCGTTTTCCCCCCGCAGGCTCAGAGCAATGATTTGACCTTGTCTGCCACGGCCTCTGCCGTGATGCCCAATTCCTTGTAGAGCGTTGGTGCGGGTGCGGATGCGCCGAAATCATGCATGCCGACAAAGCCTGATTTCTCGCGCCGGCCGCGCTCGCCAAACAGCCAGCGGTCCCAGCCAAAGCGGATGGCGGCCTCGACCGCCACGCGCACTGGCCCTGCGGGCAGAACTTTGCGGCGATAGGCTTCGGGTTGCTCTTCGAAGAGCTCCCAACAGGGGAAGGACACAACGCGTGTGCCGATCCCTTCAGCCTGCAACAGGTCGCGCGCTTCCATTGCGATTTCCACTTCTGACCCGGTCGCCATCAGGATCGCCTGCCGCTTGCCGTCCGCATCTGCCAGCACATAAGCGCCTTGGGCAGTCAGGTTCTTGACCTTGTGTTCAGTGCGGTAGGTGGGCAGGTTCTGCCGTGTCAGCGCCAGAACCGAAGGCGTGCGAGCGCTTGTCAACGCCAGTTCCCACGCCTCGGCGGTTTCCACCGTGTCACAGGGGCGGAACACGTTTACATTCGGCGTGGCGCGCAGCATCGCCAGATGTTCGACCGGCTGGTGGGTTGGCCCATCTTCGCCAAGACCAATGGAATCATGCGTCATGACATAAGTCACCGGCACGCCCATCAGCGACGACAGCCGCATTGCGCCGCGCGCGTAATCTGTAAAGCACATGAAGGTGCCGCCATAGGGTTTCAGCCCGCCATGCAGCGCCAGACCGTTCATCGCCGCCGCCATGCCATGCTCGCGGATGCCGTAATAGACGTAGCGGCCCTTGCGGTCTTCGGCGTTGAACACGCCCAGACCGGCGGTTTTGGTGTTGTTCGACCCGGTCAGGTCGGCAGAGCCGCCAATGGTTTCGGGGCAGATGGTGTTCACCACTTCCAGCACCATTTCAGAAGATTTGCGCGTTGCGACTTTGGGGGCGCTTTCCGCGATCTGCTTTTTGAAGGCGCGGATTGCGCTTTCCAGTTTCTTGGGCGCTTCGCCTGCCATGCGACGGGTGAATTCGGCCTGTTTGGTGCCCGACAATGCCGCGAAGCGAGTTTTCCACTCTTCATGCGCCGTGGCCCCGCGCGCCCCGATCGCGCGCCATGCGTCCAGCACATCCGCCGGTATTTCAAACGGGCCATACTCCCAGCCATAAATGGCCTTGGTTGTCGCGATCTCTGCGTCGCCCAGAGGCGAGCCATGCGCGCCAGACGTGCCCGCCTTGGCCGGGCTGCCAAAGCCGATGACCGTCTTGCAGTCGATCAGCACGGGCTGGTCCGACCCTTTCGCCTCTGTCAGGGCGCGGTCGATATCGGCGGCGTCATGCCCGTCGCATGCCAGCACTTTCCAGCCAGCGGCGGCAAAGCGCGCACGCTGGTCGGTGCGGTCCGACAAACTGACCGACCCGTCAATGGTAATGTCGTTATTGTCCCATAGCACGATCAGGCGGCCCAGTTTCTGATGGCCGGCCAGCCCGATCGCCTCGTGGCTTATACCCTCCATCAGGCAACCGTCGCCCGCGATGACATAAGTGTGATGGTCGACCACCTTGGCCCCGAATTCGACGCGCAGTTTTTCTTCGGCCATCGCAAAGCCGACGGCGTTGGAAATGCCCTGACCCAAGGGGCCGGTCGTGGTTTCTACGCCCTCGACATGGCCATATTCCGGATGGCCTGCCGTGATCGCGCCCCATTGGCGGAAATTCTTGATCTGCTCCAGCGTCATTTGCTTGTAGCCGGTCAAATACAGCAGTGCATAGATCAGCATGGATCCATGACCCGCCGATAGGATGAAGCGGTCACGGTCGGCCCAGTTGGGCGCGCTGGCGTCGAATTTCAGGTGCCGCTCAAACAACACGGTCGCAACATCTGCCATGCCCATCGGCATGCCCGGATGGCCGGAATTGGCAGCTTGCACGGCATCCATGGCCAAGGCACGAATGGCTGTGGCTTTCATCCAGTGGTCGGGGTTTGCGGTCTTCAAAGCGGCAATATCCACGTCGGGTCTTCCTTGGGCTGGGAACAGGCGGTGTTAGCGGTAGCGCAACGCGCCGGGATCATAAGGCTTTGGGCCTGTGCTGCAAGCAACTTGGTCCATGTACCATGCGCTGCCGCGCCCCAAGGTTGGAAAGCCGAAAAATTGGGGGTAGGCTGCTATGGCGTGGGTTGCCATACCCTGCATGGAATGATTCGGCCATGTGAAAGCGCCAATTTGGAAAGAGCAGGCATGACGGATATAAAAGAAATGGAAGCGCGCCTGTCGCGCGCGCTGGACCGAATTTCAACTGCGGCGGGTAAATTGGCGGCCCCGGTAGCAGCTGCGCCCCTTCCGCCCGCCGAGGAGGCCGATATCGCGCGTTTGCGGGCCGAATTGGAAGGGGAACGCGCCAAGACTGCGCAACTGACCGAACGGGTCAATGCCGTGCGCCAGCGGCAGGACAGTTCGGTGGCTTCGATGGAGCGGCGGTTGGCCCGAATGACCGAGCAGCTTGACCTGCAAAGCCTTGAAATGCTGCGCCTTAAGAAAGCCAATTCCAAACTTATCGAAGCCAATCGCCAGTTGCGCGAAGGGGTCGAGGCGCAGGTAATCGAACCCAGTGCGATCAACCGGTCGCTGGTGGCGGAACTGGAAGCCTTGCGTGCAGAGCGCGCGTCGGAATTGGCAGAGATGGAAGATGTCTTGGGCGAATTGAAGCCGCTTATGGGGACGGGAGAGCGTGATGCCTGAACAGACGATTACCATTGGTCATAAGGATTTCGAAGTTGCCTGCCAGCCGGGCGAAGAGAAGTTTCTGCTTGCGGCCGCCGAGATGCTGGATGCCGAAGCGCGCACGTTGCTCAACCAGATCGGTCGCGTCCCTGCCGAGAAGATGTTGCTTATGTCTGGCCTGATGCTGGCCGACAAGACGGCCTCGGTCGAGGATAAGCTGAAGGAGGCGGAGGCGCAGATCGAATCCATGCGTGAAGAAATTTCACGGCTGCATGCGCGTCCCGCGCAAAAAGTCGAGGTGCCGGTTGTGCCACAAGACCTGACCGACGGTCTGTCCGAATTGGCGGCGCGTGCAGAAGCTGTCGCCGAAGAGATGGAAAGCCGCAGCTCAGCGTAGGGCACGGCGCAGCGCGGGGACGAATTCTGGCTGGTTGTAGATGTCGTTATGCCCGGCATTCAGGCGGGTAACCCGCGCTTCCGGCAGTGCCGAGGCCAAAGCGGCCGAGCGTTTTGCCGGGATCACCTCGTCCCGGTCGGCGATGATGAGTGTGACGGGAGACCCATTGCGCGCCAGTGCCTTTACGGCGTCCATTTCGTGCCGAAATAGCCAACGCACCGGCAGATAGGGCAGGCTATCTGCCGCGACCTTCGCCAAACTGTCGAACGGTGTGACAAGGACAACCTGTTCCAGATCGCGCGCAGATGCCAGATGCGCGGCGACACCGCTGCCTATACTGAACCCCAACGCCGTAACGGACGCGCCAAGCGTGTCATGAATGACGATGGCGTCCGACATCAGCGCCTGCGCCGAGGGCGTGCCGGTGGATGGCGCGTAGCCTCGGTAATGAAAGACCACCACGGTTTGCGTGGGTGACACCTGATGCAGGAACAGCGCCATGGCTTCGGCATTCCAGGCATTGCCGGGAAAGCCCAGAAGGACTGGGCGCAATGGGTCGCTGCCGGGAATGCGAACGCCATGCAGTTCCGCGCCATCGGGCGTGGAAATTCTCAAGCGTTCCGCCCGCGCGGGTAGGCTGGGGGGCGCGTTGACCATGTGGCGCGGAAACACCAAAGAATGTTGGAAAAATGCAAGTGCTGCGACCAATGCGGCGTAAAGCGTGACACCTGTCAAAAGGGTTTTCACCAATAAAGACAAGGTGCGCCCCCCAAAAGTGGCAAATGTTGAAAGCAACGAACACAACCAGAAGATTGTCGTAAATTTGCAAGAATCTTAGTCTGGGTTGCGCCCCCGAAACCCGGTTGCAACGACGTATTTCTCTGAACTGTCAGAGCGGCTGGCCGGAGGTTTCACATTGGCGACCTTACGGAAGTTCTGTTTCAGAAGCTGCTGCAATTCCGCCTCGGCCCCGCCCGCCAAGACCTTGGCGACAAAAGTGCCGTTTTCGTCCAGCACATCGAACGCGAAATGCGCCGCCGCCTCACACAAAGCCATGATGCGCATATGGTCGGTCTGCTTGTGCCCCGACGCCGATGCGGCCATGTCCGACATGACCACATCCGCAGAGCCGCCCAGCCAGTCTTTAACTTGGCCATCCGCGCCCTCGTCCAGAAAATCCAGCACATGCGCGGTGGCGCCTGCCAGCGGCTCGACCTCTTGCAGGTCCACCCCCAGCACGGTGCCGATGCGTTTGCCCTTCTTCTCGCCCAAGGCGTTCACACGCACCACGGCCACCTGCAACCAGCCGCCGGGCGCACAGCCCAGATCGACCACCCGCGCGCCGGGCACAAGGAAGCGATATTTGTCGTCCAATTCCAGCAGCTTATAGGCCGCGCGCCCTCTGTAGCCGTCCCGCCGGGCGGCGGCCACATAGGGGTCATTCAACTGCCGTTCCAGCCAGAGCGTAGAGGATAGCTTGCGCCCACGCGCGGTCTTGACCTTAACCTTAAGGTCGCGCTGGCCGCGCCCGGATGTGTTCTTGCCTGTCATCGTGCAACTTTCAATTCTGTGCCAGGTCCAGCGCGCCGTCGCCGCTCATCTGTGCATATAGCAGCCCTTCGCGCAGACCGCGATCAGCAACTGACATGCGTTCGGTTGGCCAAACGCGCATAAGCGCCGTCAGGATGGCCGCGCCAGACATGATCTGCGTATGCCGCTCACGCCCGATGCGCGGGTCTTGCCGGCGACCAATGGGGCCAAGCGCCAGATATTCGCGGATCACGCTATCGACCTGAGTCGAATTCATCACCAGGCCGTCTACCTTGTTGCGATCATAGCGCTTCAGCCGCAGGTAACTGGCGGCGACGGTCGTGATCGTGCCAGAGGTGCCAATGATCTGAAACGCTTTGTGCTGCGTTGGGTCCGCATAGGGGGTGAAGGCTTCGAGTTGTTCCTCGAAATACCAGCTCATCAAGGCGAATCGGGCGGCATCGTCCTCGACATCGGCGAAATAGTCTTTCAGCGTTGCAACGCCCAAGGGCACGCTGATCCAGTCTACCACGCGGGGTTTGCCGGGCAACGGGTCGCGATTGAACGCGCCTTGATACATGGACAGAATCGCATTGCGCCGCGCTTCGGGCGCTACGCGTGACATGTCGATCCAGACCAGTTCGGTTGACCCGCCGCCAATATCAATGACCAGCAGTTGTTCGGTATCTGCCGCCACCAGTGACGCGCAGGAGACGACGGCCAATCGCGCCTCTTCCTCGGCGGTGATGATGTCCAGCTTCAGCCCGGTTTCACGTTGCGCGCGGCGAATGAATTCACGGCTATTGCGGGCACGGCGGCAGGCTTCGGTTGCCACCAGACGCATACTGCGCACATTGTGCCGTTCCAGTTTGGACCGACAAATACGCAACGCCTGAAGCGTGCGCTGCATGGGGCGATGCGATAGCAAGCCAGAGCTTTCCAGCCCGGTGCCAAGCTCGACAGCTTTTGAAAAGCTGTCCACGACTTCGAACTGCCCGCCCTTGGGGCGCGCAATGAGCATACGACAACTATTCGTCCCCAGATCCAGCGCTGCGTAAAGCTGCTCGGATCCGGGGTGGCGCGGAGCCTTTGCTGATGTCCTGACCACCGCATTGGGCGGGCCTTGGTCTGGTGTCAGGGGCGTGCCCGCGCCTGCGGGACGCTGGGGCGTCATGTTTCGCCCTCCAATTCATGTTGCTTGTAACGTAGTCCAGCGCTGCCCCCCGCGCAAGGCTTTGCGTTGCGTCGCGCGTGGCGCGGCCAAGGTCGGTTTTCGCACCGGGCTTTGTGCAGGCGCTTGCTAAGACTTGGCAAGGCGGCACAAGGTGGATGGAACATGGCGCAACTTGTCATCGTATATTGGCGCGATATTCCCGCGCAGGTCATTGTCGGCAAGGGGCGGCGCGCACAGAAAGCGCAACTGTCCGAACGTTTCGAGCAGGCGATCGACCGCTGCGCCATGAAAGTGGGCGCCAAAGACGCCGATGCCTACTTGGCCGATTGGCGCAAAGCGCCGCCTGTCGAGGTCGCTGGCAGCGATGAACAGGTCGCAAGCGCCACGGCGGCCGAATTGGAAGCGGCGTATGACGCGGACAGGTTACGCGCGCTCATCGGCAATGACGGCTGGGCATAGGCGCAGGTCGTGGCAAAGTTCTGGCTTGGGGAGAGCATAATGGCGCTTTTGAATTTCCGTCGTCCGGTCGAAATGGCCCCGCCGCAAAATGGCGCGGTCGAAGCGTTGATGCAGGGCTTCTCGCTGGAGGTGATGCCGCGCACAGCCGAGAAGATCGACGATTTCCGCACGCTTCTGCCTTTGGGCACGCGGGTCTATATTGCCCATATCGAAGGCACGCCGATCGCCGATATGGTCGCTACCGCCGCCCGGCTGCGCGCCCAAGGCATGGAGCCGATGCCGCATTTTCCGGCGCGCATTATCCGTGACCGGGCAGAAGCCGCTGATTGGGTGGATCGCTACAAGTCAGAGGCGGATATTCGCGAAGCGTTGATGCTGGGGGGCGGTGTTGCAACCCCGGCAGGCTTTTATGCCGATTCCATGCAGTTGCTGGAAACCGGACTATTCGACGGGTTCGAGCGTCTGCATGTCGCCGGGCACCCGGAGGGTAACCGCGACATTGAACCCGCCGGGCAAGAGCGCATTGTGATGCATGCCCTGCGCTGGAAGCAGGATTTTGCGCGCAGCACCGGGGTGGATATGTCCATCGTCACACAATTCGCGTTCGAGGCGGCGCCGATCATTGCATGGTGCGACCGTCTGCGCGCCGAAGGAATTACCTTGCCGGTGCATCTGGGTGTGGCCGGTCCTGCCAAGCTGCAAACGCTGATAAAATTCGCGGTCGCTTGCGGGGTTGGCCCTTCGCTGAAAGTGCTGCAAAAGCGTGCCAAGGACGTGTCCAAGCTGCTTTTGCCGTTCGAGCCGACAGAGTTGGTGCAGGCTTTGGCCGCGCATAAATCCGCGCATCCTGATTTTGCGGTGGAGAAGCTGCATTTCTTTCCCTTGGGCGGCATCAAGACCAATGCCACCTGGACAGCAACGCATGGCGGCGCCAGCGCGCGCCCTGGCCAATAACCTTTAGCATCTGGAACACCCATGACCCGCACTGTCATCGAATCTGCCACCAAGACCGTTATCATTGGTTTTGACGAACCTTTCTGCGTCATTGGCGAGCGCATCAACCCCACGGGCCGCAAGAAGCTGGCAGCAGAGCTGGAGCAAGGCGACTTCACCACTGTAGAGCGCGATGCGCTGGAGCAGGTCGCCTGCGGTGCCACGGTGCTCGACATCAATTCGGGCGCGGTGTTTTCCAACAAGATGGCCGAAGACCCGCGCTATGCCGACAATAACTTTGTCGAGCCGCCGTTGATGCGCGATCTCTGCGCGCGTGTTCAGGCGTTGGTGGATGTGCCCTTGTGTATCGACTCGTCCGTGCCCGCGGCGCTGCTGGCCGGGTTGGAAGCGTGCAACGGGCGTCCGCTTCTGAACTCTGTCACCGGCGAGGAAGAGCGGCTGGAAGCGATCTTGCCACTGGTCAAGAAATTCAACGTGCCGGTGGTGGCGATTTCCAACGACGATACCGGCATTTCCGAAGATCCGGACGTGCGTTTTGCCGTGGCCAAGAAGATTGTCGAACGCGCGGCGGATTTTGGCATTCCCGCGCATGATATCGTGGTGGACCCGCTGGTGATGCCGATTGGCGCGATGGCCACGGCAGGGCACCAGGTGTTTACTTTGGTGCGCCGCTTGCGCGACGAATTGGGCGTTAACACGACCTGCGGGGCGTCGAATATCAGCTTCGGGCTGCCCAACCGTCACGGTGTGAATGCGGCATTTCTGCCCATGGCGATTGGCGCGGGCATGACCAGCGCGATCATGAACCCGGTGCGCGCGCAAGAAATGGAAGCGATCCGTGCGGCCAATTTATTGATGAACCATGACGCGAATGGCGGCGCCTGGATTGGGCTGACCAAGGTGATGGACGCAATGAAAGACGGTGTGAGCTTTGCCGAAGCCTCGCGCGCCGCGATGGATGCGGGGGCGCGCACTGGCGGGCGGCGCGGCGGACGGCGCGCGCGCGGCTGACCCGCCTGACCGTAAATGCAACAACCCGCCCGAACAAACCGGGCGGGTTTTTTAATGCGGCAGGGTAGGGCGATCAGCTTGCGCTGGCCGCCCCTTTCTTTGCTTCGGCGTAGATCAGAAGCGGTTTCGCCTCTGATGTGACGGCTTCGTCATTGACGACAACCTCGCTGACATTCTCCAGCCCCGGCAGGTCGAACATGGTATCGAGCAGGATATCTTCCATGATCGAGCGCAAGCCGCGCGCGCCTGTTTTGCGGGCAATGGCACGCTTGGCAATGGCGCGCAGCGCCTCATCGGTGAAGGTCAGGTCCGAGCCTTCGATGTCGAACAGTTTCTGGTATTGCTTGACCAGCGCATTCTTGGGTTCGGTCAGGATGGTAACAAGCGCGTCTTCGTCCAGATCGGTCAGTGTCGCGGTCACCGGCAGACGGCCCACGAATTCCGGGATCAACCCAAATTTCAGCAGATCTTCTGGTTCAAGGCTTTTCAACCGCTCGCCAATGGTGGTCTGGCTTTCATCCTTTACATCGGCCCCAAAGCCGATGGCAGAGCCTTTGCCGCGCTGCGCGATGATCCGGTCCAGACCCGCAAAGGCGCCGCCACAGATGAACAGAATATTCGTCGTGTCCACTTGCAAGAATTCCTGCTGCGGGTGCTTGCGACCACCTTGCGGTGGCACGCTGGCAACCGTGCCTTCCATCAGTTTCAGCAGCGCCTGCTGCACCCCTTCGCCCGACACGTCACGGGTAATCGACGGGTTGTCAGATTTGCGGGTGATCTTGTCGACCTCGTCAATATAGACGATGCCGCGCTGCGCGCGCTCCACGTTGTATTCGCTGGATTGCAGCAGTTTCAGGATGATGTTCTCGACATCCTCACCGACATACCCCGCTTCTGTTAGCGTGGTTGCATCGGCCATGGTAAACGGCACATCCAGAATGCGCGCCAGCGTCTGGGCCAGCAGCGTCTTGCCGCAGCCGGTTGGGCCGATCAGCAGGATATTGGATTTCGACAGTTCCACCTCACCCGATTTGCCGGAGTGATTCAGGCGCTTGTAATGGTTGTGAACGGCAACGGACAACACGCGCTTTGCCTGTTCCTGTCCGATGACATAATCGTCCAGAACATTGCAGATTTCGCGCGGGGTTGGCACGCCATCGGTGGTTTTCAAACCGCCTGATTTCGTCTCCTCGCGGATGATGTCCATGCAGAGTTCAACGCATTCATCGCAAATGAACACGGTCGGACCAGCGATCAGTTTGCGAACCTCATGCTGGCTTTTGCCACAGAAGGAGCAGTATAGCGTGTTCTTGCTGTCAGTGTCGGATGTCGGCATCACTCACCTTTGCGGTCTTGTCTGCGATAGGGTCTCTCGTCGGGGGAGCCATTCTCTGACCTTCTTATGACAAAGCCTAGGTCAGTCCGGCGGCAGGGACAATGCAAAACTGCACTGTCCCTGATGTTTGAGCTTGGCCGCATCAAGCCCCGGCAGTGTCGGCGCGAGAGGTGACGATATCGTCGATAAGGCCCCAATCCTTGGCCATTTCGGCTGTCATGAAGTTGTCACGTTCCAGCGCATCCTCGACCTTTTTCAAGGTTTGGCCGGTGTGATGGACATAAATCTTGTTCAGACGTTCCTTCAGTTCCAGAATTTCGCGCGCGTGAATGGAGATATCGGTTGCCTGGCCCTGAAAGCCGCCGGAGGGCTGGTGGACCATGATACGCGAATTGGGCAGCGAGAAACGCATCCCCTTTTCGCCCGCTGCCAGCAGCAGCGACCCCATGGACGCGGCCTGCCCGACAACAAGGGTCGACACCTTGGGTTTGATATATTGCATGGTATCATAGATCGACAGGCCAGAGGTCACGACACCGCCGGGGCTGTTGATATACATAGAGATTTCCTTGGACGGGTTTTCCGCTTCAAGGTGCAGAAGCTGCGCCACAATCAGGCTGGCCATGCCGTCATGCACCGGGCCGGTCACGAAAATGATCCGCTCTTTCAGCAGGCGCGAGAAAATGTCGTAGGCGCGTTCGCCGCGGCTGGTCTGTTCCACGACCATGGGAACGAGGTTCATGTAGGTTTCGATAGGATCGTTCATGCTGCCTGCTTTCATCCGTGACCTGCTTTGGTCTGTGATACTCTAGAGTGGTTGACTGAATCTTAGTGCTGCGCCGGGAGGGCCGCAAGGGGCGGGGGGCAAGTTTGCCGTCGCGACCCTGTCACGAGTCCGATGACTCGGTTGCGGCGAAGATTGCGTCAATCATTGCCTGATTGCCGCGTGACAGTTCCAGCGGGCAGGCAAAGGGCGCGCCGGTGTCCGCACTGGTGGCGAAATTTTCCAGCATCAGCGCGTATTGGTTCGCATTGTTAAACCGTTCCATGTGCAGACGGCCTTCGCTCAGCCACTCGACCCTTGCATCGCCATAGACCGCGCCGTTGAAAGGCGCGCTCAGTTCGATCCAGCCATCTTGCCCGTGAAAGATCATGTGCTGGCGGCGGGTCTGCATCATGCCGCAGTAAAATGACATGGTAAATTCGGGGAAATCGGCCCAGACGCGGGCGAAAACATCAACCCCGTTCTGATACCGGATGTCAGAGCGCAGGCGCGTGGGTTCAGCCCCAGTCGCCATGCGCGCTGTTATGCACGGGTAAACGCCCACATCGCGCAAGCCCCCGCCACCTTTGGCCGGGTTGTGGCGGATATTGCCAAAATCACGGTTGGTGTAGGTGAAGCAACCTTCGATATGTTCCAGCCGTCCGATCAAACCCTGGTCCAGCAAATCGTGCACCAATGCCCATTGCGGGTGATGGGCGACCATGAAAGCCTCTGCTGTCAGTTTTCCGGACGTGTCGCGTGCTGCAATCAGGCTGTCGATCTGGTCTGCCTGCAACGCGATGGGTTTTTCGCAAAGCACATGTTTGCCAGCTTGGGCGGCGCGGGTTGACCATTCCACATGCAGGTCATTGGGCAGCGGAATATAAACCGCGTCCACATCCGGATCGGCCAGCAAAGCGTCATAGCTTTCATGCACGCGCAGACCGGGCGCAAGAGCCTGAAAGGGTGCAGCCTTGGCCGCGTCGCGCGTGGCTATGGCAACAAGTTCCGTTCCCCGCGCCAGTTGCATGGCCGGTGCCAGATCGGTCCGGGCAATTTTCGCGGCCCCCAGTATTCCCCAACGCATATGTGTCCCCCGTGTTGTTGGCGCTACCATATCGGGCATCCTTGGGGGTGCAAGGGTGCAGACCATTGACGCTTGCGCGGCCGGGGGCTAGGGCATGGCGCAATATGAAGGATGGTCCCAGATGAACCTGTTCACCGAATTTCGCGCTTGTGTTCTGGACGCTTTGCACGCCCTGACCGGCCAAGGCACGCTGCCCGAAGGCTTGGATTTCGCCAATGTGACGGTAGAGCCCCCGCGCGACCCCGCGCATGGCGACATGGCGACGAATGCCGCGATGGTGCTGGCCAAGCCTGCGGGCCTGAAGCCGCGCGACATTGCCGAAGCCTTGGCCGCACATCTGCTGACCGATCCGCGCATTGCCAGCGCAGAGGTGGCCGGCCCGGGGTTCCTGAACCTGCGCTTGTCGAACGCGGTTTGGGCCGGTGTGCTGGGCGACGTTCTGGACCAAGGCGATGCCTTTGGGCGCTCAGTCATGGGGCAGGGCACCAAGGTGAACGTGGAATTCGTGTCGGCCAATCCGACCGGCCCCATGCATGTCGGCCACACGCGCGGCGCGGTGGTGGGCGATGCGCTGTCGAACCTGTTGGCCTTTGCGGGCTATGACGTGACGCGCGAATATTACATCAACGACGGTGGCGCGCAGGTTGATGTGTTGGCGCGATCTGCCTATGAACGCTACCGCGAGGCGCATGGCCGCTCGCCCGAGATTGCCGAGGGGCTTTACCCCGGTGAATACCTGATCGAGGTGGGCGAGGCGCTGAAAGCCGAATTCGGCGCGCAATTTCTGGACCAGCCCGAATCCGTCTGGATGGAAACCATCCGCAATTTTGCGACCGAGCGGATGATGGGAATGATCCGCGAGGATCTGGCCGCGCTGGGCGTGCGGATGGATGTGTATTCATCCGAGAAAGCGCTTTACGGCACAGGAGAGATTGAGCGCGCCATTGACCGGCTGCGCGATAAGGGTCTGATCTATCGCGGCGTGCTGGAACCGCCCAAGGGCAAGACGCCGGAAGACTGGGAGCCGCGCGAGCAGGTGCTGTTCAAATCTACCGCGCATGGCGACGACGTGGACCGCCCGATCATGAAATCGGATGGCGGCTGGACCTATTTCGCGCCCGATATTGCTTATCATTCCAACAAGGTAGATCGCGGGTTTGATCTGTTGATCGACATTTTCGGTGCCGATCATGGCGGCTATGTCAAGCGCATGAAAGCCGCCGTAGCGGCTTTGTCGGATGGTCGCGTGCCGTTGGAAATTCGGCTTATCCAGTTGGTGAAACTGTATAAAAACGGCGAGCCGTTCAAGATGTCTAAGCGCGCGGGCACCTTCGTGACCCTGCGGGATGTGGTGGATGAAGTGGGCGCTGATGTGACCCGCTTTGTGATGCTGACGCGCAAGAACGACGCCAGCCTCGATTTTGACTTTGCCAAGGTTCTGGAGCAATCGCGCGAAAACCCGGTCTGGTATGTGCAATATGCCAGCGCACGGGTGCAGTCGGTGTTGCGCAAAGCGGCGGATATGGGCGCCGACACCGCCAAACCAGACCTGTCCACCCTGACCCATGACGCCGAATTGGGCCTGATCCGCAAACTGGCCGAATGGCCGCGCATCGTGGAATTGGCCGCCCGTGTGTATGAGCCGCATCGTGTGGCAGGCTATCTGTCCGAACTGGCTGCTGAATTTCACTCTTTGTGGAACCGTGGCAATGACGTGCCCGACTTGCGTTTCGTGCAAGAGGGCGATCTGGCCACAACTGCCGCGAAAACGGCACTGGTGCGGGCGACAGGTGTTGTCATTGCCAACGGTCTGGCTATCCTTGGGGTTGCCGCGATGGATGAGATGCGCTGAAAAAGCAGCATTTTTCACGGGACGTGTCGGCCTTTGCATGGTATCGTGCAAAGACGTAAAGCATATAAGCGCAAAATGCGCGAAATTCGGCAATGTCGAGCAGACATCTTGCCAACATGATTTAGCAGGAAGGGCATGGGTCAAACTTTGCCCTGCATGAGGCAGGTATGGGTGAAAGCAGATATTATCCTGCACATGGCGCTCGGTTCCATGACGGGCCGACGCCGGATGCTTGGGGTCAACGAGAAAGTCCGCCGGGGCCACCGAACGCGGAGGGCGCGTGGCTGCAACATCAGTGGCCGCAAGAGCGGGATATGTCTTATCAAGGCTATGCGCCAAGAGGGGCTCAGGCTTCTTTGGGGGTGCCTGCCGGCTATCATAACGACGCGCATGACCCTTATCATGAAGCCCATCACATGTGTGGGGGCGCGCATAACGTGGCCGAACCTGACCCTTATGGATTAGGCCAGCGCCATCAGGCCCGACCGCATGACACTCACTATTCAGGTTTTGTAGCTGCGTCCCCGCATGGTGGACAAGCGCAATCCCCTGCGCCTGTCGCACAGCCCGTCACCGCCGCTGGCGTCGCGCAAGGTTTGGGCGCGGTTCTGTCGCTGGTATTGCTGATAAGCGGCGGTGTCTGGGCCTTTCAGATGATGCAGCGCGATGTGTCCGGCGTGCCGGTCGTGCGCGCGCTTGAAGGGCCGCTGCGCGTGACCCCAGACAATCCGGGCGGGTCACAAGCGGCGCATCAGGGCTTGTCGGTTACGGAACTGGCCGCAGACGGCCCGTCGACACTTCCTGACGAGATCGTGCTGGCGCCGCCACCGCTTAATCTTGACCGCGATGTGACCAGTCCGGCACGCAACCAATCTATTCCATCGGGTGGAGAAGACGGATTGATAGAGGTTGGCCTGCCGCTGGCCGAAACCGCGAATGTGGCAGATGTGGCAGATGTGGCCCCGTTGGGAATTGTCAGTCCAAACCGGCTGGCCGTAACCCGGTCGCCGCGCCCGAACCCGCGCGGGGTGCAGTTTGAGGCGCAACGTTCAAGCCAGCCCGCTGCACCCACAGAGGCCGATGACGACCTTGCCGCCGTAATCGCGAATTCCGTGGCTGCGGATCTCTCGCGCGGTGGCGGTGTCGATATCGACCCGGCAAGCATTGGTCCTGGGACACGGCTTGTGCAGCTTGGCACCTATGACAGCGCGGACCAAGCGCGGAGCGCCTGGGACGGTCTTGCGCAAAGATTCGACCCTTTGCTGGATGATCGGGGCCGGGTGATCGAAGCCGCGCATAGCGGCGGGTCCGTGTTTTACCGGCTGCGGGCGCATGGCTTCAATGACGAGCGCGATGCGCGCCAGTTCTGTGCGGCGCTCATTGACCAGAAGATGGATTGCATTCCGGTGATGATCCGATGACAGCCACCCCGCGCGCTGCGATCTTCGGTTGCGCGGGGCTGCGTCTGAGTGCGGCAGAAAAAAGGTTCCTGTCTGAAGCGCAACCTTGGGGCGCGATTCTGTTCGCCCGCAATATCGACACACCCGCGCAGCTTCGGGCGCTCACGACAGATTGGCGCGAGTGTCTTGGGCGTGATCTGCCAATCCTGATCGACCAAGAAGGCGGGCGCGTGCAGCGCATGGGGCCGCCGAACTGGCGCGACTGGCTGCCCGCGCTGGACCAAAGCTTGTTGGCGCGTGAACCAGCGCGGGCAATGTATCTGCGTGGACGGCTGATGGCTGCAGATTTGCGCGCCGTCGGCATAAGCGTGAATTGCGCTCCGCTTGCGGATATCGCGCGGCCTGAAACGCATTCGATCCTGCGCAACCGCTGCTATGCAGAGACACTTGAACAGGTCGTGCTCCTCGCCCGCGCCATGGCAGATGGTCTGCGCGATGGCGGCGTGTTGCCGGTTTTGAAACACATGCCAGGGCATGGACGCGCGACGCTGGATAGCCATCAGGATCTTCCCGTGGTGACAGCCTGCGCAAAAACACTGCACCAGCAGGATTTCGCGGCCTTCGCGGCGCTGTCTGACCTGCCCTTGGCCATGAGCGCGCATATCGTGTTCACCGCGTTCGACCCAGCGCAACCCGCCACCACATCGCCCAAAATGATCCGTGTAATCCGCGACGAGATTGGTTTTGATGGTGCGCTTATGACGGACGATCTCTCGATGGAGGCTTTATCGGGAACCCTGTCAACACGGGCGCGCGCCGCGCTTGCGGCAGGTTGCGACTTGGTTCTGCATTGCAATGGGGTGCTGGAGCAGATGCAGCAGGTCGCAGAGGCTTGCCCGGTGCTGGTGGGCCCCTCGCGAGAACGCTGCGATCGGGCCTTGGCGTCGCGCGGCCCTGCCATGGCGGTCGACCTGTCCGAGCTGGCCGCTGAATACGATACTCTTTTGATGGAGCCACAGGCATGAGCCTTGAACCCTGGGACGAATTGCGCACGGCTCTTCAGGTGGCCCGCGCGGGCACCGTAAGCGGTGCGGCGCAACGGCTTGGGGTGCATCACGCCACGGTCATCCGCCATATTGACGGGCTGGAAGATCGGCTGGGCGTGAAACTGTTCCAGCGCCACGCCAAAGGCTACGCGCTGACCGAAGCGGGGCGGATGTTGACCGACGGTGCAGCAGAGGCCGAAGCGCGTTTCGACAAGCTCGCGGCGCGGCTGGACATGCTGCAAAGCGGCATCGAAGGTGACTTATGCGTTACGACCGTGCCCGAACTCTGCGACATCGTGCTGCCGGTTCTGAGCCAACTGCGCGCCGATAACCCGCAACTGGTGCCCTGTTTGCGTGTGGAAGAACGGCTTGCTCGGCTGGAATATGGCGAGGCGCATCTGGCCTTGCGTGCTGGTGCGCGTCCAACCGAACCTGACAATGTCGTTCAGCGGCTAGGAGCGTTGCCCGTGGCCTTGTTCGCCGCGCCAGCCTATCTGGAACGGCGGGGCGTGCCACGCACCGAAGCTGATCTTGCCGATCATGATGTTGTCACGGTCGAGCCGGGCCATGCCCGCGCTCCGTTCGATCGCTGGATGGAACAGCATGCCCGCCATGTCGGCCTGCACAGCAACGACCGCACAACACTGCTGGCAGCGATGCGGGCCGGGCTGGGGCTAGGCTTTGCGCCTGCCAGCCTGCAAGGCGATGCGCTGGTGCAGGTCATGCCGCCGCGCCCGGACTGGAGTGCGGAGCTGTGGCTTGTCACCCATGTGGACCTGCACCGCAGCCCAAAGGTGCAAGCCGCAAGCACCGCCCTGAAGGCACGATTTGCTGCGCTTGCGGATGAAAGCCTCTAGCCAACCCGGAAAACCCCGATTTTCCGGTTGCGGCCCCGCACCTGTATCTTTAAACGAAGCAGCGGAGATGTGGCCGAGTGGTCGAAGGCGCTCCCCTGCTAAGGGAGTAGGCCCGGAAGGGTCTCGTGGGTTCGAATCCCATCGTCTCCGCCACCAACCCCCATAAAGTATTTTTTTAATTGAATAAAATTTAGGTGCCGTCGATACGCATCAAAACGCGTATTGAAAAATTAGCACTAAAAATCCCCTGTTTTCGGGTGGTTGAGTGCGGTTGGCCCGCGCAAGTCAGACTTCTTGGGTCCGCCCAACAGCCTTGCCGTCCTCTGTCAAAGGGCGAGCGGAGCGCTTCGCGAGTCGGCTCCGGGTCCCACCGTGTTCTCGCTGATCGCTGCGGGCCGCACCAGCCGGGCCCTTCCGCCCCCATGACAGTGGCCGCCCCGGCCGTGGGGCGGACTTCGCCCTCCCCCCTCTGTCCCCCGGGAAACAAGCGTTTCCCAGTCTTCTGACGGGGAGGCGCTGCCCGAAGGCGGAAGGGGCTTGCTGTCGCCGATCGCGGAGGAGGCGACAGATGGATCTGAAATTCGATGTCTACCGGCGCGTCACGGATCGAGATCCTCGCCGTGGCGCTAGACGTAGGCCGTAAAGGAAGTTGCGTCGCCCCGTCAAAGCGCCGTACCGGGGGTGTCGGGCCGCGGTACCGGTTTGAAAGGTTGGAGGGAAAAGCCACCTGCGTGGCAGAGGACCTGACGATGGGGATCGCGCCCTGCATGCTGGCCGTCCGGCTCGGCGTGACGCCGCAGTTCGGCCAGAGCGCCGTCTATGTCGAGAGGGGATGGAAGCGATACGATCGGACAAACGGGTGATCTGGTGAGCAAAGCTGAGGCGCAGCGGGTGGCCAATTGCCTGAAGGGGCCGATCGGGGTGGAGCGGGCGACCTGACCGAGCCGCCCGTGGTCGGGGAAGCCCCGGCCAAGCGCATGCTGGGGGCCGGCCAACCTGTTCAATCCCGGTCCGGTCCGGCCGGCTTCGATGGCCGCCACTGGCGAGTTGCTTCTCCTCGCCTCGACGCCCAGGGTCTCGGTCTGGCCGCGGTCGATCCGAAGGTGGGGCGAGCGCCCGGGGGTGCCGGACCCCCTCACCGAACCACCCTGGGGCAGGGGGGCATGTCGCGGATGGGGACGCGGTCCCCGCTGCGCTTCGGCCCCGGTCGGCCTATTCGACTGCTTCTCGTCATCCGACCAGTCCCCCCAAGTTCAGCAGAAAAAACGCTAAGTGATTGATATTGTTTGCAGAGATTTCTGAAATTGCCACAACATGAGGCGTTTTACGCAGGTTTTGAGACGTTGAGTGCTTCGAAGAGGGACAGTTGCTCCGGCTTAGTGCGAGTGGTTCCAGTGAATGGCTTCTCGCCTATATAGGCGGTGAATTGTTGGACCTTGGCGAGGATTTCCAGCGCTGTTTTTGGGCTTACATTGCTCCCCTTGGCTTTCAAGCGCATGCGCATGACGCGGTAGAGCACAAGGGCCAGGAAGCAGATCAAAGCATGAGCGCGGATGCGATCTGGCAGCCTATGGTGGACAGGCGCGATCTCGATGTCGGATTTAAGCACGCGAAACCCGCGTTCAATATCGCTTAATTCCTTGTATTTCTTGACAGTTTCTTCCGGCGTTATCTCAGGAACATTGGTCAGCAGGACCAGTTTGCCGTCAAACAGGGCGGCCTGGGCGATAGCGTCTTCATCCACTGTCCAACTGAAGCGCTCTGCTTCGAAGTCCGCTTTGACAAAACGGGTGAGTTCTTCGTCAGAAATAGCGCGGACAAAGCGGCTGTAGGCGCCGCGGTCGGATGCCTTCCGGCCCTTTGAACGCTTTCCTTCATCTTGTCTATCAAGCTTTGCGACCATGGCGTTGCCCATAGCTTCCAGCTCATCAATCCGCGCCTGTCGGCTCTCACCTTGCTCAAGGGCGCGCTTGGCATCATGCGCGACAATCAGGCGATGGCCTTCAAAGCTGGCCTCACGCAGCCCGTTACCGTCGCTGAAATCGAAGTCCTGGAAGGTTTTGACCAAATCGCTGTAACGCCGTGCTGGCACGGCCAGGATGAATTCGAGTTTGCGTCCACCCTGATCGGCCATCTCTGTCAGATGTTGGATATTGTCCAAGCTGAGCAGGCCCCGATCCGCCACCAGAATGATGCGCTGGATGGGGAAGCGCGCCAACACTGTGGCGAGCATGCCCTGAAGGGTCTTGGTCTCGGACGCATTGCCTGGATGCACTGTGTGCATGAGTGGCAGGCCTTCAGCTGTCTGCACCACGCCCAGAACGAACTGGCGCGCAACACCGCCTTTCTCCTTATTCATGCCAAAGGCGCGCAGATCATCTTCCAGTTTTGCCTCACCATGAATACGCACAGTGGTCAGGTCATAAAAGGCCATCGTCAGGTCATGATCAACAAGGGGGCGGATCTGCTTTGCAAGCTCGTCTTCCACCCTGTCCACATTGTCCATCAGCGCATCCATGGCGCGTAAGAGGTGGTAGTGCTCAACCCTCGACGGCATTGCGGGCATGGCGACAGTTTCCAGCCAGCGCAGCACGCCCAACTTGCTGTCAGGCGCGCAAAGTCGATTGAAAACCATCGCGCGAACAAGCGCTTCAACATCGATCTTTCGCTTCCCCGAGCGCAGAGAGCGCTGTAGGGCGCGATCAAATCCCAGGTCTTTCCATATCTCATGGAGGGCAAACACGTCACCATAAGACAGAGCACTATCGGCCTCAACGGCACCCGTCTGAACATCGGCGCGTCCAACCGCCCTGTTCAATCCATTGATCAGAGCATCCAAAGACCCGCCTTTCAGCTCGTCGATGCGCCCGATGGTGGCAATCGTGCGCTGGCGAACCTTTCCCTCCTCGGTTCGATAGCCCTCGACGAGCTGCAAGTAGCGGCGACCGCCGGATGATGTGATTCTGGCGTACATGCCACAATATTACCGACATAATAGCCATTTAA
>Ga0008834_1000123_pt1 | contig 83541 bp, 81 predicted proteins | sample HotLakConsUCCL28_FD_62213 | JGI IMG/M metagenome (GOLD analysis project Ga0008834, IMG submission 62213) | Hypersaline microbial mat communities from Hot Lake, Washington, USA - Hot Lake Consortium UCC-L28 | ecosystem: Environmental > Aquatic > Non-marine Saline and Alkaline > Hypersaline >... | reverse complement strand
AGTCGCTTCATTTTGTCACCTGTTGGGTGTTTCGGTTTTTTATGTTCAAGGCTACTTTAGCCACTGAACCCCAACAGGTTCCATCTTTTTCTTTAACTTTATCTCACGGATTCAGGTTGAGCTTCGTACTGGACCAGTTCTTGACATGCCATCGCCTCATCCACTCCAACCACCCGAAGAAGCGCCCCCGTTTTCCTACGTCGAGGGCAGAGCGGAGGTGCGGAGCGATCGCCTGCGGCGGCCCCACCTGCTCTATTTCTATCCCAAGGACGACACCCCGGGTTGCACCCGGGAGGCCTGCGCGTTCCGGGACGCTTGGACCGAGTTCGAAGCCGCCGGCCTCAAGGTCGTCGGGGTGAGCCCGGATACGGAAGCCTCGCATGAAAAGTTCCGCCGCAAGCACCAGCTTCCCTTCCCCCTGATCGCGGATGCCGGGGCCGCACTGGCCCGGGCTTTTGGCGTCTACGGGGAGAAAAAGTTCATGGGCCGAAGCCACGAGGGCGTGCACCGGGTTTCCTTCCTGATTTCGCCCGAAGGCCGGATCCTGAAGACCTATCCGAAGGTCAAGCCGGACGAGCACGCCCGGCAAGTTCTCGAAGACCTCTCAACACCTACCGATTAGCCAAATGAGCAGCGCGCCAAAACCACTTATCGTCATCGCCGAAGACGACAAGGACCTCGCGACCTTGATCTCCACCCAGTTGGACATCGCGGGCATGGACAGCCAGATCTGTAACGACGCAGCGCACGCCATGCGCTTCCTCAAGAACAACTTCGCCAACCTTCTCCTGCTCGACGTCCACCTGCCGGACCAGACCGGTTTCACCCTGATGGACGAGCTCCGGCAAAACAACATCGAGATCCCCGTGATCTTCCTGACCGGCGAGAACGCCGAGGTCCAGAAGGTCAAAGCGCTGGAGATGGGGGGCGACGACTACATCACCAAGCCCTTCGGCTTTCCCGAGCTGATCGCCCGGATCAACGCCGTGCTGCGGCGGGCCGAAACCGCCAAGGACACCAACGTCACACGCAACGTCACGACCACGGACGAGCCCTTCAAATTCTGCGGCGCGGAGGTCAATCCCCAGCGGCTGGAGATCACGTTCCCCGACGGCGAGACGGAGAGCATCGGCCGAAAGGAGTTGGGCATTTTTTCCTACCTCGCCTCCCATCCGAACTCGGTTCTCACCCGCAAGAATCTGATCCACTCGGTCTGGGGCATCCACGCGGACGTGCGCAGCCGCTCCCTCGACCAGTATATCGTGAAAATCCGCGATCTGTTCAAGCGCCACAACCTCAGCCTCGACGCCTTCCGGACGGTCCACGGTGTCGGCTACATCTACGACGTGAGGGAACCCGAATAAGCCTTGCAGCCACCCCGTGACGTGCCGCGAACTCCGCGCCGCCCGATCATCGCCGCGCCGGCTGGTGGAACTTCGCCTGAGGGTTGTCGCCGAAAACCGCCGCGAGCAAGGCGAAGGGGCATAGGGCGAGGGCGAAGAGCACCGCCGGCAGGAAAGATCCCGTCAGCGCGTTCGACAGGCCGAAGACGTAGGGACCGAGCGCGCTCGTCACCACCGTCGCCCCGGTCAGCCAACCGTTGACCGAGCCGAGGTGCTTGCGCCCGTAGAAGCGGGGCCAAGGCACGTTGATCAGGACACCGAAGGCGCCCCAGCCGATCCCGCTGCCGACGATGTACATCCACTTCTGCACGGGATTGCCGAATCCCGAGATCCCGATCAGTGCGACGCTCTGCGCCAGCACCATCAGCATCAACCCGTACTTCATCCGTATCCGCTCGGAAACGCCGCCCAAGGTCAGCGTGGTCGCGATATGGAAAACCGCCACCGGAAGAAAGATCGAAACGGCCGCGCTCCGCGTCATGCCCTCGGCCGCGGCGATCGCCACGATATGGAAGGAGATGCCCGTGCCGATCAGCGCGTTGAGCGAGAGCCCGAAGGCGAAGATCCAGAAGGCACGGGTCCGGAGGGCCTCGCCGGCGGTGAAATCCCGGACCACGGGAATTCGCGTCTTCGGCTCCGACTCGCGGCCCGCCTGTTCCACCGGCACGCCACAGGCCTCCGGGCTGTCGCGGAAAAAGACATAGGCCAGCACGGTCATGACGAGAATGAAGACCAGACCCAGCGCGGTCCAGGTGCGCTGCCAGCCGAGTTCGACGATAACCCCGTTGAGCAGGAGCGGCGCGGAGGAAAAACTCAGCGACAGGACCACCCCGTTGACCGCGGCGGCCCAGCCCCTCCGTCCCTCGAACCAGCGGAAGACCATCGAGCGGCAGGTGGTCATTCCGAAGCTCGCGCCGGCCAGGCGCATGCCCGCAAAGGATATGAAAACAAAGGCGAACGGCAGCCAGGTCGCCCCCGCATCGCCTTCCCACCAAACGCTCATCCGGTCCAGGCAGCCCGTGAAAATCAGCACCAGGCCCAAGGAGAAGAAGCTCAAGCAACCCGTCGCCCGCGCCCCCCAGCGGTCCACCAGCGAGCCGGCGAACGGCGCCGCCAGCCCGGCCGAAACGGTTCCGAAGGTATAGGCCAGCGAAAACTCCGCCCGGCTCAAGCGCAGCGTCTCGATCATCCCGTCGATGAAGACCGCCATGCCGGGCGGGCTGCCGGGAATCGCCGCCGCCATGCCGAGCGTGCCGAAGACCAGGATGGTCCAACCGTAGTATCCCGGCCACCGCCGGACGTCGAAGGGACGGTCGGGCTTCAAATACGGAAAAGGCATGGCTGCACGAGAAACGCGGATCGCCCGAAAAGCAATCAGCGTCCGCCCTCTCCGTCCTCGTCCGGCTTCGGGAGACGCACCTCGAAAGTCGATCCCTCGCCCTTCCGGCTGCGCACCGCGATGCGGCCTTCGAGCAACTCGACCGCGCGTTTCACGATCGCGAGGCCGATCCCGACCCCGTAGTGGCGGCGGGTGTCCGTTTCGTCCTCTTGGGAAAACACATTGTAGATCCGCTCCAGATAGTCCGCATCGATCCCGATGCCTGTATCCGAAATTTCGATGCGGAAGTTCCGGGCCGACGAGGAAACGCGCACCGAAACCCGGCCCGAATCGGTGAACTTCACGGCGTTGGCCAGCAACTGCCAGAGTATTTGACGAAGCAGCAAGGGATCGGTCGGGATCACCCGGCAGCTCGCCGGAATCGGCAGAACCTCGACCTCGAGCTCCTTTCGCCCGATTTCGGGACGGAGGGGGGAGAGCATCTGATTCAGCAGGTCGCCGATTTCCACCTCCTCGCATTTCGGCTGATAGGCCGCGCTGTTCATGTCGCTGAGCATCAGCACATCGTGCAGCAAGCGGGTCAGCGCATGGGCGGAATCGCGGATAATGGCGGCGCTTTCCCGGGTCATCTCGTCGTCGCTGCTCGTCTCGATCAGATCGGCCAGCCCGGAGATCCCGTTGAGCGGCGTGCGGATCTCGTGGCTCATGTTCGAGAAAAACCGCTCCTTCGCGACCTGCGCGACCATTTCCCGACGCCGCGCAAGCTCGATGCGGCGCAGGTGCATGAAGACGAGATTCAGCAAGCCGAGAAAGAGCAGCGTGAGCAGCGCGCCGGCTCCGAAAATCTGAGCGCGGTAGGGCGATGTCCGCGTCCAGCCGTCCCGGGGGAGCGCGGCCAACTGCCAGACCCCCGAAATCAGCTCCACGTCGAATACCACCGCATCCAGATAGAAATTTTCCGCCTCACCGAAAAAGACGGCTCCGGCCGGTCCGTCTCCGTCCCGCCCTCGAAGCGAGATCCGCAGGTCCTCCGCGGCCTCGTTCAAGCCCGCCTGCGAATAGAGCACCGAGGTCCGCATCGGGGTCGAGATGATGCCCCAAAACTCGCCTTCCCGGCCCGGCCGGATGTCGAATACCGGAAAGCGGCCGATGATCGCCTCACCGCCTTGAACCAGCTCCAAGGGTCCCGCGATCAAAGGCCGCCCGGTCTCCATCACTTCCAGGATGCCGGCCAATTGCCGGGGCAGCTCGCGGTAGTCCAGGCCGATCGCCATCTCGTTGCCCTCCAGCGGATAGACGTAGCGGTTGATCAGCCCCGGGGCCGCCGCGATGCTGAGAAGCTCGGGCTTCGCCGCGAGAAGGCGGCTGCAGATCGTCCGGTAGTCCTCCTCGGAGACCTCTCCCTGGAGACCGATGTAACTGGCCAAGCCGGCCACCAGGTAAAAGGCGGAATTCACCTCGTCCGCCAGTCGCGTCGCGAGAAGGACGGCCTCCCGGGTGACTTGCTCCCGCTGGTCGTTCCGCGCCGCACGGACTTCGTTCTGCTCCACGCCGTAGGCCAACAAGCCGGCGCCGATCAAAACAAAGAGGTTCAGCAGCACGACGACGGACGCCGGCGCGAAGCTTCTCCCCAACCTGCCTCCGCCGCCCCCGACCACTGCGAAAATACCTCTCATTGCGGGGCGATGCAGCCTGAAGAATGCCAGAGCCCCTACTGCCCGCCCTGTCTCGCTTCGAGCTCGGCCAGTTCCTCCTGGGCTTGGGCGATCCGCTCCTGCGCCTCTTGAATCCTTTGGGCGCGCTCCTGGGATTCCTCGAAGGCCTTCCGCTTCTTCGCCAGCTCGGCTTCGACCCGGGCCGCCTCCCGCTCCGCCGCCTTCACGTCGGCCTCGGTCGCACTGCGCGCGATCTCGTCGCGCACTTTCTGCGCCTCGAGGGCCTCGATTTCCTTCTCCAGTTCCGCCTGCTCGCGCACTTCGCGCTCGTACTCGTACTGGCGCTGGGCCTCGGCCGCTTCCAAGGCTTCGCGGCGGCGGTCGATCTCGCCCCCGGCCATCCCGCCGAGAATCCCGCCGAGCACCGCGCCGGCGATCACGTTCGTATCACTGCCGTCTCCCATGTTGTTGCCCGCCACGCCGCCGAGGATCGCACCGACCACGGCGCCCTGATTGCGACCTGCGTTCGGCCCGCCGGCCGGACCCGGCGCGGTGGTGCAAGCGGACAGGAGCAAAGCGAGAAGGCCGACGGAAAGGAAGGGGAGGTGGTGCTTCATGCCTTGAGAAATAGGAGGCGGACGGTATTTTGCAATTCCCGGCTTCTGAAGTTTCGTCGCGCTATTTTTGTTTATCCCGACGCCCCCCGTCTCCACTATCCGGCCCGAACCTCCATTCCACCATGAGCTTGCGCAATCCCGAACGTGGCCTCTTCTCCGTGAAGGGGCTGATCTCCAGCCTCGGTCTGGTCGCCTCCTTTATCTTCGTCGCCGTCCTCTACGGGGGACTCGTCCGCCCCCAGGCCGAGAAGGCGGCCCTCGCCTCGGCCTACGGAGTGGATGGCGCCGGGACCAGCAACTTCTTCATCATCCTGAAGGACTTCGAGCAGCAGGTCTGCCTCTCGCTCTTTCTCTGGGGCGCCATGATCCTCGCCTACAAGTTCGTTCTCCTCCGCTCCGAGGCCAAGGTGGTCGACGAGTGGGCCGGAGCGGCGCCCGAGGAAAGCCCGGCTCCCGGCGGGAACGGGGCGATCGACCGGGCCCGCGCCCGCGAGATGGCCGACGAGGTCGACGCCCGCGGGCGGAGCCCCGAGCTGCGGGACAAGATCCTGCCCTACGTCATGGCCCGCGGCCTCGAACGCTTTTCCATGACCGGCAGCGTGCCCGAGGCGACCGAGACCATCATGGGCCGCATCCAAGTCGCCGCCGAGCAGCAGGAAAGCGAGCTTTCCATGCTCCGCTACCTCGTCTGGGCGATTCCCTCGATCGGCTTCATCGGCACCGTCCGCGGCATCGGCCTCGCCCTCCGCCGGGCCGACGAGGCCCTCCAAGGCGACATCGCGGGCGTCACCGCCGCGCTCGGCACCGCCTTCAACTCCACCCTCGTCGCCCTCATCCTCAGCATCGTGCTGATGCTCCTCATCCACCTCCTCCAAGGGAGCCAGGAAGGCCTCGTCCTCCGGCTCCAGACCTACTGCCGGGAAGCCCTCCTCGACCGCCTCTTCGACCGCGGCACGGAAGCCCGGGAAGCGCCCGAACAGCCCGCCGAGGCCCGGAACCTCGAGACGAAAACCGAAGCACCCGAAGAAGCCTAACGCTCCGCTAGCTCCGCCTCGCGCTCCGGACCCGACCGCATCCGATCCGCCACCCGTCACCCGCAGCTCGAATCCCAGGTCCCGCCCCCATGCGCCGCCGCGAACAGAACAGTGCCGCCCTCTCCTTCATGGACGTGATTTGCTGCGGCTTCGGCGCGGTCCTACTCCTTTTCATCCTCACCGCCAAGCAGCAGATCCTCGAGCGCAGCGAGGAGGCCACCCAAGCCGTCGAGGCGGCGCGGACCCTGCAGGTTGCGATCGAGGAGGCGGAGGCGAAGCAGAAGGCGCTCGACACGGAAATCGCCGCGCTCGACCCGCAGCCGGAGACCACGAGCACCAGCCTCGCCGAACTGGCCGCCGAGCAGGAGCGCCTGGCCCGCGAGATCGAGGACCGCGCCCAGGACTTGGCCGCCCTGGAGAGCGAAGAACCGGAGACCGAGGCGCCCGCCGGACTCGAACGCCCCTCGGCCGATCAGAACTACCTCAGCGGCCTCCGCCTCCGGGGCCCGCGCGCAGTCATCCTGCTGGAGAACTCCGGCAGCATGCTGGCCCCCACCGCCGAGGAAGCGGTCGAGCGCCTCCGCGCCGGCACCGCCGCCCAGTCCGAGAAATGGGCCCGGGCCAAAGCCGCCACCCGCACCGTTCTCGCCAGCATCCCAAAGGGCACCCGCGTCGCCATCCTCCGGATGAACGAGTCCACCGCCCCGCTCAGCGGCTCGCCCGGAAACCCCTACATCGACCCCTACGATAACGCCGCCCTGCTCAGCACCCTCGAGCGCCTCGAAGCCCTCGAAGCCTCCGGCGGGGCCGACCTGGGCCGCGCCATCCGCGCCGTCGGCGCCCTCCCGGAACGCCCCAGCAGCCTCGTCCTGATCGGCGACGGCCTCCCCACCGCCCCCGCCCGCGGCGGCAGCCTGAGCGAGGCGGATCGGGTCGCCCTGTTCCGCAACGCCACCGCCCCCGGCATCAACTACCCCTTCAACGTGATCCTCTTCCCCTTCGCCGGCGACCCCGCCGCCGCCGGTCTCTTCTGGCAACTCAGCGCCCGCACCAACGGCATCACCCTGATCCCCGAAGAAACCTGGCCGCCCCGATAAAGCGCCTCCTTCCAACATTCAACATCCAACATCCAACATTCAACATCCAAGCCCGGACCGCCGATAACGGAGGGGGTTCACTCCTGAGCCCCCGGAACGAGGCTGAAACGCCTAGGTGTCGGCATCTCCGCTGCCGGCGGACAAGAGTGTCCGCTCTCCGGGGAATCCGCTTCCAACATCCAACATTCAACGCTCAACATTCAACATCCAAGCCCGGACCGCCGATAACGGAGGGGGTTCACTCCTGAGCCCCCGGAACGAGGCTGAAACGCCTAGGTGTCTGCATCTCCGCTGCCGGCGGACAGGACTGTCCGCCCTCCGGTGAATCCGCTTTCAACATTCAACGCTCAACATCCAACCCCACTTCCCAACCCTACTTCCCGACTCTACGTGATCAAGCGCCGCCAGACCGAGGTCTTCAGCCTCTCCTTTCTCGACTGCCTCTGCTGCGGCTTCGGCGCGATCCTGCTGCTCTTCCTCCTTTCCATCGGCTCCGGCAAGGCGGGCGTGGAGAGCCCGGTCGACCCCAACGTGATCGAAGACCTGCGCGAACAACTCGCCCAGCTGGAGGCCGACATCGCCAACAAGGCCGCACGCCTCGATGCCGCCCTCAATTCCGAGGAGACCCTCGAGGAGCGGCAGAAGATCCTCTCCCGCATCCAGGAACTCGAGTCCACCCTCGCCGACCTCCGGCAGGAGTACGACGCCCGCAAGGCCAACCTCAGCACGGGCGAACAGGCCGCCGCCGAGGCCGACCGCCTGCTCCGCAGCTTCAAGTACGAGAACCTGCCCCCGATCGGCCTGCCCTCCGACGCCACCCACGTCGCCTTCGTCATCGACAGCTCCGGCAGCATGCGCAACCAGTTGACCAAGCAACTCCACTACGGCGTGATCGAGCAGGTCACCGAACTGCTCGACAGCCTGCCCGTCGTCGAGAGTATCCAGTTTCTCGATACGAGTGGAAACTATATCCTCCCGGGACGCGACGGCATCTGGCTGCCCGACACCCCCGGCCTCCGCCAACAAGCCCTCCGCAGCGTGCTCAACTACCCCGTCCTCAGCGTGAGCGATCCGGCGCCGGGCATCCGCCAGGCCCTCCGCGACCTGCGTCCGCGGCTCGGGCCGGGGGACGAGATGAGCGTCTATATGATCGGCGACGATTTCCGCGGCTCCACCCAGGGCTTCCTCGTGCAACTCGACCGCCTCAACCCCCGAGACCCCGCGACCGGCAAGCGGCGGGTCTCGATCAGTGCGGTCGGCTTTCCCACCCTCACCAATCCCTTCCAGCTCGGCGCCCCCCAAGGCAACGTCCGCTTCGCCAATATCATGCGCGAGGTGGCCGAGTCCCACGACGGCGTCCTGATCCTGAAGCCGCGGATTTAATTTTATTTACTCCGCTTCCCAATTCAGGGGATTTCGGCTAAGGCTTCGCCCATGCTGCCTGTCCTTCTCCTTATCCTCGGTCTCGTTTTCCTGATTGTCGGCGCCGAGGGCCTCGTCCGCGGGGCCTCCGCCCTCGGCCGCCGGGCCGGGCTCACGCCGTCCGTCATCGGGCTGACCATCGTGGCCTTCGGCACCAGCGCGCCGGAACTCGTCGTCAGCGTGCAGGGCGCGCTGGCCGGGCACGGCGACATCGCCATCGGCAACGTAGTCGGCTCCAATAGTTTCAACATCGGTGTCATCCTCGCCCTCACCGCCGTCCTCTGTCCCATCGCAGTCCAGCACCAGGTCGTGCGGATCGACGCGCCCATCATGATCGGAGTCGCCCTGCTCGTCCCGCTGGTCGTCTGGGACGGCGGCGTCTCGCGCCTCGAGGGCGGCTTGCTCTTCGTCGGCATTCTCGCCTACGTCTTCTTCAACGTGCGCGCCGCCCGGCGCTGCGACCTCTCCGGACAGTCCAGCATTACGGAAGACTCGATTCCCGCCGCCACGTCCTCGCCCCTCGTCGAAACCATCCTGACGGTCGGCGGTCTCGCCTTCCTCATCCTCGGTTCGCGCCTCCTCGTCGACTCGGCCACCGAGCTCGCGCTCAAGCTCGGCGTCAGCCAAGCCGTCATCGGGCTCACCATCGTTTCGATGGGCACCAGCCTGCCCGAGCTCGCCACTTCGGTGGTCGCCGCCGTCCGCCGCGAGTCCGACATCGCCGTCGGCAACGTCGTCGGCTCCAACATCTTCAACGTCCTCGGCATCCTCGGCGCCGCCGCCCTCGTCCGCCCCATGGCCGGCTCCGGCATCGCCCACACCGACCTGATCGTGATGGTCCTCCTCTCCTTCGCCCTCCTGCTCTTCCTTAAGACCGGCCTCCGCCTCCTCCGCTACGAGGGCGCCCTCCTTCTGCTCACCTACGGAGTCTACCTCTGGACGCTCTGGCCCTAGCTCAGCTCGAACACCACCGCCGTGGTGTTGTCCTTGCCGTCCTCCCGGACCGCCTCGCGGACCAGGCGCTCGGCCGGATTGCCCTTGCTGGCGTATTGGGGCGGGTTGCGGACCAGGCGCTTGATCCCGCTGTCGAAGAGGCCCTCGATCAGGCCGTCGGAGCAGACCACGAACGCGTCGCCCGGCTCGAAGCCGACCGCGCCGAACTGGGGGCTGAGCTTCTGCGTCTTCCCGCCCAGCGCCTGCTGGAGGGCGTTGCGCCCGGGATGGCTGCGGGCCTGCAGCTGGCTGAGCTGGCCCTGGCGGAATTTCCAGCCCACGTGCGTGTGGTCCTCGCTGACCTGGCGGATACTTCCGTCTTTGGGCAGGTGGTAGATCCGGCTGTCGCCGACGTGGGCGAAATAGACCCAGTCCGGGCGCACCCAGCAGAGGCTGAGGGTCGCCCCCATGCCGCGGAGCTCCTCGTAGAAAAACCCGAGGCTGGAAACCTCCCGATGGATCTCCTCCACCAGCTCGCCCAGCAGGTCCCGGAAACCGACGCTGATCCCGGAGGCAGCGGTCCGGAAGGCGGACGGAAAAAGACGGGTGATCTTGTCCACCGCGATCCGGCTGGCGAACTCCCCCGCATTCGCGCCCCCCATGCCGTCACTGACCGCGAAGACATAGTCGTAGGCCTCCAGTCCGGCTTCCCCGTACTTGCCCAGCCGATAAACCCCCTCCCCGTCCAGACGAAGGGCGAGGAAGGCGTCCTCGTTGTTCTTTCGGAAGCGCCCCACGTCGGTCACGCCGGACCAGGCGATCCGGGTCGCTGATTTGGCTTCGGACTCGCTCATCCTATTCTTCGATGAGGTCGCGGTACTCGTCCCGGTTCGGGTGCGAGATCATCTCGGGTGCCGGCGGGTAGCCGGGCTCGAGGATGGTCGCGAATTCGAAATCAATCACGCAAAAGCGGCCGAGCTGCTGGCTGTAGGTGATGTTGCGGACCTCCGCGTCGTCGTGCTGGACGCCGTACTGCTCCAACTCGGCGAAGATCTGATTGCGCTTGCCCTCGCTCACATGGTCCACCCGGCTCCCGCAATTCGTCGTGGTCAGGAGCATCCGCTCGTCGTCCTTCTCCAAAATGCGCGGCACGAAACGGCAGTTCTTGCGCTCCAAATACTCCAGCACGCGGACCTCGTTTTCGTAACGCTCGCGCGCCTGCGGTCCGCGAAAGCGCTTGTGCACGCGGCCGTCGTAGCCGATGTGGACGACCGCCCGCGCCGTATTCTTCGCCTCATGCATGCAGGCAGGCTAGCCCCGCCCCAGGCCTCGAAGCAAGTCTCCTCCTCGGGCCGCCGGACTTTTCCTAAATCGGAATGAAAAACCTTGCCTTGGTGACGCTGGCACACAATCTGCTGACCTTCGTCGCTCTTCGTCCCCGTTTCTGCGGGGCGGAGGAACAGCAACAGTCAAACACTCCGATTCATTCAAAGCAACTATGGCTAAGATCAAACTCGAATACATCTGGCTCGACGGTTACGAGCCAGTCCCCAATCTCCGCAGCAAGACGAAGGTCGTCGACGGCGACCCGGACAAGCTGACGCTCGAAGACTGCCCGCTCTGGGGCTTCGACGGCAGCTCCACCCAGCAAGCCGAAGGGAAGAGCTCCGATTGCATGCTCAAGCCGATCGCCCTCTTCAAAGACGGCGCGCGCACCAACGGCTTCCTCGTGATGAGCGAAGTCATGATGCCGGACGGTGAGACCCCGCACCCGAGCAACATGCGCGCCACGATCGACGACGACCCGGGCTTCTGGGCCGGCCTCGAGCAGGAATACTTCCTTTACCAGGACGGCTCCCCGCTGGGCTGGCCGGGCGGCAACGACTTCCCGCCCCCGCAGGGCCCCTATTACACCGGCGTCGGTTACAAAAACGTCGGGGACATCGCCCGCAACATCGTCGAGGAGCACCTCGACCTCTGCATCACCGCCGGCATCAACCACGAAGGCATCAACGCCGAAGTGGCCAAGGGCCAGTGGGAGTTCCAGATCTTCGGCAAGGGCTCCAAGAAGGCCGCCGATCAAGTCCACGTCGCCCGCTACCTGCTCATCCGCCTCTGCGAAAAGTACGGCGTGGACGTCGAGTTCCACTGCAAGCCCTTCCGCGGCGACTGGAACGGCTCCGGCATGCACTGCAACTTCTCCACCGAATACATGCGCACCACGGGCGGCAAGGATTACTTCCTCAAGCTCATGGAAAAGTTCGAAGAGTACAAGGACGAGCACATCGCCGCTTACGGCCCGGACAACCACCTGCGCTTGACCGGCCTCCACGAAACCCAGTCGATCGACAAGTTCTCCTGGGGCGTGGCCGACCGCGGCGCCTCCATCCGCGTCCCGCACAGCTTCGTCAAGGACGACAAGTTCCAGGGCTACCTGGAAGACCGCCGTCCGAACTCGCAGGGCGATCCCTACCGGATCATCTCGCGCATCCAGACCACGGTCGCCGAAGTCGAAGCCAGCTTCAAGTAAGCGGCCGACCACTCATACCGCCCTCTACCAATCGGCGCCGCTCGCAAGAGCGGCGCTTTTTCATTCCCTCCCGCCTCAAGCTCCGGCGTCATCCAACACCGCCTCGCCCAACCAGGACTCCGGCCAGATGCGAAGCTGGACCTCGCCCGCTTCGACCACCGCGTAGGCGGCCTGCGCGAAGTCGATGCAGTAGGAGCGGCCCTTTGGGGTCCGCCTCGCGCAACGGGTGTGCCCGACGATCTGCGGCACCTCCAGCGCATCTTCGAATTCGTGATCGAAATCGAGCCAGATCGGACCGCCCCGGGGAAGCACTCCCCCGCGCGCCTTCCCGGCGGCGAAGATCGTCGGCTCGGCCTCGACGAAGATCGACTCGAACGCGGAGCGCCACTGCCGCGCCAACCACCGCGCCCGTTCGCCCGTGGACGCGAGCTCCGCCGGCCACCAGTCCGGACTCACGCCGGCGTGGGAATACAAGCAGCCGTCCAGTAAAACGGGGCCCTCCAGCTGCCGCCAGAACGCTTCGTCCCAGACTTCGTTGACGATCCCGGCGCGCGCATGACTCGTCCTGCCGATCCAGTTCGATAGGACTCGGTTCGGCCGCCCTCTGTTCGCCCCGCAAGCCGGACGCAGCGCGTAGTAGGGCAAGTCGTGGTTCCCGCACAGCAGGTGCAGCTTGTCCCCGAGTATCTCCTTCAGGCCGATGATCGTTCCGGCGACCTCTCGGAGCCGGCCTTCGTCAGGCTCCACCCCGGTCGGCGGATCGAAGTAGTCGCCCAAGAAGACGATCTTGTCGTAGCTCGCGCTGTCTTCGACCGCGATGATGTAGCGCAAGAAATCGAGATTTTCATGGAGGTCGGGAACGATAAGCAGTCTCATGGTGCTTCGGTCGGGTTGATGTGATCGGCCGGACGGGATCGCCGTCCCGCCGGAAGCCGCCATTATAACCGCCTGTCAAGACGGGCCCGAGGAAAACCGCCGCCCTCAGCCTTGGAGGTCGGCCATCATCTCCCAAAACCGGTGGTAGCGGCCGAGCTTGTCGGCCTGGTCCTCGCGCTCGTAGACGCGCGCCTTGAAGTTCGGGTAGTCCAGCGCGCCGCACAGTTGCACCAAGACCTCGAGCAAGTCCTCGAAATCGACCTTCACCCGGTAGCGGTAGTCGGCCTCCGGCCATTCGAGAACCTCGCGGTCCAGCTGGGCGAGCGCTTTCAGGTTCTCGAGGTCCTTCCGCACCCGCGCCCGGATGAAGTAAAGATCGTGATCCTTTTGAACGATGCTGTAAAAGCCGTGTTGAGTTGCGAGCCACATAATGGGAGAGCATGCCCGAGCGGGTGGGACAAATACCGTCCAATCCCCGCGATCTTCCGCAAAATTCCGTCCTCGTCCCGGCCGACGGCCAGAAGGCATACGACATTGACAGTCCCACCCCATCGCGGAATAACGCCTCCATGCCGAAAGACATCCGTCCCGCCCTCAACTCCCGCCCGCCCTTGGCGCGGATGATGCGCATCCACGACGAGCTGCTGGAAAACCGGCTGCCCAACGCGACCACGCTCTCGAAGCTGCTGGAGACCTCGACCAAGACGATCAACCGCGACATCGGCTACATGCGGGACCGGCTGGGCCTGCCGGTCGAGTGGGACGCGCAGGCCAACGGCTACCGCTATTCCGGGCATGTCGACGGCTTCCCCCTCGTGCAGGTCTCCGAGGGCGAGCTTTTCGCCCTGCTGGTCGCCCAGAAAGCGCTCGAGCCCTACCGCGGCACACCCTTCCACGCGCCCCTCGAATCCGCCCTGACCAAGCTCTCTGAGGGGCTGAAGGACAAGGTCTTCATCTCGCTCGACCACATCGACACGCCCGTCAGCTTCAAGTTCGCCGGGGTCTCGAATGCGGATCTCGAAACCTTCCAGCTCGTCACCCGGGCCGTCCACCGCGAGCAGGAATTGCACTTCGAATACAAGAACCTGAATTCCTCCCGCTGGCAAAAGCGCCGCGTCCAGCCCTGGCATCTCTGCTGCGTGGAGGGGCAGTGGTATGTCGTTTGTTGGGACCTGGACCGCGCCGCCCGGCGCACTTTCGCCCTCGTCCGCATGCGCAAACTCATGTTTCCCGGCAAGCGCTTCAAACGCCCCCGGGACTTCGACATCCGGCAGCACCTGAAGGACGCGTTCGGCATCTTCGTGGGTGAAAAGAAGCAAACCGTGCGGGTCGAGTTCGACGCCTGGGCCGCCCGCCTGATTCAAGAGAAGGACTGGCATCCGGCGCAGGAGATCCGCGAACTGGACGGAGGCCGGATCGAGTTCCGCATCGAGCTTGCCGACCTCTTCGAGATCGAGCGCTGGATTCTCAGCTGGGGCGCCCACGCCCGGGTGATCGCACCCGCCAAGTTGAAGCGCAGCGTCCTCAAACAGGCCGAAGAAATTTTGAAAAATTCCCGAGCCTAGCCCTGCGGATGTCCCACCCCCTGTGGAATGCTTTCCCGGTAGTGAACATCTGCACATTTACGCCCGAACCATGGACTTGAGCCCGCAGTCCCTTTCGCTCCGCCCGGAAGGTCTCCGCATCGAGGGCCCGGAAGGACCCGTTCTCGTAGAGCGGAAGGCTTCCGGGCTGGCCGCCCACTACCAGGGCCGACGCCTCGCCAACGGCAGCGCCCGCACCTACGCCGAAGCCGTGCTCGCAGCGGCGCTCCGCATCGTCGAGCGGCATTCCTCTCCCTGGACCGCCGGACCGTCGGGCGAGGTCCGGATCACCGACCAGGAACGCTTCTACGCCGAAACCTTCGAGCCGGGGATGGACGGCCTGGACGCCCTCCGCAGCTGGACCAGCGGGTGAGGGCGGGAGCGCTCGGGTTTCGGATTAGAGGACGATTTCGGACCGGACGATTCCCTGTATCCATCGTCGCCGAAACGGTCACGCCTTGGACGAGGCCTCCCCAAACAAGCCGCCCAGCGCGACCGCCGCATCCAAATTCTCAGGAATTCGACTACCCGCCCGCCGCAGTCTCGGGAATCCCCGCTTGACCCGGCTGCCTCGCTGCGTGCAATGACGGTCTTCGTCCCACACCGTCCGCAGCCATGCCCCGTCAGCTCCTTCCGCTCCTCGCCCTCCTCGCGGTTTCCACCCTGCCGCTCGCCGCCAGCTTGGTCGGCAACCCCATGCTCGCCCACGTCGACATGCGCGAAGCAACCGTCTGGCTGCGCACGGACGCCGCCGCGGTCGTCCGTATCCAGTACGGCGAAGCCGACGGCGGCGGCAAGCACTGGAGCCTGCCGGTCGAGACCGATCCCGCGCACTTGAACAGCGCCAGCCTTCGGCTGACCCAAGTGGAACCGGGCAAAAGCTATTCCTACCAAGTGGAGATCGACGGTCGCTTGGTCGGCGAGCGCTTCCGGTTCGAGTCCCCGCCCTTTTTCCACGACCGGACCCCTCCGCCCGACCTGCGGGTGGCCGTGGGCGGGGCGCACTACGCGATCGAGGACGGGTTCGAGCCGCCCTACCGCATACTCGGCGGCGGCTACGGTATCTTCGAGACCATCCTCGAGAAAGAGCCCGAACTGATGATCTGGGTCGGCAACACCGCCCACCTGCGTCCGAGCGACTGGGGCTCACGCAGCGGCTACCTCAAGCGCTTCGCCAAAGCCCGCTCGGTCGAGGAACTCCAGCCCCTGCTGGCGGCCGTCCCGCACTACGCCACCTGGTCCGAAGCCGACTACGCCCGTCCCGGCGCCGGCCGCCACGACAGCTACCGTGCGGTCGCGGAGTCGAGCTTCCGCGCCTTTTGGCCGCAGCCCGCCGAAGTTCCCCTGCTGGAAGGCTTGCCCACCCGCTTCCAACGCTCCGACGTGGAGTTTTTCTTCCTCGACGTGCGCTCCTACCGCGACGACCTGCCCGACTCCACCGGATTGCCCGAAATCCTCGGCGCGGATCAGATCGAATGGCTGCGCAGCGAGCTGGTCCGCAGCACCGCGACGTTCAAGCTGATCGTGGCCGGGGCCCCGGTCCTCAACCCGGCGAAAAACCCCGCCAACCTGAGCTTCGCGGAGACCGAACACACCCGACTGCTCCAGATGCTCCGGGATGAGAAAATCAGCGGGCTCTTCTTCCTCAGCGGCGGCAAGTACTACGGCGAGCTCACCCGCCTCGTCCACGCCAACAGCTACAACCTCCACGACCTCACCGTCGGCCCGCTCACCGCCGAACCGGATGAGGACAACGACGAGTTGAACTTCTTCCGCATGCCGGGCACCAGCACCTTCGAGCGTCAGTTCGCGCTCCTCGACTTCACCGGACCGGAAGACGCCCGCAAGCTGACGGTCCGCGTCTTCAGTATGGACGGCAACGAATTGTGGAGCCGCAGCATCGAGGCCGCGCAACTCCAACCCGCCGATTAAGCGAGCGCCGGCGACGACCGGCGCGGCAACCCGAAATCGGAAAACGAACGCCCGCGCCGATAATATGCGCCCGAGATTTTGACGCCCCCGCAAGCCGCCCTAAATTCAACGGAATCCTCCTTCCAAGCACGCAAGCAAACTCCTCATGAAACTCGCCGAAAAACAAGAGCAACTGGTCGAAGAGATCACGCTGATCCCGGATCCCTACGAGCGTCTCGGCTACATCGTGGACCGCGGCAAGAAAGCGGAGGGCCTGGGCGAGGACCTGCGGATCGAGAGCTTCAAGATCGAAGGCTGCATGTCCCAGCTCTGGGTCGTGCCGGAATTTCGCGAGGGCAAGTGCTACTTCCGCTCGGAGTCCGACTCCGCCATTGTCAAAGGGATCGCCAGCCTGCTCTGCGATTTCTACAGCGGGCAAGCTCCGGAAGAGATCGTCGAGAACGACGCCGCCTTCCTCGGAGAGGTCGGCATCACCCAGCACCTCTCGCCGAACCGGCGGAACGGCCTCTCCCGCATCGTCGAGTCGATCCAGCGCTTCGCCAAGTCCTGCATGGCCCAAGGCTAGCGGAAGCCCGCGCGCCAGCCGGCCGACCGGAGGCGAAAGACGCCGGCGGGATTGCTTTTCGCCGACCGCTCTGCATCACTCCCGTCATGCCTTGCGAACACACCTCCACCCGACGGATCGAGTTTTCGGAGACCGATATGGCGGGCCTCGTCCACTTCTCGAACTTTTTCCGTTACATGGAAACCGCCGAGCGCGATTTCTTCGAAGCCGCCGGCATCGACCTGATCCACTCCAAGCCGGGCGAACTCGTGGGATGGCCGCGGGCCCGCGCCGAGTGCAAGTTCTCCGCCCCGGTGCGCTTCGGCGACACCATCGACATCCACTTGGCGGTCCAGTCGCTCAAGGACCGCGGGATCGACTTTCAATTCCGCATCTTCCGCCACAACCCCGACGGCTCCCGCAGCCAAGTCGCCAAGGGCCACCTGACCACCGTCCTGACCGAGCTGAGCCCGGAAGGCGAGCTCCGCTCGATCGAACTGACCCCGGAAATCCGCGAGCGCATCCAAGAGGCCCCTCCCGAAGTTCTGGCCCGCCCCGCCGACGCCTGAAAAACCCATCCGCGCAAAGACAAAGCCCCCCGAAAACCCTCCCGCCTTCCCACTTTCCCACCTTCCCACTAAAAAAATGCCCCACGTTCTCGTCACCAACGACGACGGCATCGAGTCCGCCTTCCTCCACCGCCTGGTCGAAGCCCTACGCGGGGATTTCCGTGTTTCGGTGGCGGCGCCCGCCTTCGAGCAAAGCTGGATTGGCCGCGCGATCAGCCGCAACAACGATATCGAGGTGATCCACACCCCCTCGATTTTTCCGGAAGGCATCGATGCCTGGGCGATCAGCGGCACGCCCACGGACTGCGTGAACATCGCCCTCGGCCACCTCCTGCCCGAGCTGCCCGATCTGGTCGTTTCGGGCATCAATATCGGCTACAATACGACGGAGACCCTCCTGCTCAGTTCCGGCACCGTCGCCGGCGCGATCGAGGGCGCCTTCTGGGGCCTGCCCGCCATCGCCTTCAGCAAGTGCGTGCCCGGTCCGCTCTTCGAGGGCATCCGCGACAGCAAGGGCGGCACCGAGGGCAGCTTCGCCGAGTCGCTCCGCCTGGCGGCCGACCACGCCCGCGCCATCGCGGTGGAGACACTGCGCGAACCTCCGCCCAAGGGCATCGTCTTGAACATCAATTTTCCTCCCGAGACCCGCGCCGACAGCCCGATCGAGGAGACTTTCCCGGCCAAGATCCAGCTCGGCAGCCTCTACGCCGAGTTCAGCCCGGGCAAGTACCGCTTCCGCTACTCCGACGGCTCCCTCCTGGAAGACCATCCCATGTCCGACCGCGCCGCCCTCGAGCGGGGCTGCATCAGCCGCAGCGAGATCGACCTTTCGAAAATGGGCCGCCGCCCCAACCTGCCCTGAGCCCGGGGCGCGGCGCTGAAACCAAAGTGCGATTCGTTAATTTAAGCTACCCTCGTTCCCCACTGGCGCCCGAGAAGCGCCATAGACCTCAAGCAGGCCCTCCACCACCGCGTCGGCATAGCGGACCAGGATGTCGTCCGGGCCCGGCGACCCGCCGCCGGCGCGGGTTTCGAGAGCCGCCTGCAGCGCAGCATAGCCCCCTTCGCTGTTGGCCAGAAAGGGCTCCAACAGCACCGCCGGGCAATCCACCAAGCGCAGCAGCATCAAGTTCCGCGCCCAGAGGTAGGGATTCTCCGGCAAGGGTCGCACCGCGTTGCCGCCGTCGTAGCCCGAGGCCGGAAGGCCGAAGCCCTCGCCCAATTTCCGCGCCAGCGCGTCGCCGAGTTCGAGCTCGACCAGCCCGCTCCCGCCCGCCACTTTCTCCCTCAGGCGCTCCCGCTGCCGCGGCTGCGCGAGTTCGGCGGCGGTCGCGCAGCCGAAGACCAGCACGTGCGAGTGGTCCCCCTCCACCAAGCGGAGGCCGCCTTCTTCCGTCTTCGGCCAGGGACCGGCATTGATGTGCAGCGATACGAGCGCGTCCGGCCGCAGCTCCTCGTTCACCAAGCGCGCGCGTTCCTGGATCTCGCCGCCCAACACCGCCATCCGCGTGGCCTCGTCCCGGAGCGCGATCGCGTAGTCGACCAGTGCCGGGAGCGAGGCGTCGGCGGGCCCGCCGAGCTGGCGCGCGGCCGCATCGAGGTAATCGGCCGGCTGGCGCGGATTGACCGGCTCGTTCGCCTCCCGCAGGAGCGATACCTCCGCCCCGAGCGCTTCCAGCCGCTCGCGCAGCAGTTCCGCGACCTGCAGGACCAACTCGCCCTCGCGGATCCAGTGGTCGGACTCGGCGACCCGAAACTCGCGCCCCTCGAAAGGCGCCCATAGCCCGCCGACGTGGCCGGGATCCAGCGCGAGGCGAAGCCCGGCCAAAGGAGCCTCCTCCGCCGAGCGCGCCTCGCGGATCTGCGCCGGCGTCCGCCAGTAAGGCGCGGATTCCTCCGGATTCGCGTAGTGGAGCTCCGGATACACAGGCCAATCGACGTTCGGCGCGTAGCGCCCGTCCATGGCCAGCGCCCAGGCCGCGGATTGCGGCCCGACGGGCTCCGCCGCGGACGCGAGCACCGCTGTCAGCACGGCAAGAAGAAAGGCACGCACCACGCCATCATTCCCCGACGGAGACATTGCGCAATTCGGAAATCCCTCCGGCTCAACCCTTCTCCGGACGGGCCCGCAAGGGATTGATGTCGACCACGTCCATGCCGGCGGCCCGGGCGGCTTCGATTCCGAGTCGGGTGTCCTCGAAGGCGTGGCACTTCGCCGGGTCGACCCCGATCCGGCGGGCGGCTTCGAGGTAGACGTCCGGCGCCGGCTTCGGCCGCTCGACGGCCTCCGCCCCGACCACCGCGCCGAACCACTCGTGGATATCGAGCGCCTTCAAGATGCGCTCCGCCACCCAGCCCATGCTTCCGGTGGCCACGGCCATGGGCAGACGCTTGCGATGGGTCGCGGCGATGGCCACCACTTCCACCACCGGCCGGACCTCGAGAAGGAGCTCGAGAAAGAGCGCTTCCTTCTCCTCCGCGATCGCATCGGCATCCACCGTTTTGCCCTGCTCTTCGGCCAGCATGTCGATAATGTGCACCGCCGGAACCCCACCCAAGGCGTAGAACCGCTCCTCCGGAAAATCCAGCCCGTGGGCCTTCATGATGCGCGACCAGGCGATGAAATGCGTCGGCATCGTGTCCGCGAGGGTCCCGTCCATATCGAAAATCAGGCCTTCGTACTTCAGGTGAAGATCGTCCATGCACCGCAGTAGAGGGGAAATCGAGGCGGGGACAAGTCGCAATCCCAGCCAAAGCAGGCCCCGCATTCTCCGATGCGGACTCGCAATTTCCTTTCTCTGGCTTTTCTCTCGCCTCCTCAAACCATGCTCCGCTCCATCCGCAACGCTTTCATCACCGGCATCATCGTCGTCCTGCCGCTCGGCGTCACGGTGATCGTCATCAACTTCGTGCTGGTCAAGCTCGGGGCCCCGGCCAGCGCCTTGTTCTTTCAATTCCTCGACGGCGGCTTCCGCGACCTGCCGGTCGTCCGGCTCACCCTTGAGCTCGTCTCGGTCGTCTTCGTCCTCCTGCTGATCACCCTCCTCGGCTATGGCTCGCGCTTCTTCATCGGCCGCGTGTTTCTCAACAGCTTCGAACGCCTGCTCAACCGCGTCCCCTTCATCAACACCGTCTACCGCACGGTCAAACAGATCGTCGATACCGTCAGCGCCCAGAACAAGGCGGTCTTCCAAGAGGTCGTGCTGATCGAATACCCGCGTCCCCGCTGCTACGCGATCGGCTTCCTGACCAGCACCGCGAAAGGAGAGATCCAAGAGGTGACCGGCGAGCACATCGTCAACGTCTTCGTGCCGACCACCCCGAACCCGACCAGCGGCTTTCTGTTGATGTTGCCGGAAACCGACCTGACTCGACTCAACATGACCGTGGCCGACGGCATGAAGCTGATCATCTCCGGCGGCGCGGTGGTCCCCGGCTATTCGAACGGCGATGCGGTGCCCCTAAGCAGACCCCGGGAGGTTCCCGCCTCCGCCGCATTGCCCGAGCAGTCATGAGCACGGCCCGCACGAGTGAGCCGGCGCTCGTGCTCCGACTCGGCCCGAGCGGCGAGTCCCACCTCAAGCTCGACCTGCTGTCGCCGGAGAGCGGGATCTTCGCCTGCCTCAAGCGCGTGCCGAAAAAGCCGGGCCCCAAAGCCGCGCCGGACCTCTTCGACACCGCCGTGGTCGAGCTCGAAACCGCCCGCCAAGGCAACGCCCGCTTCGTCGGCGACTACCATCCCTCAGTCCGGCGGGGACGGATCGGCGGCTCCTACGGTCGGCTTCGCCACGCCTCCGCGTTCGCCCGCCTCTTGCTCCGAAACGCCGCCCACATGCCCGACAGCGCGACGCTCTTCGAGCTCGCCGAACGGACCTTCGATGCTTTCGAAGCCGGACGCAGCCCGGAAATCGTGCTGTTGAAAGGGCTTTACCTGCTGCTTCGCGACGAAGGTTTTCCGGTCCGCGAATCCTGGTGGCCCCGGGTTCCTTCCGAATTGAAGGAAGCCGGCCGCCTCCTGCTCAACCGGCCCGCGCCGGAAACCGCTTCGCCGCCACAGCTCGAACTCGCCGAAGCCTTGCACGAAGACCTGTCCCGCTGGGTGCGGCGGGAAACCGAGTTGATTCTGGCGGAGGACTGATCCCGCCACGGCTAGGGACGGCCGCCCCAGGCGTCCGGGCGGCGGGCTCGCCGCGATGCCGGCCCGCGCCCGCGACCCTTCGCGCCCGCCAGGTTCGGTCCGCCCGGACGTCGTCGGCCTCAGTCCACCACTTCGACCGGGTCGACCGTGTCCATCGTCAATCCGTCTTCCCCGCCGCGGAAAACGACCGTGCTGTGCTCGGCCACCTCGCCGGCGAGCAGCGCGCGGGCCAGCCGCGTTTCGATCTGCTTCTGCAGGAAACGCTTGAGCGGGCGGGCCCCGTAGACCGGATCGTAGCCCCGCTCGGCCACCCAAGTGCGGGCGGATTCGTCCAGCTCGATGCGGATGCGGCGGTCCTCCAACCGGCGGTTCAAGTTGGCCAGCAGCAGGTCCACGATGCGGGTGATTTCCTCCAGCGCGAGGGGTTTGAAGAGGATGATGTCGTCGATCCGGTTCAGGAACTCCGGCCGGAAGCCTTGGCGCAGCTCGGCCAGCACCGATTCGCGCACGCTCTCTGGTATCGAAGATCCGGATACGCCTTCCGTCAGGAAACGGCTGCCGACGTTCGAGGTCATGATGATGACGGTGTTCTTGAAGTCCACCGTGTGCCCTTGGGCGTCGGTGATCCGGCCGTCGTCCATGACTTGCAGCAGGACGTTGAACACGTCGGGGTGGGCCTTCTCGATCTCGTCGAAGAGCACCACGCTGTAGGGTTTGCGGCGGACCGCCTCGGTCAGCTGCCCGCCCTCGTCGTAGCCGACGTAACCGGGGGGCGCGCCGATCAGGCGGGCGACCGCGTGCTTCTCCATGTACTCCGACATGTCGACGCGCACGATGTTGTCCTCCGTGTCGAAGAGCGTCTCGGCCAAGCTACGCGCGAGTTCGGTCTTGCCCACTCCGGTCGGCCCGAGAAAGAGGAAGGAGCCGATCGGACGGCGGGGATCCTTGATGCCGGCGCGGGCCCGCAGGATCGCTTCGGTCACGAGCGTGACCGCCTCGTGCTGGCCGACCACGCGTTCGTGGAGGACGTCTTCGAGCCGGAGCAGCTTTTCCTTCTCGCCCTCGACCAGACGGGTGACCGGGACGCCGGTCCATTTGGCCACGATCTCCGCGATTTCTTCCTGGGACACTTCCTCCTTCAGGAGGGCGCCTTCCTGCGCCTCGGCCGACTCCAGATTCTTCAAGCGGGCTTCGAGTTCGGGCATCTTGCCATGCCTCAGCTGCGCGACCCGGTTGAGGTCGTATTGGCGCTCGGCCTTTTCCATCTCGATGCGGGTGGCGTCGATCTCTTCGCGCAGTTTCCGGATCTCGTCGATCGCGCCCTTTTCCTTTTCCCACTGCGCGCGGAGGACCGATTCCTGTTCGCGGATCTCGGCCAGCTCCTTGGAGAGGGCTTTCAGCCGCTCTTTCGAGGCCTCATCTTTCTCGTTCTTCAAGGCGGCTTCCTCGATCTCGAGCTGGAGCGCCCGGCGGGTCAGGGCGTCGAGTTCCTGCGGCATGCTGTCCATCTCCGTGCGGATCATGGCGCAGGCTTCGTCCACCAAGTCGATCGCCTTGTCCGGCAGGAAACGCTCGCTGATGTAGCGGTGCGACAGCACCGCGGCCTGGACCAGGGCGTTGTCCTGGATGCGCACGCCATGGTGGAGCTCGAAGCGCTCGCGCAGGCCGCGCAGGATCGAGATCGTGTCCTCGACGTTCGGCTGGTCGACCATGACGGTCTGGAAGCGGCGCTCGAGGGCTGCGTCTTTCTCGATGTGCTTGCGGTACTCGTCCAGCGTGGTGGCGCCCACGCAGTGCAGCTCGCCGCGGGCGAGCATGGGCTTGAGCATGTTGCCCGCGTCCATCGCGCCCTCCGTCTTGCCGGCGCCGACGATGGTGTGGAGCTCGTCGATGAAGAGCAGGATACGGCCCTCGCTCTGTTTGACCTCGGCCAGGACGGCCTTGAGCCGCTCCTCGAACTCGCCGCGGTACTTGGCGCCCGCGACCAGCGCGCCCATGTCGAGCGCGAAGATGGTCTTGTCCTTCAGCCCCTCGGGCACGTCGCCGCGGACGATACGCTGGGCGAGACCTTCCACGATCGCGGTCTTGCCGACGCCCGGTTCGCCGATCAGCACCGGATTGTTCTTCGTCTTGCGGGAGAGGATGCGGATCACGCGGCGGATCTCCGCGTCGCGCCCGATCACGGGGTCCGTCTTCCCCTTGCGGGCCAGCTCGACCAGATCGAGACCGTATTTTTCGAGGGCCTCGAAGGTCGCTTCGGGATTACGCGAGTTGACCTTCTGGCTGCCGCGGACCGACTTCAGCGTCTCGAGCAGCTTCGTCGCATCGATCTCGAATTGGTCGAAGAAGGAGGCCAGCTTGCCCGAGGCCGAGCGGACCAACCCGAGGAACAGGTGCTCGGTGCTGACGAAGTCGTCCTTCAACTGCGCCTTCGCCTTGTCGGCCTCCTCCAGCGCCTTTTGAAGGGCGGAGGAGAGGTAAACCTGACTCGCGTTCACGCTGCCCGAGGCTTTCGGCAAACGGTCCAGTTCCCGCTTGACCGCCATCTCGACGGCGGACGGGCTGATCCGCATGCGTTCGAGGAGGGAGGGCACGATACCGCCTTCCTGCGTGACCAAGGCAAGCAGCAGGTGCCAACCGTCGATCTCCTGCTGCCCGTGGGCGCGCGCCAGATTTTGGGCCTCCTGCACGGCGAAGGCGGACTTTTCGGTGAAGCGGTTGAAATCAATCGTCATGCCTTGACCCGTGCATAAGCCGTTCCATTCGAAACGGCCCGGACCGCAGTCTCGAATCGCCTGCAAATCGCTTGAAATGAGACCCTTAGGACGATTTTGATAATGTTTCCAAAAGACCCGAACCGGGACGGCCCCGGGACAATCGGATTTGATATGCGTCAAAATGGCGCGTCTCGGCGCTTTTGGATAAGCCTTGACAGGCGAACGGACTCGCCTTCTACTCCGCCGCCGTGAAGTTCCCTTTCCCGCTCTCCCGTCCGATTATCTGCGGCGCGGCCCTCTGCTTGGGTTTCAGCGCAGCCCCGGCCTTCGAGCAGGGCAGCCATTTCCTGATTCGGGTGAATGCCGGAAGCAAGGCGACCGCCGCTGCGGGACGGGTCGCCGTGCCGGAGGGAGTTTTCTCCGCGACGGCCGAGCCCAAGCGGCGCCCGACCTTCGTTCCAAACTCCGAATTCGTGATCGATCTGGAGCCGAAGTTCGGCGAGCGGAAGTCCGCCTTCGACGTTTCGGTATTCGACGGCTTCGGCGACGGTTCGGGTGAAGCGGACTTCGACCCGGGCAAGGGATTCGGGGGCGGAGATAGCGCCGCGCCTGCTGCGTCCGACTAAGCGGCTTCAAGCCTTCCGGGTGACCTTCGCCCGCTTCCGCTCGGGGTAGAGCGTGCGGCAAATCCCGCAGGTCCGTCCGTCGCAACCGCGGGCGGTGCAGTGCTCCCGTCCGTAGTAGATGATCTGGAGGTGAAGCTGGTTCCAGCGGGACTCCGGAAAGAGCCGCTTCAGGTCGCGTTCGGTCTGGACCACGTTTCGTCCCGTGGTCAGGCCCCAGCGCTGGGCCAGGCGGTGGATGTGGGTATCGACCGGAAAGGCGGGCCGCCCGAACGCCTGTGCCATCACGACCGAGGCCGTCTTGTGCCCGACGCCCGGGAGCGCCTCCAGGGCATCCATATCGGCCGGCACCTCGCCGCCGTGCCGCTCGACGAGGATGTGCGAAAGACCGGAAATGGCCTTTGCCTTCATCGGCGACAGGCCGCAGGGCCGGATGATGGCGCGGATCTCCTCCACCGGAAGCCCCGTCATGGCCTGCGGCGTATCCGCCCGTGCGAACAGGGCCGGCGTGACTTGGTTGACGCGCAGGTCCGTGCACTGCGCGGAGAGGAGCACCGCGACCAGCAAAGTGTAGGCGTCCTTGTGGTCGAGCGGGACCGGCGGGTCCGGATAGAGTTCGTCCAGCCGCCGGTCGATATAGGCGGCGCGTTCCAGCTTCGTCATTCCGGCCAAGATGCAGCCTCCCGCCGGACTGTCACGCCACGATGCAAAGAAAAGCCGCTCCCGCCGAAACGGGAGCGGCTTGAAAAAAAGAGTCCGCGCAGCCGGATTCCTAGAACCAGCCCTTCCGGCCGGTCACGTAGGTCGCGACGAATTCTTCGTCGGGCTTGGTCAGGTAAAGGATGCCTTCGATCAAGCCGATGATCCACATCGCCCAAGAAAGAAATCCGAGCGTGAGCACCGAAACGAGGAGCATGATGACTCCCTCTTTCGTGTAACCGAGGTAGAACTTGTGAATGCCGAGCGCCCCGAGAAGGATCCCGAGGATGCCGGCCACGATCTTTTTATCTGCGCCTGCGGGTTTGTCTGTCATAGTAGCGGTTTGGTTGTTGGGTTGAATGTCACTGTCGACAAACGGGATGCTTACGGTTTTCGCGGTCGAACTCCAGCCAATTCCGCCACGCGCCTAATCGACGCTTTCCAAGCTGCCTTCCAAGCGCTCGTTGCGCTCGGCCGCTTTCTCTTCGCCGTGGTGGATCAGGTCCACCGTGAAGCCGGCCGCATACCAGCCGCCCAGCCCGGCGGCCGCGGCAAAGAGCACGATGGCGAGGGTCAGGCCGCCACCAAGGCCCAGCAGGTTGCGGCTGACCGCGAGCGTCCCGCAGGGCACGACCAGCGCAAAACCCGCCCAAGGCAGCCAGAGCGCCGCCCATTCCGCTTCGAAACGAGGGACCAGATACACCTCGATCAAGCCGAGCGTGACCAAGCCCAGGCTAAAAGGGATCGCGAGCGCGAAGAGGACGGCGACGATTCCTTGGTCGCTCCCGAACAGACCGGCGAACAGCCGTCCCACCGCGAGCGCCGCGAGCAGGGAAACTCCGAGAACGACATAGAAGGCGTTGGAACCGGGCTCGCGGGCCACGAGCTCGCGGATCAAATCGAGAAGCGCGTCGATCAAAGGCTGGGGCATGACTTCCTTTTTCGAGCTCGGAGCATGACCGCCATCGGCCGCATTGAAAAGCCTATAAGGCGGCCTTGATCTCCTCGTAGAGCCGGGCGAGCTCGGGCATGGGCAGGCCCAGGCCCTTTCCGCGGCGGAGCGGCTCGCCCCAGATCGCCTCGAGCTCGACCGCGCGCCCTTCCAGGAAATCGATCAGAGAGGAGGGCTTGTAGGCGCCCATCCGTTCGGTCACGTCGAACTGCCCTTGGAGAAAGGAGGCGTCGATCTCATGCCCGGCCGCCGAGGCCGCCGCCCGCACCTCCTCCATCAAGCGCCGGGCGCGTTCCCGGAGCACGGCATCTTCGAGGATGCGGTCCGTGGTAATCCCCCCGGCCGCGATGGCCAACCCGTTGAAAGGCACGTTCCAGCAAAGCTTCCGCCAAAGGGCGCCGTCCAGCCGCGGCGCGAACCGCGCCTTCACGCCCGCCTCGGAAAAGGCCGCGACCGCCTGCCGCGCGAGCTCCGGCCAGCGATCGTCCAGCGAGCCGATCTCGACCCGTCCCGGCAGGTAGTTTTCGACCACGGCGGGAGCGGTCCGGTTCACGCAGACGAAGCAGAGACCGGCCAGCACCGGCTGGGCCGGAAACCGCCGCCCGAAGCACTCCGCGTTACCCATCCCGTTCTGCAAGGTCAGGATTCGGGTGCGCCCGGCCTCGACCAAGGGGCCGACCGTTTCCACTAGGGCCTCGTTAACGGTTGCCTTGGCCGCGACCAGCAGCCAGTCGACCGGGCCGATCTCCTCCGCCTCGGCCGCCACCTGCGCCGGACGGACCCGCCGCTCCTCCTCCAGACGCCCGGTGGCGGGGTCCACCATCCGGACGAGGATCCCATCCGCCGTTAGGCTGGGCCGGTCCGAGCGCGCGAGCACCTTCAGCGGACGCCCCTCCAGCGCGAGCAAGCCGCCGTAGTACAATCCGATGGCGCCGGGTCCCACCAGCGCCCAAGTCTCCTTCTTCGCAATCATGCCCGAACGCAAAGCCATGCCCCTGCCGCTGTCGATACCGGACTCTCGGTGGCGTGTCCGCTTGCGGACGCTTGCGAGCCGGCCGACCGGGGCGTAATCCAAACTGCCTTCGGACCTCGGCGCCTCGCGGGCACCGGGAGCGCGGAGCTCCCCTCCCGCCCTCGGCACCCTCCGAACTCTCCTCCTGGCCGAAGGGTAGGAGGAGACCGGCACCGCGCCGTCAAGGCGCGGTGCCAGAGGTGGTCTCCGGCTTTGTCGGAACGGACGATTCGCTCACGGCGGGGGCGGTCCGATTCCTCGATCAGAAGGCGAGGCGGGCGGGTCCTCCAAATTCTTACGATTTCGGCAACGCCTTGGATCGGCTCCCGCGTCGCTGATATTAAATCTAAAGAATTTCATTGAAGCCTCACTGGCGCGACACGGTTGACCTGCGGCGGATTTGCTTGCATGCTTCGTTCCACCCCGAGCTCCACCATGATCGTCGCCTCCTACAACAAGCTCGAAGACGCCCAACTGGCCGTCTCGCTGCTCGAGGGCAACGGCATTCCGGCCTACCTTCGCGACGGCCACACGGTGCACACCTACTGGCTTTACGCCAACGCCGTCGGCGGGGTGAAGGTCGAGGTCGCCGAGGAACACGAGGCCCTCGCGCGGGAAATTCTCGCCCTTCCTCCGGAGCCCGAGCCGGAGGCCCTGCTCGCCCGCCCGCACTGCGGATCGGCGGAGGTGCGCCTCCGCGAGATGAACCTCTTCGCTGCGATCTGTATCACGCTCGGCTTCCTCCTGCCCATCCGCTCGCGGCGGGTGGATTGTATGGCGTGCGAGAAAAGCTTCCGGCTGGACGAGAGAAGGTCGGGCTAAGGAGTTTTCCACCTTCCGCCATTTTGACCTGGCCCGGATCCCGCCCATGAGTCTCGGATACCTTCCTTTGGAGGCGTTTGCGCCTCTTTGCGGCCATTCAAACGACGCTGTGAAGGATGAGCCGTCTTGCCGGCATCCAAGATTCAAGGCGCCGTCGGGCTAGGCCGTCGAATGTAGCGGCGACGGCGACGGGGATTGGGACGCCGGGAACCACCGGGTTCTAGGCGGTCACTCGCCGCGTTGAGCTTCCTCCAGCCCGCGAAATCTTCCCCAGAGGTGGACGAAGGACCAGGCGAAATCCCGCGGCGAATCCGCCAGCCACTCTTCGAGGGCGGGCCGGTCGATCCATTTACCGTCGCTGACCTCTTCGGGATCGAGGACGAACGGCCCCTCGGCACGGCAGCGGTAAACCCATACGAACTCGTGGCCCGTCTGCGGGCAGGCCGGCTCCTTGAAGACGCGCCGGAGGTCCTGCGGGTCCCCGAGCCCGATCTCCTCCTGCAGCTCGCGCACGGCGGCCGCGTCGTAGTCCTCGCCGCTGTCGACGTGACCCGAACAGGAGCTGACCCACTTCCCCGGGGCGCTGTCCTTGTTCATCGAGCGACGCTGCAAAAACAGACGCCCCGCACGGTCGAACACGAATATGTGGACCGCCCGGTGCAGGAGCTTTCGGCCGTGCACGATGGCGCGGGTTTCCCGGCGAAGCACCCGGTCCTCCAAGTCGACGACGTCGAAATACTCTTCGGCGAGAGAGGGCTTGACGGCGCTACCGGGCATGGGAAAGGCGGATAGTAGGAGGGTCGATCCGGGAGAGGCGCAATAAGTGCGCCAAAGATTGGCGAGTCAAAGAAAACGTCCGGCTTCACACAATTCTAACGTTGCTCGGAAACATCGCGGCGATTTCCGGCCCCCAAACCCGATGCGTTCCTACCTGATCAAATTCTTGAAGTCGTCGAACTGTCCGGTGAACCCTCCGGGCACCCCCTTGTGAATGACCGCTACGGCATCGTGGGAGTGCAGGGACTCGAGGTGGGCGCAGGCCACTTGAAAATCGACGATCCGCGGCTCGCCGCTCAACTGCTCGTGAAGCAGGCGCACGGCGTCCTCGACGAACTTGGTGTAGGCCCCGTTCATCTCCGCGAAAGCCTGTTCGTCTTCCCGTTTGACCATGACTTGGGTCTCGGTTTTGAGGGCATCGAGGCAGAGGCGGTGGAGCTCCTCGATGCTGAGGTGGGCGCCTTTGGCGAGCTCGACGCTGACCCGGGCGGTGCTCCGCTGGGAGTGCGGTATGCCGTAGACGCCGCGGGCGTCCCGGGCGTGCTCGGAAAGCTCGGACGAGCAGGGGCAGGCGGAGGAATAGATGAAGTCGAAGTGAATGTACTTCCGGAAGCGGTCGAGGTCGTCGATCGAGCCTTCGAAGCCCGCTTGATAGTACTGCCAGCCCTCCAAGCCGCTGCGCAGGCTGGTCTGAAGAATCGGGTAGTTGAACTCGAGCTTCAGCTGGGCGCGATGGGCGCCGAGCGTGCGCTTGTAGGCGACCAGCACCTCCTGAAGGGTGTCCGGAGTGAAAATGCGGTCGGCGAAGCCATAGAAGGTCCGCATGATCCGCGACATGTTGATCCCCTTCTGGTTCGCCTCCAGCGATACCGTGCCCGTGACCGAAGCCTCCAAGGTCTGCGTGTCCGAAGCCGGGGTGATGAAGCGGAGGGGAAGCCGGAAATTCGAAATACCCACCCGGAGGATGGGCACCCTCGCCCCTTGGATCGCCTGCGAGTCCGCATTCTGCATGTCGGGCAGGCTCGCGCGATAGGCATCCGTCAGCACGAAATGCTCGTCGTACACCTTCTGCAGCTCGGCCGTTGGCGCGGGCACCAAGGCGGTCTGTTCCGAGGATGGAATGTCTTTCTTGTTCATAGTCGTCTTGATCGCCGATCCGCCTCACAACTTACACCGGCCGGACGGTGCCGCAAGCGGCACCCGTTGCGAGGTTTGAAACGGGACAGGCAAGCAGAATCAGCGGCCGACGCAAGTTTTGAAAAATGCTTTGCCGAGGGCCCGGCCCGCACCTAGAACCCGGTCGAAATGCAGGTCGACTTTCAAATTCTAGGCTCCAGCAGCAGCGGCAACGCCGCCCTCCTGCGCACCGGAACGACCCGTATCCTGATCGACGCCGGCTTTTCGGGCAAGCGGCTCGCCGAGATGCTGAAAGCCCACGGCGAATCGCCCGACAGCTTGGACGCCGTCTTCCTCACCCACGAGCACCACGACCACGCCCAAGGCCTGCGCGGCCTCTCCCGCCGCGCCGACCTGCCGGTCTTCGCCAACCGCGACACGGCGGACGCCATCCAAGGCCGCCTCCGCCGCCGGGTGAACTGGCAGGTCTTCGAGACCGGCAGGGAGTTCCGCTTCCGCGACCTCCAAGTGCGCTCTTTTTCCCTGCCGCACGACGCCTACGACCCGGTCGGCTTCACCTTCCACTGGGGCGAGGAGGGCGATCTTTTCCGCCCGCCCGGCAGCCTCGCCTGGGTGACCGATCTCGGCTACGTGCCCGAGCACGTGCGCAGCCACATCCAGGCCGTCGAGACGCTCGTCATCGAGGCGAATTACGACGACGCCCTGCTGGACCGCGACGAAAAGCGCCCGTGGGCGACCAAGCAACGCATCCGCGGGCGGCACGGCCACCTCTCCAACGCGCATGTTTTCGACCTGCTTTCCGAGATCGCACCCACTTCCCTGCTCCGGCGCATCTACCTCGCCCACCTCAGCAAGGACTGCAACGACGTCAAGCTCGTGCGGGCCAAGTTCGCCCCGATCTTCCAGGAAAACGGCCGCATCGCGTTGCATGTGGTCGACCCGGCGGTAGGCACTCCTCCTGCTGTCAAGATGACCGCCTGAACCACCCGGGGAAGCGAACGCCCGCCGTCCCGGCTTCAACCGCCCTAGCGCGCTTTCACGATGGAGCACCCATACCGTAAGACCAAAATCATTTTCACCATCGGTCCCGCGACCGAAGACGAGCAGACGCTCGAGGCCCTCATCCGCGAGGGCGTCGATATCTGCCGGATCAACATGGCCCACGCCGACCACGCCTGGACGCGCGAGATCATCGCCCGCGTCCGTAAGGTCTGCGAGCGGGTGGACCGCCATATCGCGATCATGATGGATGTGAAAGGCCCGGAAATCCGCACCCGCGAGCTGCCGGCGACCTTCGAGCTGGAGAAGGGCGAGACCTTCGACTTCACCTATGGCGAAGGCATCGGAGGCGAGGGCGAGGACGGTGTGCGCCGGGTCGATGTGAATTACCCGGGCTTCGCGAAGGACATGAAGGTCGGCGACACGGTGCTGGTCGACAGCGGCCTGATCCGCTTGAGGGTCCTCGAGATCGTCGGCCAGCGCGTCCGTTGCGAGGTGGTCATCCCCGGTCCCCTCGGGAACCGCCGCCACATCAATCTGCCCGGCGTGCGCGTGAACCTGCCCTCGCTGACTAAAAAGGACCAGGCCGACATCGACGTCGGCATCGAGGAAGGGATCGAGTTCTTCGCGCTCTCTTTCGTCCGGGAGCTCAAGGATCTCGTCAATTTCGAGAATTACCTGAAAGCCAATGGATCGGAAGCCAAGATCATCGCCAAGATCGAGGACCAACAGGCGATCTCCAACCTGGTCGAAATCATCAAGGCCTCGGGCGGGCTCATGGTCGCGCGCGGCGACCTCGGCATCGAGTGCCCTTTCGAGGACCTGCCCGCCATCCAGAGCAAAGCCATCAATACCTGCATTCGGGAGACCAAGCCCGTCATCGTGGCCACCCACATGCTCGAATCGATGATCGACTCCCCGGTGCCGACCCGCGCCGAAGTGACCGACATCGCCAATGCCATCCGCGAGCAGGCGGATTGCATCATGCTGTCCGGCGAGACCACCGTCGGCAAGTACCCGGTCGAGTGCGTGCGCGTGATGAAGCGCATCGCCGAGCGGATGGAAGCGGTCGAGGCGGAGACCTATCCGGCGCTGCGGAAGGACCTCGAGCTCCGGCAGCCGCGTTCCATGATGCTTCGCTCCGCCGTCCAGTTGGCAAGCGAGATGGGCGCGGCCGTGCTGGTCTTCACGCGGCGCGGCATCTTTTCACAAAGGCTCTCGTCCCTCCGCCCCCAAATGCCGATCTACGCCTTCACCGACCAGCCGATGCTCTTTCGTCAACTCCTGCTGCTTCGGAATATCGAACCGTTCTTCATGAAGTTCGATCACGACCACGAAACGACGATCCAGAGCGCCTTCTCCATGCTGAAGGAGCGGGCATGGCTGAAACCGGGCGATCCGATCGTCGTGGTGACCAAGATGTACGCGGGCGAAAAGTTGATCGACAGCACCCAAATCCGGGAGATAGAGTAATCCCCGGCGGAAATTTACGGAATCCCCCCACCGACGGTCCCAACGTCGCCCCCGCTCCTCGCAGATCGCCCTCAAGTATGGAAAAACTAAAATCGCTCTTGCTGCCGCTTGCGCTCGTTTTCGCGGCCATCGCGGTGTTTGAGGTCGGCGCCCGCTACGGGGCCGCCAACATGCGCGCCTACGCGATCACGGGCGAGCTCCGCCTGCCGCTTTCAATCTACGTCCAAAGCAGGGAGGCGACGCCGCCCGAGGCGCTGGAAAGCATCGCCCTGATGGTCGACTCCGGCATCGCGACCGGAGCGACGCACCGCGGCCTGTGGTATTTGAACAGGGAGGCCCGGGCGCAGCTTGATGAAGTGCTCGCCTATGCGATCGCGGTCCGGGGAGACGCGTTGATCGAACGCTACGAGCAAGAGCCGGTGGACGGCAGCTCCCTCGAAGGCATTTCCGCCTCGCGACTGAGGGAGATTCGCAAGGCCCTCCGCGAGACAAAAAGGGAACTGGTGGACGAAGCGCCGAGCGTGGCCGCCGAGGACGCAGCGCCCGCGCCCTAGCCCCATGTGGCGTGCCCGCTTGCGGGCGCTTCCCGCAGCCCCGGTCCGGCGTCGCTCCGCCGTAAAGCGCGCCCGAGGGCGCACGCCACGACGGGCGACCGCCTGCGGGTGCGAGTCAGCGGTGGAAGCGCAGCTTCCGCAGGCCGAACCAGGTCATCCGGAGGAGCAGTGCGGCGCCGGAGAAACGGGAGATGTTGGTGTCGCCGTAGAGCCGGTCCTTGTAGCGCACCGGGATGTCCCGGATTGTCAGGTCCAGCAGCGCCGAACCGAAGATCAGGTTGAAATCGCCGTAGGGATCGAAGTCGCCGAACTCCTTGATCCGCTCGAGCAGGCGGAGGTAGTCGGAGCGGAGCATCATCTTCGTGCCGCAGAGGCTGTCCTTGATGGGCTGGTCGATCACGAAGCTGAGCGCCAGGGCGAAGAACTTGTTGCCGAAGAAGTTCAGCAGCTTCATCGCCTCGGACTCCATCGGATAGACCAGACGGCTGCCGTTGGCGAACTCGGCCCGGCCCCCCGCGATCGCCTCGTAGAATTTGGGCAGGTCTTCGGGCGGGGCCGTCAGGTCGCCGTCCTGGATCACCAGCACGTCGCCCTTGGCCTCGGCGAATCCCGCATAGACGGCGTCCCACTTGCCCTTTCCCGGTTGCTTCATGTAACGGACCTCCAGCGGGCCCTGGTAGGCCGCCACCTCCCGCCGGATCACCTCCCAGGTATCGTCCGTACTGTTGCCCTCGACGATGATGAGCTCCGTCTTGCGCCCCAGCACGGGGATGCGCTCGAGCGCCGGCTTGATGTGGCCCGACTCGTTGCGCGCCGGCAGGATGACCGAACAGCTGATCTCCGACTCGATGCGCGGCGGCTTCGAGGGCCGGGCCACGATGAAGAGCGATGCGCCGAGGTGCCGGAAAAAAGGCAACTTGACGAGGAAGCGATTGAAGAAACCGTCGAGAACCGGGATCTTGAAGGGAAAGAGCTGGGCCGTGCTCTTGGTCACCACCTCGAAGCCCGAAAGCTCCAGCAGGTTGACCAGGTCGTTCGTGGTCAGCCAGTTGCTCGCCGGTTGAGGAAGGATCAGGCCGATCCGCTGCGCGAGCACGAACAGGGGCTTCCAGAGGTAGTTCAGCGAGGTCAGGTAGATCCGGGTGCGCGGATGGCAGCTGGGCCGGAGGTTTTCGAAGGACTTCTGGATGTCGGGCAGGTAGCCGGAGAGGTAATCGAGCACGATCGCATCGAATTCCTCCTCGATCCGCGTCTCCTGCAGGTCGGCCTCGCGGTATTCGAGCCCGCTGCCGGGATTCTTCTCCAGGGCCTGGGAAAGCATATTCGGGCTGATGTCCAGTCCCAAGCCGCGGGAGGGTTCCAGCCCCTTGAGCACCTCGCCCCGTCCGCAGCCCCACTCCAGCACCTTGGCGCCGGGGCGGATGTGGTGCTTGAGCTTCCGCAAAATCTGCGCGTGGAAGCCGCGCTGCCGGCGGCGCGGGCCGGCGTCGTTTTCCGCCACCCAGTCGAAATGTTTCTTATAATCCATACCCAAAGCGGACCTCGCGAGTAAGGCTGCGACCCAACCCCTTGGAAAGCATATTCAGAGCGACCCCTCCGCCTCCGAACCGAAACCCGTCCAAACCCCCTCCGCGCCTGCGGTTTCATTCTCTTTTAGCAAATATGCCTTCGCCCTTTCCCGAAGCGGGCTTGCAGCGCGGCAAAGCCTTTGTAAGGTGGCGGCAGTGGAAGAGAAACTCGAGTTCCGTCCGGGCAGCGTAATCCTCAAACAAGGCGAGGTCAGCGACGGGATTTACGTCCTACAGAAGGGCGTGGTCGAGGTGTTCAAGGACGACATGATGTTGAACGTGCTCATGTATCCCGGCACCGTCTTCGGCGAGATCGGCGAACTGCTCGACAAGCCCCGCACCTGCACCGTCCGCGCACGCAACCAGGTCTCGGTCTCGCGCTTCCGCTGCGGCGGCGTGGAAAACCTGCTGCGCGACCATCCGGAGGTCGGCGTCAAGATCCTCCGCACTCTCGCGAACCGTCTCGAAATCACCACCCAAAAGCTGGCCGATCTCTCCTCCAGCGCCTTCCGCCCCTAGCGGCCGCGGCGGCGGAGCCCGGGCTTCGACGGCTCCGGGAGAAAACCGACGGTGCGACGGGGGACCGCCCCGCCCCATAGGCGTTCACCTGAATAATAGGGCGCAGATTACCGGCTCCAAATTACGGTGAAGCGCAAAGCGCGGAATCCCGCAAAGATTCCGTTCACAAAATTCCTTCCAAAATCGAAAATCACCGGTCAACAACCGACACTCATCCATCCAACAAGTAAGCTCTGGATTCTTGGGTTAACGCTTATGCCGCCCCGCCCTCCGATCCGGCGGCGGCTTGTGCGCTCCGTTGGCGAGTTCCCGAAACCAGCCGGCCTGTAAGCTTCCGCGGGCACTGCCGATCTCTCCGCACCATGAACCGCCTGCTGTTTCCGCTCATGTTGTTGACCCTCATTCACTCTACCCTCTTCGGCGACGCCCTCGAAGTCGGCGCCGAGGCTCCGAAGCTCTTTGCGACGACCCACGAGGGCGAGCGCATCGACTTGGGCGCCGCCCTGCGCGATGGCACCTCGCTGGTATTTTTCTACCCGAAAGCTTTCACCCCGGGCTGCACCAAGCAAGCCTGCAGCCTGCGCGACAGCTGGAGCGAACTGGAAGCGCGCGGGCTACGGATTTTCGGCGTTTCCTCCGATAGCGCGAAAACCCAGGCCGAGTTCCGGGCCCGGCACAAGCTGCCCTTCACCCTGATCGCCGATACCGACCAAGCCGTCGCCAAAGCCTTCGGAAAGAACCGCTGGTCCCGGCAGGCCTACATTTTCCGGGAGGGGAAACTGGTCTGGCGGGACCTCAGCGCCGCCACCGCCAACCAGGCCGAAGAAGCGCTCGCCGCCCTCGACGGCCTCGCGAAGAAATAACCCGCCGCCGCCGACACAGGGTCGGCTCAGAAAAACAGCGCCTCCGACAAGGCCTGCTCGGGCGCGAGGGGCTTTACGCGGGTGGAGATCCGTTCCTCCGTCGAGTCGATCTTCGCGTGGATCTCGCCGGCATCCCCCTCGCGGAACTTTCTCCAGCGGAAGAAGCGGCCGTCCTTGTATTCGAGCGCAAAGCTCATCGAGCAGTCCGCATCCTTCGCGCACTCCTCGACCTGGAACTTCGGGCCCTTCAGCGAGGGGCAATCCTCGCATTTGCGACAGTCCGAAAGACAGTCCCTGATCCATCGCATCAGCTGGCGTCCCTCACCCGAAAAACCCGGCGCGTGCGCCACCTTGACGGCACTCAGGCCATCGCACAGCTGTTCGATCGCGTAGCCGCTCAAGTACTGCCCGATCGTCTGGCGGACCGGCAGGAGGCGGGCGCGGGCGAGGTCGCTCACCCGGTCCGGGTCCGGCCAGTCGAGTTCGGCCACGTCGGAAGGCTCGATGCTGCTGTCGTAAACCGCGCGGCGCACGACGCTCAGGAGATTGTCGAAATATCCCTTGATCCGCTCCGCCGGCACCCCGTTGAACCAGTGGTAGGTCGGCAGATCCGACTCCAGCCAGACCGATACCTGGTTCGCCAGGTAGCCGCAATCCTCCGACTCGTAGTGCAGGAGCAGCGCCTCGCAGCAGCACATTTCGCGGTGCGACTCGCCGATGTAGCACTGGCTGAAGAGCTTCGCCGACATCGACCCGTCGTCCGTCGAGTGCGCCGGGCAAAGCACGATGATGCGGCTCGGGTAGCGCTGGGCGAAGCGGATCAGGGTGTCGAAGCGGGCGCGGGCGTCTTCCGGGCCGACCTCCAGCCCGAAATGCAGCACCAGATTCATCTGGGAAGCTCGGAACTCGGAGGAAGGCGACGAAGCGTCGCCCTCCCACATCGAGGCGAGGCGCTCGGTAACTTCCGCGACCGGCAGTTTCAAGCCGGGAAGGACGTCGATCAAGTCAGGCATAGGATTCGTTTTCCGCTTTCGAATTTTCGCCGCTCCGCCGCCGGGCTCAGCCCGAACGCCTCCACTGGTGACCGTTCTTCCACAAGAGCCGCTCGCTGGCCAAGGGGCCCCAAGAGCCGGAGGCGTAGTCCCCCAGGCCGTGTTCGCCGCATTCCTCCCAGTGTTCGAGAATCGGCGTAATCAGCTTCCAAGAGGCCTCGGTCTCGTCGCCGCGGATGAAGAGCGTGCTGTCGCCGACCATCGCGTCGAGGATCAGGCGCTCGTAGGCTTCCGGCGTGTTCGAGCCGAAGGTCGTGGCGTAGCGGAAGTGCATCTTGACCGGCTGGGTGCGGGTCTCCAGGCCGGGGATCTTCGAGTTCATCACGAGGGTGACGCCCTCGTCCGGCTGGATGCCGATGACCATCGTGTTGGGCGCGAGGTCGAAGCGCTTGCCCTCGGAAAAGAGGATGCCCGGAGGCCGTTTGAACTGGATCGCGATCTCGCTCGCACGCCGCGCCATGCGCTTGCCGGAACGGAGGTAGAAGGGCACGCCCTTCCAGCGCCAGTTGTTGATCGAGAGCCGGAGCGCGGCGTAGGTCTCGGTCGTGGAATCGTCCGGCACGCCTTCCTCCTCGAGGTAGCCCCGCACCGGCTTGCCCATGACCAGACCGCCGGCGTAACGGGCCCGCACCACGTCGCCCCCCTCTCCGTCGAGATCGAGCGGCTGGATGGCTTTGACCACCTTCACCTTCTCGTCGCGGATCGATTCGGGGTCCAGGGAGACGGGCGGCTCCATCGCCGTCAACGCGACCAGCTGCATGGTGTGGTTCTGGATCATGTCGCGCAGCGCACCGCTCGAGTCGTAGTAGCCGCCGCGGCTGCCGATGCCGTTGCTCTCGGCCACCGTGATCTGCACGCAGTCGACATACTCGCGGTTCCAGATCGGTTCGAAGATGGAGTTGGCGAAGCGCTGGACGAGCAGGTCCTGCACGGTCTCCTTCCCCAGATAGTGGTCGATGCGGTAGACCTGCGACTCCTCGAAGACGCCGTTGATCGTGCGGTTCAAGCGGCGGGCGGACTCGAGGTCCTTGCCGAAGGGCTTTTCGATGATGACCTTCGAGGCCAGCTTGGTGCCGAGGTGGCGCTCGGCCATCCCGCTGCCGCCGAGGTTTTCGATGATCGGCTCGAACACGCCGGGAGGCGTCGAGATGTAGAAAAGCCGCTGCACCTCGCGCCCCAGGTCCTTCTCGATCCGGTCGATCCGCTCGGCCAGCTTCTTGAAGGAATCGGCGTCGTCGTATCCGCCGGCGTGATACACCATGTGCTGGCGGACCCGTTCCCAGATGTCCTTGTTCAGCGGACGGCGGGAGAACTCCTCGATCGCCTCGTCCGCCGACTTGCGAAACTCGTCGTCCTCGATCTCCGAACGGCTGTAGCCGATCAGGTGGAAATCGTTGGGCAACAGGTTGTCGACCCCGAGGTTGAAGATGGCCGGCACGAGCTTGCGCGCGGTCAGGTCCCCGGAAGCGCCGAAGATCACCACCACGGTGGGCGGAGCTCCGCGGTGCTTGCTGAGGCCCTTGAGAAAAGGATGCCGGGATTCGTCGGTAGAATTCATCGCTGGGCGGTGTAATGTTTCGGGAAGAGCGGCACGTTCGCGTAGTGCTTGAGCTCGTAACGGCCGTCATCTGACAAGGCGAGAGCGACGACGTCAAAACGGAAGTGCTTCGGCGGATTCGGCAAACGGGCGAGGTACTGTTTGCAGGTGCGCTGGAGGATGCGCTTCTTTTTCGGCCCCACCGAATAATAGGCCGGCACCCGGGCGCGGGCGCTCCGGAGCCTGACTTCGACGAAGACGAGGACCTCGCCGTCGCGGCAGACCAGGTCCAGCTCGTCCCGCCGGTCGCGCGGACTGCGCCAGTTCCGGGCGAGGATGCGGTAGCCCAGCTCGCGGCTGACGAACTCGGCCGCCCGGTCCTCGCCGAAGCGCCCCCTCTCGGGCCGCAGGACCGGGCGGACGCGGGCACCGGCCCGCAGGTCGGAGAACCATTCACGAAAGCGATGAAGGAATTTCAGGGTGCCGGGGGTTGGAGGTTCTTCGTCAATTTGCCACGCTTGGAAGTTGCGGGATTCGCGCCGAAAGGCGAGCCTGAGTCGTTCCTCCGCCCACTCTCGACCCAACGCTTCCGCCGCCATCCCAAAGAGCCCTCCAGGACCCACCCTCGTCGTCGGCGCCGGCCTCGCCGGCTGCCTCCTCGCCTGGCGGCTGCACCGGGCGGGCGAGCCGCTCGTGCTGATCGGCGCTTCTTGCCTCCCGAACGCTTCCCAAGCCGCCGCCGGGATCGTCAACCCCGTGACCGGGCGCTGGATGACGAAGTCCTGGCGGATCGAGCAACTGCTCCCGGAGGCCCGCGCGACCTACCGGGAGATCGAGGCGAATTTCGGGGAGCGGATCTTCCACCCGGTCCCGGCCCGGCGTTACTTTCAAAACGAGGAGGATGCCCGCCGCGCCGCCCGCCGCGCCCGCAACCCGCGCTACGCCGACGTCCTCGGCCCTCCGCTCCCCCCCGGCGCGGATCCGAACGGGCTGAACGACCCGGCCGGCAGCATTCGGCTCGAACAAGCGCATTGGGTCGACCTCCCCCGCCTGCTAGAGCGCTTGCGGGGCTTCTTCGCCTCGATCGGCTGCTTCCGCGACGAGGTCTTCCGCTACGATGCCCTCCAGCGGCAAGCCGCCGGCTGGAGCTACGGCGACCTGCGGGCCGGCCGGGTGGTCTTCTGCGAGGGGGCCCGGCTGCGGGCCAATCCCTGGTTCGGCCGCCTGCCGCTCAAACCGATCAAAGGCGAGACGCTGCGCTTGCAGCTGGACGGCTTCAACCTGACACGGGGCATCTACCACGGCCGGAAGTGGTTGCTCGCCTACGGCGACGGGGCCTGCCGCCTCGGCGCGACCTACGACGAGGCCGACCTGAGCGAGGCGCCGACCGAAGCCGGCCGGACCGAACTCCTGGCCGACGCCGGGGCCTTGCTCCCGCCGACGGCCCGCGTCCGCATCGAAGCCCGGCTTGCCGGCCTTCGCCCCAGCAGCCCCGACAGCCGCCCCATGCTCGGCGCGCATCCGGAATTGCCGGGACTGTTCGTCTTCAACGGACTGGGCTCGAAGGGCGCCGGGAGCGCACCCTGGCTGAGCCGACAGCTGCTCGACCATTTACGGAGCGGCGTCAAACTCGACCCCGAGGTCGATCTTCGCCGATTCCTCGGCCCGCCGACATGCAACGCCTGACCCAGACCGTCCACGAAATCCTGGCCGCCCGGCTCGCGCCGGGCTCCAGCGCGGTCGACGCGACCGCCGGCAAGGGGCACGACACCCTCGCGCTGGCCCGCCTGGTCGGCCCGGAGGGCCGGGTCTACGCCTACGACCTGCAGGCGGCGGCCCTCGAACAGACCCGCGAGCGACTGGTCGCGGCGGGCGCTTTCCTCCAGTGCCAATTGCATCAACAGGACCACGCCGAAGGCCTCGCCGCCCTCCTCGAACAGCGCTGCGGCGGGATCGACGCGGTCGTGTTCAATCTCGGCTACCTGCCCGGGGGCGACAAAAGCCTCGTCTCCTCCGCGGATCGAACCCTGCCCGCCCTCGACGCCGCCGCCCTCCTGCTGCGGCCGGAGGGGATCCTCCTCGTCACCGCCTACCGGGGCCATCCCGGCGGTCCCGAGGAAGCGGACGCGGTCGCGGAGTGGATGGAGCTCCGCCGGGCCGCCGGCTGGCGGGTCGAAAAGCAGGCCCCGGAAGCCACCGGCGGCCGCCTGCCCCCGGTGCTCTGGATCGCGCGGCAGCCTTGAGCTCGAGCGGAATTTGATTTTGGCCGCAGGCCCGCTATGCTTTCCCGAATGAAGCTTCATTTTCCGATCCTTGCCGGCTCCCTCGCCCTACTCGGCCTCGTCGGCTGCGTCAGCCCTACCGCGGTGGACTTCGATCGCGCCGCCGTCGAAACGATCCGCGACTACAAGTGCTTCACCATCGATGCGCGGGAAATCCGCGAGAACTATCAGGACGTGGTCCTCAGCCCGATCGTCGACCGGCGCATCGTGGCCGCGCTTTCGGCCGAGCTGAAAGCGAAAGGTTACACAGACGAGTGCGCGAATCCGGATTTCCGCGTGACCTTCAACACGGTGACCCAGACCCGGACTGAAATCGAGGATTACGGTGCCGGAGCCTTCCGCCGCTATCACTACTATAGCCTCGGGGCCTTCAACCGGATCGAGATCGATCAATACGAGGAAGGGACTTTCGTCGTGGACATCATCGACGCCTCCTCGAACGAGCTGGTCTGGCGCGGCGCCTACCGCCAACGCCTCGGCTGGAGCGCCCCGAGCGACGAGGAAGTCCGCAGAATCGTCTCCGAGATCCTCGCCGGTTTCCCTCCCGGTTCGACGGGCGAGTAGCCGCCGAAATGGGTTTGACTCCCCCTCCGTCCTCGACGGTCTAGGGGGCATGAACATCGTCTGTCTCGACTTGGAGGGGGTGCTGATCCCCGAGATCTGGATCGCCTTCGCGCAGAAGACCGGGATCGAGGCCCTCCGGCGGACCACCCGCGACGAGCCGGACTACGACGTCCTGATGCGCTACCGCCTGGACATCCTCGACAAAGAGGACTTCAAGCTGGCCGATATCGAGGAAGTTATCGGAACGCTCGATCCCCTGCCCGGCGCCGTGGAATTCGTCGAGTGGGTCACTTCGCAGACCCGCCTCGTCATCCTCTCGGATACCTTCAGCCAGTTCGCCGGCCCCCTCATGGCCAAGCTCGGCCACCCCACCCTCTTTTGCCACGAACTCGTGGTGGATGGCTCCGGCCGCATCGCGGATTACCGCCTGCGCCTGAAGGACCACAAGCGGCGCGCGGTCGAGGCCTTCGAGGCCCTCAATCTCGACACTTTCGCGGCCGGGGACTCCTACAACGACCTGAGCATGATCGACCGCGCCCGGAACAAATGCCTCTTCCGCCCGCCCCAGCGCCTGATCGACGAGCGGCCGGACCTGGCCGTGGCCGAGGACCACACCGAGCTGCGCGAAATCATCGAAGCGGTGCTCTAACAGAACCGAGCCCGCCCCCTCGTGGCGTGCCCGCTTGCGGGCGCTCCCCGCAGCCTCGCCCGCCGCCGCTCCGCCGCCAAGCGCGCCCAAGGGCGCACGCCACGCCCGCCCCCTCGTGGCCTGCCCGCTTGCGGGCGCTTCCCGCGGCCCGGCCCGCAAGCGCTTCACCCGCTCCGCCGCAACACGCGCTTTTCGCTTCCCTCTTTCGCTTTTCACCTTTTTGCTTCACGGCATGCTTGTCCACACCGTCCTCTTCTGGCTGCGCAAGGACCTCGACGGCGATCAGGTAACCGAGTTCCGTCTTGGCCTTGAAAGCCTGACCCTGATCGAATCCGCCGAAGCGGTCTACATCGGCACCCCCGCCGACACGCCCGAACGCCCCGTGATCGACACGAGCTATGACTTTTGCCTGACCGTCCTCTTAAAAGACCTCGAGGCCCACGACCGCTACCAGGAGCACCCACGGCACCAGGATTTCATCGGGCGCTTCAAGGACTTTTGGAAAAAAGTCCAGATTTACGACGCCGATTAATCGCTCGGGCCCTCCCTTCGGAGAGCTTTCAGAGATGGACGCGCTGTTGACGCAGTTTCGGGCGATCGCCCCGCTGGACTGGCTGGGCATGGCGAGCGGTCTCGCCGCGGTCTGGCTGAGCATACGCGAAAAGGCGCTGGCCTGGCCCCTGTTCATCATCTGCTACGCCATCTACGTCCAGGTCAGCCTCCGTTCGGGCTATTTCGCCTTCGCCGGACTGAACCTGGTCTTTATTTTCATCTCCCTCTACGGCTGGATGAAATGGCGCCGGCCCGAAGGCGGCGGCGCGGATCCCCTCCCCGTCGGCCGCACCTCGCCCGCCCAATGGCCCTGGGTGCTTGCTTTTCTTCTCGGCGGGACCGTCGCGATCGCCCTCCTGCTCAGCGCTGCCGGGGAGGCGCGCCTGCCTTGGCTCGACGCGCTGGCTTGCTCTTTCGCGCTGGTCGCCCAGTGGATGCTGAGCCGGAAGCGCTTTGAAACCTGGTACTTCTGGATCGCCTCGGACTGCATCTACCTGGTGCTCTTTTTCGACCTCCGCCACTGGCCCAGTATCATCCTTTTCGCCAGCTTTCTGGTGCTCGCGCTCAAAGGCATCCGCGACTGGAAGCCTTTGCTCAAGACCTAAAATCCAGCCTTTCCCCTCTCACGATCACCCCGCCCACCCTCGAAAATGAAACGTATCGTCATCGCCGGCGCCGAATCCACCGGCAAGACCACCCTGGCCGAGGCCCTCGCGGGCTACTACGGCGAACCCTGGACGGGGGAGTTCGTCCGCCAGTATGTGGACGGCCTCGACCGTCCGCTGGAGCGGGGCGACCTGGAAGCCATCGCCCGCGGGCAGTTGGCCCAAGAGGACTTCGCTTTGGACAAGGCGGAGCGTTTCATCATCCACGATACCAACCTCCTGTCCTCGATCCTTTACGCGAAGCATTACTTCGACGCCGAAATCGATTGGGTGAACGATCAATTCCTCGCCCGCGACTACAGCCTCTATCTGCTTTGCCTGCCCGACATCCCCTGGGTGGCCGAACCGGGCCAACGGGAGAGCCCGGACACCCGGGAGCGCTTCCACCGGATCTTCAAAGACAGCCTCGACCGCCTGGAGCTGCCCTACCTCAGCATCGGAGGGGACCACGCGCACCGGCTGAACACAGCCGTCCTCGCAGTCGACCAAGTGCTCGGCGGCGAGGGTCCGGCGGTTTGAACCCGGCCGTTCTCCTCAATTGACGCCCGCTCTTGGGAAGCGCGAACGGACGAGAGCGAACGCACGCACCGGAAAAAGTCCACGATCCCACTCAACCTGAAAAGATGAGTTGATCGCCGCGAAAATCCCCAAACCACGCGGAAGGCCGGGCGGAGGAGTTTTCCCGCTTTCGCCATTTTGGCGCGGCGCGGAGCCCGCCCACGAGTGACGGGGACCTTCGTTTTTTGCGCCTTTTGCGCCCCCTTTGCGGCAATCCAAACCGTGGAATTAAGGCGCATTCGCATCCCTACGCGGCGCCCCGGCCCACACTGGGCGGAAAGCTCCGGCCACGCGCGGGAAGCGTTCCATTTCCCACGAAACCGGCGCCCCTGACGGAAACCGGACCGTCGCTCGAAATCCGACCCGGCCCCGAGGGACGAAGACGGCCTACTCGAAGCTGTGGGGCGGGAGCTGACGGTCGATCCGCTCCATCCGGAGCTTCACGAGGGCGGGGACCCCGTTCTCGTAGGGCACTTGGACCTCGCCTTGGATCAGCGGAAGGGCGTACTTATAGAAATTGTAGTTCATGCTGACGCCGTCTTCGTTGATCCAGTTGGTGGGCAGCTTTTTCACGCCGTTGGCGATTTCCGAAAGGTCGGCCAAGCCGGTCTCGCAGCTGTAGGTTTCCCCGTCGCCGCGGAGCAGAGTGATCATCTTGTCGGTCTTGCCTTCGACCGCCACCTGGACGGCGGTGCGGCCGGCCAGGAAAGCCTCGTCGTTGTCGGTCTGGGAAGCGCAATGGGCGGCGGCGCGCTGGGCCATGCCCAGTTTGACCGAGCGGGCCTTGACCTGGAGGCTCTCCTCGGCCAGACGGCGGAGGTACTCGCCGGCGCCACCGAGCTGGGAGTGCCCGAAGGCGTCCGCGGTCGCGCTGTCGGTCGAGACGTAGTTTCCATCGCTGTCGACCAGGCCTTCGCCCACCACCACGACGCAGTACTTCTCCTTTTGGAGGACGCGCTGGATGTCGGCCAAATACTTCTCCTCCGAGAAAGCGACCTCGGGCAGGTAAATCAGGTGGGGAGCGGCGTTCGGATCGTCGCGGCGCTTGGCGAGAGCGGCACCAGCCGCGATCCAGCCCGCGCTGCGGCCCATCACTTCGATGATCTGGACGAGGTCGTGCTGGCCCATGGCGGCGTTGTCCGCCGCGATCTCCTTGACCGTGGTGGCGATGTACTTGATCACGCTGCCGTAGCCCGGCGTGTGGTCGGTGACCACGAGGTCGTTGTCGATCGTCTTCGGGATGCCGATCACGCGCAGGGCGTAGCCGCGCTCCTGGGCGAGCTTGGAAATCTTGTCGGCGGTATCCTGGGAGTCGTTGCCCCCGGCGTAGAAGAAATAGCGGATGTTGTGCGCCTCGAAGACCTGCAGGACGCGCTCGAAGTCGGCCTGGCGCTTGAGCTTGTAGCGGCAGGTGCCGAGGGCGGCGCCGGGCGTGTAGCGGAGGCCGCGGATGGTCTGCTGGGACTCGGCGGCGAGGTCGACCAGTTGTTCGTTGAGGATGCCCAGCACCCCGTTGAGTCCCCCGTAGATCTCATCGATGCATTCGTGGTTGAGCGCCTCGGTGACGACACCGGCGAGGCTGGCATTAATGACTGCGGTCGGGCCGCCGGACTGAGCGACGAGACAGTTTCCTTCGAGTTGTTCGGACATATTGGATTTGGATAGTTGGTTACTGGGTCAGTGGTCTAAGTTCGAGGATAACGAAGGCAATCTTAAAGGATGGCGCCCGGCTGGTAGGCCGCCGCCTCGGGGCAGCTCGCGGCATCTTCGCGGACGGCGCGGCAAAAATTCTCGACTTGCTCGGCGGCCATGCCGGTCATTGCGAGGGCCTGGTCGACCAGACGCGCGACGGCCTCCGGAGACAGGCCGAGACGCCCGTCGCCGCCGAGCCGTTCGACCAGATCGTTTTCGGCGATACGCCCGCCGCGCAGGTCCCGCACGGCGGCGACCGCGTGTTCCTTGATCGCCTCGTGCGCCTCTTCGCGGCCGGCGCCGGCCTTGACCGCTTCCATCAGGAGGGTCGTGGTCGCGAGGAAGGGGCCGTAGCGCCGGTTCTCCTGCTCGATCATGGCCGGATAGACCTCCATCTGGTCGAGGATGGTGATGAAGGTATCCAGCAGTCCGTCGATCGCGTAAAAGCTGTCGGGCAGGAAGACGCGCCGGACGACGGAGCAGGACACGTCGCCCTCGTTCCACTGGTCGCCGGCGAGCTCGGCCGCCATCGTGAGGTGGCCCTTGAGGATCGCGGAAAAGCCGTTCAGCCGCTCGCAACTGCGGCTGTTCATCTTATGGGGCATGGCGGAGGACCCGACCTGGCCCTTGGCGAAGCCCTCGCTGGCGAGCTCGTGGCCCGCCATGATGCGCAGCGTCTTGGCGAAGCTCGAAGGCCCGGAAGACAGACGGACGAAGACCGAAACCACCTCGAAATCGAGGCCCCGCGGGTAAACCTGGCCGACCGTGTCGAGCGCCGCGCCGACGCCGAGATGGTCGAGGATGCGCCCTTCGAGCGCGTCCACCTTCTCCCGGTCCCCCTCGAAGAGGGTGAGCAGGTCCATCTGCGTGCCGACCGGACCCTTGAGGCCCCGGACCGGGTAGTTGTCGATGATGCGGTCGAGCTCGCGGGCCGCGCAAAGGAGGTCCTCCCCGAACATCGCCAGCCGTTTACCGAAAGTCGTGGGCTGGGCCGGCACGTTGTGGGTCCGCGCGGTGATCACGAGGTCCTTCCACTCTTCCGCCCGAGCGGCCAACCGAAGCAGCGCGGCCAGCGTCTTGGTGCGCAGGATCTCGAGCCCGCGCAGGATCTGGAGCTGCTCGACGTTTTCGGTCAAGTCCCGGCTGGTCAACCCCTTGTGGATGTGCTCGAAGCCCGCCAGCGCGCAGAATTCCTCGATACGCGCCTTGACGTCGTGCCGGGTCACCGCCTCGCGGGCTTGGATCGAATCGAGGTCGATCCGCCCCTTCGCCCGCTCATAGGCTTCGATCGCCCCGGCCGGCACGTCCAGCCCAAGATCCCGCTGGGCGCGCAATACGGCGATCCAGTAGTCGCGCTCGAGGGCGATGCGCCCCTCCGCGCTCCAGACCGCGCGCATCGCCCGGGAGGCGTAGCGGGTCGCTAAAACATTCGGTGTGTGGTCCATGCTTCTTCGAATTCGGGAAAACCGGGCAGCCTAAATGGATCGCTCCGCCTTGCCACACAAAAACGCGCCCCCTCCCGGAGGAGGCCGAAATCGAGCCCCAAAAACTTTCCTCCTGTCCGAAGGATAGGAGGAGACCGGCCCCGCGCCGTCCAGGCGAGGGGCCAGAGGTGGTTCTCCGCGACCCGGGGAGCACGCCGCCCTCACGGCGCGGTCCGCTTCCTGCTCCAACCCAGCCGGTGCGAGAGACTTGCAGGAAAACCGCCCTTGTGCTAACGTTTCGTTTCTCCAATCCAAACCCTGTATCAGCCTCATGGACATCATCCGTATTCTCTTCGCGATCCTGCTGCCGCCGCTCGGCGTCTTCCTCTAAGTGGGCATCGGCGCGCAATTCTGGATCAATATCCTGCTCACGCTTTTCGGCTACATCCCGGGCATCGTCCACGCCGTCTGGATCATCGCCACGCGGGGCGAACCGCGCCCGGCGCACTGATCGCCTGCCATGCCCGAAGGACGCTCCGCCCATCCCGCCGCGGAGCGGGTCCGCCTCGTCGCGCGCCTGCTTGACGCGCGCTTCGAAATCCCCGGCACTCGCTTTCGCTTCGGCTGGGACGGATTGATCGGCCTGCTGCCGGGGGCCGACATTTTCACGGCCATTCCGGCGCTCTACATCCTCTTTGAAGCACGCCGCCTCAAGATGCCGACCGGCATCGCCCTGCGCATGGCGGCCAACATCCTGATCGACCTGCTCGTCGGTCTCGTGCCGGTGCTCGGGGACGCCTTCGACTTCGTCTACAAGTCGAACCTCCGCAACGCGCGGCTCTTTGAGAAAGGCCTCAAGCAGGTGGGGCCGTCCTGACGCTCAGCTCCGGTCGGCGCGGGTCTGCATGTCTTCCAGTTCGATCTCCAAGGTGTGTCCGGAGAATTGGATTCCCATCAGGCAAAACAGCGTGGTGAGGGAGATTTCCATGGCCGGGAATCAACTCAGGCAACGCACCGCCAGCTCCCGGCAGACCGCGTCCTGCTCGTTCGGGCGTTCGAGAATGCCTTCGAAGGCTTCGGCGAAGGCGATCTGGAAGTCGACCAGCCGCTTGAGCGGGACCTTCGACGCGGTCTGGGCGAGCTTGCCCAAGTACCAGGGATTCTGGGTGAACAGGTTGACATTGCTTTTCTCGTCCTGCCCGCCGAAGTGGCGCCCGTAGGTCCGGGCGGCGGCCTCCAAGTCGCTCTTGGCGATCCCCCGGCCGCCGAGGCGGATGGCCTTGGCGTCCAGCAGGACCCGCAGCTGGATGAGCAGGCGGTTGCGGGACTGCAGGCTGCCGAGCAGGGGGCGCGCCTCGCTGTGGGTGAAAAAATGCCGCTCCAGGGCCTCGAGGGTCCATTTCAGGTCGAGGGAGTAGAAGGCGTCGGCCGCTTCGAAAAAGTCCGCGTCGCCGAAATTCGGGACCAGCGCGGTCACCAGTCGGACATCGATCGCCCCGCCCTCGCCCGCGAAGGTGGCCAGCTTGCGGACCTCCTCGACGATCAGGCGGGTGTTGCCGTTGACCTTGCCGACCAGCAGCTCCGCCGCCCCGCGGTCGATGGAGACGCCGGCGGCCTCGCATTCCGAGCGGATGAGCGCGGCCGCCCCGGCGGCCCCGTCCTTCCCCCCGTCCACCAGCGTGAAGTCCGCCGTCTTCTGACACCATTTGTAGAAGCTGCGCACCTTGTAGACCGGGTGGGCGGTCACCAAGACGCCGACCTGCGCCGGGTCCAGCGCTTCGAGCACCTCCTTCAGCCGTTCGACCAAGTCCAGCGTGCCCTGGGCGTTCCCGGTCTGGCTGTTGGCCATGAAGTTGACGTCCTTCAGCCAGACCACCTTGCGCTCGCCGAAAAGCGAGAGGGTCTGCACCGCGCCGGAGAAGCGGTTGACCGCCTCCTCCACCTCGCCGACATTGCCGGCCCGGCCGTCCACCACCTCCTTCGAAAGGTCGTCCGCCAAGGCCTTCGTCTCCTCCGCGAACCATGCCTTCCCCTTCTCGTTCACGAGGAAATCATCGTCGCCGCAGATGAAGGTGAAAGGCTTTCCCGACATGGCTGGGGAGACTTGCCGCCGACTCGAAGCGGAGCAACGCGAAAGCGCGGGATTCTACCGAAAGAGGCGAGTCCGGCCTAGCCTTTCTTCCCCTTTCCGCCCTTCTTGCCGGACTTTTTATCCTTCTTCTTCTTCTTTTTTTTCTTTTTCCCCTTGAGGAGCCGCTTGACCTTCTGGCGCTGGTCTTCCCGGACGATGTAGCCGATGCAATTGTCCGCCCCGCACGCGCAGGGGTGGTCGAGGAAGTGCTCCATATCGTAGCCGTAGTCGTAGGTCAGCTCCTCGCCCGCCCGGATGTCCTTCCGCGCGACGATCCAGATCTCGCCGTCGTAATTGACGGCCTCGCAGTTGCCGTCGCAGGAGTGGTTCATGTAGCGGGCGGGATTGCGCCCGCGCCGGCCGTCGAGATCCCAGTTCTCGTCCAGCTCGAAGATGTAAACGAGCCCGGCCCCCGTCTTCCGGGCCCGCTCCTCCCATTCGAGCGCCCGTCGTTCGGACTCCGCCTTGTCGATCTTTTCGCCGACATACTGGATGATGTCGGTGCCGGATTCGATGTCGCAGGTGGCGAAGAGCCCGCGCTTATGGATGGGCGATGGAGCGACTTTGCAAAGACGTTTTGCCATGGTGATGAAAGCAGGCCTAGCGCGCGAAGCCCCACGCGCAACCCAAATGGAAGGCGGCCGGGTGGATTACTCGGGCTTGAGCTCCCGCGTCATGAGGGCCTGCAAGGCCTCCCGGGGGTCGCGCCCCTCGTAAAGTATCGCATCAATCTGAGTCAGGATCGGCGCGTCGAGCGCCTTCTCCTCGCAAAACCGCTTCAGGCAGCGGGTCGCGCGGTAGCCCTCGACGACCGACTTTTGACTATCGATCACCGCCTCCGGTCGCTCCCCCCGGCCGACCCGTTGGCCGAAGCTCCGGTTCCGGCTTCCCTTCCCCGAGCAGGTTGCGACCAGGTCGCCGAATCCGCTCAGGCCATAGAAGGTCGCTTGCCGTCCGCCCAGTTCGCCCCCCAGGCTCACCATCTCGTTCAGACTCCGGGTGAGCAGGGCGGCTTTGGCATTGTCGCCCAGTTCGAGCCCGTCGCAGAGGCCCGCCGCGATGGCGTAGATGTTCTTGAGCGCACCGCCCAGCTCGGTGCCCTTCACGTCGTCCGACAGGTAGACCCGCAGGGAGGTGCTGGAAAAAGCCTCTTGGTAGCGGGCCGCGTCTTCAATCCCCTTCGGCAGGGCCAGGGTGATGGCGGTCGGCCGCGCCTCGGCCACCTCGGCGGCGAAGCTGGGGCCGGAGAGGACGCCACAGGACAGATCGGGGAATATTTCGCCGACGGTCTCCGAGGGCGTCCGGAAACCGTCCTGCTCGAAGCCTTTGCAGAGCGTGACCAAGAGTCGGATCTGCCAAGCGTCGGCGAGATGGGCCCGGACCGAGAGGCAGAGGTCGCGGAGCGCCTTCGAGGGGCAGGCCAGCAGCACCGCTTCCGCCTCCATCAGGACCGGCCGTAGTTCGGCTCCGATCTGGATACGGTGCGGCAGACGGTGGCCGGGTAGATAATCGCGGTTCTCGCGCGCCGACGCGATCTCCAACGCATGTTCGAAGCGCCTCGGCACGAGCGTCACGGCGTGGCCGCAGCGGTCGAGGTGCAGCGCCATCGCCGTGCCCCAGGCGCCGGCTCCCAAAATACAAATATTCATGAGGGAAACTTTCCTCCCCGGACCGCTTCGGCATAGGCCGCGAAACCCGCCTTCGCCTGCTCGCCCAGCTGGGCGAACTGCCTCACGAAGGAGGGCACCCGTCCCGGATTCAGGCCCAGCAGGTCGTTGCAGACGAGGATCTGCCCGTCGCAGTGCGGCCCCGACCCGATCCCGATCAAGGGGATCCGCAGCTCCGCCGCAATCGCCCCGGCCAGAGTGCCTTCCATCATTTCCGCGACCAGCGCGAAGCAACCGGTGCCTTCCAGCGCCCGGGCATCCTTCAGGAGGATCTCCTTTTCCAAATCCGTGCGCCCGAACTTCCGGTAGCCGCCGATGCGATGGAGCTGCTGTGGGAGCAGGCCGATGTGCCCGAGGACCGGAATCCCCGCCGCGCAGAGCCGCTCGATGGTCGGAACCAGCCCGGCGCCGCCCTCCAGCTTGACCGCCTGCGCGCCAGCCTCCTGCATCAGCCGCATGCAGGCCGCGAGGACCTCGGGAAAAGCGGCCTGGGCCAGGCCGAAAGGCAGGTCGGCGACGAGCAGAGCCGCCGGCTTGGCGCGCGCGACCGCGGCGGTGTGGTGGACCATCATGTCCAAAGTGACCGGGACCGTCGACTCGAAACCGAGCTGGGTGGTCCCGACCGAATCCCCGACCAGGATGAGATCGACGCCGGCCTCGTCCGCATAGCGGGCCATGATAGTGTCGTAGGCGGTCACGGCGACGATCGGACGCTGCCCTTTCAAACGAAGTAGGGTCTGGGTGGTTTGACTCACGAAATCTTTGGTTCTGGAAAATCTTCGGAATGCGCGCAGCCGAATGTTGAATGCGGAACGCGAACTGACAATCTTTTGTCGTTTCCTTTTCCCGGCACCCGCATCCGCGTCCCTTCTTCCATGCTTCGCCTTTTCTATCAGTGGCGCTACCGCCGCGCCCAACGGGCGGGCGCTTTCGAGATCCCCCCGGAGCGCTCGTCGCCCCGCCACATCTATCACTCGAATTTCGGCAACTACCTCTCCCAGAGCTCGGTCCGGGGCCGCCAGTTCGACCGCTTCGACCTTCCCCGCAAGGGCCGCCGGGGCCTACGCTTCCTGGCGGTCGCGCTAGGGGTCCTGCTGCTGCTCTGGCTGGTGGTCGAGAGCATCGCGGCACTGGCCGTCATCGACTAGGGGAGGCTTCGCTCAGGACGGATCGGAGCGCTGCCGCTTCATCTCCTCTAACTCGGTTTTGACCACCTTGTTATAGCAAGCCGGGCAGACGCTATGGCTGAAGCTAGCGCCCGTGCGGCTTGAAATATAGGTCTCCACCTGCTGCCAGTAATTGTTGTCGTCCCGCACGCGCTTGCAGTAGGAGCAAATCGGCATCATGCTCTCGAGCTCGCTGATCTTGCTAGTGTAGCGGAGGATTCGCTCGGCCACTTGGAGGCGCATCCAGATCTGGTCGCGGTCGAGCGGCTTGGCCATGAAGTCGTCGATCCCCGCCCCCATCGCCTCCATGTAGCTCTCTTTGCCTTGGGCGTTCGCGGTAAGCAGGATAAAATAGGTGTATTCGGTCGACTTCCGCCGCCGCACCCGGCGGCAAAGATCCAGCCCATCCAGCTCGGGCATCAACCAATCGCTCACCACAACTCGAAAAGGGGCTGCGTCGTAGGCCTCCCAGGCGGACGCTCCATCGGTGAAAGCCTCGACCTCGTGCCCGAACTGCCGAAGCGTCGTAGTCAACAGCTTCCTCGAGATCAGGTCGTCTTCCGCAATCAGAATCTTCATGGGCGTTCCCTAGTTAGAGACCGGATCCGCCGCCAAGTCGAGCATCGAACCAAGTCGCCGCGCGCATTCCGCATTTGTCCTCCATACCGCCGGGACGCCCTAGAGCAAACGTTCCTGACGCAGGTAGTCTTCGAAAGCATACCAGCTGTCGATGTAATCCCCCAGACGGAACATCAGTTCCGCCCTCCAGTAGAGGGCATAGGCGGGCGGGTTCACCACCTCCGTCAAGCGCGTGGCAACCCGCACGGCCTTGGCATAATCCTCCTGCTCGACCAGTCTCCGGAGCAGCGCGGTTCCTGTGGCGACATTGCGGGTTCCGCTCATGAAGGTGCGTTCGAGGTTTTCCGTCGACCGTTGGTCCATTTGGATCTCGGGAATTTCCTCCGCTCGCACGGACTCCCGGATCAGCGCGATCGCTTCCTCGAAACGGGCTTGGTTCTTCAATAGGACGGCACGCACCCACCAAACCCGGTCGAGGTCGTGGCTCTGCTCTTCGAGAAAGGTCTCCGCGGCGGCGACGTCCCCATGCTCCACCCAATGCAGGAGCAAGTCGCTTCGCTCAGACGGACTGAGGTGACGCAAGCCCGGATCGGTCTCCAATTCGACGGAGATCTCGCGCATCAAGGCCTCCCCCCGCAGGCCGCGCAGCAGAATCATCCGGAATTCCGGCTCCAGCCGTGAAAGCGCCGCCATCCGCTCCATCAGCGCGGGACGCCGCCGCGCCTCCCTCAACATCAATTCGAAGGCCCGCTCTTTGCCCTGCATTTCCCGGTGGAGCGCCGTGCGCCAGGCCGAAACGGTCCTTCCCGCATCGTGGGGGAGCCAAGCGAAGCCTTCGTGGTAGCTCACGATGCCAAGGACCGGCTCGAAAAACCGCGCCCGTCGGAACTCCGCGGCCGCCTCCCCGATCGCTCCGGTCGAGGCCAGCTCGACTTGGCCCTTCCTCAGGTAGGCCCGCCAGTCCATCGGCCGGATATCCAGCCAGCCGTCCAACGCGCGCTCCGCCGATGCGTAGTCGAGGGCCTCGATGGCCTCCTCCGCTTGAATCTCCCTAAGCTCCCGGGCGACCCCCGATCGCATGGGCAGGGCGAAAAGGCCGGACAGGAACCAAAGCGAACCGGCCAAGAGCAACACCAGCCCGACGACGCGCCGGAAGCGCGGCCCCATCAGCGCCGGGCGCTCCGCCCGGGGGGCCAATGCCAGCGCGGCGAAGAGAATGGCGAAATAGACGGTTCCCACCCGGTGCCCCGAAACGTCCACCAAGCCGTGAACGAGGAAGACCATGACCGCGACCAAGGCCGTCACGCGGCCGACCGCGCTCCTCCCCTGGTTTCCGCCCCGGCAAAGCCGGAGAAAAAGTATCACGGCCGCGAGCGCGAGGGCCGTCGCGACGAGTCCGCCCTCGGCCGCGAGCCAAAACCAGTCGCTTTCCGGATGGAGCACCTGCTGGTAGTTGGCCGATTCCTGCCGGTACTGGGGAAAGATCGCGGAAAAGTTCCCCAGCCCGTGCCCGAGAATCGGCGCGTCCGCGATCATCCGGAAGCTGTCCTGATAAATCGTGGCGCGGAAGGATTCGGCCCAGGCGCCGGGACTCCCGAGCAAGTCGACCACGCGCTCGGTCGTCCGCTGCCCGCTGATCAGAAAGAAGCTCAAAACAAAGAGCAAAAAGGGCAATCCGAGCTTCAGCGCGAGCGAGACCTTGCTCCGGTTCAGGCGTAAGACGAGCCAGAGTAGGATACCCGCGAAGTAGAGCAATACCCCGGCGCGCGAGACGCCGAACACGAGCGCCACCAAACAAAGACAAGTCGCCAGGAGACCGGCTAAATGTACGATGCGCCGGGTCCGCAGGCCCTCCATCCCGAAACCGAAGGCCGCCACGCCGCCCAAGGCGAAAAAACTCGCCGTCTGGTTCCGGTTTGGGAAAAAACTGAAGGCGGTGGCCGATTCGGCGCCGGGATAGCGAAGCATGGCAAGGTTGCCCCAGACCGCGACGGCCGCCAAGAAGCAGAGCGCGACGCTGAGCCAAAGCATGAGCCGCTGGCGTCCGCTGTAATTGATCCGCCAACTCGCGGCGGAATAGAGCCAGACCAGACCGCCCAGTAAGAGCAGCCAGCTCTCGAGACTGATCCAAGGCTGGACCGATCGTAGCCCGCCGAAGTCGATTCCATACTCCGTCTCGGCGCTCGCCCTCCAGTCCGGCAGGCGGGTTATCCAAGCCGGAAGAAAGGCGCCGAGCGAAACAAGCAGAAGGAGCAGGATCAAAAGATCGATCCGACGGTCGAGGGAACGGAGGGGCGGACCGAAAAGCAGGGCCAAGCCCGGAAAAACCAACGCCAGCCCGAGAACCAGCGGGTTGTGGCTGCCGCCGAACAAGACGAGGAGGACGACGGCGGCGAAGCCCAGCAGGAAGGCGCGCGAGACCGCCGGCTCGTTATCCACCGGAGCGAAGCCGAGCGACGCCCTCGAGGGCGGCGGCGGCGGCGCGAAGGAGCAACTCGGCTTCACCTGCGGACGGCGACGGCGACCGCCCCCGCCCTTCCCGGAGCGCCGCAGCCTGCGACGACGATTCTGGCCCGCATCCATGCGAAAAGTCTCAGGCCGACTAGCCCTGTGCGGAGAGTCCTTGCATCCTGCTCAGGCGCTGGTCACGCCGCTGGCTTCCAAATCGGAGCGCTTCGGCTCCGTGTAATATTCCGAATAACGGTAGTAGTAATAGCCGGGCTGGCGGACGTCGACGCAGTTCAAGATCAGGCCCGAGATGTCGATATTACGGTCCTTCAGGCGCGCCATCGCAGGCCGGATCTGGCGCAACTGGGTGTGGGCGCTGCGGATGGTGAAGAGCAAGGCGTCGACCTTGACCGCGAAACAGGTCGTGTCGTCGGTCGCAAGAATGGGGGCCGTGTCGAAAATCACGTAATCGTACTGCCGCCGGGCGAGTTGGATCAGCTCGTCCACCTTCCCGCTCATCAGCAGTTCCGCCGGTTGGTCCGGGTAGGCTCCGGTCGAAATGACGTCCAGATCGGGGTATTTCGTCTTTTGCACGACTTCGTCGAAGCCGGCCCGGCCCCCGAGCAAGTCCGCGAGGCCCCGGTCCTGGCTCGCTCCGAACAACTTGTGCAGGCGGCCGCGCCGCAAGTCCGCATCGATCAAAAGCACCTTGGACCGGGAAAAGGAGAAGGCCACCGCCAAATTGGCCGAAACGGTCGACTTGCCCTCCGACGGCACCGCGCTGGTGATCGCGAAGACCGACGGCTTGGCGCCCTCTTCGCCCATGAAGAAAACCGAGGTGCGCAGGTTCCGGCACGCTTCCGCGAACACGTAGCGCTCGTCGTTCTTGCCCAACAGCTCGTTGGCGTTCTCCTTCTCGGCGATATCCCTCTCGTAGGGAATGATCCCGAGCAAAGGCTCCTCGAAGTGGTTGGCCAGCTCCCCCGGGCTGAGGATCCTATTGTCCAAGGCGGCGATGACGAAAAGCACCCCTCCGGCGAGAATCAAGCCGTAGAGGGACCCCTCGACAAGTCGCCGGGCCAGCCCCGCGCCCGAGGGCCCCGCCGGTCTCGCTTCGGTCAGGACCGAGATCGTCTCCTGCGAACGGCCCTGGGTTTCCTCGATCCTGCGGAGCGCTTCCTGGTTCCGGGCGTAGGCCGCTTTCGACCGCTCCAGCCGGGATTGAAGTCGCTCGAACTCGGCGATCAGGCGGCCGTTCTCCAAAGCGCTTTGCTCCCAAATCTCGATCTCTTGGTTGAGGTTGCGGATCCGGTTCTCGACCACCTCGCGCCGTTCGCGGATTCGCTCCAGCGCCTGCCGAAGGAAAATCCTCAGCTGGTTTTCGGTCCGCTCGATCTGGTCCTTCAGGCCGATGATCGTGGGATGCTTGGGCTTCAGATAGATGGAAAACTCCTCCAACTGAGCCTCCAGCGCGGCCAACTCTTCCTTGGCGCTCAGGTACTCCAGGTTGTCTTCGGGCGAACCGACCGCATCGATCATGCCCTTGCCCTCGGGTTCCGCTTCCCGGGGATCCGCCGCTTTCAACTCGTCGACCAGCAGATTCTCGACGTCCTTGCCGCTGTCCAGCGAGGCCAGGGCCCGGCTCTCGGTCTTGAGCTCGGCAAGGCGCCGCTGCAAGTCTGCCAGGTAAGCACCGGCCGCCGAACCTTGCTCTTGTATGAACACGATATTATTCTGCTCCTGAAACTCGACGATCGAGTCCTCCCCCGCTTCGATCTCCGCCTCGATTTCTTTGAGCTGCGCTTGGACGCTCTCGTAGGTCCGCTCCGAAGTCCGGGAACGCATTTCACTCCGGCGGTCGATGTAGGCCTCCATCGCCGCGTCGAGATAGAGGCGCGCGTGCTCGGGATGCGGACTGAAGGAACGCAGGAGGAAAATGTCCGTATCCTCCTTCACCTCGGCCGTCAGGACGAGCGCCCTGCGCCCCCCCTCCTGGTAGGCTTCCGTCCGGATGAGCGCTTCGTGAACCTCGGGATGGGTCAATTGCACCCGCTCCAGCGCCCGCGTCTGAACCTGCGGGCTCGTCATCAGCTCGATCTGCGTGCCGTAGTAATTGTCGCCCTCTTCGGTGTAAACGTCGTTCTCGGGAAGCGCGATCCGTCCGCTGACGATCATTTCGGCGCTCGATCCATAATAGGGTTCCTCCAGAAAACGCTCCACCGCCTTGTAGCCGACGCCGATCGCGAAGCCGGCCGGAACAACCCACCAGTGCCGTCGCAGCACGTTCTTCGCCCGATAGAGGAATTTGTGGAACAACTCGGAATAGTCGACCGATTCCCTTTTGCCGTCTCCCTTGAAAAGATCGTCCATGTCTCGGGTAATTCTAAGGTTGCCGGCGCTCAGCCGCTGAAACTGATCATCTTCTCGTCCACGATGATCATGTCTCCCGGCCGGATGATCCGGTCCGCGCTGCGGTCGCCGCCCTGCAGGATCTCTCCGACATCGACCTCGATCTCGGTTTTCTCGCCGCGCTCGTCGCGCGTGATGACCTTGACCCGGTTGGTGCGGGCGAAGCGGGTGAAGCCTCCCGCCTTAAGGATGGCTTGGCTTAGCGTTACTTCGTTTTCGCGGATGTTGAGCAGGCCGGGCGTCTGAACCGCTCCGAGCACGTAGACCTGGCTGTCCGCTTGGTTCGCCCGGGGAACAATGATCACGTCCCCCGCTTGCAACATGGGATCGCTCGAAAAGTCGCCGCTGTCCATCATCCGCCCGACATCCAGTTCCGCCCGCGGCTCCTCCTGTCCTTCGCTCACCACGCTCACCCGCGAACGGTCCGCCACTACGGTGAATCCGCCGCTCTGGAGGATCGCCTGGCTGAGCGTCAGCGGGGAGTCGACCGGGATCAACTGCTCGCCCTGTTTGTTGACTTCGCCGATCACCGTCACGCGCCCGCGGTTCCGGTCCTCCTCGCGCTGGGTGATCAGGACCGTGGCGCGGTGGAAAAACTCCTCCTCCAGCTCGGCCTTCAACTCGTGCGCCAGCTGCTTGCTGGTCTTCCCCTCGGCCGGGTAGGAGCCGATCAAGGGCACCAGCAGTTCCCCCCGCGCATTGATCGAAAGAAGCAACGGTTCCCCGCGCTCCTCTTGGACTTCGTAAATCAGACGGTCCCCGATCTGCAACTCCCACTGGTCGTCGAGCAGAGCCATCCGGGTCGGTTCCGCATCAATCGGGCCCGCATCAATCGCTCCCCCATCAATCGGGCCCGCTTCAATCGGTTCCGCTTCAATCGGGCCCGCTTCCGCTTCCGTTGCCCCGGTTGCGGCGGCAAGCGGAGCGAGCACCGCAAGGAACAGGCCGAGGGCGGAAATCAACTTCGAGGTGAACACAGACATCATACCGCGGCTTTTTCTTTAAAAGTCATACATAAAGAAAATGCGGAATTGATTTTGTTCATAACTTTGAAAAGCCGCATCCGAATCTTTGTCGATGTAGCGGTAGCTCAGGTCCGCCGTCAGCCGGGGCCCGAGCACCAGCTCCGTCGACACCCCCGCCTGCCATCGCTCGAAGTCGTCGTCCAGCAAGCCGCCCGAACTGTCGTTCTCCTCGTAGCCCGCGGCGGCATCGATGCGCACCCTCGGGTTGATATTGTAAGCGAAACTGTAGCGGATCCCGTCGAGGGTATTGAAATTCGCGGTGTTGCTGACCCCGACCGTCCGGTACCATTCCACCTGATGGTTGAAGACCTCGTTGACCACTTGGCTGAGCCGGACCGTCCAGGTGAAATCCTCGTCTTCCGCAACGTCGCCGACCGAAGTCGGCGCCGTGTCCGTGAAGGCCCCCGAGTCGAAGTCGCGGTCGTTCCACGAAAGCCCGGCGTAGAGACCGACGGTGTCCGTGACCTTCCAATCGAAGTAAGGTCCGACCGAAAAGACCGTGCCGTCGTTGTTCACGTCGAGGTCGTACTCGAAAGTCGAATAGGAGGTCCCCAGCCCGACGAGGAAATTAGCCGCCAGAGCGCGTTCCGCGTTCAAGGCAGCCTTGTACTCCGTCCGGTTGACGTATTCGAAGACGTCCTCCGGACTGTAGACGTCCTGTCGGCTAAGCTGCGCCGAAAAGACATTCTGCCCGATGAACCACTCGCTTTGCAGGCCCGCGACGTTGTTCCACCGCGTAAACGACTCCGGGTCCCGCTGCTCCACCCCCATGTCGTCGATGAAAACCGAGTCGGCCGAGTCGAAGCTGTACTGGATGCGGTCGTAGATGCGGAAGATCACGTCGCCGACCATCACGCGGAACGAAACCTCGGTGTTCGGCGTTAGACTGAGCTGATTCGACGCGTCGTTCAATTCCTCCTCGCTCAGGTAGTGCCAGTACTCCGCGCCGACGTTCACGTCGAGTTCGTTGTACTCCGTCATCTGCCATTTCAAACCGAAAGAGATGCCGGGCTGGAGAATCCAGTCCTCGATCGGATCCACCTCCGAGGTGTTGATGTTGTCGTCGTACTCGATCCCGAAAGTTCCGATGATGTCGACGAACACGGGGCCGAGCCGCAGGTTGTAGTCTTCGCGCTCCACCCGTTTGTCCAAGACGAACGGCGCGAAGTCCGGCGTCCGGTCCAGTTGGGCGCTCAGTCCGCCCGGAAGCGCGAGGATCAGGGCGGACCCGGCCAAAAGACGGGAGCGAGTTGTCGGTTTCAAGGATTCGATGAATGCGCGCATCGGAAGAGAGGGAAGGTGAAAGAGGAAACGCTGGCGGCCGCCGGAAAAATCCGACGTTTGAGATGTAAGCGTGAGGATTCAGCCCCGTAAAGCATAAACTAGGCCGAAGGGACGGCAAAGTCCCGTCCGGAAAAGGCGCTGCGGACCGCGGCCGCCCTCCCGACGGACCAAGCCCCGCGAACCGAACCGCCTTCGCCCCGAAACAGTTTGGGGGGCCGTCCGTTCCGTTTATTCGCCCAGCGGTGCAAGCGTTAAATCGGAGGTTGCAAACTACCGCGAAGGCCTTACTGTCAAGGCTGTTTCCTACCTATAAATCGTCGGTAAACTCGTCATGCGCACTAAAAAACACCTACTCGCATCGCTGACCTGCGGCCTCGTTGCCGCCGCAGGCCTTTTCCCTGTCCTTCCAAACGAAGCCGCCGCCTCTTCCATCGATCTCTACCGCGTGCCCGAAGCAACGCCCCAAGAGCTCGAAGCGATTCCCAAGAACCTCGCCCGCTGGCACATGGGCGCGACGCTCGTGCTGGTCAAGGACGATCAGTTCCAACGTATCCAAGTGCCGGACGTCGGCTACTTCGAGGAGTCGGTCTTCCTCAGCGACAACTCCGCCCTCACCTATACGATCAGTCGCGGCCAGCACGACTACATCATCGACCTCGGCCAGTTCATGACCGTCTCCCGTTTCTTCCTGAACAACCAGACGGCCGCCGGCAGTTTCCAGCTGAAGGCGAGCGATACCCTCGAACCGCTGGACAGCGGCAAATGGATTAAATTGGCCGACCCGGTCGATTTTGAAGGGGGCGTCGTTCCTTCCGTCACCTTCCCTGAAGTCGATACCCGCTACCTGCTCGTCACCTTCGCCATCGAAGACGAGGGCATGATCGGGAACTTCGGCGCCACGGGCCCGCTCAAGGCCACCCAGGCGGAGTTCAATATCGGCAAAGGCGAGGAGACCGACGAAGTCATCAAAACGCAGTCGCCCATCATCGACTACGATTTCGCTTCCAGCTACACCGGCAGCCGCATCGCCTACATCAGCGGGGGCCAGCTCGAAGACATCTACCACCTGATCGACGAGGATCCGACGACCACCTACAACTTCGACTCGAAGGAAGAAGTGGTCATTATTCTCGATCTCCGCAAAGAGACCCAGTTCCGGACCTTCACCGCCCAATACAGCACCAGCGTCCCCGGGCTCGTCCAGATCTATATGGTCGACCACCTGCCGAGTTACTTCATGGAATCCGTCGGCACCGAAGTCGCCGTGCTCCCCGGTCCGAACGGAATCGCCGAACGCGCCCCCCTCGCCGATGCGAGCCGCGGCTGGGAGGCCCTCCTCGCCGCCCGGTCCTTCGAGGTCGTGCGGGTGCCGGAATCCTACTTCCTTGAAATCGAAGATTCCTACCAGGCCCGGGTCGCGCCGAACCAAGACCGCGCGGTCCAGATCTTCGACGAGCTGGAGCGCCGCTACGTCATCTTCCGCTTCCACCCGGAAGGCCGGACGGACGCTCCCGAGACCCAAACCGCCCTCTACCAGCCGGGTGAGTCCGCCTTTGAAATCCGCCGCGCTCAAGCCTCTCCCATCACTTTCAGCGGAGTCCAGGTGATCGGCGATGTCGAGTTCGAGGACATCTTCTTCACCATGGAAGCCGACCAAGGCGAACCCGGCGGCCCGCCCGAAGATCCGCCAGACGACCCGCCGGTGATCTCCCAGTAAGCGGTTCTTCCAACCTTTTCAAAGCCCCGTCCATCAGGTCGGGGCTTTTTCGTGGGCCCGCGCATTGACCTGCCCGCTCGCGGACGCTAACCGTGGTTTCCGAAACGCCGATGCCCGCCCCCACACAAAAGGACCAGTGCCTGACCGGAGTCCTCGAAAGGATCATCTTCTATAACGAGGAGAACGCCTACTGCGTGGCCGAGCTCTCGGTCGCCGAGGGCAAGCGCCCCGTCACCGTCCTCGGCAACCTGCCCGGCGTCCAATGCGGCGAAACCCTCCGCCTGAGCGGCGAGTGGACCCGCCACGCCCAGCACGGCGACCAGTTCAAGGTCGCCGACTTCAAGTCCGAGCTCCCCGCCTCCGTCCACGGCATCCGCAAGTACCTCGGCAGCGGCCTCGTCCACGGCATCGGCAAGTCCTACGCCAAGAAAATCGTCGACCACTTCGGCGCCGACACCCTCAAGGTCATCAGCGAGGACTCCGGCCGCCTCCACGAGGTGCCCGGCATCGGCAAAACCCGGGTCAAGTCGATCAAGGCCGCCTGGGACGAGCAGGCCGCCGTCCGCGACGTCATGATGTTCCTCCAGACCTACGGCGTCACTCCCTCCCAGTGCCTCCGGCTGGTCAAGAAATACGGCAGCGGGGCCAAACGCATCCTCCGGGACGAGCCCTACCGCCTGGCCGAGGATATCGAGCGGATCGGCTTCAAGACCGCCGACAAGCTGGCCCTCAACCTCGGCTTTCCCACCAATTCGAAGGAGCGGGTCGACGCCGGCATCCTCCATACCATGCAGTTGCTCGAGGACGAGGGGCATACCCTCGGGACCCGCCAGGCGATCGAGGAGCGGGCCATCCAACTGCTCGGAGTCGAACCGCATCTGATCCGGCAACGCCTCCGCGAACTCGAGGCGCGCGAACAACTCTTCTCCGTCCAAGCCCGCGACGAGAACGGCGAGCCGCTCGGCCCCGCCTGCCAAGTCCCCGCCCTCGCCGGAGCGGAGTCGCGCATCGCGGAGGCGCTCGCCCGCATCGAGGGCACCGCCTCCTCCATCCCCCCGATCAAGATCGACGCCGCCGTGGCCTGGGCGCAGGAACGCGCCGGCTTCCGCTTCGCCGCCCAGCAGTCCGAAGCACTCAAGCAGGTGCTCGCCTCGAAGGTCTCCGTCATCACCGGCGGCCCCGGCACCGGCAAAACCACCATCCTTCGCGCCGTCGTCGAGATCCTCCGCGCCAAGCGCACCCGCATCCTGCTCGCTTCGCCCACCGGCCGCGCCGCCCAACGCCTGGCCGAGGCCGCCGGCGCGCCCGCCAGCACCATCCACCGGCTGCTCAAATACGACGGCGCCACGCGCAGCTTCTCCTACAACGAGAAGAACCCCCTGCCCTGCGACATGCTGATCGTCGACGAAGCCAGCATGCTCGACACCCGCCTCAGCGCCCAACTCTTCCAAGCCGTCCCCTCCGCCGCCAGCCTCCTCCTCGTCGGCGATGCCGACCAACTGCCCTCCGTCGGGCCGGGCAACATCCTCGGCGATCTCATGGCCGCGCCCCCCGCCCGCGTCACCCGCCTCGACACGATCTTCAGGCAAAACGAGACCAGCGGAATCGTCGCCACCGCCCACGCCATCCTCCACGGCGAAGTCCACCCCGGACGAACCGTCAAAAGCCTGCGCGACCTCGATCCCTCCGCCGATTTCACCTTCATCGAGGCCGAGGATGCCGAGCGCTGCGCCCAAGCCATTGCCTACCTCGCCCGCGAATACATCCCCAAGGCCCACGAGATCGACCCCATCCGCGACCTTCAGGTGCTCTCCCCCATGCACCGCGGGACCGCCGGCATCGGCGCGCTCAACACCGACCTCCAGGAGCAGCTCAACGACAAGGAAAAGGCCCTCTCCCGCCTCCGCTCCGATCCCGACTACCGGCCCGCCCAGCAGACCCATTTCCGCGAAAAGACCCGCAAGCCGCTGCCCGCCGAAATGACCTACGGCCACAGCACCTACCGGGTCGGCGACAAAGTCATCCAAACCCGAAACAACTACGACAAGAACGTCTTCAACGGCGACACGGGCATCATCCTCGGCATCGCCCCCGACGCCGCCGGCCTGACCGTCGATTTCGCCGGCGAACAGGTCGAGTACGCCAAGGGCGAACTCTCGGATCTGCAGCTGGCCTACGCGATCTCCATCCACAAAAGCCAGGGCAGCGAATACCCCGTCGTCGTCATCCCGCTGCTCAAGCAACACTTCATGATGCTCCAGCGCAACCTCGTCTACACCGGCATCACCCGCGCCCGCCGCAAAGTCTACCTCGTCGGCTCCGTCGAGGCCTACGGCATGGCCGTCCGCAACAACAAGACCGAGGTCCGCCGCACCCACCTCCAGACCCGCCTCCGCCAAGCCGTCTCCGCCTCATGAATCAATCTGGAAAACTCGCTCAACTGGATCGAGGTCCCTGATCGCGAGTTTGAAGCCATTTGCCGATTCAATCGAAATCTCGGCCTCCGGGCGGCGGATGCCGTACACCTCTTCGTTGCCGAACGTTTGTCCCGTGCCTTCGATTCCCTGACACAGATCGCCGCAGCACTCCGGCGGACCGGAAAAGCGGCTACTCAAGCGCCGCATCCCGTCCGTCATCCGCCACCAGAAGCGCTGTCCCCGCCGCGACGGCGAACTGGAGCGTCCGCGCAAAATCCATCCCCTCCGAGCCCCGAAAACTTCCGTCCATCCCGCCCCGTCGTCCCCCAACCCGCTCCGGGAGCGGCCGGAAAGCTTTCCGCAATAGCAGAAGCACCTTGATGGTCCGAGCCCGGTCTTGTTCAACAATCAGTTATCATTCCGGCCCTGCGGAAATGATAACTTCAGGGTTCTGCATGTCTCATTTTAGGAAATCCAATGACACCAGAAATGCATCCATTTCCTCGACTGTCTTGGTGAAATACTCTCTATTATCGTAGTTAAAGAAGCCATGGGATTGCCCCGAATACAGATGCAAATCACAACGTCTGCCGTTGTTTTCCATGCGCCGCTTGTATTCTTCAGCCGTGGCAACCGGGATCAATTCATCGTTTGTTCCCAGGAACACAATCGTGGGCGGCATTGTTTCATTAATATTGTGCATCGGTGAAAACGCCTGCCAGTATTCTTTGACTCGGTCATGCCCGTAGCCTCCCGGTCCATTGTCAAAAACGGGATTGAACAGCACCAAAGCAACCGGACGCGAACTCACGGCAAGGTCTTCCCCATCTTCCTCAAATCCACTGGTTGTCGCTGTTGCTGCCGCCACATGGCCTCCCGCAGAACCGCCACCTGCTAGTATCTTGTCCGGATCTATGCCGAGCTGCCCGGCGTGCTTACGGATCCATCTAATCGCAGATTTGCCATCTTTCACGCATTCTTCGGGAGATGTCCCGTTTCGCGAATTTACCCGGTAATCAGCGGAGATGGCCACCATGCCTCTGGAGGCAAGATACTCACAATGGGGATAGAATTGACCCGGCGATCCGCCAATCCAACCGCCTCCGAAAAAGAAAACGATAGCGGGTCGATTGTCGGACTCCACATGATCGTCAGGGGTGAATATGTGAAGCTGCAGTTCGGTTTCACCGATCGTTTTGTAAGTGATGCTCTTGTCTGTCATTTTGCGGGTTAAAATGCACCACTCCGAGATGGTGTTTTCATGAGGTCGGGCGAGGGGCGAACTGGTGCTTCAGGGAGGCGCCGGCCTGCGGTTCGTTCCCTTACCCGTCTCTACGGCTTTCGTGAATTGATGCGAGGGCTGCTTTCAAGTCGCTTCGAAAATGGGCGAAAGAAGTTGCAGGGGCGGCACCACCCCGCCCTTCGGGCACCCCTCCTGTTCAGGCAAATTTGGTGAGAGTTGTATAAAAGTATGCTTGAAAGCGGAGAAGAATAGGGGCGGGAGCGCTCTCGCGCCTCCAGGTGATCCAGCGAACCCATGCCTGCGGTTGCGCCAAAAATCTTTCCCCGTCATCTTCTCCCTTTTTCCATGCCGAAGCAGTCCCAGTCCATCCGTCTCCGCGGCGTCCGCCAGAACAATCTGAAGGGGTTCGATCTCGATCTTCCCGTCGGCAAGCTGACCGTTGTCACCGGCCTCAGCGGCGCCGGCAAGTCCTCCCTTGTCTTCGAAACGCTCCACGCCGAGGGCCAGCGGCGCTACGTCGAGACCTTTTCCCCCTACACCCGTCAGTTCATGGACCTGCTCGACCGGCCGAAGGTCGACGAGGTGGAAAACATCCGCCCCTCCATCGCCATCCAGCAGTCGAATACGATCAAGACCTCCCGCTCCACCGTCGGCACCATCACGGAGCTCTGCGACTACTTCAAGGTCTGGTTCGCCCAGGCCGCCACCCTCCACGATCCCGCCACCGGCAAGCCCGTCCGCGACGATAACCCGCAGAGCGCCTGGAAGGAGCTGGCCGCCAACCTGGCGGGCCGGACCGTCCTCGTCGGCTTCGAGATCCGGCGGCCCGGCAAGCTCGACTGGAAGGAGATCCTCGGCCCCCTCGCCGCCCAGGGCTACACCCGGGCGGCCGTCAAGGACTCGGTCGTCCGCCTCGACGAGCTGGACCCGGAGCGCCTCGGCCCGGACGAAGTCCTGACCGTGATCCAGGATCGCCTCAAGATCGAGGCCGGCAAGCGCTCGCGCGCGATCGAGGCGCTCCAGCAAGCCTTCGCCTTCGGCAAAGGTAGTATCCGAGTACTGGATACGGACGGCGCAAAATTGTCGGACTTCCGGCAGGGCCTGGTCTCCCCCGAAACCGGGCGCTCCTTCCGGCCCGCCAGCCCGGCGATGTTTTCCTTCAACTCGCCGGTCGGGGCCTGCCCGACCTGCCGCGGCTTCGGCCGCGTGATCGAGATCGACGACCGGCTCGTGATCCCCGACCACTCCCTTTCCATCGATCAGGGCGCGATCCGCGCCTTCCAGGGTGAGGTTTACAGCGAAAGCCTCCGCGACCTCCAGCGCGCGGCCAAGCGCCATGGCGTGCGGACCGGCCTGCCCTTCGAGAAGCTTTCCGAAGACGAGCGGCGCTTCGTTCTGGAAGGCGAGCCCGACTACGCCGAAAAGCGCGGCCAGTGGTACGGCGTCCGCCGCTTCTTCGGCTGGCTGGAACAGAACCTCTACAAGATGCACGTCCGCGTCTTCCTCTCCAAGTTCCGCAGCTACACCCTCTGCCCGGATTGCCAGGGCGCGCGCCTCCAGCCCGAATCCCTCTGCTGGAAATGGGAAGGCCACCGCCTCCCCGACCTCTACCGGAAGAGCGTCGCCGAGCTGCTCCAACTACTCCCCATCCCCCAGGCCTCCGATCTCCGCTCCCCTCCCTCCCCCTCGCCGTTGACCGGGATCCTCCAGCGGCTCTCCTTCCTCGACCAGGTCGGCCTGGGCTACCTGACGCTCGACCGCAGCTCCCGGAGCCTCTCGGGCGGCGAGACCATGCGGGTCAACCTTACCTCCTGCCTGGGCTCGGCGCTGACCGACACCCTCTTCGTCCTCGACGAGCCCTCCGTCGGGCTCCACGCCCGCGATATGGACCGTCTCGTCTCGATCCTCCGCGGCTTGACCGACTTGGGCAACACGGTCGTCGTGGTCGAGCACGACGAGGCGATCATGCGCGCCGCCGACCACCTCGTCGAAATCGGCCCCGAGCCGGGAGCCGCCGGCGGCCGGCTCAGCTTCAGCGGAAGCTTCCGGCGTATCCTCAAATCGGATACGCACACCGGGCGCTACCTCTCGGGGCGCGAAACGGTCGACCCACCGGCCGAGCGGCGCACGGTCGACGCCAACACGCCCCGCCTCTCGATCTACGGGGCGAGCAAGCACAACCTCGAGGACCTGACCCTCCACCTCCCTCAGCGCCGCTTCGTCTGCCTGAGCGGCGTCTCGGGCTCGGGAAAGAGCACCCTCCTCAACCAGGTGATCTACCAGAACCTGCTCGCAGGCATGGGTCAGTCGGTCGACGATCCCGCTCCCCTGCGCGACATCGAGTCCGCGCTGCCCCTTTCCGACCTCCTGCTGGTCGATCAGAGCCCGGTCAGCAAGACCCCGCGCTCGAATCCCGCCGTCTTCACGAAGGCCTGGGACGAGATCCGCAAGTGCTTCGCCGCGCTCGACGAGGCCCGCTCCGCCGCCATGGGTCCGGGCCACTTCTCCTTCAACAGCGGCGAGGGGCGCTGCCCGGCCTGCTCCGGCCTCGGCTACGAGCGGATCGAGATGCAGTTCGTCTCGGACCTCTTCGTTCCCTGCGAAGCCTGCGAGGGAAAACGCTTCAAGCCCGAGGTCCTCGAAATCGAGTTCAACGGCCGCAGCGTCGCCGAGATCCTCGAACTCGACGTCGCGGAGGCCGTCCTCTTCTTCGGCGAACAGCCGAAGGTCGTCGACCGCCTGCGGCCGCTCGACGAAGTCGGCCTCGGCTACCTCAAGCTCGGCCAACCGCTCAACACCCTCTCCGGCGGCGAATCCCAACGCCTCAAACTCGTCCGTTACCTCGGCCGGATCGCCCACGGCCCGCGCAGCGGATCCTCAAACGCAGCCCATAGCCTTATCCTGATCGACGAGCCCACCACCGGCCTCCACCGCGCCGACGTGAAGCGCCTGATCGGCGTGCTTCAGCGTCTGGTCGACTCCGGAAACTCGCTCGTGGTGATCGAGCACAACCTCGACGTGCTCAAGTCCGCCGACTGGATCGTCGAGCTCGGCCCGGAAGCCGGCGAGCGCGGAGGCAAGGTCGTCGCCCAAGGCAGCCCCGAGGCGATCGCCGCTGCGGAATGCGAAACCGCCGGCTACCTGCGCCCGGCGCTCCTCGGGGCGCAGGGCGAAGCCCGAAGGCCGGAGGCGATGCAGGCCGCCGAAGCGCCCGCCGCCTACGCCCCGTCCCGTTCGAAGTCCGGCGCTCCGCGCTCCCTTTCCGTCAAGGGCGCGCGGGAGCACAACCTCCGCAATGTCTCCTGCGAGATCCCGCACCGCGCGATGACCGTCGTGACCGGGGTCTCCGGCTCCGGAAAGTCGTCGCTCGCCTTCGACATCATCTTCGCGGAGGGCCAGCGCCGTTTCATGGAGAGCATGTCCGCATACGCCCGGCAGTTCGTCGAGCAGATGCCCCGGGCGGAGGTCGACGAGCTGCACGGCATCGCGCCCACCGTCGCGATCGAGCAGCGCGTGACCAAGGGCACGCGCAAATCCACCGTCGCCACCATTACGGAAGTCGCCCAATACCTGCGTCTCCTCTTCGCCCGGATCGGTATCCAACATTCCCCTACATCCGGCGAAGCGGTTATCAGCCAAACCGAGGCCGCCCTGTTGCAACGCCTCAAGTCCCTGCTCGACCCGCCTCGCTCGAACCAGAAAGCACGCTCGGCCGGCGAGCCCCCGGCCCTCCACCTCTGCGCGCCGCTCATTCGGGGGCGCAAGGGCCACCACCAGCCGCTGGCCGACTGGGCGCGGGACCACGGCTACGAGCAGCTCCGGATCGACGGGAAACTCGTCCGGATCGAGCGCTTCAAGAAGCTCGACCGCTACCGCGAGCACGACATCGACCTCGTCGTCGCCGACCTCTCCGGGGCGCGGCCGGCCGCCCTCCGCGAAGCGCTCGGGGCCGCCCTGAAGCTCGGCAAGGGCACCGCCTTCTTAATGGACGAGCGCGCCGATGTCGTCAGTTGGCTCTCGACCAAGCGGACCGACCCGGCTACGGGCGAAGCTTTTCCGGAGTTGGACCCGAAACACTTTTCCTGGAACAGCCCGCGTGGCTGGTGCCCGACCTGCCGGGGCTACGGCCAGCTCTTCGACTGGATGGCGGAGGAAGAGGAAAGCTCGGTCGATCATCTCGATGACTTCGAGCACGGCACCACCTGCCCCGATTGCGACGGCAGCAGGCTCAATCCGCTCAGCCGGGCCGTCCGCCTGCCGCTCGCGGCATCCCGTCCCCGCCGGACCTCCGCGCCCCAGGCCCCTGCCACGGTCTCCCTTCCCGAGCTGCTCCGGCTCACCCCGTCCGCCTTGATCGCCGCCTTGAACGCGGTCAAGACCACCGCCCGGACCAAGCCGATCCTCGCGGAGCTGCTCCCGGAGATCGAGGAGCGCCTCCGCTTCATGGACCGGGTCGGCCTCGGCTACCTCGGGCTCGACCGCGCCACCGCCACCCTCTCCGGAGGCGAGGCCCAGCGCATCCGCCTCGCCGCCCAGCTCGGCTCCAACTTGTCCGGCGTGCTCTACGTCCTCGACGAGCCTTCGATCGGACTGCACGCCAGCGACAATGAAAAACTCATCCAGTCCCTCGAGCAGCTTCGCGATCGCGGCAACACCCTGGTCGTCGTCGAGCACGACATCGACACCATGCGCCACGCCGACCGGATCATCGACCTCGGCCCGGCGGCCGGCATCCACGGCGGCGAGATCGTGGCCAGCGGCACGCTCGCCCAGTTGCGCAAAAACAAGCGTTCGCTGACCGGAAAGTACCTCCGCAAGCCCATGGCCCACCCCCTGCGCGGCGAGCACCGCCCGCTGCCGCGCCCGTGGCGCCCGCGCCGCAAGCTCGGGATGGAGGAGTGGATCGTCCTCCGGGGCGCCGCCCTGCGCAACCTCAAGGGCTTCGACCTGGCACTTCCGAAAAACCGCCTCTCCGTCGTCTGCGGGGTTTCCGGCGCGGGAAAAAGCACCCTCGTCCGCGACCTCCTGCGCCCGCTCGTTCAAAGCGCGATCGACCTGCGGGCGTCGACGCTCAGACCGACAGACCTCCGCGCGGACGGACGGCGCGCCTCGAACGCCCAGGAAGTCCCACTCTCGGCCTTCGCTTCCCTTTCGAACGCGGACGGTATTCGCAAGGTCATCGAGGTGGATCAATCGCCGATCGGCAAAACGCCGCGCTCCACCCCCGCCACCTACATCGGCGCCTTCGATGTGATCCGCGATATTTTCGCCAGCCTGCCCGAGGCCAACCTGCGCGGCTACAAGGCCGGCACCTTCTCCTTCAACACCAAGGGCGGCCGCTGCGAAGCCTGCAAAGGCGCCGGCCGCGTGAAGCTCGAGATGAACTTCATGCCGGACACCTACGTCACCTGCGAGGACTGCGGCGGCCGCCGCTACGGCGCGGAGCTGGAGGACCTGCGCTGGCACGGGAAAAACATCGCCGACGTCCTCGAACTGAGTTTCGAGGAGGCCGCCGAGTTCTTCTCCTTCCACACCCAGCTCTCCGGGCTCATGCGCCTGATGGTGGAAACCGGCCTCGGCTACATCACCCTGGGCCAGTACTCGCCGACCCTTTCCGGGGGCGAAGCGCAGCGCCTCAAGCTGGTGAGCGAACTTTCCCGCGGACTGCCGAGCTTCAAGGAGCGGCAGTACGGCCAGGGCGGCGGCAACCTCTACCTGCTGGAAGAACCGACCATCGGCCTCCACAGCTCGGACGTCGAACGCCTCATCGAATTGCTCCACCAACTCGTCGACCAGGGGCATACCGTCGTGGTGATCGAGCACCACCTCGACCTGATCGCCGACGCCGACTACCTCGTCGAGATCGGCCCGGGCGGCGGCGATGCCGGCGGCCGCCTGCTTTACCAAGGCGACGTCGCCGGCCTGAAGAAGGCGAAGCGAAGTGTGACCGCCGGATTTTTGCGTTGAAGGGGACGCCGCGTCCAAGCGTAGCACGCAGCTTCACCAAGCGTCCACGACGAAGCCCCACCAAAGCGGGCGGGCCCGGCCGTGAAGCGAAACCGCCCCCGGCGGGCAGGATCGGCCCCCGGGTTTCCGACACCACCCGCTTTGTGGTTGGGTCTCGTCAAATCTTCGCCTAGGCTCGGTGCCATGTCTTCAAGCACCCGTATCGTTCACAAGCTCGCCGACCTGAAGGAGGAGCTTCCTTCGCTCACCGCCCGCCTCCGCGAGGGCTTGCCGGAGGCCCCGGCCGGCCTCGCGGGCTTCGACGGCTTCATCGACACGTTCATCCGCATGGAACGGCCTTCCACCATGGCCGAGCTCGGCCCCAAGATCGCCGCCGCCGCGGGCATCGCCGCGTCCTACCCGGTCCAGCATCTCGGCGACAAGTTCGGCGGCAACGGTCCGCTCTTCGCCTCCGCGCTGCATGGCGTGCTCGACGGCGAGATCGACCTGACCTATATCGGCGCGATGGGCCGGGATTCCATCCTCCCGATCTACCGGGAGGCCCTCGGGGACAAAACCAGCCGGCTCTATTCCCTCGCCGATCCCGCCCACAGCGACTGCCTCGAGTTCGACGACGGCAAGGTCATGCTCAGCGACCTCCGGAGCTGCGCCGAGATCACTTGGGAGCGCCTGCTCCTCTGCGTGGGCGCCGAAGACCTCGACGACCTCCTCAGCCGCAGCCGCTTTATCGCCGCCGTCAACTGGGGCAAGCTCGTCCACGTCGGCGGCATCTGGGAAAACCTGGCCAAACGCTTGGCCGACCTCGGCGTGCCGGCCAAGACGGTTCCGTTCTTCATGGACCTGGCCGAGTTCGAGCAGCGCCCGCGCGAGGACGTCGAGGGTCTGCTCGACCTGCTCCCGGGCATCACGGAGCAGTGCCACAGCCTGCTCAGCTTCAACCTGAAGGAGGCCTGGCAGATGGCCGAGGTCTTCGACGGAGATTTCAGCGGCAAAAAGGACGCCGATTCCGTCGCCGAGCTTGCCGCCTTCCTGAAGTCGAAGATCGATGCCGACCGGATCGTCATCCACCCCAACGACGGCGCCGCCTGTGCCAGCGCGTCGGGCTGCGTCTATGTCCCGGGGCCGCTTTGCCAGAAGCCCTTGATCTCGACCGGGGCCGGCGACAACTTCGGGGCCGGCTGCCTGGCCGGCGCACTGCTCGGACTCGACGACGCCGGCATCCTGCTTTGCGGCGTCGGCACCAGCGGCTACTTCGTGCGCACCGGCCGATCGCCCTCCTTCCGTCAGATCGCGGAACTGTTGGAAACTTGGTCGCAAGGAGCGCTCCCCGAACGCCTGTGACCGGCCCGGTCGACCCCGTTTCCGGGCGAAGCCACGCTCCGTCAGTTACGAAAACGTGAACAAAATGGCGACAAGGAAACATATGACCCGGCTGTGACGTTTGGTTTTGACCCCCCTGCGTCCGGCGGACTAAACTATCGTCCCAAGAAAGCGAAGCCGCATGAAAAAGACTACCCTCTCCTATAAAACGATTTTCCTATCGGACGTCCACCTCGGGACGCTCGATTGCAAGATCGACGAGGTGAACCATTTCCTCAAGCACACGCACTGCGAGACCCTCGTCCTGAACGGCGACATCATCGACGGCTGGAGCCTGGCCCGCAAAGGCGGCTGGACCGAGCAGCACACCCGCTTCATTCGCCTGGTCCTGAAAAAACTGGAGAAGCGCGGCACCGAAGTCATCTACCTGCGCGGCAACCACGACGATGTGCTCACCCGCTTCCTCCCGCTCTTCTTCGGGAAGCTGAGGATCGTCAACGAATACATCTACGAGGGCGTCAATGGGAACTACCTGGTCGTGCACGGCGACGGCTTCGACGCGGTCACCATGAACCACAAGTGGCTCGCGGTGCTCGGCGACATCGGCTACCAGACGCTCCTGCGCATCAACCGCTTTTACAACGCCTACCGCTCCTGGCGGGGCAAGGAGTACTTCTCGCTCAGCAAGGCCATCAAGGCGCGCGTCAAATCCGCCGTCAGCTTCGTCGGCAACTACGAGGAGCAGCTCCAGAACTTCGCGCGGAAGCGGGACTGCCGCGGCATCATTTGCGGGCATATCCATACGCCCGACGACAAGATGATCGGTGACATCCATTACCTGAATTCAGGCGACTGGGTGGAATCGCTCACCGCCCTCGTCGAGTACGAGGACGGGCGTTTCGAGGTCTTCGACTACAAGGAATTCCTCCGGCGGCTGGAAGAAAAGTCCCGCCAGAAAGCGCTGAAGAAGTTGCAGAAGGACATGTCCGCCCCCGAGCACGAACCGGTCGAGGACGAGGAGCTCAACGAGCAACCGACCCCCTTCCGTTCCAAAATCGCGGGCTGACCGCATCCCCCGCGCGGGCGCGGTGGAGCGCGAAAGCGGACTCGCTCGGCCGCCGAATGCGCGCGGCGTCGGCCCCGGATTCGAGTTCGCGCGTCGCGGGCGGAAACCGGGCCGCCTTCATTTCGTAACATTAGCGTAACACCCGTCACAGAGTATTTACCTTGCGGTGCTTTCATTGCGAAGGGCTTTCTGATACTCCACGCGCTTTCCCGATTATGAAGACAACACTTTTACAAGGCCTCGCCGCCGCCCTGGTTTCATCCGCCCCACTGGTCGGGCAAACCGAGATCGATTCCACCCGCGACGTCCTCGAACAATGGGTCGAGACGCGCCAAATCATCTCGGAAGAGAAAAGCGACTGGCGCACGGAGAAAGCGATCCTGCGCGACACCAAGCAGCTCCTGGACAGCGAGCTCGAACGGCTGGACAAGGCGCTCGAAGACCTCGAGGCTTCGGCTACCGCCGCCGACGAGGAACGTGAAGAACTCACGAAGCAGCGGGACGAACTCGGCTCCGGGTCCGACGTGGTCGAAGCCAACCTCGGGGGCCTCGAAACCAAGTTGAAGGAGATCGTCGCCGTCCTTCCGGAGCCCTTGTCGGACACCATCCAGCCGCTCATCCGCCGCCTTCCCGACGACCCCGAAGCGACCGAGCTTTCTCTGGGCGAACGGGTGCAGAACGTCGTCGGTATCCTCAGCCAAGCCGATAAGTTCAACACCTCCATCACCCTGAGCAGCGAGTCCCAAGAGATGGACAGCGGCAAGCAGGTGCAGGTGACGACCCTCTACTGGGGCCTCGCCATCGCCTACTTCGTCGACGATTCGGCCACCTACGCCGGCATCGGCGTCCCCGCCGACAACGGATGGGAGTGGAAACAAATCGAAGGCGCGGGACCGCAGATCAAGCAACTCCTCGAAGTCTATGAGGGCACGGACGAAATTAAGTTCACCGAAGTGCCCGCCCGTATCAACTGATTTTCCCGAGCACCGAACGATCATGCACGCTTTCAACAAACCCTTCTCCGCGCTCTGCCTGCTGGCCACGCTTTTCTTGGCAAACGGTCTCCAGGCCCAGAATTTCCAGTCCGCCCAGAACGAGGCGCGGCAGGACCTCCAAGCGGCGCTCTCCGAGCTGGCCGAGACCCGCGAGGAAATCGCCACCGAAAAGATTCCCCTCGTCCGCGAAGTTTCCTCGCTCGAAGATAAGGTCCGCCAGAAGACCGCCGAGTTGGATCGGCTCCGCCGCCTGCGCGACAACAGCGACCTCGGCCTCAACCGCCTGCGCGATCAGGTCAAGGCGATGGAGGAGCAAAACGAATACGCCGCGGGCCTGCTGGACGAATTCGTCCGCACCTTCGAGACCCGCGTCGACTACAGCGAGACGCAACTCTACGAGGACGCCGCCGAAGAGGCCCGCCTCGCGCTCGAAGACCCCGACATGAGCCAGGCCGATCGCTTCAACGCCCAAATCGAAGTGATCGGCGTGGCCCTCGAGCGGCTCGGGAAGCTGGTCGGCGGCTATACCTTCGAGGGCGAAGCCCTCGCCCCGGACGGCGAGATCGTCGACGGCACCTTCGCCGTCTACGGCCCGACCGTCTTCTTCGCATCCGAAGCCGCCGGCCTCGAGGGCCTCGCCGTAACCAAGCTGAACGCCGCCCGCGCCGCCATCGCCGTCCCCGGCGAAGAGTATGGGCCCGGCATCCGCAGCCTCCTCGAAACCGGCGAGGGCCGCATCCCCGCCGACGCCACCCTCGGCAAGGCGCTCAGGATCGTCGAAGGCGACGAATCCCTCATGGAACACCTCGCCAAGGGAGGCAGCGTCGGCGTCGTGATCATCGCCCTCGGTCTCGTCTGCCTGCTCTTCGGTCTCTTCAAGATTTTCGAAATCACCGGCTTCAAAGCGCCGAGACGGGAGGACGTGCAGAAGGTCCTCGGGCGCATCGAGTCCGGCGACCTCGCCAACGCCCGCACCGTCGCGGCCGGCATGCCGGGCGCGGGCGGCGAGCTCATCCTCACCGGCGTCGAGCACGCGGATGAAAAACGCGGCACGCTCGAGGAGATCCTCTACGAAAAGATCCTCGCCGCCCGTCCCCGGCTGGAACGCTTCCTGCCCTTCATGGCCCTGACCGCCGCCGCCGCCCCCCTGCTTGGCCTGCTTGGCACGGTCACCGGCATGATCAAGACCTTCAACCTGATCACCATCTTCGGCACCGGCGACGCCAAGAGCCTCTCTTCCGGTATCTCGGAAGCCCTCGTCACCACCGAGCTCGGCCTCGTCGTCGCCATTCCCGCCCTCATCCTGCACGGCCTGCTCGCCCGCATGGCCCGCCAGAAGATCGGCGATATGGAGCAGACCGCGGTCGGCTTTATCAACGGCGTCGTCGGCGCCCGCCATAAGGACGAGGAATCCGCCGCCTGAGGAAAGCACCATGCTGGAAAAAATCATCGGCATCTGGCTGAGCGGCGGGTGGGTCATGATCCCGCTCGCCCTGCTCGCCGTGTTGATCTATTCCACCGGCATGCAGCTGCTGCTCTACCTGCGCAAGGGGAACATTCAGCTGGGCCGGGAAACGGAATGGACCCGCTGGATTCACGACCCTTCCAAAGCCGAGGGCCGGGTCGGCGAAATCATCCGCTACACCCGGCAAAACTCCACTTCCGCCAAACACCTGCGCAGCCGCTTCGACGAGGTCCGCCAAACCATGCTCCACAATATCGAGCGCCGTCTGGTCTTCCTCAATACCCTCGTCGCCGCCGCGCCCCTCATGGGCCTGCTCGGCACCGTCATCGGTATGCTCGGCACCTTCACCGCCATCTCGGCCGGAGGCGGCGCCGAAACCGCCGCCATGGTCGCGGCCGGCATCTCCGAGGCCCTCATTACCACCCAGACCGGCCTCTTCATCGCCCTGCCCGGCATCTTCCTCGTCCTTGTCATCCGCCGGCGCAAACACGCCATCGAAGCCGCCTTGGCCCGGATCGAGTCCCTTATGCTCACGAAACTGAAATTGGATTAGATGAAATGCTGCAAAGCTGAAATTGCGAAAAACTGAAACGCTTCGCCATTCGCCATCACTCATTCGCCATTTAAATTATGCGCCGCGACCTGACTTCCGGAGACAACGACAATGTCCAAATCGAGCTTTCGCCGATGATCGACATGGTCTTCATCCTCCTCATCTTCTTCATCGTCACGACCGTCTTCGTCGAGGAGACCGGCGTCGAGGTCAACAAGCCGGAGGCCGCCGCCGCCGTCCAATTGGAGAAAAACAGCATCCTCATCGCAGTGACCTCCGACAACAAGGTCGTCTACGCCGGCCGCGAGATCGGCGTCAGCGGGGTCCAGCCCATCGTCAAGCGCTACACCCAGCAAGAAGACCTGCCGGTCATCATCCAAGCCGACGAGGGCGCCTCCCACGGGGTCTTCGCGCGTGTCTACGGCGAGGCCAAGCGGGCCGGCGCCAAAGCCATCAACTTCTCCACCAAGCGCTGAAACCAGCCAGCGATTTCCAGCATTTCAGCATTTCAGCGTTTCAGCATTTCAGTATTTCAGCATTTCCTAAATGTCCAAGATTTACCAGCCACCGCAAGGCAAGGGCACCGGGGTCGCCGGTATCGTCCTCGGTATCGGTGTGAGCGCATTGCTCTTTCTCGCCATTCCGCTGACTCAAATCTTCACCGAATACGAAAAGCAGCCCGAGCAGATCGAGGCGATCGAAGTGGCCCCTCCCCCCCCGCCTCCTCCGCCCGAAGAACCGCCGCCGCCCCCCGAGCCGGAGGAGGAAGAGCCTCCGCCGGAACTCGACACGCCGCCGCCCCCCATTACCCTCGAACAACTCGACATGGCACTCAACCCGGGCACCGGTGGCTCCCTCGCCGGAGATTTCGCCCTGCCCTCCTTCGATGTGAACCAAAAGGACCTCGGCGGACTCGAAATCTTTGACATCGGCGACCTCGAGAACAAACCCCAGCCCAAGCGCCAAGGCTCGCCCAGGTATCCCGCCTCCGCCCGACGCCGCGGCCTCGAGGGCTTCGCCCTGGCCGAGTTCATCATCGACGAAAACGGCAACGTGACCTCCGTCGAAATCAAGCAGTCCAGCGACCCGGTCTTCGACCAGCCCACCATCGAGGCCATCCGCGACTGGAAATTCACTCCGGGCGAAAAAGACGGCCGCGCCGTCAAGACCCGCACCCGCGTAAGGATTCCCTACAACATCCAGTAATTCCCACTCCATCCCCTTTTTTCCCATGAACCGCATCCTCGCCATCCTCCTCGCCTCAATCGCCGCGACCGCGCCCGCCCTCGCGCAAAACGGCGCCAGCAAGCCTTCCGTCCAGCGCCTGGCGCCCGAACTGTGGAACGACCCGGAATTCGTAAAGGACTTCCTCGGCAGCTACGGCTTCCTGGCCGGCTACGAGCCCCAGATCAGCGAGGAGGAAAAAGAGGCCCTCCGCGCCCTCATCGACCTGATCAAGGTCAGCCCCTCCGCCGCCATCCGGCAGCTCGAGCCGCAGATTAAGTCCAGCAGCAGCGCCGCCTTCGACTTCATCTTGGCCAACCTCTACTTCCAAGAAGGCAACCTCGCCAAGGCCGAGCAGTTCTACGAGAGCGCCATCAAGAAGTACCCGAACTTCCGCCGCGCCTACAAAAACCTCGGCCTCGTCCAAGTCCAAGCCGGCGATTTCGAGGGCGCCATCCCCACCATCTCCAAGGCCATGGAACTCGGCGAAGTCGATGGGCGCGCCTACGGACTCTTGGGCTACGGCTACCTCAGCCAGGAGCGTTACTATCCGGCCGAGGCCGCCTACCGCCAAGCCATCCTCATGCAGCCGGAGGTCGACGACTGGAAAATCGGCCTCGCCCGCGCCCTCCTCGAAACCTCCCGCTACACCGACGCCGCCGCCCTCTTCGACACCCTGCTGGAGGACGACGCCTCCAACGCCGACTACTGGCTCCTCCAGAGCAACGCCTTTATCGGCATGGGCGAGTCCATGAAGGCCGCCCAGAACATCGAGATCGTCCGCCGCATGGGCCAAGCCGACCTCAACACCCTCACCCTGCTCGGCGACATCTACATGAACAACGACGCCCCCGGCCTCGCCCTCGACGCCTACCTCGCCGCCACCGAGAAAGCCGGCCCCGACGACATCAAAGCCCTCATCCGCGCCGCCGACCTGCTCACCCGCAGCGTGAACTACGAGCAGGCCAAGACCATGATCGCCGAGGTCCGTGAAAAGATGGGCGAAGACCTGAGCCAGGCCAACGATCTGAACCTCCTCACCCTCGAGGCCAAGATCGCCCGCGCCGAAGGCGATAACGAAAAAGCCGCCGCCGCCCTCTCCCGCATCGTCGAGCAGGACGCCCTCAACGGCGATGCCCTGATCGAACTGGCCAATTACTACGCCGACCAAGGCGACATGGCCAAGGCCTCCAACCGCTACGAGCAGGCCCAGAAGATCGAAAAGTTCGAGCGCGAAGCCCTCGTCGCCCACGGCCAAGCCCTCGTCCGCGACGGCCAGTACGAGGAAGCCGTCCCCCTCCTCCGCCGCGCCCTCAATCTCCGCGCCGATTCCAACCTCGAGGACTACCTCTCCCGCGTCGAACGCGCCGCCCGCAACCAAAGCTAAAGCCGACCCCGCGAACAAAACGTCCCACTCCCGTAGCACGACCGCGACAGCGGTGGTGAGCCCCGCCTACCAAGCCCGGCTCCCCGCAATTCCCGTAGCACGACCGCGACAGCGGTTGTGTCCCCCGCCCACCAAGCCCGGCTCCCCGCAACTCCCGTAGCACGACCGCGACAGCGGTTGTGCCCCCCGCACCAGCGCGTATCCGAAGCAAGCCCCACCCTTTGAAGGTCGGACCCTCAAACTTCAAGGTTCAAGGTCCAACGTCCCCCCACCGCACCCTTCGACTCCCCTCCTGTCCGGCAGCCGCCGGATAGGACCACCCCTGCCCGGCCTTCGTCCAGAAGGTCGGGCAGCGCTGGTCCCATGCCACCCATCCGCCGCCGTCCCGTCACATCCGTGACCTGCGTGACCGAAGTTTAACTGCGGGAACCGCCATACCCATTGTCGATCGCCTCTCGTTTTTGCTATTCTATACGCGTGATCGTCCTGCCACGCCCCCTCCTGCTCCTCTCCCTACTCAGCCTCCTCACCGCACTCGGCACGCCGCTCGCCGCGGCCGAAGACCGAGAGCTCCGCGCGATCCTCGACAAGCACGTCGAGGCGATGGGCGGCTGGCGAAACTGGAACCAAGTCGAAAGCATCCGCCTGGCCGGCACGATCGAGCGCGACGGCCGGACCGTCGAATTCGTCATCGTGAAAAAGCGCCCCAACCAGATCCGCGCTACGGTCACCCTGCCCCTTCCCGGCGACGAGGAGGAGAAGATCCAAGTCATCCGGGCCCACGATGGGAAAACCGCCTGGACCGCCACGCGCCTGGTCGGGGCCGTAGACATCAAGAAACAGGAACTCGACCCGGAAGCCGCCGCCGCCCTCCTCGCCGACGCCGGGGTGCTGCCCCAGCTAATGAAGTTCCGGCAGGAAGGCGCCGCCTTCGAACTCCTCCCGAGCGCAATCTTCGAAGGAAAACCGGTCCGCGTCATCCGCAGCTCCGGACACCGTCCCGAAGCCGGTATGATCTACGAATTTCACGTCTGCGCCGAAACCTACCGGATCCTCCACCTTGTCGCGCACAAGGGTGGCGGGGTCGAACGCAACACTTACGGAGACTACAGGGAGGCGGACGGCGTCTTCCTTCCCTTCCAAACCACCATCGTCGCCGAATCCACCGGCCGCTCCGAGATGCGAACCGAATCCGCCGAGGTCGGCGTCGGCATCTACGAAGAATACTTTCAGAGCGCCGCCACGGAAACGCCGCTGGTCTCCGACGGATCTAAGAGGTGACTATCCCCTCACCATTGGCGCGCGCACGGCGGCCAAATAAATAGCCCGTGTATTTAAAGCAAAGGCGCCGCACATACGCCGCACGTTCTCGGACCGGCTCGTGACCGGCGTAGCTCACAGCGGAGACGGTTGCCGTCCGACCCGAATGGCGCTAACTTAAGCATCTTCATCGAAATTGAATCCTATATTTGCTTATTGCGACGCCATCTAAACCGGACGGCTGGGGGCAGCCGTCCCTACCTTTGAAACCAAGCATTGACTTGGAATGCAGGTAGGGACGTCCTGCCCTCAGGCGTCCGCGATCAGTTCTCAAAGTGTACCCATTTTTGCCCGCTTCAAGTGGCTTAAGTTAGCGCCATTCCCGTCCGACCCCCACCGCGCAGGCCAACACCCCCCGACCCTAAGACAATGAATCAGACTCAGGGCGGAGTTCCCCCGCCGTCCAGCCGAATAATTTCAAAGCATTCGAAGACCGCGCAATCAAGCAGGTCGTTCGACAGCAAACGGCGGACGCCGTGGTGGTGGTAGATCGAAGCGATCCGGGCGTCGTTGATGCGCTCTCGTCCGAGACGGTGCTCGCGCAGCCAGTGCGGCTGGAGCCGCGCACTCCGTTCGCTGGGGAAGAGGCTGACCGTTTCGCGGCTGTTGGGCCCGTCAACCGTAATGGTTTTCATACATCAAAGAAGCAATGCCTTTTCGGTATTCGAAAGACATGCGTCTCACTCCCTTCCGTCAAAGTATGATGTTCCGGCCCCTCAGCCCAAAAGCATCACACGCCGCCACCGGCTGGCGGTCATTGGTGAATAGCTCCGGGAAACCATGCGACTTTGCCGTTACCAAATGAATCGCATCCGTCCCTCGCAAAAAGACCGAGGTGCCCAGCTCCGAATAACAGGTTTCGATCATCGCCCAAAAACGCTCTTCGATCGGCAGCCACTCCCACAAGTTCGAGCGTAAGTCGGACTGATGTTGCTTCACCACCAACTTGTAGCTGTCTGCCTCAAGGCGCCCCTCTCGCAAATGTCGGTGAAACACCGCAGCCAGCTCGGCCCGCGCCAGCGACGAGCTGGCCACTGCCTCGCGCGTGCTTTTCAAGTAATCCCGGACAACTCCACTCCCCGGTTCGTTTAGATAAGCTTTTGCCAAGTAAGCCGTGTCGAAATAGATCACCGGCGGTCCTCCTCCAGAATGCGGCCGGAGTCGATACCCACGGGCGGCAAGTCCTCAAAGCCTGGCACCAGCACCCGGTCTGAGAATTTCGTCCGCCCGGTGCTTTCCAACGGCATCAGCCGCGCCACCGGCCGCCCACGGTCCGAGATTACCACGGGCTCAACCCCTGCCCCGGCACGTCGAACCCAACGCCCCGTATGCATGTGCAAGTCACGAATCGATATCGTTCCATAAAGTGCACAAGGAGTCACATTGAACGCTTGTCGAGATCCGTTACCAAAACGGAAAGCTCCATGATTTCTGCAACGCAACAAAAAGCCGCTCGTCTCGAAATGAATGGGTGCCCTGCAAATTCTCCCCACCGCACGCAGTCGGGGGGCCAGCCGTCTTCGCTCTCCGAGCTAGGCCGGTCGAGGGACGCCCGACTACGACGGAGAAAGTTCAAGCAAGCGCAACCCGTAAGGAATATATCGTTCAAAATCGATCGTATTGCACGTGACCAATTCCGCTTTCGAGTCGATTGCGACCGAAGCTATCAAGCAATCGGCCGTCGACCCGCGCCGTCTGCCAGACGCATTGTAGAGTTTGGCGGCGGTCTCGGCATTTCGACGCTCCAAATTCATAATTCTGGACTCCATCACCCGCAAAACACGCGATCGATCCTTTTCGAGCAAAGGCCCCCGCACATACTCGTGCCAGGCGAGCGAACAGGTGAATGCCCGGGCTCCTCTGCGCAACGCAGCCTCAACCGCATTGAAGACGCGGTGCTGCGGATCACACAGAGCGATCAGCGCATTCGTATCCAATAACAGCTGACGCATTAAGACTCGTCCCTCCAAGCATCCTTGCGCTCCACATTCGCTTGCTCGATCATCGCCCGCACCTTATCGGCGGGGTGCAGCGGTTCCGAGCGCACTTCGTCGAAAACAGACAAAGGCCCGGTTTCGTTACCATCACACAAGGAATCCGCCTCCAAGGCCAGACGCAGACCGTCGGCCACATAATCCTTTATTTTACGCCCCCTCAGAGCCGCACGCGACTTTACCTCCCGGTACAATTCATCCGGCACTTCCAAGGTAGTTTTCATTGTTTCCAGAAAACCAGATTTCTGGGTTCCAGTCAAGCAGATCACGCCCCGTTGTCGCTTTGGTTTATTGTGGCAACATTCAAGGTCCAATAAAGAGAACGTGCGTTTCAAGAACCCCCGCGAATTCGTTCCGCTTGACAGATGCATACGCTTTCTTTTATCATGCATACATGAAAACCCGGGCCACTCTGAGCATCGATCCTCAATTACACGCTCGTGCGAAGCGGCTCGCCAAGCTACGACGAACCACTGTTTCCGGTTTATTCGAAAGCTATCTGGCGCAGCAACCGGACCCGGATGGCAGCCTTGTTGACGAACTGATCGGGAGCGCGGCGTTGAAGTCCGAGAGCCCCGATTCGGACGCAAAACGCAAGTACCTCGAATCGAAATACCTTCGATGAAGCGTTCGATGCGCCTACTGATCGACACCGACGTCCTGCTTGATGTGGCGCTGGCCAGGGAGCCATTCCTCGCGGACAGTGCCCGGGTCTTGCGCTGGGCCGAACTTGGCGGCCAAGCCTGCATTGCCTGGCACTCCATCGCCAACTGCGCCTACCTGCTGGAAAACGAAGGGCGGG
>Ga0008834_1000119_pt1 | contig 84807 bp, 84 predicted proteins | sample HotLakConsUCCL28_FD_62213 | JGI IMG/M metagenome (GOLD analysis project Ga0008834, IMG submission 62213) | Hypersaline microbial mat communities from Hot Lake, Washington, USA - Hot Lake Consortium UCC-L28 | ecosystem: Environmental > Aquatic > Non-marine Saline and Alkaline > Hypersaline >... | reverse complement strand
TGGCGGGTCTCCTTCTGGAATGGGACAGGTCCGGTCTGAACCGGGCCGGAGGCTTCCTCCTCCGGCCGCCCCGGGGACCGTCCCCGGCGCGACGACCCCAACCTGCACCATCCCCCATCCGCGCTCTGTGAACCGCGCCACAGGCCGAAAAAAAAATCTTCCCCGTCCCGGCGGGCCGCCACGACCGGCGCAGGCACGATGCCTTCGATGCTATGCTGCGCGCCAGGGAGGGATGGAGCGCCATGGCCTCGACCACGATGCCGTCCGGAGGTCGAGCCGCCCTGCGGCACCTGCTGCCGCCGGCCGGCGTAGTGGTGCTGGGGGCCGCAACCGACCGGGCCGCGCTCTGGCTGACCGGGCGTGAAGCGGCCGACGCCGCCGCACGGCTTGCCACCGGCGTCGGCGAGGCGCTGACCGTGATCGGCGCCGCCTGGTTCGTCGCCCGAGTGGTCGACGTCGTCCTGTCGCGCCGGTTCGCGCGCGCGAATCGCGTGCCGCCGCGACTGGTCGGCGAGCTCGTCCGAGTGCTGGTGTTCGGCGTGGCGCTGCTGGCGCTGGCTGCCCGGCTTGCCGGTCAGTCGGTCGGCGGCGTGCTGGCCACCTCCGGCGTGCTGATCGCGATCGTCGGATTCTCGCTGCGCCATACCCTGACGGATATCGTCTCCGGGATCGCGCTCGGCATCGAGGCCCCGTTCCGGATCGGCGACTGGATCGCCCTCGCCGACGGCACGACCGGCCGGGTGGAGGAGATCAGCTGGCGGGCCAGCCGTATCGTCACCAAGGACGGCGTCGCGGTGACCGTGCCGAACGGTCTGATCGCGGGGCAGGTGCTCCGCGCCTACAGCCGGCCCGAGCCGCACTATCGAGCCAGCGCCGAAATCGAACTGCCGCCCGACGTGCCGATCGACCGGGCGACCCGGATCCTCCAGGGCGCGCTCCTGCGCACCGACGCGATCTGCGCCCGTCCCGAACCGGACGTGGTGATCGACGGATCCGGCGAGGGCGGTATCCGCTATCGCCTGCGATGGTGGGTCGGCGGGTATGCCGAGGACGTGCCGTGCCGCGACGCCGTGCTCCGGCACGCGTTCGAGGACCTGCACCGCGCCGGCCTCGCCCCGGCGGCCCCGCGGCGGGCGCACCTGCCGGTCGCCGCGGAAGCGCTGGCCGAGGGCGACCTGCGCCGGCGCCTGCTGGCCGACGCGCCAATCTTCGCCGCCTTCGACGACGAGGAACGCAACCACCTTGCCAAGACGATGCGGCGGACGGCCGTGCCCGCGGGCGCCGATGCCGTCGTGGCGGGGCATCAGGGACGGACCCTCTACCTGGTCGCCGAGGGCATCCTGGACGTCCTGAAGCGGCACGAGGACGACGACCTCCGGGTCGACCGGATGGTCCCGGGCGACGTCTTCGGCGAGATGGCCCTTTTGACCGGCGAACCGCGCAGTGCCACCGTCCGGGCCGTGCTGCCGTCGGTCCTGTTCGCGCTGGAGCCGGAGGACCTGGAGCCGCTGCTGCGTCGACGGCCCGAGCGGGCGGATCGGCTGGCGTCCCTGATGGCGGAGCGGCTGGCCCACAACCGGGCGCAGCTGGCCGCGGCCACCGCCGCCGCACCGGGTCCGTCCCCCGCCACGGCGCCGGCCGGGCTGGCCGATCGGGTCCGGCGGATCTTCGGCATCGGCCCTCCGGAGGCATGACCCGCCCGAGATCGGCGTGGCGCGGCTCACAGCATCGACAGGAAATCTCCCGCATCGTCGATGGCCTAGACATTGCGCCAAGCGCGGAGGAAACTTCCAACCTGTTGCGAGAGGTGACCGATGACCCTACCCAGCCTCTCCCGTCTCGGAACCGGCCTCGCGGCCTTGTGCCTGGCCCACCTGCTGGCCCTGCCGGAGCCCGCGACCGCGACGACGGGCCCGATCGCCGTCGTGATCGCATCGACCGTCGAGGGCTACGCCGCCGGCGATCCGGTGGATGACGACGCGATCCGCGTCCCCGACGGCGCGAGCCTGGTCCTGCTTCTGGCGGATGGCCGTCTGGTCGAGATCGACGGATTCTACCAGGGCCCCGTCGAGGGACCGGTACAGGCTCCCGAAAACCTGCGCGGCGCGCTCCTGAACGCGACGTCGGTCGACGAGAGCGTCCTCGGCGGTGCCCGGGGCGTGGACGGCACGCCCGGACCGGAAGGCGGCGTGACCGTCGCGGCGGGCACGGCGATGGCGATCTGCGGCAGCGGTGGCAATTGGCCGGCGCTGAGGCGCGGGCCGGGACTGGAAGGTCCCCTGACCGTCACCGCTGCAGGGGCAGGGCCTCTCGATTGGCCCGCCGACCGGTCTCGCCTGGTTCTGCCGGCGACCTACGCCGCCGCCGGTCCGCTCGACCTCAGCGATTCCGGCGGGCACATCGTTGCGCGGGTCGTGCTGCGTCCGCTCGCGCAGCCGGCCGACCTGGCCGAAGCCCTGACGGCGTTGGCCGGGGCCGGTTGCCGGCAGCAGGCCGCCGGCCTCGCCGTCCGGCTGCGGGACCAGACGGTCGGCCTGGACCTGGCGATCGACAGCGACCGCGGCCGGCGCCCCCGCTATCGCGTGGGCGAGGCGATCCGGCTCGTCGTCCGGGTGAACCGGCCGAGCCACGTGCACTGCCTGCTCCGCGACACCGACGGAGCCCGGGTGCCGATCTATCCGCCGGCCGGCAGCGTCGGACCGGTCCTGCCCGAGGCGGCCGTGGAGATTCCGGACGATGCCCTGCCGATGCGCCTGTCGGCGGCACCGCCCGCGGGGGTCACTTCCGTGCGCTGCATCGCCGTTCTCCCGCCGCCGCTCGATGCGCTGCCGCTCGCGGCATCGGAGCCGACCCGCCTGAGCGCCGAGGGGATCTCGGCCATGGAGCAGGCGCTGGCCGCCCTGCCCATGAACCGCTGGACCGCCGACACGCTGGCGGTCGAGGTCGTCGAGTGAAATCGCCCTGACAACCGGTCCCGTGTGAAGCGGTTCACAGCGCCCGACCGCCTCGGCCGTCATCCTTGCGAAAGGTCGCCCCTCACCGGGACGACCGGCATCGCCAAGGAGCACACCCATGATCACGACCGCCTTCCTGCCCCGCGTTCCCCGCTCCATCCTGGCGGCGCTCGCCGCCGGAAGCATCCTGGCCGGCGGCGGCACTGCCGGCGCCACCGAGATCAAGGTCTTCGAGGCCCCGCCGACGGTGATGCAACTGCTCGACGCCCTCGGCGAGCCGTCGGGTCTGGGGCGCAGCCGGACCATCGAGATCGTCGGCGCCGCCGCCAGCCCCGCCGCGTCCCACAGCCCGGTGCAGCGGGTCTCGACCGGCAGCCCGCCCAGTCACAGCCCCAGCGCGGCCGTGGCGTCGTCGCGACCGGCGCCGGACGCCCCCGCCGCCTCGGGCGACGGAGCTTTCGCCTTCCGCATTCGCTTCGGCTTCGATTCCGCCGTGATCGACCCGAGCTTCAACGACCATCTTCGCGCCGTCGCCGACATGATGCGCCAGCGCCCTGACATCTCCCTGATGGTCGAGGGCCATACCGACGCCGTGGGCGACGCGGGCTACAACGAGGCGCTGTCGCAGCGCCGGGCCGCCGCCGTGCGGGACTTCCTGGTGGCCGGCGGGGTCGAGCCGTCGCGGCTTCAGGTCGTTGGCCGCGGCGAACGCGAGCCGCTGACCGCTGACGGGAGGGACGCCGCCAACCGGCGCGTCCAGTTCACCCGTGCGCGGTAATCGCACGGTGCGCGGCTGGGCGCTGCTCGTCGCCCTCGCGGGCGCCGGTGCCGGCCTGGCCGGCATCGGGTCGGCGCCGGCCGAGATCGGCATCGCCGAGCAGGGGGGCGTCGTCGTCGCGCCGGAAGGACCGGTGCACCTGGAGTGCTGGCAGAACGGCGTGCGGATCGTCAACCGCGCCGGGCTGCCGGGTCCCGGTGCCGGGGGCGCCACGGTCGCCGGCGACCGGATCGTGTTCGGCCGCGGCGGCCGCGGCGCCGCGGTGCTGGTGGGATTCCCGGAGGCCCTGTGCCTGATCACCGAGCAGTAGGCGGCCGTCGCGCGGAGTGGTCCGGCTCACAGACGCCCCAGGTCCTCGCTGCGAGGATCCGATGCCATGCCGAGGCGCAGCCGCGTCGAGGCCAACGCCCGATCGGAAGGAGATATGCCATGTTCCGTTTCGCCACCATCGCCCTCGCCCTGGCCGCCGTCCTGGTGGCTCTGCCGGACGGTCCCGACGGCAGCGCCCAGGCGCGGGAGCTCAATCAGCGCCAGACCATCGACGCGGGGCACAATGCCCAGATCCAGCGGACCATCGCCCGGATGCGCCGGCAGGGCGCGGTCATCGAACGCGATGCCACGTCCGCCGGCTGCGGCAGCCAGCGCGTCGGAACGGTCACCGTCGAAGGCCGCGCGCCGCGCGAAGTGACCACCGTCGTCCTCGGCGACGTGATAAACTACGTCGGCGCCGGCGGCTGCTGAGCCTGCCGCTGCAGAGACGGAAGGGGCGGGTCCGGCCTGCGCCGGACCTCCGCCACCCTGTCCTGGGGAGACTGACATGACTGCCCCTCCCACCCTCGACAAGACCGCCGTGCTGGCGGCCAATCCGCTGTTCGCCGGCATCGACCGCCAGGATTTGGACCCGCTCGCCAAGGCCGCCCGGGTCCTGACGGTCGCAAACGGTCAGCCGATCTTCGCAAAGGGCGATGCCGGCGACAGCATGATGGCCGTGCTCGAGGGCCGGGTGCGGATCGTCTGCTGGTCCGAGGAGGGCAAGGAGCTGACCCTCAACATCATCGCGCCGGGGGAGTTCTTCGGCGAGATCGCCCTGCTGGACGGCGAACCCCGGACCGCCGATGCGGTCGCGATGGAGCGTTGCCGCCTGCTGGTGGTGGACCGCCACACCTTCCGGCCCTGGCTGGAAAGCCGGCCGAAGGTGGCGATGGCGCTGCTGGCGATGCTGTGCCGGCGGCTGCGGCGGACCAGCGCGCAACTCGAGGATACGCTGTTCTTCGAGGCACCGTTCCGGCTGGCGCGCGGTCTGTTGCGCCTTGCCGACAGCTTTGGCCAGGCGACCGGCGACGGCACGCGGATCGACCTCAAGCTGTCGCAGCAGAGCCTGGGCACCCTGGTCAGCCTGTCGCGCGAGAGCGTCAACAAGTGCCTGAAGGAATGGGAGCGCGAAGGGCTCCTGGCGCTCACCGCCGGGCGCATCGTGCTGCGCGACCGGGCCGGCCTCGAGGCCATGGCCGGCCTCGACGACGAGGCCTGGGACGAAGCCTGAACCGGCCTACCCGGCGAGATCCTCCACGACGCCGGCGATCGAGCCGATCAGGACTTGCAGGTCCTCGACCTCGGCGCTGCGCGATACGGTCGATCCGCCGCCGGCCTGCAGCCGATCCAGGCGGCTTCGCGCAACCGCCGCGTCGCGCCGGGCCGAGGCCAGCCGGTCGCGCTCGGCTTCGGTCAGGTCGAGCCGCCGCTCCGCCTCCGAAAGCCGCCGGTCCAGCGCCGCCAGGTCCGCGGCCGCCCGCCGGGTCTCGGCCTCCAGCCGGGCCTGCTCCGCCGCCAGGGCATCGGCGCGGGCGGCAAGCCGCGCCTCGTCGTCGCGCGCCCCCTCCAGCGCCGCCTGCCGATCCTCGACCATGGCGTCGTAGCCGCCGGTCGACAGGCCGACCACGCCGGAGACGAAGCCGCCGTCGCGCGGGTCCGCGCCGGACTGGCAGGCGGCGGCCGACAGCAGCGCCAGCCCCGCCACCGCCGCGCGGATGCTCACGTCTCCTCCGTCAGGTCGCGGACCAGCGCGTTCATCGCGCCGATCCGCTGGCGCAGCGTCTCGATTTCGCGATCCATCGCGCGGGTTTCCTGCCGTCCCGCGAGGGCGGGATCGCCGCTTTGCCGCAGGACGATGGAGCGGGCCTCCACGAACGTATCCAGATGCCCCTGAGCCGCCAGCGTCGCGTCCTGCATCGTCTCGAGATCGGCTGCCACCGACGCGAGCTGCGCCTCCAGCGCACTGCCGCGCGCCTGGCCGGCCTCGACCGCGGCGCGCAGTTCGGCGAGCCGGGCGCGGTCCTCCGCGACCACCGCCTCCATCGCCTCGATCGTCCGGCCGGCCTGGGCGTTCTTGGCCCGGACGTCCGCGGTCATCGCCTCGATCACGTCGAGTTCCCGGCCGTAGCGCTGCTGCTTGGCCGCGACGTAGCGACCGGCGAGGTTGCCGGCGACCATGCCGGTGCCGGTCCCGATGGCGATCGACGAACCCCGGTTCTGGTCGTTGACGCCGAAGCTGCTGCCGCCGATGCCGACCGAGAGGCCGCCGAGCAGGCCCCCCAGCATCGTTCCCTCGCGAACCGTCGCCTGCAGCGGTTCGCTCAGTTCCTCGGAGTACGCGACCAGCGTCTGTTGCGCATCGCTGCGCGGGCCGGCCCCGGTCGATACGCAGCCGGCGATCGCCAGCGCCAGGACCGCGCAGGCAAGGCCCGCGCGGCGCCTACAGCAGCTCTTGGATCCAGAAGTCCTCATCGATCTCCCCCCTCTCGGCATAGTCGAGCGCGTGGCGGATGAAGGCCTCGCGCCGCGGCACCGAATTTCCGAGGCCGCGGGTCGCCGCTCCGGCACCGCGGGCCGTCGGCAGCAGGTCGGGATAGCCGGCGCCCGCAGCGGTCACCGCCGTCAGATAGTCGGCCTTCGCCGTTTCCAGCCGGGCCGCCAGGGCGGCACGACGGTCCCGCATCTCGGCGACCTGCCGCTCGGCCTCGACGAGCCCCGGATCGTCCGCCGGCAGCTGGGCGCGCAGGTCGGCCAGGGCCGGGAGCGCCACGGTCTCGACCGCCCGGTCGATGGCGGCAAGGCGGTCGCTGTCGAAGGCGATGCGCTCGGCGAGGCGCTCGCCCAGCCCGATCAGGGCCGCGGCGGCGGCGAAATCGATCTGGCGTCGCTCCACGGTTCCCAGGGAGCGGCCAGGCTCGAGCCCCAGCCGGTCGCCGAAGGCCGCCACCGCCGCGGCCAGGTCCTGGCCGACCTGCGGCCCGAGGTCGCCGCCGTAGAAGCCCAGCCAGTAGAGCGCGTTTTTCAGCCGGCGCACCTCGTCGCCGTCCAGTGCGCCCAGCGACGGACCGCCGGCGGCCGCCGGCCGGACCTCGTCGAGGGCGGACAGCCGGTTGCGCGCCAGCTCGGCGAAGAGACCGTCCGGGTAGCTGGCGAGGAAGCTGCGGAAATCCGACGGATCTTCCGACCGCCGGATCCTCCGCCATACCGCCTCCTCGCCCTCGGCCGGAACCGCCTCGGGCAGGACGCCCGCCAAATAGGCCTCGCCCAGCACCGCCTCCTCCACCCAGGGAATCTGGAGCCCTCGGGTCTGCGCCACCACCTGCTCGCGGACCCGGCCGAACATCAGTCGGATGTCGAGGCCGGGGGTCGTCAGGTGGTCCAGCAGGGCGTCGGTGAACGGGCTGTGCCGGCCCGCCCCGTCCCAGGCGACCTGCCCGGGCTGTGTGGCATAGGCGATCAACAGGCCGATGCCGCCCTCGGCCTGCGCCAGACCGGCCTCGATTTCCAGCGGCGCCCCGGATTCCGCCGTCGCCGCGGTGGCGATCGCACCGAACGGATTCTCGCGGCAGGAATCGAGGACCAGGACGAGAAGGTCGGGCGCGGCCGCCTGCAGCGCTCCCCGCACCTGGGCCAGCGTGATGCTCTCCTCCAGGATCGAGCCGGCGTCGGTCGGCTGCACCGAGACGGGCAGCAGATGGTTCTCGCCGTTGATCTGGACGCCATGGCCCGCATAGAAGAACAGCGCCACGTCGGCGTCGCGCGCGTCGGCCGCAAAGCGCTCCAGGTTGCGGCGCAGCGCAGGGCCGTCGGCGTCGACAACGCGGGTCACGGCGAAGCCGGCCGCCGCGAGGCGATCGGCAACGGCCGCGGCGTCGCTGCGCGGATTGGCGAGGGACGGCAGGGCGGTGTAGGCGCTGTTGCCGACCACCAGGGCCGCCCGCTCGGCAGCGCGCGCCATGCCGTTCGACGCGATCGGCAGCGCAAGGATGACGCCGATCAAGGCCGCGAGGTGCCGATGTCGGCCCCCTGCCCGCAAGCGGCGGCGTGGTTCTCTCGCGTCCGATCCCACGGGCCGTTCGTCCCCCCTGCGCCATGCGCCCGACGATCCTACCTCAGGATGTCGCCGTGGTCAGCGATCCAACTGCCAGACCTCCACCGGGCGGTTCCGGCCGCGCAGCGGCATCGTGCCGAGGGCCGTCCCCGCGGCCGGCGTTTCGCCCGACAGCCGCCAGGCGGCCCCGCCGACCGCCACCCTGACGGGCGCTCCCCGGATCGGCGCCATGTCGCGGGCGGCATCCTCCAGCCGGGCCGCGACATTGGCGACGTCGCCGATCAGCGCGTATTCCACATGCCCGCGACCGCCGATGCTGCCGGCGGTCAGCCAGCCGCTCTCGATGCCGATCCGGAGGCCGATCGGCGGCAGGGCGCGCCGCTCCTGCTCGGCATTGAGGGCGGCGACTGCCGTCGCCATGGCCCGCGCCGCGGCGATCGCCCGCGCCGCGTCGGCGGCGCGCGCCGCTTCGTCCGTCCGCGGCACCGGCACGCCGAATGCCGCCAGGATGCCGTCGCCGACAAAGCGCAGCACGACCCCGCCCTGCTCTTCCACGATCGCCGTCATCCGCTCGACATAGCCGTCCAGCCACCGGATCAGTTCGGCCGGCGGCAGCGACTCGCTCACCGCGGTCGACCCGGCGATGTCGGTGAACATCACGGTGGCGTAGAGCGTCTGCGGTGCCGGGCGGCCGCCGGCCAGGAAGGTGTGGCGATCCAGCCAGAGGCGCTCGGCGACCTGCGGCGACAGATGATCGGAGAACAGCCGGGCGATCACCTGCCGGCCGCGCCTTTCCTGCCGCAGCGTCCGGGCAAGCTCCACGGCCCCGGCGCCGACCAGCGCCAGGCTGGGGGCCATCGTCGGCAGCAGCAGGCCCGCCATCGGCATCGCGAGGAACGCGCCAGCCCAGATCAGGGCCAGCAGGCCGGCCATGGCCATGCTCCAGACGACCGGTCGGCCGACCCGGCGGCCGAGCCCGATCCCCGCTGCCGCAGCCCCGAGCGTCAGGAGCGCCGGCACCCAGGGCGGCGGCACGGGTGCGCTTCGGCCGTCGAGCATCTGGGCGAGAACCTGGGCCTGGATCATGACGCCCGGCGTCGGCCGGCTGAACCGGTCGAGCGGCGTGCGATGCCTGTCGATGTCGTCGGCGACGACGCCGATCAGGACGACGCGCCCGGCCAGCCAGGCGTCGGGCAGCATCCCGGCCGCCGTCGCCGGATAGACCGGGACGGGGGGAACCCCCGGCTCCGGGCCGCGCAGCCAGTCGACGGTGAAGGGCGTCTCCGGCGGCGTTCCGCCCACGGCCCTGGTCAGCACGGCCGGAAAGCTCCAGACGCCATCCTCCGCGCGCGGCCTGTGGCGACGCACGGTGCCGTCGAGGACATCCTGCGCCAGATTGGCGTAGCCGGCCGGCACCCCGTCCAGGAAGTCTTCGAGGAAGATACGGTCCTGGTCGCCGAGGATCGTTCCCGCCAGGGCCGTGATCCCGACCACGGGGGCCGACGCGTCACGGATGGCGCGATGCAGGGCGGCGTCCGCATCGGGCAGCGTCGGAGCGTCGACCAGGACGTCAAGGCCGATCGCGACCACGCCGGTCTCGTCCAGCCGCTCGATCAGTCCCGCAAGGAATCTCCGGTCGATCGGCGAGCGGCAGGCCAGGTCATCGAGCGTCGCCTCGTCCAGGGCGACGACGGCGATGTCGCCCCGCTGGGGTGGCGTCGGCGCATGACGGGCGATGCGCCAGTCGTCGAACAGCGCCTGCGCCGCATGCAGCGGCGGCACCACGCGCACCGCCGCAAGGGCGAGGGCGGTCGCCGCCAGCGCCAGCAGGACGAGACGCAATGCCTCCCCCGGCGTCAGACCGTCACGGTCCATCCCCACGCCGTCCCCTCCCCGGGCGCCCGATGCCGATCGGCCCCGCCCCCCGCCACGTTTGTGAACCCCGCCACAGCGGGTACTCCGGTACCATGCCATCCTACGCGGCGAGCCTGAAAGGCGGCTTGTCCGCCGCGTCGCTCGAGGAGGAAGCCGATGCCCATCCGTCCCGTCACTCTCGCCGCCCGGACCCGTGCCATCGTCCTGGGGCTCGCCGCCCTCGCCGGTTCCGGCTGCATGGCCAATCCCGAGCGGGCGCCCGTGATCCAACAGCCCCAGACGCCGCCGTCCCGCACGATCACGAGCTTTTCGGACTCGTTGAGCTGCATGGACGACCTGCTGCGGGCGAACGGCCGGCGCGACATCTACATCACCTCCGCCGGGATTCCGGACGCCACCGGAAAGGTGTCGGCCGGGACGAAGGAGATGCTGATCACCGCCGTCTCGCGCATGTCGACGCGCAGCAATGCCTTCCGATTCGTCGATTTCGACATGAGCCCGGCGCAGGCCGACATCACGCAGCTCTTCACCATGGTCGGCGGCGGCGGCACGTTCACCGCCCCGAACTACTACATTCGGGGCGCGATCACGCAACTCGACGAGAACGTGCTGAACCAGCTTCAGGGCGGTGCGGTATCGCTGCCCTTCGTCGACATCGGCGCATCGCGCGACCAGGTCGCGTCGGTGATCTCGGTCGACCTCAACATCGGCCGGCTGATCGACCGCCAGATCCTGCCGGGCCTGTCGGCCAGCAATTCGATCACGGTGGTCCGCTCGGGCGTCGGAGCGGACGCCTCGGGCACGATCGAGAAGGCCGGCCTGTCATTCAACGTCGTCCTCAATGAATCGGAAGGTTTCCACCAGGCGGTCCGCACCCTGATCGACCTCAGCGTCATCGAGGTCCTGGGCAAGCTGACCGGCGTGCCCTACTGGCAATGCCTCGGCATCGAGCAGAGCGACCCCGCCTACCGCGTCGCGGCGCGCAGCGGCTACGACGGCCTGGGCGCGGCCGAGCGGGTGCGCTATGTCGAGACTTCCCTGGCCACGTTGGGGTACTACGGCGGCGGAACCGACGGCGAGGTGGATGCCGCCCTGCGCGACGCGATCGGTCGCTATCAGGCGGAGAACGACCTGATCGCCACCGGGCGGGTCGACTTCGACCTCTACCAGGCGCTGCTCGGCGATCCGCGCAACCGAGGTGCCGCCGGCCCGGTGCAGGCCTCTGCGTCCAGGGGCCTGACCGTGACGACCGACCAGGCCCGGCGCAGCTCGTTCACGCTGCTGCTCGACACCGACCGCGGCGATGCGCCGACCTATGCCGTGGGCGAGGCGCTGCAGTTGACCGCCCGGACGACCTCGGAAGCCTTCCTCTACTGCTACTATCAGGACGAGTCCGGTGCCGTGGCGCGGATCTTCCCGAACCGCTTCCAGCCGAACGCCTTGGTCGCCGCCAACCGGTCGGTCCATATTCCGCCGGCGTCGAACCCACCCTTCAACATCCGCCTGGACACCCGCGGCAGCGACGAGCAGGTGATGTGCTTCGCCTCGCCGGACGAAGTGGGGGTCTCCCTGCCCGAGGACCTGAAGCAGCAGGACCTGACGCCCCTGCCCGTGCGGTCGATGGAGGCGGTCGCCGCGGCGTTCAACGCCGTCCCGGGTGCCACCGTCCAGTCCCGGCGGATCCAGCTTCGGGTCGAATAGTCCTTCCCCGACCGGGAGGCAGCCGGCGGGCCGCCCTCAGGGCGTGCCCGCCGACGCCTTTGCGTACTGCACCCTGAGCGGGACCTTCTTCTTGCCGGCGGCGACCTTGCGAAACGTCTTGCCGAAGGCGGGCATATGGCTGGTCAGGTCAATGCAGCCGATCGAGCCCCAGTCGGTGCCGCCGTGGATGAAGAACCCGTCGCGGCCGTGGGTCTTCGTGCTCTTTTCCGCATGGATCGACAGCCGCTCGTTGCCCCAGGCCTGGCGGTGGCGCTGCACCTCCCCCTGCATCGCGGCCGCCTCGTCGTAGTCGAGCTCGAGGTCGAGCGGCGCCGTCCACGGCATGCCCTGGATCGCACTGTAAGCGTCGGTCAGGATATCCCGCTCCCAGTACTCGTCCGGAATCACGTAATATAGTCCTTCCGGGATCGGTCCGTAGTTCTTCCGCTTCTGCTGCGCCGTATCGTACTTGAAATTTCCTTGCTCGCTTTTGCCCGAGCGAGCCGGCCAGGAATACTGAGCGCCGCCCGAACGCAGGATCAGCGAGACACCGTCGAACAAGAGATTAAGGGACATGAGGCCCTCCGGATCCATTGACGAGGGATTGACCTTAGCGCTGCTCCGCTCGGACCCGCCCGGAGCGCCGAAGCGCGGGGATACGATCACGCCGAAGCAGGACTCGGAGGCTCCCGATCCGGCTCACCGTGCCGCTCCGGCGGAGCTGCGGCGAGCGTGCTGGCATTCGGCACCCATGTCAAACCGCGGCCGCAAGCCAGTGGACCCGTAGGGCCGGCATCTGGCGCAGGCGCAAGACGTCGACGGACTGGAAGACGTCGCTACCGATGCCTGCCGGCCGAGCGACTCCCCGGAGGCCGCCGCCGCCGGCCCCAGGCGGAGACGCCGGAGCGGACCGATTGACTGATCACATATTGTTATGTAATGTCGACATAAATCATCCACACCGTACCGAGGCCGCCCGTGCAGACGAGCAAGATTCCGATGTACCATCAGATCTTCCTGGTGCTTCGGGAGCGGATCCTCTCCGGCGGGTACCCCGCGGGCACCCTGCTTCCCGGCGAACATAGGCTCGCGTCGGACTTTCGGGTCTCGCCGATCACCTCCCGGCGGGCCCTGGCTGAACTCGAGAAGGCCGGCCTCATCGAACGGGTCCGGGGACGGCGGTCCCGCGTGATCGGGCCGACGGTCGTCGATCGGGTCGACCTCGGGTTCCAGAACCTCGTCAGGAGCAACGAAACGATCGGGGCGACCCGGTGCGTCATCCTGGGCCTCGAGCGGCGTCCCGCTCCGCCGGATGTCGCGGCCAGGCTCGACCTCGTCCCCGAGAGCCCGGTGATGTGGGTCGAGCGCGTGCGCTTCCTTGGCGACGCGCCGTTCTGCCAGGTCGAGTCCTACATCCCGGCCGACGTGGCGGAGGGCATCACGCCCGGCCGGTTGGACGGAAGGATGCTGGTCGACCTCCTCGCCGAGAACGGCCATCCCATCGCCCGCGCCACCCAGACAATCTCAGCCTCCCTGGCATGGCCCGAGATCGCCCGGAAGCTGGACACCGAGGCGGGCACTGCGCTGCTCAACCTCAAGCGTCTCGCGAGATCGGCGACGGGACGGGCCGTCGAGTTCGTCGATGCCCATTTCCGCCCCGAGCTCTACGCCTTCGACATGCAGATGGGCGACGCCCGGACGGATATCGGCGAAGCGACCCGCTACGAGCTCCGTCCCGTCCCGCTCGCGGAGTGCGACGCGTGAGAACCGACCCGGTTCGCATCGAACTGATCAAGAATTCGCTGGGCTCGGTGGTCGACGAGATGGTGCTGACGGTCGTCCGCGTCGCCTACTCGTCCATCATGAAGGACACGATGGATCTCTCCAGCGCCTTCTTCGACCGCCGCGGACGGATGATCGCGCAGGGCCTCAGCATCCCGCTTCACCTCGGCTCGTTCCCCGACTCGATGGAGGCGGTGCTGACGCGCTATCCCGAGGGGCTGGCCGAAGGCGACGTCGTGATCCTCAACGATCCCTATCACGGTGGCATGCACCTGCCCGACATCTTCGTCTTCGCGCCGATCCATCACGAGAGCCGGCTGTTCGGATATGCCGTGGTGGTCGCACACCACAACGACGTGGGCGGGCGGGTGGCCGGGTCGAGCGCCGCGGATTCCCGCGAGGTCTTTCAGGAGGGCCTGCGCCTGCCGCCGGTCCTGCTCTATGCCGGGCACGAGCTCAACCGGCCCATCCTCGACGTGATCCGCCTCAACGTGCGCGCGCCGGACGTGGTGCAGGGCGACCTGGAGGCCCAGCTCGCGGCCTGCCGGATCGCGCAGCGCGGCATCGGCGAGTTGATCGAGCGCTATGGCGCCGAGCCCCTGGAGCAGGCCTTCGAGGACCTTCTCGACTATTCAGAGAGCGCCGCCCGCTCCGCCATAGCGGCGCTGCCCGACGGCACCTACGCCTTCGAGGACCAGCTCGACGACGACGGGATCACGCCGGGCGTCCCGGTGCCGATCCGCGTGGCGCTGACGGTGAGCGGCGACTCCCTGACCGCCGATTTCGCCGGGAGCTCGCCGCAGGTCGAGGGTGCGATCAACGCGACCTTTTCCTTCACCAAGTCGGCCGTCTATTTCGCGATGCGGTCGATCACCCCGGCCGACGCCCCCAACAATGCGGGCTTCTTCCGGCCGATCCGCGTGGTCGCGCCGGAGGGCAGCATCCTCAACCCCCGCCCGCCGGGAGCCTGCGCGGCGCGGGGGGTGACCGGGTTCCGGGTGATCGACACGATCTTCGGCGCGCTGTCCAAGGTCGTGCCGGACCGGGTCCGCGCGGCGGGCGAAGGCGGAACCACCAGCTACAGCCTGGCGAGCTATGCCGCCGACGGCACGCTCACGCTGTTCCGTGAGGCCGTGATGGGAGCCTGGGGGGCGGGCGCGGCCTGGGACGGCGTCGACGGCGTCGCCAATCCGGCGGCCAACATCAGCAATGCTCCGGTCGAACTGGTCGAGCATCAGGCGCCGGTGCGGATCGAACGCTACGCCCTTGCCGAGGACAGCGGCGGTGCGGGCCTGCACCGCGGCGGACTCGCCGTGGAGCGGTGCTTCACCGTGCTGGCCGAACGGGCGAGCCTACAGCTGCGCTCCGACCGCAGCGCCACGCCACCCTACGGGCTGTTCGGCGGCCTTCCCGGCAGGGCCTCGCGCACGGAACTGCGAACCGGCGAAGACTGGACCCCCCTGCCCGCCAAGTTCGTCCGGCAGCTCGCCGCCGGCCAGAGCGTGCGCCACGTCACGGCGGGCGGCGGCGGCTATGGCGATCCGATGAAGCGCCCGCCGGAGCGGGTCCTGGCCGACGTGATCGCCGGCAAGGTCTCCCGGCGGCAGGCCGAAGAGGTCTACGGCGTGCGGTTCGACACGGCGCTGACGGAGGTCGACCCGGCCGCGACGGCGGCGGCCCGGGGGCAAGGCGAATGACGGCGCCGGCCCCCGCGCGGCGCCCCGACGGCATGGTGATTGCCGCCGATATCGGCGGGACCTTCACCGACATCGTCTTCCTTTATGAAGACGGCCGTCTCGACAAGCGCAAGGTGCCGACCACCCCACGGGCCTTCTCGTGCGCCATCGTCGAGGGCGTCGGCGCCTACCTCGAGGCGACGGAGACCGCCGCGGCAGGCGTCCGCGAGGTCACCCACGCGACCACCGTCGCCACCAACGCGATCCTGGAGCGCCAGGGCGCGCGGGCGGCGCTGATCACGACGGCGGGGTTCCGGGACGTGCTGGAGCTGCGACGCATCCGGATTCCGATCTCCTACGACCTGAGCTGGTCCAAGCCCGAGCCCCTGGTGGAGCGCGCCCTGCGCTTCGAGGTCGACGAACGGGTCCTCGCCGACGGCTCGGTGCACCGCCCGCTCGACCCCGCGAGCCTTGAGGAGGTCGTCGCGGCGATCCGGGCATCGGGCGTCGCCTCGGTCGCCGTCTGCTGCCTGCATTCCTATCGCGCGCCGGAGCACGAGCAACGCATCGGCGCGGCGCTGCGCGCCGCCGATCCGGACCTTTCCATCTCGCTCTCGCACGAGATCCTGCCCGAGATCCGCGAATACGAGCGGACCAGCACGACCGTGGTCAACGCCTATGTCGGACCGCTGGTCGCGCGCTACCTGGCGTCCCTTCGCCGCGACCTCAGGAGCATCGGCATCGCCGGACCGCTCCTGGTCATGCAGTCGGCCGGCGGCCTGATCAGTGCCGATACCGCGGGCCGCAAGGCCGTCACCATCATCGAATCGGGCCCCGCCGCCGGCGTGGTCGCGGCGGCCCATGTCGCACGGCTGGCCGGCTATCCCAACGTCATCACCCTCGACATGGGCGGCACCACGACCAAGGCTTCGATCATCGAGGACGGCAGGATCCTTCGAGCCGACGAATACGAGGTCGGAGCGGAGATCTCGGTCAGCAGCCGCCTGGTGCGGGGCAGCGGCTACCAGTTGAAGATCCCGGTGATCGACATCTCGGAGGTCGGCGCCGGCGGCGGCAGCATCGCGCGGGTCGACGATGCGGGGGCCCTGAGGGTGGGGCCGCGCAGCGCCGGTTCGGAACCGGGTCCCGCATGCTACGGCATGGGCAACGAGGAACCGACGGTGACCGATGCCAACCTGGTGCTCGGTTTCCTTTCCGGCGACGCCCTGGCCGGCGGGTCGCTGAGCATTCGCCCCGACCTGTCGCGGGCGGCCGTCGAACGCCGCGTGGCCGGCGCCATGGGCAGTTCGACGCAGGACGCCGCCCGCGGAATCCATCTCGTGGCGAACTCCAACATGGTGCGGGCGATCAAGACGGTCTCGGTCGAACGGGGCCGGGATCCGGCCGATTTCGTGCTGATGGCCTTCGGCGGCGCGGGCCCCCTGCACGCGGCCGAGATCGCCCGGGAGCTGAAGATCGGGACGGTGGTGATCCCGCCCTCGCCGGGCGTGTTCAGCGCCTTTGGCCTGCTCTCGGGGCAGGTCGAGCAGCACGGCGCCCGCAGCATTCTCTGCAGCACCGATCCACGGGATGCGCCGCGGATCGAACGGGCCTTCGAGGATCTGCGCACCGACATCGTCCGGCGACTCCTCGACGAGGGCTACGACGCCGCCGACGTGACCGTCAGCGCGAGCGCCGATCTTCGTTTCAGGGGCCAGTCGACGGAGTTGAACGTGCCGATGCCGGTGACGCAGCGGCTGAGCGGCGAGGATCTTGCCGGCCTCGAGCAGGCCTTCGTTGCCGAATACGACAAGACCTTCGGCTACACCCCCGCCACCAAGGCGTTCGAGTTTGTCACCGCCCGGGTCATCGGCACGGTCGCCCGCCCCGCGCCCACGCGTCTGGCCTGGCAGGAGTCGGCGCCGGACCTCGCGGAGCGGAGCCGCAGGGTCTATTTCGGCGCGCCCCACGGCGAGGTGGACTGCCCGGTGATCCACCGGGGCGACCTGTCGGCCCGGGCCCGGCCCGGCCCGCTGCTGATCCGGGAATACGACACGACCATCGTGGTGCCGCCCGGCTGCCACGCCCGGCTCGACGACTCCCGCAACGTCGTCATCGACACGACCGGCTGACCGGCGGGAGAGGGCATGTCCACGACGAAAGATCTTGCAGCCTTCGCGGCCGGTCTGACCCTGGCGGACGTGCCCGATGCGGCCGCCGCGAACGCGTCCCTGGCAATCGCCGATTCCGTCGGCTGCGTCTTCGCCGGATTCGACACCGCGGCGGTCCGCCTGCTTCGGAAGGTCATGGGGCCCGAGGGCGGCGCCCCGCGCGCCAGCGTCATCGCGTCGGGGACCAAGACGGCGGCGGGTACCGCCGCCCTGCTCAACGGGGCCGCGGCGCATGCACTGGACTACGACAGCATCAGCCTGACGGTCAGCGGCTTCGTCGCCAGCCCGACGCTGTTCGCCCTCTTGGCCCTGGCCGAGACCCAGTCGGAACCGGTCGACGGGTCGCGCCTGCTGGAGGCCTTCATCGCGGGATGGGAGGTGGAGAGCGCGATCGCCCGCGGCCTCGGCGTCCTACACTACCGCAAGGGCTGGCACGCCACCGCCACGCTGGGGCATTTCGGCGCCGCCGTTGCCGGGGCGAAGCTGCTGGGCTGCGACACCGAGGGACTCTGTCACGCCATGGGGATCGTCGCCTCCGAAGCCTCGGGGCTGCGAACCATGATCGGGCGGATGACGAATCCCTTCCATGTCGGCAAGGCCGCGCGCAACGGCGTGCTGGCCGCCCTGCTGGCGCGCAGCGGCTTCGACGCGGAACCCGGGGTGATCGAGCATCCGCAGGGGTTCGCCGTCGCCTTCAACGGCGAGGGCGCGTTCGATCTCGACGCCATGACCCGGGGCCTGGGGTCGACCTGGGACCTAGTCGATCCCGGCCTCGTCATCAAGGTCTATCCCTGCTGCGGCCTGATCCATTCCGCGATCGATGCCGCACTGGCGCTGCGGCGGGACCATGCCCTCCGACCCGACGACATCGCGGAGGTGGAGGTCGCGGTCCATGCCTTCGTGCCGCCCACCATGAACATCGACCGGCCGGCCACCGGCTACGAGGCGAAGTTCTCCACGCCCTACTGCCTGGCGGCCCCGCTGCTGGACGGCGAGGTGACGTTGGCGACCTTCTCCGACGACCGGATCGGCGATCCGCGCCTGCAGGCCCTGATGGAGACGGTCCGCATGGTCGTCCACCCCGACCTGCGGGACGCCTCCACCTTCCTGGAACGGGAGTTCAGCGAGGTATCGGTGACCCTGCGGGACGGGACGCGGCACGGGCGGCGGGTCCGTCGCATCGACAACCGCGGCAGCCGCGGCAACCCGATCGCCGCCGAGCAGCTTGCCGACAAGATCCTCGACTGTACCGGGCGCCGGCGGGGCCGGGTCGAGGCGTCGCTGCCGGCCCTGCTCGACATCGCATCGGTCAAGGACGTCGCCGCCCTGATGGAGAGCCTCAGATGACCACGCCTGCCGCTCGCCTGCGCGAGATGTTGAGCCGACCCGGCCTGGTGACCGCCCCGGGCGCCTTCAGTCCGCTCACCGCCAGGCTGGTCGCCGAGGCGGGATTTCCTGCCGTGTATCTGACCGGCGCCGGCGTCGCCGGCGGCCTCTTTGGCGAACCGGACCTGGGCCTCGTGACGCTGACGGAGCTGGCGGACGCCGCCCGCCGCTGCGTCGACGCTTCCGGACTGCCGCTGATCTGCGATGCCGATACCGGCTTCGGCGGCGTCCTGAACGTGCGGCGGACGGTGCGCCTCCTGGAACAGGCCGGCGTCGCGGCGCTGCACCTCGAGGACCAGGCCTTTCCTCGACGGTGCGGCTTTCTGGAAGGCCAGGAGTTGGTCGACGCGGAGGACATGGTGATGCGGCTCGACGCCGCGCTTCAGGCGCGGCGGGACCCGGACACCATGATCGTCGCGCGGACCGAGGTGCTGGGCGCGCGCAGCCTGGACGAGACGGTGGAGCGCGCCCGCCGCTACGCCGAGGCCGGCGCGGACATGATCTTCTGCAACGGCGTGACGAGCGCGGCGGAGGCGGAAACGCTGGCCGCCAGGATCGACGCGCCGCAGATCTTCAATGTCTCGACCAGCGGTCGGACGCCGCACCTCGCGCCGGAGCGGCTGGAGGCGCTGGGGTACCGGATCGTCATCTATCCGGCCCATGCGCTGTTCCTCAGCCTGCGGGCCGTCGAGGATATGCTTGCGGACCTCAAGGCGACCGGAACGCTCGAAGCCTGGCTGCCTCGGATGTACGACTTCGACAGATGGAAGCAGGTCAGCGGCGTCCTCGAGGCGGAGGCATTCGAGGACCGGACGCGCCGGCGCTAGGGCAGTTCCCGAACGGATCGACTCATCCATTCGGGTAAACGCGCCCTCCTTGGGGCGCGGTTGCCCTAGGAGAGGCCGTTCCACAGGAACAGGACAGCGGCGGCCAGGACCAGCCCTTCGACGAACGCCGAGTGCACCCGCACCGGGGTCCGGTACAGGATGGCGCGGCCGAGCAGGGTCCCCGGGATCGTGCACATGCCCATGGCGATGCCCACCGCGGCGAGGTCGGGCGGCAGGGTGCCGGCGCCCAGGAAGACCGTCGACTTGGTGAAGTTCATCGCCAGCGCGACCGCCGCAAAGACGGCCGCCAGCCGCTCGCGCACGATGCCCCGGCCGATCAGGAACGGGGCCAGCAGGATCCCGGCACCGATGGTCAGACCGGAGAGGAGCCCGAAGACCGCTCCGGCCGCCGCGAGGCCCGAGCGCGGGACGGCGACGCCGCGCGAGGCGAGGGTCCGCTGGAGCGCGACGGTCGCGAGCAGGAAGACGCCGAGGACGATCGAGACCGCATCCTCGGAAAGACGGGTATAGAGGAGCGAGCCCGCCACGATGCCCGGCAGCGCCGGCGCCATGATCAGAACATAGGTGCGGACGTCCAGCTCGCGCCGGAAGACCGCCATGCGCGAGATCGCGCCGATCAGGAGGCAGATCGACAGCAGCGGGACGATCAGCCGGACGTCGATCGCCGGTGCGATCGCGAGCGCCAGCAGCACGCCGCCGGCGAACCCGCCCACCGTGTGGAACACCGCCGTCGCGAAGGCCGCGGCCAGGAGATAGGCGAGAATCGGCGGCGACAGCCCGGCCACGGCGATGCCGTCGGCGCCGATCAACGCGCCGCGCCCTCCCGCCGGCCGGCCCGCCGCCGGCGGCGGGCCGACAGGACCAGCACGAGCGCCAGGGCGGCAAGCAGCGCCAGCGAGATCGGGCGCTGGAAGATGATCCAGATGCCCTCGGGAAAGCTCTGATAGATGCGCACCAGCTGCACGTCGGCCATCGGGCCGAGGATGATCCCGAGCACGACCGCGGCCGGCTGGTAGCCGTGCCGGCGCATGACCCAGCCGATCGCCCCGAAGATGATCAGCAGGTAGACGTCGAAAACGCTGCCGCGGACCATGAAGGCGCCCAGGCAGGTCAGGATGAAGACCGACGGCACCAGGTTGCTGGCCGGCGCCCGCGCCAGACGGGCACCGACGCCGCAGGCGGCGAGGCCCAGGCCGAAGAGCGCGAACAGGTTGACGAAGGACGACAGCAGCGCGCCGTAGACGATCGGCGCGTTGTCGATCACCAGCCGCGGCCCGGGCGCCCAGCCCTGCATGATCAGCGCCCCCAGCAGGACCGCGGTCCCCGAACTGCCCGGCAGCCCGAGAGCCAGCATCGTCGCCAGCGAGCCGCCTTCCTGGGCATTGTTGGCCGATTCCGCAGCGATTACGCCCTCGGGCGTACCCTTGCCGAAGGCTTCGGGCGTCCGGCTGGTGCGGCGCCCCTCGTTGTAGGCGATGATGCTCGCGATCGTGCCGCCCGCCCCCGGCAGGGCGCCGATCATCACGCCGAGGACCGAGGACTGCAGCACCAGCCGCGGATGGCGAAGGACGGTTCCGCAGCCCCGCAGGATGCGCGGCAGCGAGGGCTTGTCGCCGGTGTCCGCGGCGGTCCGCGGCCGCAGCATCAGCTCCGCCAGTTCGGGCAGGGCGATCAGGCCGATCAGCACCGGCATCAGGGGCACGCCGTCATAGAGCTCGATCAGCCCGAAGGTCGCCCGCTGCTCGCCTGTCGGGCTCAGGCCGATGAGGCCGATGAGCATGCCGAAGACCCCGGCCAGCAGGCCCTTGAAGAAGTCCCGGCCGGCCAGCGCCGCCACCACCGTCAGGCCGAACAGGGCCACGACGAACATTTCGGCCGGGCCGAATTTCAGCGTGAAGCGGGCAAGAGGGACGATCAGCAGGAGCAGCAGAAGCGATCCGATCGCGCCGCCGATCACCGAGGACGCGAGGCTCATCCCCAGCGCTTCGGAGGACCGCCCCTTCCGCGTCATCGGATAGCCGTCGAGCGCCGTGAAGATCGCGGCGGGAGACCCGGGCGTGTTGATCAGCACTGCCGGGATCGCTCCGCCCCACATCGAGCCCGAGAACGTCGCGATCAGCAGCACCAGCGCATGGAGCGGACTCATCGAGAAGGTGAAGGGCAGCAGCACCGCCATGGCGGTCGTGCCCGATAGCCCCGGCACGGCGGCGAACAGGACGCCCCAGGCCACGCCGCCGATCACGGCGAGCAGCACCCAGACGTCGAACAGCAGGGCAATGCCCTGGTAGAAGGCTTGAAGATCGAGCACGGGCGCCTCGACGTTCAGTCCAGTCCGAGGACGGACGGTGGAAATCGGGCCCCCAGTGCGACTACGAAGAGCAGATAGGCGCCGGCCAGCAGGGTGAGCGGGACGCCCACGAGGCGCTGGAGGCGCCGCTCTCCCAACAGCCACATGGCGGCGACCAGGAAGACCAGGGCCGATTCGAAGAAGCCGATCAGATGAATGCCCGCCATCAGGCCGCCGATTAGGGCCAGCATGGCCAGGGCCAGCCGCGCCCGCCCGGCCTCGGCCTCAGGCGTCTCCGGCTGCGGCGGGGAGACGGCGAGGCGGATCGTGACGATCACGACCAGCACGGCTCCCGCGATCAGCAGGGGAACGACGAAGACCCGGTCGGCCGGGGGCGCCCCGACGATCTCGATGGCGAAAACCGCCATCAGTCCGGCGGCCAGGGCCGGCAGGATCCATCGGGTGAGGGTTTCGGATCGGATTGCCATGGCATTTGGGCCCGCGAAGGCGACGGGGTGCCGGCTCGGCCGGCACCCCGCCGGTTTTCTACTCGGCCTCGGCGAGGCTCTGGATCGCCATGAAGCTGTTGGCGATGATCTCCTGCGCGTTCAGCAGCGGATCGGCGCGGGTCACGACGATCTGGCCGCTGTCGCGAATCGCCGACTGGTAGCCTTCGCTGGTGACCGCGGCCTCATAGGCCTCGCGGAACGTCTCCCACCGGTCGGGATGCTGGTCCCGGAACGCGGCCGGGAACGCCACGTAGCGGACCGCCGCGATATAGGGGACGCTGGCTTCCTCGCCGATCGCCTCGAGCGCTTCGTTGATCGACGGCACGCCCTCCCAGCCGGGGAACGGCTCGTCCGAGGCGATCGCCAGCACCCGGGCTTCGCCCTTCATGGGCAGGTCCCCGGACGCCGAGCTCATCACGAAATCGACGTGACCGCCCAGGAGCGCGTTGCGGTATTCGGTGCCGTCGAACGTCACTTCCCGGTAGGGCAGCTCGCCGATCACCCCCTCCATCACCTTGAGCTGGAGCTGCGGCGCGCTGCCGGCCGAGACGCCGACTCGGATCGTGTCGGGCTCCGCCCGGATCGCCTGGATCAGCTCGCCCAGGGACTGGTAGGGCGAATCCTCGCGTACCGTGACCGAGATCGGATCGGCCTCCTGAACCGCCACGATGGCGAAGTCCTCGAGCGTATAGTCGGTGTTGCCGTCGACCAGGGCATTGGAGAGGTAGGGCTCCGGCGCCACCATGAAGACGGAGCCGTCGGCCGGCCCGTTGTGGACGTAGTTGAAGCCGATCTGCCCGCGGGCCCCGTCACGGTTCTCCACGCGCACGTCGACGCCCAGGGCCTCGGACAGCGCCGGGGCCAGGGTCCGCCCCAGGCGGTCGATCGAGCCGCCCGCCGAGAACGGGATGACCATCGTCAGGGGCTCGGTCGGCCAGTCCTGCGCGACCGCGGCCTGCGGACCGGCGGCCAGGGCCGCCGCAAGCATGGCGCCGATCTGCGCCGCCTGCATCGCTCGACGTTTCCACTGCATTGGGATTCCTCCTTTTCCCGGTTCTTCGTTGTGGTGCGGCCGGGACGTCGCCGGCCGCGGGCGCCGCGGTTCATCCGCGGTCATGACGGATCGCCGCCCGGCCCCATCAGGGCGGCGGCGCGTGCGAAGGCGTCCGGCAGCGGCGCATCGACGAGGTCGGGCGCGAGGTCCAGCACCTCGTCGATGCGCCGGATCAGCAGGTCGCGAAGGTGCGCCTGCCGGTGCCGTCGCGCTGCCTCGCCGGCGTCGCGATGGACCGAAAGCCAGGCGGAATGCTCTTGGATCGCCGCCTCGAGGGCGGCACAGCCGTTGCCGTCGGCGCGGGTCAGGACGACCGGCGGGTGCCAGCCGCCACGAGACAGGCGCTCGGCGATGTCGGCGATCTCGGAACGGGTTCGCTCGGCACCGGGGTCTTCCGCCTTCGACACGACGAAGACGTCGGCGCATTCGAGCAGCCCCGCCTTCATCGCCTGGACCGCATCGCCGGCATTGGGCGGGACCACCAGGACCAGCGTGTCGACCATCCGGCGGACGTCGGTCTCGGCCTGGCCGACGCCCACCGTCTCCAGGATGATCCGATCGAACCCCCGGCGCCCCAGCGCCGCCAGGAGATCGGCAAGGTTGTCGCACAGGCCGTTGCGCATCGCCCGGCTCGGAACCGACCGTAGGTAGACGTCCTGCCGATCCGCCAGGTCCGCCATCCGGATGCGGTCGCCGAGCAGCGATCCCCCGCTGACCGGACTGGTCGGATCGATGGCCAGAACAGCGGTCGTTCCCCCGGCCTCCCGGCAGCGGACCAGACCGTTGATCAGCGTGCTCTTGCCGGCGCCCGGTGGTCCGGCGATGCCGATCCTGTGCCCGTGGCCCGGTCCGGTCTCCGCGAAATGGCGCAGCGCGTCGCCGACCGAGGCATCGAGCAACGCCGTCAGCTCGCGCGAAAGAGCGCGGCGCTCGGGCAGGGACATCATTCGACCGATCCCCCGTCCGCGTAGAGAAGCCCGTTGTGCTCGCCCAGCAGCGGCGGGCGGAGATACTCCGGCACCATCCCGTCCATCCGGATCGGACTGCCGACGAGGCGTAGCGTTTCGCGATCGATCGGAATCTCGATCACCATGCCCCGCGACGCGACGAGCCGGCTTTCGAGCGCGTCGGACAGGCTCTGGATCGCGGCGATCACCAGTCCCTGGGGCGCCAGCCGCTCGACCCAGTCGCCCGCATCCCGCTCGGCCAGACGCCGGGCGATCGCCTCGGTCACCAGCGCGCGGTTCGCGGACCGGCCCGCCATGGTCGAGAACCGCTCGTCCGTCAGCCAGGCGCCTTCGCCGAGATCCTCGGCGAAGATCCGCCAGAACTTGTCGTGCGTGATGAACAGGACCACGTAGCCGGACCGCGCGGGAAAGATCTGGGCCGGCACGATATAGGGGTGCCCGCCGCCCGTGATCCGCTCGGGCTCGGCGCCGGCATTGAGATAGCCGCTGGCGATGTAGTTGAGCTGCGAGAGCATCGTCTCGTACATCGACACGTCGATCTGGCCGCCCTTGCCCGCGAGCAGGTTCGAGACGAGGGCGAGCGCCCCCATGATCCCGGCCGAGTTGTCGACCGCGGAATAGCCCAGCTTCACCGGCGGCATGCCGGGGTCGCCGGTCATCTGCATCACCCCGGTCAAGGCCTGGATGACGTAGTCGTAGGCCGGAGAGTCGGCGAACGGCCCTTCGAGGCCGTAGCCGGTCAGGGCGAGGCAGGCCAGCCGGGGATTGTGTGGCCGAAGCGCTTCGTAGGTCAGGCCGAGCTTCCGGATCGCCGACGGGCGCAGATTGGTGATCAGGCCGTCCGAAATCGCCGTCAGGCGGTGGAATGCCGCACGGTCGTCCGGTCGGCCAAGGTTCAGGACGACGCTCTTCTTGCCGCGGTTGAGGCTTGCGAAATAGGAGTTGTGCTCCCCCACCGTGTGAGGACTGACACGCCGGGCGATGTCGCCTTCCGGGCTCTCGACCTTGATCACCTCGGCCCCGAGATCGGCCAGCAGCATGCCGCAATAGGGCCCTGCCAGCATGTGCGCGACCTCGATGATCGTGCGTCCCGTCAGGGGCCCCGACATCTCAGGCCCTCTCGTTCAGGCAGTGGTCGATTTCGGCGATCACGTCGTCGATCTTCATCTCGCTGGTGAAGACGCCGGCGATGCCGAGCGCGCGCAGCGCGTCGTGGTCGGCCTCCGGTATGGTCCCGCCGACGAAGACTCGGATGCCGGCGGCGCCGGCCTGCCGCAGCCGCTCCATCACGTCCGCCACGAGTTCCTTGTGGCTGCCCGAGAGGATCGACAGCCCCAGCATGTCGACGTCCTCGTCGAGCGCCACCTTGACGATGAACTCGGGACTCCGGCGCAGACCGGTGTAGATGACGTCGGCGCCGGCATCGCGCAGGGCGAGGGCGATGACCTTGGCGCCGACGTCGTGTCCGTCGAGGCCGGGCTTGGCGATCAGGATGCGTTTCTTGCGCAGTGACATGGCTCAGAAACCCGCTGGCTCCCTGAACTCGCCCCACTCGCCCTTCAGCGTGCGGACCATTTCGCCGACGGTGGCGTAGGCATGGCAGCACTCGACGAGATGGGGCATGACATTCTCTCCGTCCGTCGCGGCGGCGGCGCGCAGACGCTCCAGGGTGCGGTCGACCTGCTTCTGGTCGCGCGTGTCCATCACCCGCTCGAACTTCTCGACGACCTGCCTGACAGTGTCGGGGTTGAGTTCGAAGACCTCGCCCCGGTCCTGCTCGCGGCTCTCGCGCCGGCCGACATTGACGCCGACGACCTTGCGGGCGTCGCAGTCGGTGGCGGCCTTCCGCTCGCGCGCGCGCTCGGCGATGCGGGCCTGGAGGTAGCCGTCCTCGATCGCCTTCTCGACGCCGCCGTAATCCTCGATGCCGCGGATGACGGCGAGAATCTCCTCCTCCATCCGGTCGGTCAGGAACTCGGTGTAGTAGCTGCCGCCCAGCGGATCGACGCTGCGGGCGACGCCCGCCTCGTGCGCCACGATCTGCTGCGTGCGCAGGGCGACCTCGGCACTGGTCTCGGTCGGGATCTGGAAGGCCTCGTCGAAGGCGCAGGTGAAGATCGACTGCGCCCCGCCCAGCACCGCCGCGACGGTCTCGATCCCGACCCGGACGATGTTGTTGAGCGGCTGGGCCGCGGTCAGCGACGAGCCGCCGCAGACGACGCCGAAGCGGAAGTGCTGCGCCTTCTCGTCCTCCACGCCGAAGCGTTCCTTCAGGACCCGCGCCCACAGCCGCCGACCGGCGCGGAACTTCGCGACTTCCTCGAACAGGTCCATGTGGACGTAGAAAAAGAAGCTCAGCCGCCGGGCGAACCGGTCGATGTCGCCGCCGCGCCGCCGGAACTCCTCGACATAGGCGAACCCGTTGGCCAGCGTGTAGCCCATCTCCTCGGCCGCCGTGGCGCCCGCATCCCGGACATGGGCGCCGGCGATCGAGATCGGGTTGAACCGGGGCGTCTGCTCGTTGGCGTAGAGCACGCTGTCGGCGACCAGCCGCATCGACGGCCGCACCGGAAAGATCCAGGTGCCCCGCGCGACGTATTCCTTGAGGATGTCGTTCTGGATCGTGCCGGTCAGCTTTTCCCGCGGCACGCCCTTCCTGTCGGCGACCGCCAGGTAGAGGGCGTAGACGATCGCCGCCGTTCCGTTGATGGTGAAGGAGGTCGATATCCCGGACAGGTCGATGCCGTCGAACAGGATCTCGGCCTCGGCGAGGTTGGACAGCGAGACGCCGACCTTGCCGATCTCCGACCGGGCGATCGGGTCGGTCGGGTCGTAGCCGCACTGGGTCGGCAGGTCGAGCGCCACCGACAGTCCCGTCTGCCCGTGATCGAGCAGGAAGCGGTAGCGCTCGTTGGTGCTTTCGGCGCTGCCGAAGCCGGAATACTGGCGGATCGTCCACAGTCGCCCGCGGTAGCCATCGGGAAAGATCCCGCGGGTGAACGGATAGGTGCCCGGCGGCGGCGGGTCCTCGCCCACCATCTCGCGCGTCGCGACGGTCGGCACCTCGATGCCCGACGGCGTGTGCGACAGCCCCCAGCGCTCGGTCCGCCGCTCCGCCTCGCGCTCCGGGTCGCGGTCGGGAGCCTGTCCCGCATCGGACTGACGGGTCATGTCTGCCTCCTGGCGAAGAGCCGTTCGACGGCGGCGTCGTGATCGGAATGGGCCCACGTGCCGGCGAAATGCTCGGTCTCGAGGTCGTCTTCCGCGGCGCGCGCCGCGTTGTGCGCCGTGCGCGAGAGGGCCTTGAACGCCCGCATGACCTGCGGCGCCTGCCGGACCATCGGCGCGGTGAAGCGGTCGACCAGCGCCTCGGCGTCCTCGCCCTCCTCGCCGCACAGGTTGACGAGCCCCAGCGCCTCGGCCCGGGGCGCCTCCAGCACCTCGGCCCGGCACAGAAGTTCGAGGGCCCGCGCCGGTCCCAGCAGCCGCACCAGGTCGACGCCGCCGCCCCAGGCCGTCGAAATCGCGAGCCGGCCCTGGATGAAGCCGATGGTCGCGTGACGGACCGCGACCCGCATGTCGCACGCCATGGCGAGTTCCGCGCCGCCGCCGAGCGCCGCGCCGTTCAGCGCGGCGACCACGGGAACCGGAAAGCGGCGGATCGCCATCAAGGCGGCCTTGGCGGCTCGCGCCATGTCGGCCGCCGCCTCGGCGCCCCGGACCGCCTGCAGGTCCTTCAGGTCGCCGCCGGCGGCGAAGCTCTTGTCGCCCGCCCCCGAGAGCACGGCGAACCGGAGATCGCGATCGGCGGCGTGGCGGGAGAACGCCGCGCCGATCTCGGCCAGCACGGCACGGCTGAGCGCGTTGCGCTTCTCCGCGCGATCGATGACGACGCGCAGCACGCCGTCGTCCACCACGGTCTTCAGCGGGGACCGGCCGGACTCGGCCGCGGGCGGATCGTTCCGGTCCGTCACCGGCCGAGCTCCCGCATCACCTGCTCGGCGGTCATGATCCGCGCCATGCGGGGGAACACCGAGCGGATCGCATGCTCATGGGCGGTCGGCGGGGCGGCGACGCAGAGGTCCTCGACCACGACGACGTTGTAGTCCCGGTCCCAGGCGTCGCGCACCGTGTTCTCCACCCCGAGATCGGTGGCCACGCCCGAGATCACGAGATTGCGGATGCCCCGGCTGCGGAGGTGGAACTCCAGGTCGGTGCCGAGGAAGGCACCCCGCCGCTTCTTGACGATCAGGTAGTCGCCGTCGGCGGGAACCAGTTCGTCGACCAGCCGGGCGCCCGGCGTTCCCTCGATCAGCGAGACCTGCTGCTTGGCCGGCGGCGCCTTGCCGTCGGCGGTCAACTGGGTGATCTGATTGACCACGTCGGCGTAGTCCCGGCGGCGCACGACGGTGACCCAGAACACCGGAGCGCCAACCGCGCGGGCATGGTCGACCAGCGCCTTGGTGCGGGCCACGAGACCGGTCTGCTCCACCTGCTCCGCGATCGACGCGTAAAACGGGTTGGAGGTGTTGCGGATGATCTCGTTCTGGAGGTCGATCAGGACGACCGCCGTCTCCCCTGCCCCGAGCGCAGGGTCCATCCGCGGGTCGCTTGTGCTGGCTTCGGTCATGTCTCAGCTTTCGTTCGGGTTTTTCGCTACCGCGGCCGGTCGGTCGGACCCCGTCGTTCAGGCCCGTATGCCGCCGCCCAGCAGCCCGCCGTCGACGATCAGGTCGGCGCCGTTGACGTAGGCCCCATCGTCGGAGGCCAGGAACGCGACGCAGGCGGCGATCTCTTCCGGCTGCGCCAGGCGGCCGAGCGGGATGCGCGCCTCGCGCGCCGACCGGGCGGCATCGGTCAGCATGCGTCGGGCCAGCGGCGTCTCCACCGGCCCCGGCGAGATCGAGTTCACGGTGATTCCCTGCGGCCCGAGTTCGAACGCCATGACCCGGCTGAGCGCCACCAGCGCCCCCTTCGAGGCGGCGTAGGCGCCCTGCCCCGAGTTCGCGGTGTGGGCGGCGAGCGAGGCGATGTTGACGATCCGCCCGGCGCCCTGCGCCGCCATGTGCGTGGCGACGATCTGGGCCACCCGGAACGCGCCGCAGAGGTTGATCGACAGGATCTCGTCGAGATCCTCGTCGGCGATGTCGAGGAACGCCACCGGGCGGCCGTGCCCGGCGTTGTTCACCAGCACGTCGATCGCCCCCCACCGCTCCAGGATGCCGGCGACCGCCTCGGCGACGGCCGCCCGATCCCGGACGTCGACCCGCCAGGCCGCGATCTCCCCGTCGCCAGCGGCGGCATCTCCGGTCTGCCCCTCGCCGGCGCGGTCCAGTGTCGCCACCCGCGCCCCCTCCGCCCTGAGGCGGCGGACGACGGCCATGCCGATCCCGCCGGCCGCGCCCGTGACCAGGGCCACCTTGCCCGCAAGCCGCCGGCATCCCGTGGCCGCATCCGGGCCGGCCGCCATCACGAGGCCTTCCGTTCCTTGCCGGCGGAGTCGTCCAGGAACTCGCGCATGCGGCCCAGATCCATCAGCACCTGGCCCAGGCTGCCGAAGACCATCTCCCGGGTCATCGCGCCGTTCTCGTCGAACCAGCACAGCGCACCGGTCTGGTACTTGAACGGCTTGCCGGCCGGAAATCCCTGGAAGTCCTCGGCCGGGGTGGCGGTGATCCGCACGCGGGCGACCACCAGGCCTTCTTCGGGAAAGGCCCACATGTCGTCCTCGGTGCAGTCGATCTCGTAGCTGGAGAACTTCTGGTAATAGGTCCGCCACAGGTTGCCGACGGCTTCCCGCCCGTCGGCGGTCTTCCCCGAGGACTGCTTCGGATCGTCGGGATAGTGGGGCCCGATCACGTTGTATTCGCAGTCTTCCGCGACTGTGCGCATGACCCAGTCGACATCGCGCTGCGCTTCGGCTTCGAAATGCTCCCGCAGGAGCGCCTTCAGTTCGGCTTCGGTCGCCACGACATCACCTCCGTTGAAGAGTCCGGCTCGGGCCCCACCCGCCATGGGGCGGGGCCCGGAAGGCCGGCCGTCATTGGACTTCCTGGATCCGCTCGTAGACGCCCTCGCCCCAGATGCGCGGCGCGAAGTCCTTCCAGACATCGGCCGTCGCTTCGCGGAAGGCGTCGACATCGACGTCGCGCACCACCTCGACGCCCTCTTCCTCGAAGGCGGCGAAGATCGGCTCGCTCGCCGCAGCCAGCTCGTCGCTGACGTCGGTGGCGACCTCCTGCCAGGTCGACTTGATGATGTCCTGCTGGTCGGCGGACAGCCGCTGCCACAGGGCGTCGTTGATGATCAGGTAGTTGAAGTTGTAGTTCCACGACGCGATCGAGAGGTATTCGCCGACCTCCCAGTGCTTGGCGTCGTACATCACGTTGACCGGGCCTTCCCAGCCGTCCGCGGTCCCCTGCTGGAGCGCGAGGTAGAGCTCGGGGAACGGAATGACCGTGGCGCTCGCGCCGAGGGCGCGAAGCGATTCCACCACCACCGGCAGTTCGGGAGCGCGGATCTTCATGCCCTCGATGTCGGAGGGGGAGCGGATCGCCCGGCCATTGGTGAGGAATTCGCGCGGCCCCTGCAGCACGTAACCGATGAGCCGGATGCCGGTCTGGTCGAAGTACTTCTCCGCCAGCAGGTCGCCGATCTCGCCGTTGACCACGTCGAGGGCATGCTGCCGGTCCCGGAACAGGAACGGCGTGAAGAGCAGGTCCATGATCTCGGACCCGGTGGCGCCCAGCACCGACATCTCGATCGTGCCGAGCCCGACCCCGTCGGCCAGCTGCCGCTCGCCGCCCAGCTGGCTGCAGCAGAACACCTCGATGTTCACGCTGCCGTCGGTCCGCTCGCCGACGAGCTCGGCGAAGCGCCGGATGCCGTCGAGGAAGATGCCCTCGTTCTGCACCGTGGCGAGGCGGACGTTCACGTCGTCCTGCGCCGCGACGGGTCCGGCGGTCATTCCCCAGAGCCCCGCGCCGAGCCCGACGCCGAGCGCAACGGTCCTGGTCACGGTCTTCAACGTACTGAACATGGCCATTCCTCCCCTTTGTGATTGGCCTTGCGCCGCGTCCTCAGTCGAAAAACAGCCCTGGCAGCCAGAGCACCGACTGCGGCACGTAGGTCACGATCATCAGGACGCCGATCAGGATCAGCGTGAACCGCCAGGACGCCCGGGTGATCCGCGAGACCCTCTCGCCGCTGATCGCCGCGGCGAGCAGGATGTGCAGCCCGACCGGGGGCGTCAGGCTGCCGATCATCAGGTTGAGCGTCATGACGACGCCGAAATGCACCGGATCCACTCCGATCGCGGTCAGCGCCGGAAAGAACACCGGCACCGTCAGCAGCATGATCGGGATCGGCTCCATCAGCATGCCGAGGAGCAGCAGCACCACGTTCACGACCATCAGGATGACGATCGGATTGGTGCTGATCGTCGCGAGCAGCTCGGCGATCCTCGTCCCCAATCCTTCCGCCGCCGTGATCCAGCCGAACAGCTGCGCGCCCGCCACGGTGACCATGACCGCGGCCGAGGTGACCGCCACCTTGGTGAGGATTTCCGGCAGGTCGGAGAACTTGACCTCGCGGTAGATGAACAGGCCGACCACCAGGGCGTAGAGCACCGCGACCACCGAGGCCTCGGTCGGCGTCGCGTAGCCGCCGAAGATCGAGCCCAGAACGATCACCGGCATCAGCAGCGCAAGGGCCGACTCCCAGAACGCGAAGCCGATCTGCCGGGCCGTGGCGCGGGGCTCCACCGGCATCTTCACCTTCGAGGCGTAGCGGTAGACGCTGAACATCAGGGCAAGGCCCATAAGGAGCCCGGGCAGAACGCCGCCGAGGAAGAGTTGCCCCACCGACACGCTGACCAGCGAGCCGATGATGATCATCGGCAGGCTCGGCGGGATCACCGGCCCGACCGTCGCCGCGGCGGCGAGCACGGCCCCGACGAAGTCCGGCCGATAGCCCTTGCGGACCATCGACGGGAACAGCACCGAGCCGGTGGCGGCGAGGTCCGCCACGGCGCTGCCGCTCATCCCCGCCATCACCATGTTCGACAGCACCGCGACCTGGGCAAGCCCGCCGCGGATGTGCGCGACCAGGACCGTGGCGAAATGGATCAGCCGCTTGGTCAGCCCGCCGCGGGACATCAGCTCGCCCGCCAGCAGGAACATCGGCACGGCGAGCAGGGTGAAGGAGTCCACGCCCGCCATCAGCTGCTGCGGGACCAGCGTCATCGGCACCGGGAACGTCGAGTAGGTCGACGCGATCAGGTAGGCGACGCTCGCCGCCACCATCGCGTAGAAGATGTTGGCGCCGATCAGCATCAGCAGCAGGAAGACGACGAAGAGGATGGTCATGCCGGGCGGTCCGGGTCGGAGTCGGACAGCTGGTCGATGCGCGTGGCGTAGCCTTCGAAGCCCTCTCCCCTCCGCAGCGCGCGGACCTGGGTCGCGATGCGCTGCACCTCGTACGCCAGCATCAGGGCGCACCCGATCGGCACGCCCGCGAACATCCAGCCCTTGGACAGCGGGATCGAGCTGAGCGGCTGCGTCGACAGGCGGTCGACCAGCCGATAGCCGTGCCAGATGATCAGCAGCAGCAGGACGCAGGCCAGGAGCCGCCACAGCACGTCCAGGATCGCGGACGCCCGCGGCGGCAGCGCATCGGCGAGGATGTCGATCCCGAGATGCGCGCCGCGAGAGACGGCCAGCGCGCCGCCCAGGAAGGTCGCATAGACGAAGGCGACCCGAGCCAGTTCCTCCGTCCATTCCGGCGGGTGCTGGAAGACGAAACGACCGATCACCTGGATCGACATCAGCACGGCCATCGCGGCGATCAGCGCGCCGCAGACATAGCCGAGCAGCCGAGTGCCCTTCTGGACCGTCCCCCCCATTCGCCGCCCCGTTCCGGTTCTTATTTCTCTATTCTGAAAAGTAATTTCACATATCCGAACTATGGCGTCAATCCGTGACCGGCCGGCTGTCCGGACCGGCCCTCGTCGATCCAGATAAATCACTTTCAGGTCAGTATCTTGATGAAGTCTGACCGATATCCGCCGATTGCCCGCAAAAGGGGAAAAGGATCGTCCGCAGCGCATGTTGGGCGTTGCATCGCCCCCATTTTTCGCATATGTGAATATCAGTGGGAGTTTCTGATGGACATCAAGACCGCCGGCCGCACGCTCGACGTGTTCGAAGCCTTCGAGACGCTTCGAAAGCCCATGACGCTCTCGGAGCTGGCAAGCCGGATCGGCGCTCCCGTGTCGAGCTGCCATGGCCTGGTGCGAACGCTGCGCAACCGGGGCTACCTCTACACGGTGTCCGGACGCAGTCTGCTCTACCCGACCAAGAAGCTGCTGAAGGTCGCGACCGCGATCGCCACCAACGATCCGATCCTTGCCCAGTTGGGCCCGATCCTGGCCGACCTGCGCGAGCGGACGGCCGAAACCGTCATCCTCGGCAAGCGCCTGGATACCCGAGTGGTCTACCTGGAAGTCCTGGAAGGGCCGCAGACCATCCGCTATGCGGCACAGCCGGGCCGGATCATCCCGCTGCACTCGAGCGCCATCGGCAAGGCCATGCTGGGCATCATGCCGGACGAGGAGCTGTCGAAGGTGCTGAGGACCTATCCCTTCGAACGGGTGACGGAGCACACGATCACGCAGGCGGAATCGCTGCTCTACGAGATCCGGAAGAGCCGGGCGCGCGGCTACTACGTCACCCGCGGCGAGAACGTCCGGGACGTCATGGCGATCGCCCGCCCGCTCGACACGCCGTCAGGCAGCTTCGGCATCGCGATCGCCGGGCCGATCCACCGCATGGAGGCGCATCTCGGCGAGCTGGCCCGGACGCTCGAAGAGGCCGGCACGCGGATCCGCTTCGACGAAACCACCGGCTGATCGGTCGCCGGCCTGATCCCGCCGGTGATCTTCGGGGACTCCACCGCGACGGAAGGGCCGCGGCTACCTGCCCGGCCCGGTCCTGAAGAACCGCGTCCGGTATGAGAATCGGTCGGCCGGATAGAGGCTGCGGGCGAATTCGATCGGCGTCTCGCCCGCCGCGTAGTAGTGGCGGCTGAGGCGCAGGGCGACGGCGCCGGGTTCGCTGTCCAGGAGGGCGGCCGTCTCCGGCGACAGGGTCGTCACCTCGATCTCCTGATCGATATAGGCGATTTCCACCCCGAAACGGCGCTCGATCTGCTCCGCGACCGAACAGGAGAGGGTCGGTATGTCTTCGGCGATGCCGGCATAGCGACCGTCGACGAAGATCTCCACGGCCGCCAGCGGCGGCCCCTGCCCGTCGCGCATCCGCCGGATGCCGGAGATGTGCAGATAGCGCTTTCCGGGCTGACTGTGCATCAGGCCGGCAAGGCGGGCGTCGGCCACCACCGTGTCGACGGTGGCGTCCTGGATCGGCCGCTGGCCGGCAAAGGCGAAGAGCTCCGCGACGTTGCCGTAGACCTCGCGGTATGCCGGATTGCCGCCCCCGGCGGTGACGATCGTGCCGATTCCCCGGCGGCCCGCCACCAGGCCCCGGTTCTTGAGTTCGGCCAGGGCGGCGCGCACGGTACTGCGCGACACGCCGAACCGGGCCATCAACTCGGCCTCCGTCGGCAGGGCGCTTCCGACCGGCTGCCGGCCCTCGGCGATGTCCCGGCGCAGCTCGGCGGCGATCCGCCGGAACAGCGGGGCACCGTCGTCGGTGAGGTCGTCCGCCTGTAGCGCCATCAGCGGATGATGCCCTCCTCCTCCAGCCGGACCAGGTCGGCTTCGGTCAGGCCGGCCTCGGTCAGGAAACGCCGGGTGTCGCTGCCGAGCACCGGCCCCGCCTCGGCCGCCGTCGCTTCGCCGGTCCGAAAGGGCGACGCGATGACCTTGACGCCGGTCGCCCGGCCATCGCGCTCCAGCGTCTGCACCAGGTCCGATTCCTCCACGAAGCGCGAGGCCAGCGCTTCGTGCACCGTGTTAATCGGTGCCGCCGGCACAACGCCCGCCAGTTTTTCCAGCCAGTCGGCGGCGGTCGCCCGGGAGAACGCGGCGTCGAGCTGCTCCTCCATCGCCGGACGGTGGGCGAGCCGGTCGGCGAAGGTTCGGAACCTCGGGTCGTCGGCCAGGTCCGGCCGGCCCAGCACCTGGCAGAGCCGGGGCCAGAACTTCTCCTTGTTCGCCATGATGTAAATCCAGCCGTCCGCGGTCGGGAAAAGCTGGCACGGGGTCAGCGACGGGTGGGCCGATCGCCGCTGGCGCTGCGGGCGATAGCCGGTGTTGAGTGCCCAGGTGGCCAGATAGTTGAGGTTGGCCATCCCGACGTCGAACAGGCTCACATCGATGTCGCGCCCTCGGCCGTTGCGGCGGGCCTCCAGGACCCCGGCCGCCACCGCCAGCGCGAGGGCATAGCCGGTCATGAAGTCGACGATCGACAGCCCGAAGCGGCTGGGCGGGGCGTCGGCCTCGCCGTTGATCTCGAAATACCCCGCCTCCGCCTGGATCAGGTAGTCGTATCCCGGCCAGCTCGCGCGCGATCCGGTTCGGCCATAGGCCGTCAGATGGCAGCACACGAGGTCCTGCCGCACCGCCCCCAAGGTCTCGTAGGTCAGCCCGAGCTTCCCCGGCACGTCGCCGCGAAGGTTGCACGCCACGGCGTCCGCCGTCGCCACCAGCCGGTGAAACGCCGCCTGCCCCTCCTGCCGCGACAGATCGATGGCGACGCTGCACTTATTGCGGTTGATCGACTGGTAGAACAGGCTGCCGGCCGTATCCTCGAGCGAGTCCGACCAGAACGGCCCCAACTGTCGCGAGACGTCGCCACCGTCGGCCGGGTTCTCGATCTTGATCACCTCCGCGCCGAGATCCGCCAGCAGTTGCGTTCCGAACGGACCGGCGCCGTACTGCTCGACCGCGAGGATGCGCAAGCCTTCGAGAACCTTCGTCATTTCCACCCTTCTCCGGCCGGGGAAACCGCCACCGGCGCCGCCGGTCACGGTCGATTGACATTGTTCGTTTGTTCGTACAAAGTCAAGGCATGCCACCGTACCGACGGTGCCGAAGAACCAACAAATCCAAGATCACGAACCGTGGGGGAAATGCCGTCATGCGCCGAACGATGCTCGCCAGCCTGCCCGCCGCCGCCGTTCTCGCCCTGGCTCTGCCGACCACTGCCGGGGCGCAGACGACCTTCTCGATCTCGGTCAACACCGGGGCCGACCACATCCGCAACATCACCCTGCGCAAGTTCATCGAGCAACTGTCCGCCGCCACCGACGGAGAGCTGGTCGGGGAGCTGTTCGAGAACGGCCAGCTCTACAGCGGGCGCGACGTTCCCCGCGCCGTCGCCCGGGGCGACGTCGACATGGGCGTGCCGGCGACGGTCTATCTCGGGTCGTTCGAGCCGAACTGGGCGGTGCTCGACCTGCCGATCTACAGCGCCCTCGCCTCCGAGGACTTCTTCGGCATCGTCGACGGGGAGATCGGCCAGACGGTGGTCGAGGCGACCGAGGAGCGCCTGGGCGTCGAGATCCCGGGCCGCTGGCTCCTGCTCGGGGCGACCCACACCTTCGGCTCCGGCGAGCCGATCGATTCCCTCGCGGCGCTGGAGGGCCGGCGCATTCGCATTCCTGGCGGCGCGGCGATCATCGCCGCCTATTCCGCGCTGGGCGCCGATGCGGTGACGATCAGCTTCGGCGACCTGCCGGTGGCGCTGTCTCAGGGCACCGTCGACGGCGTCGGCACGACGCATGAGACGATCCGGTCCGGCCAGCTGTGGGAGGCAGGGCTCACCTCGGTCTACGAGAACAACATGCAGACGCTGTTCTACGTCCCGATGGTGAGCGAGAGCTTCTGGAACGGCCTGTCGGAGGACCAGCAGGCGATCTTCGCGGATACCTGGGACTCGCTGGTCGACGAACAGCGGGCCGAGGCGCAGCGCCGCCAGTCGGAAGCCGCCGACATCAATGAAGAGAACGGGATCGTGCGGTACCAGCCGTCGCCCGAGGAGAAGCAGCGGGCCGGCGAGCTGCTGGCGCCCACCGTCGACGGGCTGGTCGAGGAACTGGACATCGATCCGGATCTGGCGGCCGCGGCCCGGGCCGCGGTCGACGGATTGCAATAAGGTCGCGCTCGGTCGGGCGGTCCGGCATGCCAAGGATCCTGCGCTGGGCGGTGGCCGTCGAGTCGGCGGTCATCGCCACCCTCGGCCTGACCGCCCTGATGCTGGCCGTCTACGTCGTGGCGGCGCGGTACCTGCTGCCCGACTTCCGCAGCGACTGGGCCCTCGACCTGATCGTCGTCACCGTGGTCTGGGCGTCGTTCCTGTCGGCCGGTCGCCTCGCGCGCGGCAACGAGCACATCCGGGTCGACCTGGTCGTCGATAGGCTGCCGCCGCGCGGCCGGCTGGCTTTGGAGACGCTGGCGACCGGCATCCTGGTCGCCGTCGTCGGGCTGATGGCCTGGTCCGGCGTTCCGGTGGTCATGGAGGCGATCGCCTGGGACGAGCGGTCGTCGAGCACGCTGCGCCTGCCGATGTGGATCTATTACCTCAGCCTGCCGGTCGGGCTCGCCTCGGTTGCGCTGCAGGCGGTCGTGGGGTGGTGGCGGCTGTCCCGCGGCGGGCACCGCGACACGGCGCACCCGCCGGCGCAGGGGGTCGACTGATGGTCCTCGCCGCCCTGCTCGGCCTGCTGGCGCTCCTGCTGCTGCTGGCGATCGGCGTGCCGATCTTCGCCGCCCTGATGGGCGTGTCGGCGGCGCTGCTGCTGTCCGAAGGCAAGTCCATCGCCGGGCTCGGCCAGCACGTGCTGGACCACCTCAATTCGCTGACGCTGATGGCGGTGCCGTTCTTCGTCCTCGCCGCCGTGCTGATGAAGGGCGGCGGGATCGCCCGCGCCCTGTTCGACTGGGCGACCGTGCTGGTCGGCCGGATGCCCGGCGGCCTGCCGATCGCCGCCATCCTGGCGACGGCCGTGTTCGCCGCGATCAACGGCTCCTCCGTCGCCACGGCGCTCGCCATGGGAACCATGGTCGTGCCCCTGCTGACCGAGCGCGGCTACGACCGGCGCTTCGTCCTGGGCCTGGTCGCCTCGGCGGGAACCCTGGGCATCCTGATCCCGCCCTCCCTGCCCCTGGTGGTCTACGGCCTGGTGTCCGAGACGTCGGTGCCGCGCCTGTTCCTGGCCGGCGTCGTTCCGGGGCTGATGCAGGTCCTCTTCTTCGCCGCGATCGTGCTGGTCAAGGAGCGCCGCGCGGTCGCCGGCGGCGCGGTCCGCTCGCTGGCCGAGGCCCTGCCCTGGGGCCGGACGACGGTCCGCGCCGTGCCGGCGGTTTCGGTGCCGGTGATCGTGCTGGGCGGGATCTACACCGGTCTCGTCACGGTCACCGAGGCGGCGGCGCTTGCCGCGGTCGCGGCGCTCGCCGTCAACCAGCTGATCTACCGGTCGGTCAGCCTGCCGCAGCTGCCGCCGATGGTGGTCGAGGCGATGGAGAGCACCGCAAAGGTGATCATGATCGTGGCCAGCGCGCTGCTGCTGTCGCACTGGATCGGCCTCAGCGGCCTGGCCCGCGAGCTGACCCGCATCGTCACCGACGCGGGGCTCGAGGACTGGCAGTTCCTGTTGCTGATGTGCGCCATCCTGCTGATCATGGGGACGCTGCTGGAGGGCTACTCGATCATCCTGATCACCGTGCCGGTGACGCTGCCGATCCTCGACGCGCTGTCGATCGACACGGTGCACTACGGCATTATCCTGATCCTGACGATCGAGATCGCGATGCTGACGCCGCCGATCGGCCTGAACCTCTTCGTCATGGCCGGCGTGGCCCGCGCCCCAATCGCAGAGGTCGCCCGCGGCGTGGCGCCGTTCTTCGCCGCCATGGTCGTCCTGCTGCTGCTGGTCGCCTTCGTGCCGGCGCTGTCGACCGCCCTGCCCAACCTCGTGTTCGGAGTGCGCTGAGCCCATGGACGCGCCGGGAGTCTTTCTGACCTGCCGGACCCTTCTGGTGACGCCCGGCAACCGGCCGGACAGGCTCGCCAAGGGACTGGAACGCTGTGCCGACGGCCTGCTGATCGACCTCGAGGATGCGGTGCCGCCGGATGAGAAGTCGGCCGCGCGCGAAGCGGCCGACGCTTTCGTGGCCGGCCTGGCGCCGCGGCCCGGACGGCCGGTGGTCGGCCTTCGCCTCAACGCGATCGACACCGCGGAGGGGATCGCCGACCTCGCCGCCGTCTCGGGTGGCCTGCCGCCGGTGGATTTCGTGGCGCTGCCCAAGGTCGAGGCGGCGCGCGACGTGGAGATCGTCCGGGCGCTGCACCCCACGGTACCGCTGATGGCGATCGTCGAGACGGCGCGCGGCATCGACGACGTCACGGCGATCGCGGCCGTCGTCGGGCGCGGCGGCGCGCTGGGCTTCGGCGGTGCCGACTACTGCCAGCAACTGGGCGTGCCGCTGACCTGGGAGGCGACGGCGGAGGCCCGGGCTCGGGTGGTTCGGGCCGCGGCCCGGGCCGACCTCGCAGCGTTCGACGTGCCCAGCCTCGCCATCGGCCGCCCCGACGCCGTCGCCGCCGAGGCGCGCGCCGCCCGGGCGCTCGGCTTCACCGGCAAGCTGGCGATCCATCCGGAGCAGATCGGGCCGATCCTCGACGCCTTCACGCCGGACGACGCCGAGATCCGCCGGGCCCGGGCGATCGTCGACGGATATGAAGGCGCCGACGGCCGCGCCGTCCGGGTCGAGGGGCGGATGATCGACGTCCCGGTCTACCGGAGCGCCCGCAAGGTGCTCGCCCGCGCCGGCGCCTTCGCGCCCCCGTCCTCCCCGGAGCCCCCAGAATGAACCGCTCGCACGTCCAGATCGGCCCGGACCGGTACCGCGAATGCTACGGCCTCGTCTTCGAGGATTTCGAGGTCGGCCAGGTGTTCGACCATCGACCGGGCATCACCGTGCACCAGATCGAGAATGCCTGGGAGGCGCTCGGCACGCTGAACCAGGCCATGATCCACTTCGACGACCACTATTCGGCCCAGACCGAGTTCGGCCGACCGCTGGTGGTCAGCACGCTCACCGTCCAGAGGCTGGTCGGCATGGGCTGGCGGACCCTGGGCCAGCGCCGTCGGATCCGTTCCTTTCCGGAGATCCGGATGACGGCGCCGGTCTTCGGCGGCACGACGCTCTATTCCCGCAGCACGGTGCTGGAGGTCGCAGACGCGACCGACGGGCCGACCGGCGACGTCCTGGTATCGATCGAGGGACGGGACGAGACCGGGCGGACCGTCGCGGTCATCCGCGCCTGGCTGGAGGTCTTCCGCGCGGCGGCCGCGCCGTCGGATCCGACCGGCGGTGGCGGCGGACGCCCGTTCGCCTCCCATCGGCGCGGCGACGACGGCCGGTGGATCGAGATCACCGGCGTGGGCTTCGAGGAGTTCCGCCCCGGCCAGGTGTTCGAGCACCGGCCGGGGCGCCGGTTCACCGCCGCGGATGCCTGGCTTCGCAGCGCGCTGGCGGGCGAACAGACGGCGGCGCTGATCGATCCCGACGTCGCCGCCGTCGCCCATGACGGGGCCGCCGCGATTCCCGAGACCCTCCTGGTCACCGCAGGCGCGACGGCCTCCACCAAGACGCTCGGGCGGGTGGTGGCCAATCTCGGCTGGACCGATATCGAGATCCATCGGCGCCCGGACGACGGGGAGATGGTCTACGCCGAATCGGAAGTGCTCGAGGTCCGCGACAGCCGCTCCCGCCCCGACCAGGGGATCCTGCGCGTCGCCACCCGCGGAGAGGATGCCGCGGGCGGGCCGATCTTCTCGTTCGAGCGCAGCCTGCTGGTCTACCGCACCGGCCAGGGCCCCTACGCCGCCTCCGGCTACTGAGGCGGGGAGCCAAGCCCCGGCACTCGGCCTGCCGCAGCGGTCGGCGCGCAGGATCTAGAGCTGGATGCCGCGGGTCAGCGCGCCGTCGATCACCAGGTTGGTGCCGGTGGTGAAGCTGGACGCCGGACTGGCCAGGAAGACGACGCCGCGCGCGATCTCCTCCGGCCGGGCCATGCGACCGGTGGGATTGAGCCTCAACGCCTCGGCGAACAGGTCCTTGTTGTTCTGCTCGATCCACTGCCAGATGCCGCCGTCGAAATAGGTGTTGCCGGGCGAGACCGTGTTGGCCCGGATCATCTTCGGCGCCAGCTTGAAGGCGAGGTCCTGGGCATAGCGGACCAGCGCCGCCTTGAACGTGCCGTACGCCGGGCCAGTGAAGTCGGCCTCCCGTCCCGAGACCGAGGAGATCAGGGTGATCGACGCGCTGGGCGACCGTTCCAGCCAGGGCAGCGCCGCGTTGACCAGGCGCACGCTGTGCATCATGTCGGTCTGGAACTCCGCGGCCCACGCCTCCTCGTCGTCGGCGACGTTGAGGGCCGAGACGTTGCCGACGACGATGTCGATGCCGCCCAGGGCCCCCGCCGCATCGACGACCCACCCTTCCAGCGCCGCCTTGTCGGCGACATCGACCGCCCGGCCGAAGGCGGTCACGCCCTTCGCCTTCAGGCTCTCGACGGTCTCGTCGACGCCGGCGGCCGTGCGCGCGCAGACCGCGACATGCGCCCCTTCCTCGGCGAAGAGCTCGGCGCACTGCCGGCCGATACCCTTGGTGCCGCCGGTGACCAGAGCCTTCAGGCCCTTCAGCCCCAGATCCATGAACCGCCCCCTTGCTGTCGTCGATCGATGGCCGGCGCGGCCCGGGAGGCGGCCGGGCGGCCGCCCCCCGGAACCCACCGCAGGCCGCGGCCTCAGCCGTAGAAGTACTTCTTCGCGACCGAGGCGCCAATCGTGTACTTCGGATCCACCATGTTGCCGAGGCGGACCTTGCCGCACTGTGTCAGCAGCATGTAGGCGTCGAGCTCGTCCATCTTCCGTTCGCCGGCGAACCAGCGGACCAGTTCGCGATAGGCGATGCGCGCGGCGTCCTCCAGCGGACGGGCGCTGCCGATCGTCATGACGAACTCCTCGTTCTCGAGGCGCGGCCACGCGATCTTGTAGTTCTTGATCAGGTCGACCTGCAGCGTGGTGATCGACGGGATCTCGAGCGCCACGCCGCACAGTTCCCCGTCGCCCTGGATGGCGTGGCAGTCTCCGACATAGAGGAGCGCCCCGTCCCGCTGGACCGGGAGGTAGATGATCGCGCCCGGCGCCACGTCCGGCAGGTCCATGTTGCCGCCGTAGTAGTCCGGCTGAAGCGAGGAGATCGCCTCGATCTCGGGCGACACGCCGATCGTGCCGATGAACGGCTCGTACGGCAGGGTGATGTCGTCCGACCAGTAGACGCCGTTCTCGTCGACGTTGACCTTGCGCACCCGCTCGGGCAGCGGCGTGTTGAGGACGGCCGTGTTGCCGGTACCGACCAGGCCGCCGAACTCCGGGATCAGGCAGGTCGTGCCGACCGGCTGCGGCCCGCGCGGCTTGACCGAATGGATACGCACGGCGAGGCAGTCGCCCTTCTCCGCCCCCTCGACGTAGAAGGGCCCGGTCTGCGGGTTGAGGTAGGGCACGTTGAGCAGCTTCGACGGGCTGTCGGTCTCCGACTTGATCTTGCCTTCGAACGCGTCATGGGTCTCGACCTCCAGCACCGCCCCCGGCTCGATCGTCAGGACCGGCTCGGCGAACGGGCCGTAGACGTAGTGGAACTTCCCCTGCTGCTCGATCTTGAAGGAGTGCTGCCCCGTCTGCTGCCCTTTTGCAACACCCTTGGTCGCCATCAGCGACGTGTCGAACCACGACATCCGCGTTTCCTTTCCCATGTACCCGTGTCGGTGCACGCGTGAATGATCAGACGGCGAGATAGCGCCGTACCGTATCCCGGTCGTGGAGCTGGTCGACCCCCAGCTCCGACAGGATCCGTCCCTTGTCCATGACGTAGCAGCGCTGGGCGAGCGAGATGATCATGTCCAGGTTCTGTTCGACGAACAGGACCGTCAGGCCCATCTCCTCGTTCAGGCGCCGGATGTTGCGGGCGATGTCCTTGACGATCGAGGGCTGGATGCCCTCCGACGGCTCGTCGAGCAGCATCAGCCGCGGTCGTCCGACCATCACCCGGCCGATCGCCAGCTGCTGCTGCTGGCCGCCGCTCAGGGTGCCGGCGCGCTGGGCCGCCCGCTCCTTCAGGATTGGGAAGAAGGCGTAGGTCCGGTCGTAGTCCGGCTCGCTCCGGCCCCGGCACAGCTGCTCGCCGACCTTCAGGTTCTCGCGGACGGTCATCCGCGGGAACACGTCGCGCCCCTGCGGAATGTAGCCCAGTCCCATTCTCGCCCGCTGGTTGGCGGGCAGCCTCGAGATGTCGCGGCCGTCGAACTCCACGGTGCCGGCATCGACGTCGAGGAGGCCCATGAGGCTTCGCATCAGCGTCGTCTTGCCCACGCCGTTGCGGCCGATCACCGCGACGATCTCGCCGCTGCCGATCTCGAAGTCGAGGCCCTGCAGCACCGGCTTGCCGCCATAGCCGCCGCGCAGCCCGCGGACCGAGAGCAGGCGATCATGCGCCATCGGCTTTCCCCAGGTAGATCTCGGCGACGCCGTCATTGGCCATGATCTCGTCGATGCTGCCCTGGGCGAAGATCTCGCCGAAATGCAGCACCGTGACCCGCCGGGCGATCTGCCGGACGAACTCCATGTCGTGCTCCACCGCCAGGATGGTCATGCCGCGGCGGCGCAGCTGCTCGACCATCTCGCCGGTCTTGCGGGTTTCCTCCGGCGACATGCCGGCCGTCGGTTCGTCGAGCAGCAGGAGCCGGGGCTCGACGCTGATCGCCATGCCGATCTCCAGCCACTGCTGCTGGCCGTGCGACAGGTTGCCGGCCAGGTCCTCCGCGGCGTCGGTGAGATCGATGAAATCCAGCAGCCGATCGATCTCCTCGCGCATGCTGTGGCCGCTCAGGTGATGCTGCAGCGCGATCTCCAGGTTCTGGCGGACGCTGAGCGCCTTGAAGATGCCAGGCACCTGGAACTTGACGCTGATGCCGCGGCGGATCCGCGCGAACGGCTTCAGGTCGGTGATGTCCGCGCCGTCGAACAGGATGCGCCCGCCGGTCGGCTTGTGCTCGCCCAGCACCAGCCGGAAGAACGACGACTTCCCGGCCCCGTTCGGGCCGATCAGGCAGTGAATCTCGCCCTCGTCGATCGCGAGGTTGATGTTCCGCGCGACGTGGACGCCGCCGAAGTTCTTCTGCAGGTCGCGGGTTTCGAGCAGCGGCATCACGGGCCTCCCAGGCGCCGGGCCAGTCTGCCCGCGCCCTCGACGATGCCGAGCACCAGACCCCGCGGCGCGAACAGCACCGTGACCAGGAGCAGCGCGCCCATCACCACCAGGGCGTACTGGCTGCCGTAGATCGTCAGCGTCTGGAACACCCACAGCACCGCGAGCGTCCCGACCAGCGTCGCCGTCAGGTCGCTGCGCCCGCCCACCGCCACCCAGACGATCGGCAGCGCGGCCGAATAGAGCCCCATGCTGCTGGGCGTGATGTACTGGCCCCAGGCCGTATAGAAGACACCCGAGAGCCCGGCGAGCGAACTGCCGATGACGAACACCCCCAGCTGATACTTGCGGATGTCGTAGCCCAGCATCTCCGCCCGTTCCGGGTTCTCGCGGATGGCGACCAGGACGTTGCCGAAACGCGAGTTGAGGAGGATGCGCAGGCCGAGATAGCAGATCACCATCGCCGCCAGCAGGAGATAGTAGAGCGGAATGCCCGAAAAGAGCGCGACGTCGCCGCCCGGCCACGGCACGGTCAGCGGCGGCATGCCGGTCATGCCGTTGAACCCGTTCAGGCGGGCCTCGCCGACGCGCCATTCGGGGCCGGCGGTCTGGGCCATGAAGGTCTCGAACACCAGCGTGACCGAGAGGGTCACGATGCCCAGGAAGACGCCGCTGATCCGGCCATAGAACAGGAAGTAGCCGAGCACGCCCGCCAGCAGCGCCGACAGGGCGACGGCGATCGCCAGCGCGGCGAAGGTGAAGCCGTAGGCGGCGCCGACATTGATCGTCAGGATTCCGTAGGCGTAGCCGGACAGGCCGAAGAACGCCGTCTGCCCGAAGCTGAGCGCGCCCGTGTACCCCCAGATCAGGCACAGCCCCATGGCCATGAAGGTCCAGGTGAAGAAGTAGGCGGTATTGCCGACCGTCCAGCCGTCGGCGAAGAACGGATAGGCGACGGCGATCAGCACCGCCAAGACGAAGCCCGACCAGAACGCGGGGCCGCGGCCGATGGTCTGCGGACCGTTCAGCCGGCCGAGCAGGCTTCGGTCCCTGCCGGCACCGGCCACGCCCAGGGGAAGCGTTCGATCGGTCATCGGATCAGCCCCCATTCCTGCCGAACCAGCCGGACAGGCCGCGCGGAAGTACCCGGATCACCAGGATGACCGTGATCAGCAGCCCGATCTGGCCGATCAGCTGGCCCTGCCAGGCGGTCATCGACGCCTTGATGAGGCCGAGGATCGCCGCCGCCGGCGCGGTGCCGATGAAGACGTCGGCGCCGCCCACCACCACGGTGACGAAGCTCTCGACGATGAAGGTGGTGCCCATGGTCGGCACCATCGTCATCGTCGGCGCGTAGAGCCCGCCGGTCAGACCCGCCAGCGCAGCGCCCAGCCCGAAGGTCAGGCTGTAGACGTTCGAGGTGTTGACGCCGAGCGCCCGGGCCATGTGCGGCACCTGGATCGTCGCCCGGGCCCAGACGCCGTAGAGGGTGCGGTTGAACAGGAGGTAGAGGCCGATCAGCAGGCCGACGGCAATCGCCATCAGCACCAGCCGGTACTGGGAATAGGAATAGGCGCCGATCTCGAAACTGTCGAGCGGCGTCCCGATGCCGGGCATGGTCGACCCCAGCAGGATCAGCGTTCCCTGGGTCGCGATCAGGCTGATTCCCCAGGTGGCGACGATCGAATCGAGCGGCCGGTGGTAGAGCCGGTGGATGATCAGCCGCTCCAGCACAATCCCGATCGCACCGGCCGCCAGGGCACCGCACAGGACGGCGATCGGCAGGGGCAGCCCGACCCGCGCCGCAGTGACGGTGACATAGGCCCCGCACATGATGAACTCGCCATGCGCGAGGTTGATGATCCCCATCATGCCGAAAATGATCGCCAGCCCGGTCGCCGACAGGACGAGAAAGGCGAAGGCGTCGCCGAACTGATAGAGGAAGGCGAATATGTCCTGGAGCATCTACGTCCCTCGGGGGGGGGGTGGGTCGCCAGCGCGCGGCGAGGCGGGGCGGGCGGCCGACCACCGCCCGCCCCGGCCCCCGGCTCAGCCCTCGGAGGGAGGATTGCTCGGCGTGTACTGCGCGTCGTGGTCGCGGACCGTCAGGTCGCAGCCCGCCTCGCCCAGCCAGTACGGCTCGATGTTCTCCCAGGTCTCGGGGATGCTGATCGAGTGGTCCGCCCCCACCTGCACCAGGTAGATCGAGTGCGAGGCGTGCTGGCTCTTGGGATCGATGCAGATGCGTCCCTCGGGCGCGTCGAAGCAGACGTCGCCGGTCTGGATCGCTTCGAGCACGGCGTCCTTGCTGGTGTCGCCGCCGGCCATCTCCACCGCGTTCTTGTAGAGATAGATGCCGGCGTAGGAGTTCTGGCCCGGCTGGTTGATGTAGGTCTCGTCCGGGAACATCGCCCGCCAGCGCTCGACGAAGTCGTTGCTGGCCGGCGTGTCGATCTCCTCGATGTAGTTGGCGGTGACGTGCATGCCCTCGAGGGCCGGCGGGTCGAACCGCTTGTGCTCATAGCCCTGGGCGACGTTGACCGAGCTGCCCATCGGGATGTCGAGGTTGGCCGCCGCGGCCTGTTCGTAGAACGACGCCTGGGCGGTGCCGACCAGCAGCGTCATCAGGACGTCCGGCTGGGCCTCCTGGATGTTCTGGATGGTCTGCGAGAACTGCGAGACGCCAAGCGGGATGAACTCCTCGCCGACCATCTCGCCGCCTTCCTCCTCGACAATCTGGCGGACCCATTCGGCGGAGATCTGGCCGAAGTTGTAGTCGGCGGCGATGGTGAAGACCTTCGGGCCGTACTGCTCCATCATCCAGGGCACCAGCGTGGAGAACTGCTGTTCCGGAACGGCGCCGGTCGCGACGACGTTGGAGTCGCAGACGCCGCCTTCGTACTGGTTGGTATAGAAATAGAGCGCGTCGAACTGGTTCACGATCGGACGCACCGCTTCGCGCGAGGCGCTGGAGAAGCCGGCGAACACGACATCGACCTGGTCGCGCTGCAGAATCCGGCGCATCAGCTCCTGATAGCGGCGGTTGTCCGACTGCGGGTCGTAGATCACCAGTTCTATCGGCCGGCCGGCAATGCCGCCCGCCTCGTTGATCTCGGCCGCGGCCAGCTGGGCGCCGTGCACCTTCTGGATGGTGGCGGCGGCGAATTCGCCCGACTGGTCCTCGAGAATGCCGATCCGGATCGGTTCGCCGTCCTGCGCGGCGGCCGGGACCGCCGACAGGGCGGCGGTGCCGGCGAGAAGCGCGGCCGCACACGCGCCGCGGCGGATCGAAGAGACGGTCATGGATAGCCTCCTTGCTCGTTGTTGGCTGGTGTCAGCGGGCCGTCCGCTGCCGGTCGTCGGCCGGGTCGTCCCCCGCCTCGGCCAGCAGCGACCGGCAGAACTCCTCCAGGGGCACCCGCTGCCGCATGCTCTCGCGGCGGAGCAGGTGGAACGCCGTGTCGTCGTCGACCGACTGCTCGCGCATCAGCTTGAGCACCGCCTTGACGACGTATTTCCGGCCGCGCAGCCGCACTTCGAACCCGCGCCGCTCATCGGCCTCGCGCCGGCGCAGCGCGTGCTCGTTGAACGCCATGTAGAGCGCGGTGAACAGGCCGGTCGACCCGATCGGCTTGGTCAGGGCGGCGGCCGTGCGCATCTGCACGATCCGGCTCAGGCGGCTGGGCGCCTCGACGCCGACCAGGGCGACGAGGGGGATGTCCGGAAGCGGCTTGGGCAGCAGGTCGCCGGCGCCCTGGTCGGCGTCGTAGAACAGGATGTCGCAGGCCTGGATCGCCTCGCTGGTGAACGCCGCCCCCTCCACGCCGGGGTCGACGCAGCCGACCAGGAGGCCGAGCCGGCGCAGGTCGGTCTCCAGCCGCTGGCGGTTGGCGTCGGGCCGGTGGACGATCAGCGCCCGCGCGCCGCGGAAGTTCTGGCGGACCGGCGCCATCAGGAGACGATCCTCAGTCCGGGATCCGCCCGCTGCGCCTCGGTGGCGGAGTGCCAGATGAGATAGGGATCGGGCCGGACCGGCGCGGGGGCCTCGAAGACCACCTCGAAGCCGCCCTCGGCGGTCGACCGCCCGATCCGCGGCCGGAGGTAGCAGTGGCGGTTCTCGGCATCGATCCGAACCGGCCCCTGCGGCGCAGCGAACGACACCTCCGACACGGCGGCGCGCACGGCATCGATGTCCGCGGACCCGGCCGCCACGACCGCGCGGGCCAGTAGATGGACGGCGATGTACGCCGCCTCCGCATCGGCCGAGGCCGGCCCCACGCCGGGGAAGCGGCGCCGGAAGCTGTCGACGAAGCGCCGGTTGCGGACCGTGTCGAGACTTTCGAAGTAGACGCTCGAGGAAAGATGGCCGGCCGACGCCTCGGGCCCGATCTCCACCAGTTCCGGCTCCGACAGGCTGCAGCTGACCACCGGAATCTCCTTGGCCTGGTCGACGCCGCACCGTTCCGCCTCCGCCCTGAACCGGCGGAAGAAGGCATAGGCGGACTCGCCGATCAGGGTGACGAAGACGAAATCCGGCCGGGACTTCAGGATCTGCCCGATGATGTCGTCGAGATCCGTGTCGCCGACCGGCAGATAGCGCTCGCCCAGCACGGTGCCGCCGCGCGACAGCAGCGATTCCCGCATGATGCGGTTGTTTTCCCACGCCCAGATGTAGTTGGAGCCGACGAACCAGGCGCGGGTGCCGTGACGCCGCGCGACGTAATCGGTCAGCGGGACGATGTGCTGGTTCGGCGCCGCCCCGGTGTAGACGACGTTGTCGCTGGTCTCGAAGCCCTCGTAATGCGACGGATACCACAGCAGCGCGTCGCGCTTCTCGAACAGCGGCAGGACTTCCTTCCGGCTCGACGAGGTGTAGCAGCCGACCACATGGCTGAGTCCGGCAGAGGACAGCAGTTCGGCCGTCATCCCACGGTAGTTGTCGGTCACGCCGCCCGGGTCGACCTGATGCGGGACCAGCCGGATCGGCAGGCCGGCGTCGGCATCGACCTCCTCGACCGCAAGCAAGGCTCCGGCCGCCAGCGCCTTGCCGACCGCCCGGTACGAGCCGGTGGTCGAGAACATCACGCCGATGTCGAGCGTCGGGACGGCCATAAAGGGCTCCACACGAAAAAAGCCCCTGGCGTCGAATTGCGCGAGGGGCCTCGTTGCCGCCGGCGTGAGCCGGTATTTTCGGTTGGACGACGGTTTGCCTTCACCGTTGAAGGCGACCGAAAGCGTTCGGTCGGGCAAGATCGTGCGGAAGCATCGGAGTCATGTCAATACACTTGTCGTCAGTCCGATGCGCCGCCCGGCTGCCTGAGCGGCGGCCCGCCCGAGCCGGCGGGCGGCACCGCGGCCTGCGTGCATCGCCTCAGCCCATATAGACCCCGCCGGTCACGTTGATGCCCTGGCCGGTCATGAACCGGGCGCCGTCGGAGGCGAGGAAGACGACCACGTCGGCCACGTCTTCGGGTGTCTCCAGGCGGCCGAGCGGCGTCTGGTCGACATAGGATCGGCGCACCTCGTCGGCCGTCATGCCGCGCAGCGCCGCCTCCCATTCGACCTCGCGGTCCTGCATCGGCGTCTTGACGAAGCCGGGGCATACCGCGTTGACCCGGATGCCGTCGGCGGCGACCTCGCGGGCGAGCGCCTGGGTCCAGCCGAGAACGGCGAACTTGCTGGCCGAATAGTGGGCGAGCAGGGGCGCCCCCACCTTGGCGGCCAGCGAGGCCGTGTTGACGATCGCCCCGCCCTGGCCGTGCGCCTGCATGTGGCGCACCGCCACCTGGTTGGTCAGGAACACCCCCTTCGCATTGATGTCGAAGTTGAAGTCCCAGTCCTCCTCGGTCAGGTCGACCGCGCGCTTCATGCTGGAGACTCCGGCATTGGCGTGAACGATGGTGATCGGGCCATGGCGCTCCGTGGCCTCCCGGAACACGCGCTCGATCGACGGCCGGTCGGTCACGTCGAGCCGCCAGGCGCTGGCCGTCGGGCCGATCTCCTCCGCCACCGCCCTGGCGCCCGCCTCGTCGAGGTCGGTGACGACCACCTGCCCCGCAGCCTTGGCGAAAGCCCGTGCCGCGGCGCGCCCGATGCCGTTCGCCGCGCCGGTAATGAGGACCGTCCGGTCTTTCATCGTGTCTCCCCTTGCCACCCGGGTTGCGTTCCGCTCGGCGCCGACTTTTCCGGCCCACGGCCTCGGAAGGCAAGAGAAATGTTATAACCCGGCCAAAAAAATGTTTGACTTCTAACACACACGATGGAAACAAGAGACTCCCGGCTGACGGAGGCGGCATGGCGGCGGTGGACCAGAAGGACAGCGGGCGGGGCGGCCGACGGATGACCGCCGCGGACCGCCGGGAGCGGATTGCGCTGGTGCTTGCGCAGTCGGGCTATGCCGCGATCGCCGACCTCGCCGGATATCTCGGCGTCTCCGAGATGACCGTCCGCCGGGATCTGGACACCCTTGCGCAGAAAGGCCTTGTCGAGCGGGCCTATGGCGGCGCGGTGGCACGCTCCGGCGATCCGGCGGCCCGGATCGACACGATCGAGCCCGGGCTCGACGAACGCATCCGTCTCAACAGCGACGCCAAGGCGGAAATCGGCCGGACCGCCGCCGGCCTGATCGCCGCGGGCCAGACGGTCGCCGTCGATATCGGCTCCACGGCCCTGTGCCTGGCCCATGCGATCAAGGGCATGAATGTTAGAGTTTTCACAACCAGCCTGAAGATCGCCCTGTTCCTATCGTCCGGCACACCCCGGGTCTACACGGTGGGCGGCGAGATCCACGGCAGCGAACCGTCGATCGTCGGCGCCATGGCCCGCCGGCAGATCGAATCCTTCCGGTTCGACTGGATGTTCCTGGGCGCCTCCGGCCTCGCCGAGGACGGGCTTTACGACTATTCGATCGAGGACACCGAGATCAAACGGGCGTTGATCGAGCGCGCCCGGCGGACGGTGGCCCTGATCGACAGCTCCAAGTTCAACCGCCTGTCGACGGCGCGCGTGGCGGTGCTGTCGTCGGTGGACGTCCTGATTTCCGACCGTGCCCCCACCGGCGACCTGGCAGCGCGGCTGCAGGACGCCGGTGTCGAGGTCAGGGTCGCCAAACCCGAACCATGAGGACCGCATGATCTTCGACTTCTTCGGCGACAAGCGCAAAGCCGTCATCGCCATGGCCCATATCGGCGCCCTGCCGGGCTCGCCGCTCTACGACGAGGACGGCGGCATGGACAAGCTGGTCGCCGACGTGATCGGCGACATCGAGAAGCTGCAGGCCGGCGGCGTCGACGCGATCATGTTCGGCAACGAGAACGACCGGCCCTACCTCCTGAAGGCGACACCGGAGAGCATCGCCGCCATGACGGCCGTCGTCAGCGCGGCCAGGCCGGTGCTGAAGGTCCCGTTCGGGATCAACTACTTGTGGGACCCGACCGCCTCGGTCTCGATCGGCGTCGCCACCGGCGCGTCCTTCGTGCGCGAGATCTTCACCGGGGTCTTCGCGTCCGACATGGGCATGTGGGCGCCCGACTGCGCGACGCCGTCGCGGCTGCGCCGCAATCTCGGCCGCCGCGACCTGAAGCTGCTGTTCAACATCAACGCGGAATTCGCCCACGCGCTGGACGAACGGCCGATCGAGCTTCGCGCGCGCAGCGCCCGGTTCTCCTCGCTGGCCGACGGGATCCTGGTGTCCGGCCCGCTGACCGGCCAGCCGGTGGACGCCTCCAGTCTGCGCAAGGTGGCCGAGGTCATTGAGGACGTGCCGGTGTTCGCCAACACCGGGGTCAGGGTCGACAACGTGGAGGACGTCCTGAGCGTGGCGGACGGCTGCATCGTGGGCACGCATTTCAAGGTCGACGGCGACACCTGGAACCCGGTCGACGGCGACCGGGTCAAGCGGTTCATGGACGTCGTGGAGGGTCTGCGCTGACCATGGCCTGCCTCCTCGGCATCGACATCGGGACCACCTCGACCATCGGCATCCTGGTGCGGACGAGCGGCGAGACACTGGCCGTGGCGACGCGGCCGGTCACGCTGTCCTCGCCCCGCCAGGGCTGGGCGGAAGAGAACCCGGAGGACTGGTGGGCGAACGTCCGCGCCCTGGTCCCCGACCTGCTGGGCCAGGCCGGGATCGAGGCAGGCGAGATCGCCGGCATCGGCGTCACCGGCATGCTGCCGGCGGTGGTCCTGCTCGATTCCGAAGGCCGGTTGCTGCGCCCATCGATCCAGCAGTCGGACGGCCGCTGCGGCCGCGAGGTGGCGGAGCTGCGGGCCGAGGTCGACGAGGCCGCCTTCGTCCGGAAGGCCGGCAACGGCATCAACCAGCAGCTGGTCACCGCCAAGCTGCGCTGGATCGCCCGGCACGAGCCGGACGTGTTCGCCCGCATCGCGACCGTCTTCGGATCCTACGACTACATCAACTGGCGGCTGACCGGGCGACGGGCGGTCGAGCAGAACTGGGCACTGGAGGCCGGCTTCGCGCACATCCAGGAACGCGCGCTGGCCGACGACCTGATCGCGCTGGCCGGCATCCCCCGCAGCGCCCTGCCGCCGATGGTCGCCTCGCACGAGATCCTGGGGGCGGTCACCGAGGAGGCCGCCCGCGCCACCGGCCTCGCCGCCGGGACGCCGGTGGTCGGCGGCGCCGCCGACCACATCGCCTCCGCCTATGCCGCGGGCATCGTCGCGCCGGGCGACGTGCTGCTGAAGTTCGGCGGCGCCGCCGACATCATGATCGCGACCGACACCGCGGTCCCCGACCCGCGCATGTATCTCGACTACCACCTGGTCCCGGGCCTCTACATGCCGAATGGCTGCATGGCGTCGGGCGGATCGGCGCTCAACTGGTTCGTCGAGCGGATCGCCGCCGGCGAGGCGGAGGCCGCCCGACGCGCCGGCCAGTCGCCCCACGCCCGGCTCGACGCGCTGGCGGCGCAGACGCCGGCGGGGGCCGACGGCGTCCAGATCGTTCCCTACTTCCTCGGCGAGAAGACCCCGATCCACGATCCGGAGGCGCGCGGCGTCGTCACCGGCCTCAGCCTCAACCACGGCCTCGGCCATCTGTGGCGGGCGCTTCTGGAAGGGTTCGGCTACGCGTTCCGACACCATGTCGAGGTGTTCAACGACATGGGGCATCCGACGACGCGCTTCGTGGCCTCCGACGGCGGCGCCTCGTCGCGGCTCTGGATGCAGATCGTGGCCGACATCCTGGGCGCGCCCGTGCAGCTGCTTACCGGCCATCCGGGATCGTCGCTCGCCGCCGCATGGATGGCCGCGATCGGCACAGGGCTGAGCGACGACTGGGCCGGCACCCGGGCCTTCATCCGGCCCGGCGACCGGGTCGACCCGGATCCCGGCAACCGTGCGCTCTACGACGCCGGGTACCGGCGCTTTCGCGAAACCTATCGGCGGCTCTCCGACATCGGGGGAGACCGTCCATGACGAGCCCCGCCGGCATCGCGGCCATCGCCTGGGACGTCGACGGCACGCTGATCGACAGCGAGCCGCTGCACCTCAGGGCGCTGATCGCGACCTGCGACGCGCATGGGGTCGACATCTCCGACCTGGCCGCCGACGCCTTCGTCGGCGTCAGCCTGCCCGGCGTCTGGGAAGCGATCGGCGAGCGTTATCCGCGCAGCCTCGACCGGAACAGCTGGATCGCCGAGATCAACGGCCACTACCGCGCCCTGTGCGGCTCCATCGCCGTCGACGGCCGGGTGCGCGGTCTCGTCGAGCGGCTGGGTCGCGCCGGGCTGCGCCAGGTCGCCGTCTCCAACTCGAACCGCGCCGTCGTGGACGCCAATCTGGCGCTGCTGGGGCTCGCCGACCTGCTCGATTTCTCGCTCAGCCTCGACGACGTGGCAGCCGGCAAGCCGGACCCGGAGCCCTATCGCGCGGCAGCGGAGCGGCTCGGCATCCCGCCCCGGCGGATGGCCGCCATCGAGGACAGCCCTTCCGGCCTCGCCAGCGCGCGGGCGGCGGGCTGCTTCGCAGTCGGGCTCTGCGGCGATCCCGGCCGTCTCGCCGGAACCGGGGCGGACGCCGTGGTCGCCCGGCTCGACGACATTCCCGCCCTTCTCGATCGGCGCCGGGAGATCGGCGCTGCAGGTGGGCAATGAAGAAGAACCGACGACAGTCAAGCGAACAGAGAAAGGACACGTCATGACCCGCATCACCCGACTCGTTTCCGGCCCCCTCCTCTCGGGAGCCGCCCTCGTCGCCCTCTCCGCCGCCGCGTCGGCGACGGAGCTGAACGTGATCATCGAGGAGGTTCCGGACTACGACATCGTCCGCGAACTGACCGAGCAGTTCGAGGCGGAGCACCCCGACATCACGGTCACCTTCGACGCCATGCCGTTCGACGCGATGCGCGACAAGATCCTGACCTCGTCGCTCGCGCCGTCGGCGGTCTACGACGTGATCATCGTCGACAACCCCTGGATGGAGCAGTTCGCCCGCGCCGGCTACCTCGCCCCCCTCGACGAACGGATCGCCGCGACCGAGGGCTACGACTTCGACGACTTCATCGGCCCGCTGCGCGAGATCGGCGTGGTCGACGGCCAGACCTTCGGCGTGCCGTACTACAACTACGCCCTCGGGCTGATCGTGCGCCAGGACGTGTTCGACGAGCGCGGCATGGCGGTTCCGGAGACGCTGGAGGACTACGTCGCCACCGCTGAGGCGCTGACCGAAGACGGCTTCTACGGCGTCGCGATGCAGCCGCAGCGCGGCTACAAGATCATGGAGGAGTGGAAGAACTGGCTCTACGCCGCCGGCGGCAGCCTGTTCGACGCGGCGGGCAACGTCGCCATCGATTCGCCGGAGGCCCGCCGCGCGCTCGAGCTCTACATCGAGACCTACAACGCGGCCGCCCCCCAGGATTCGCTGAACTGGGGCTTCGACGAGGCCCTGCGCGCCGTGGCGTCCGGCCGTGCCGCGACCATGCTCAGCTACAACTGGATGCTGCCGACCCTGAACGCGGAAGGCGGCGTGGCCGGCGACCTGGCGGGCAACTTCAGGCTCCATGAGGTGCCCGGGGGCAAGGCCGTGCTGGGCGCCTGGCACTGGTCGATCGCGGCCAATTCCGAGCAGCAGGACGCCGCCTGGACCTTCATCTCCTGGCTGACCGGCAAGGAGATCGACCGCCAGCGCGTTATCGCGGGCGGCGCGCCGACCCGGCGCAGCGTCGTCAGCGACGAGGAAGTCTGGGAGCAGGGCTTCGGCGAGGACTACTACACCACCGTCCTCGCCATCCTCGAAGATGCGGCGCCGCTCGCCACCGGTACGGCGGCCGAGGAGATCATCGAGATCGTCGGCACCGAACTGAGCGCGGCCGTCGCCGGGCAGAAGTCGGTGGAGGAGGCACTCGAGGACGCCGCACGCGGCGTCGAGCGGGCGCGATAGACTCGATCCGGAGCCGGGGCGCCGTCCGGCGCTCCGGCCCCGCTTTGCTGCGGCCGGCGGCACGACCCGGTGCCGCCGGCCGGCGCCGGTGCCGAAGTCCGGAACACCAGCCTTGGGGGGCCGATCGCCCGTGCATCTCCGATTCCGCCTGATCCTGCCGCTCGCCCTGGCGCTGGCGGCGATCATGGTCTACCCGCTGGTCTTCTCGGCATGGATCTCGGTCCATGACTACCGCCTGACGCGCATCGACGACGTCCGTTTCGAGGGCATCGGCAACTACGCCTACATCCTGACCGACGGGCCGTTCTGGAACGCGCTGACCAACACGCTGGTGTTCGTCTTCGGCGCGGTCGGGCTGGAGCTGGTCCTCGGCCTGTCGCTGGCCCTCCTGTTGCAGAGGCTGGTGCGCCTCCAGAATGTCGCCCGGTCGATCCTGCTGGCGCCGATGTTCATCACGCCGATCGCGGTCGGCCTGATGTTCCGCTTCCTGCTCAATTCCGAACTCGGCGTCATTCCCCACTATCTCGGCGCGATCGGGATCGGCGTCGACTGGTTCGGGCCGGGCATGGCGCTGTTCAGCATCATCCTGATCGATGTCTGGCAATGGACGCCGTTCATGGTGCTGATGTTCCTGGCCGGGCTCGAAGCCCTGCCGAAGTCGCCGTTCGAGGCGGCCAGGGTCGACGGCGCGTCGGCCTGGATGACCTTCTGGAACCTGACGCTGCCGATGCTGCGCCCGGTGATCCTGGTGGCCCTGATCATCCGCGCGCTCGATGCCTTCAAGGTCTTCGAATACGTCTACGCGATCACCCGCGGCGGGCCGGGCGACGCGACCGAGACCATCCAGTTCTTCATCTACAAGACCGGGTTCCGCTTCTTCCGCCTCGGCGAGGCGGCAGCGATGGCCTTCGTCCTGGTGACGATCACCATGGTGCTGGTCGTCGCCCTCTACCTCGTCATGAAGCGCAGGTGAGGCCGTCGATGAGCACGCAAAGACCGCTCCGCGCCCGGGTCGCCCAGCTGGCCGTCGAATTCATCGTCGCCGTCGCCGTGGCGATCGTGCTGTTCCCGTTCCTGTGGATCTTCCTGGCATCGATCAAGCCGCCGCACCTGGTCGCCGAGCCCGACGTCTGGCTGTTCACGCCATCGCTGGCGAACTGGTCCGACGTGCTGCTGCGCTCCGACGTGCCGCAGAACATCCTCAACAGCCTGATCGTGTCGGTGGCGACGGTGGCGATCGCGCTCCTGCTCGGCTGTCCGGCGGCCTATGCCTTCTCGCGGTTCAAGGCGGGCGGCGGCACACGCTTCGCGATCCTGGCCGCGGAGATGATGCCGCCCGCGATCCTGATCCTGCCGCTGTTCCTGGTGTTCTACCGGCTCGGCCTGATCGACAGCCTGGCGGGCGTGATCATCGCCCATCTGACGCTGGTGATGCCGGTGGTCACCTGGTTCCTGATCGGCTTCTTCGACGACGTGCCTCGGGAACTCGAGGAACAGGCGATGATCGACGGCTACACCCAGTTCCAGGCCTTCTACAAGGTCGTGCTGCCGACCATCCGGCCGGGCGTCGCGGCAGCCGCGGTGTTCGGCTTCGTGCTGTCGTGGAACGACCTGTTCTACGCCCTGATCCTGACCGGCGGCGAGAGCCGCACCCTGCCGGTCGCGATCGCCGGGTTCTGGACGTTCCGCGGCGTCGACATGGGCAAGATGGCGGTCGCCATCCTGCTGGCGATCGTGCCGATCCTGGTCGTCTCCTTCTTCATCCAGAAGCATCTCATCCGCGGCCTGGGCGGCGGCGCAGTCAAGACGTGAGGTTTGGCCGATGGCCGGCGCAGAACTGAAGAACCTGACCAAGAGCTACGGAGCGGTGGAGATCCTCAAGGGGATCGACCTCACCATTCGCCCCCACGCATTCACGGTGTTCCTCGGCCCTTCCGGATGCGGCAAGTCGACCACCCTCAGGCTCCTGGCCGGACTGGAGCAGCGGACCTCCGGCGAGATCTGGATCGGCGGCCGCAACGTCTCCGACCTGGAGCCGCGCGAGCGCGACATCGCCATGGTGTTCCAGAACTACGCGCTCTACCCCAACATGACGATCGCGGAGAACATGGGATTCGGGCTACGCGCCCGGAAGACGCCCAAGGACGAGATCCGACGCCGCGTCGAGGAGGCGGCGCGCATGCTCGGCATGGCCGACCTGCTCGATCGCAAGCCCAGGCAGTTGTCCGGCGGGCAGCAGCAGCGCGTCGCGATCGGCCGCGCGATCGTGCGCAAGCCCAACCTGTTCCTCTTCGACGAGCCGCTGAGCAACCTCGACGCCAAGCTGCGGGTCGACATGCGCAGCGAACTGCTGCGACTGCACCGGGGGCTGGGTGCCACCACGGTCTACGTCACCCACGACCAGGAGGAGGCCATGACCATGGCCGACCAGATCGTCGTGATGGACCGCGGCCGGATCGAGCAGATCGGCACCCCGGCGGAGATCTATTTCTCCCCGCAAAGCCTCATGGTCGCGCGCTTCGTGGGCAGCCCGTCGATGAACCTGATGGAGGCGCGGCTCGCCGCCGGCCGGCTCGACACCCCGCTCGGACCCCTGGCCGCCCCGGACGGCCTCGATGCCGAGGGCAGGGTTACGGTCGGGGTGCGGCCGGACGACCTGTCCCTGCCGGAGACCCTGGACGCGGCCGACGTCGCCGGCGAGGCCTCGTTCCGGGTCGAACTGATCGAACTCCTCGGCGCGCGCGGCATCGTCACGCTGCGGTCCGGCGACCTTGCGTTCAAGGCGGTCCTGGACGAGCGGCACCTGCGGGCGCTCTCCCCCCAGGCCGATCTCCGGCTCGCCATACCGAAGCATCGGCTCCACGTCTTCGACGGCGACGGGCGCCGCGTCCGCGCGAACGGGTAACGGTCGCTGCCCCGCCTCCAGGCCGGCGTCACCGGGCGGGATCACCGCAGCGGCAGGGCGTAGGTCTGCTTGACCGTCTCGCTCGGCACGTCGGTCTTGACGTTCCGGATGCCGTTCTGCCGCGTGAGGTGGGCGGCCTGGAACCGACGATAGTCGGCGAGGTCTGCGACCACGACGCGCAGCAGCGCATCGCTCTCGCCGAGCATGATGTAGCACTCGATCACCTCCGGCAGACGCCGCATCGCCGCGGTGAAGTGGTCGATCGTCTCGGCATCCTGGGCGGTCAGCCACACCCTGGCGAAGAGCGTCAGGCCCAGCCCGACCTTCGCCGGATCGACGACGGCGACATACCGGCTGACGATGCCCGCCGCCTCGAGCTGCCGGACCCGGCGCAGGCAAGGCGACGGCGACAGCCCGACGCGCCGGGCCAGTTCGACGTTCTGGAGTCGGCCGTCCCTCTGCAGTTCGCGGAGGATCTTCCTGTCGATCTCGTCGATAATCATTTGGCAGTCCTGGCTGGTATCCTCGCCGATCGTGCCATTGGATGCCAAATTTACGGAATTTCCTAGAACTTTTGATGCCCAATTCCATGGCATCCGCTCCAGAATTGCTCTGCGGGGCGCGCCGGAAGGCTCTGGGGCGGCGCGGTCCACGCCAAGGACGGGAGCGACGGCAGGCGATGGATGTGGGCTGGTTCGGCGCGGTTCTGGGGTTCGCCCTCGCCATGGCGGGGACGCCGGGGCCGAACAACACGCTGGTGACGACCTCCGGCGCCAACTACGGCTTCCGCCGGACGCTGCCGCTGATGGCCGGGATCACGCTCGGCGTGGTCGCCATCATGCTGGCGGTCGGCGCCGTCGGATCGCCCCTCGTGCGGCATCCGGTCGTCGAGCCTGTGGTGCGATGGGTCGGCCTCGCCTACCTGCTGTGGCTCGCCTGGAGGATCGCGACCGCCCAGCCGGCAGTGCCCGGAACCGAGGCCGCACCAAGGCACGGCCGGCCGTTGACGGTTCTCCAGGGCGCCCTGTTCCAATTCGTCAACCCGAAGCTCTGGGCCCTGGTCGCGGGGGCGGTCGCGACCTACGGAAGCACGGCGGGCACCGCGAGCCCGATCGCCGTGGCGGCGGCCTTCGGCCTGGTCCTGGGCATCGCGACGGCCGCCAGCACGGTCGCCTGGACGCTGGTCGGGGTCGGCGTCGGCCGGCTGATCCGCACCGAGCGGCACATGCGCCGGTTCAACTGGCTGATGGCCGCCGTCCTGCTCGCCTCGCTGGTGCCGGCGATCCTGGACGGGCTGCGCGGCGGATAGCGGCACCGGGCGATCGCAGGCACCGCCGTGCTGGCATTCCCGGTCGCGAGGACCCATTGATCCTTCCATGACCTATCCGGCCCCGCCCGTCCCCGATCCTTCCGCCGCCGGGCCCTTCCTGTACTTTCAAGGTACGGCGGGTGGCCGCATGCAGCTGAGCGCCCTGACCGTCCGTCCCGCCGGCGCCGCGCCCCCCGTGGTCGAGACCGCAGAGGGCCGGCACCCGGGCCGTGTCGTCCTGGCATGCGACGACCGGCAGGCGGTCCGCCATGCCTTCGACCTGCCGCGGTCGCGCGACGCCTGGTACCGGGTCGACGGGGCGACCTACCCGGTCGACCCGGCCGTCTAAGGAGACCTGCGCCTGGCCTACGTCTCCTGCAGCGGACAGGAGGACAACGACGGCAGTCGACCCCCGGACGAGCGCAACGTCTTGTGGCGCCGGCTGGGCGACGAGCACGCTTCGCGCCCGTTCCACCTGCTGCTGCACGGCGGCGACCAGATCTACGCCGACGAACTGCGCCAGGCCCATCCGCTGGTCCGGCGCTGGGCCAGGGGCAAGGCACTGCCCGAGGACAGCCTCGATCCCGAGACCGAATCCGAGGTCCGCGCCACACTCCGCCAGGCGTTCTTCCGACGCTATGTCGAGGTGTTCAGCCAGCCGGCGGTCGCCTGGCTGATGGCGCGGGTGCCATCGCTCGCCATGTGGGACGACCACGACATCTGCGACGGCTGGGGCTCGCTGCCGGCGGAGCGGCTGGATTCGCCGGTCGGCCGCGCCCTGTTCGCCGTGGCGCGGGAGCATTTCCTGGTGTTCCAGCAGGGCGCCGCCCCCGACGCCCTGCCCGCCCTCTGCCTCGACCCGAGCGGAACCAGCCTGAGCTGGCACGCCGCGCTGCCCGGCCTGGACCTGATCGCGCCCGACCTGCGGTCGGAACGGCGTCCGGACAGGGTGATGGGCGACGGCGGCTGGCGCGCGCTCGATACGGCGCTGGACCGGGTGGCGGGCGGGCGCGTCCTCCTGCTGTCGAGTGTCCCGGCGCTCGGGCCGCGCCTGTCCTGGGTCGAGGCGGTGATGCACCTGACACCGCACGCCGAAAAGTACGAGGACGACCTGCGCGACCAGTGGCAGAGCCGCGCCCACCGGGAGGAGTGGCGCAACTTCCTGACCCGGCTGATCGACCTGCAGCAATCGGGCCGAGCGGAGGTGACGCTGCTGTCGGGCGAAATCCACCTGGCGACGCAGGGCACGCTCGACACGTCCGGCCGGCCGATCCACCAGCTGGTCGCCTCCGGCATCGCCCATCCGCCGGCGCCACCCGCCTATGCCTGGATGCTGGGCCAGTTGGCGCGGCTGGGCGAGGCGCCGCTGCCCCGGCACCCGATCCGCCTTCGCCCCCTGCCCGGCCGGACCGGAATCTATACCGCCGAGCGCAACTACCTGGTCCTCGAGCGGCACGGCCGGCAGTGGAGCGCGCGCTGGCACCTGGAGAACAGCGGGACGACGCCGTCCCTGGCGCTCTGACGACCCTCCCGTGACCGTCGGGGGAGCCGCTGGCGCGATTCGAGCGACCCACGAGCCTGCCGCCTGTGCTAGATTTCCACCTTGGAGCATGGCGGCTGACCGGGAGGGGCGGATGGCACAGCGGCTCTCGATCCTGTTGGGCACGCGCAAGGGCGCCTTCCTCCTGGAAGGCGATGCCGATCGCCGGGAGTGGGCGCTCAAGGGCCCGTTCTGCGATGCCTGGCCGATCAACCACATGATCGCCGACCCGAGCACCGGAACCCTCCTCGCCGGCGGCGGCAACCCGTGGTTCGGCCCCGCGGTCTGGGCGAGCGGCGACCGGGGCGAAACCTGGACCCATTCCAGCGAGGGGCTGACCTTCGGCCCCGGAGAGGACGCCGTCGCGGCGGTCTGGAGCCTCGCCCCCGGGGCGGACGGCTCGCTTTATGCCGGGGTCGAGCCGGCCGGTCTGTTCCGGAGCAAGGACGGCGGCCGCGGCTGGGTCCATGTCGTCGGGCTGCGCGACCATCCGACCCGCGCCGAGTGGCATCCGGGCGGCGGCGGCCTGATCCTGCATTCGATCGCCGTTGATCCCCGGGACGGCCGGCGGATCTGGGTCGGCATCTCGGCCGCCGGCGTCTACCACTCGGCCGACGGCGGGACGACGTGGGAACCGCGCAACCGCGGCACGCGCGCCGACTTCCTGCCCGAGGACAGGCGCTATCCCGAGGTCGGGCAATGCGTCCACAGCATCGTCCTGGCGGCCGGGGGCGGCGACCGGCTCTACCAGCAGAACCATTGCGGCATGTACCGCAGCGCCGACGGCGGGCGCGCGTGGCAGAGCATCGAGGCCGGGCTGCCGAGCAGCTTTGGCTTCCCGGCCGCGGCGCATCCGCGCGACCCGGACGCGCTCTACCTCCTGCCGTTGAACGGCGACAGCGCGGGGCGCTTCGTGCCGGAAGGCCGCGCGGCGGTCTGGCGCACCCACGACGGCGGCGACAGCTGGCAGGCGCTGCGCGAAGGCCTGCCGCAGAACGACGCCTATTTCGGCGTGCTGCGCCAGGCCTTGGCGACCGACCCGCTGGAACCGGCGGGGGTCTATTTCGGCACGACCAGCGGCAGCGTCTTTGCCAGCCGCGACGAAGGCGACAGCTGGACCGAGATCGCCCGCCACCTGCCCACGGTCCTGTCGGTCGAGACCGCGCTCGTCGATGCCTGAGCGCGACAAGCCGGAGGCGGGGGCGGTCGCAGTCCGCCTGCCCGAGGCGCTGATCCGGCTGTTCCCCGGATGCCCGGCGCGCCACCGGGTCGACGCCGCCACGGTCGGCGACGCGATCGGCAGCCTCGACGCCCGTTGGCCGGGCCTGCGCGACCGGCTGTGCGACGGCCGGCCGGCCCTGCGCCGGCACATCAACGTCTTCGTCGACGGCGCGCCCGGCCGCCTGGACACCCCGACGCCGCCCGGCGCCGAGGTCATCGTCCTGACCGCGATCACCGGGGGATAGGCGGCCCGGCCGCGCCTCAGGCCTCCGCCAGCGCCTCCGCTCCCGTTCCCGCCTGTCGGTAGACCCGGGTCGGCAGGCCCTCCATCCGGGCCTTGAGCTGCAGGGCCAGGATGCGGGAATAGAACCGCGACAGGGCCAGATTGCCGCCGTGGAACCACAGCGCCTCGTGCGCCGTCGGCTTCCACATGTTGCGGATCTCCCCCTGCCACGGCCCCGGGTCGCCCTTGACGCCCGACCCGAGGCCCCAGCACGGACCGACCCGGTCCGCCGCCTCGCGCGAGACGATCTGCGCCACCTTCTCGTGCATCGAGTGGTAGCCGGTGCACAGGATCACCACCTCCGCTTCCAGCGTGCTGCCGTCGTCGAAGGCAAGGCCGGTCTCGGTCAGGCCGGCGATGCCCTTGCCGCTGACGACGCCGATCTCGCCGTCGATGATCAGCTGCGACGCGCCCACGTCGATGTAGTAGCCGGAGCCGGTGCGCAGCGCCTTCATCATCAGCCCGGTATCGTCCTCGCCGAAGTCGAGGGCGAAGCCGGCGCCGGCCAGCGCGGCATAGAAATCGGCGTCGCGCCGGCGGATCTCGTCGTAGAGCCGGCGCTGCCGCTCCGGCATGTGGGCATAGGGCACCGAGGCCGCCATCAGGTCGGCCACCTCGACCGTGATGCCCCGCGCCACGGCATCCTCGGAATAGATGTCGAAGCCGAGCTCCATCAGCGTTTCGGACCGCACGACCGTGGTCGGGGAGCGCTGGACCATGGTCACGTCGGCGCCGGCCTCCCACAGATCGACGCTCACGTCATGGCCGGAGCTGGCGGCGCCGATCACCGCGCACCGCTTGCCCCTGAAGGCCGCGCCCTCGCTGTACTGGCTGGAATGGATCAGCGTGCCGCGGAACCGCTCCCTCCCGGGAAGGTCGATCCAGCGCGGCGGGCCGTAGGCGCCGGTGGCGAACACCAGCTGCGCTGGCGTCAGCACCATCGCCTCGCCGTCGCGGTCGACCTCGACCCGCCAGGTGCCGCTCGCCGCATCGTAGGACGCCGAGGACGCCTCGCTGCCGCCCCAGTAGTCGAGCTCCATCACCTTGGCGTACATCTCCAGCCAGTCGCCCATCTTGTCCTTGGGCGTGAACACCGGCCAGGTGTCCGGGAACGGGATGTAGGGCAGGTGGTCGTACCAGACCGGGTCGTGCAGCACGAGCGACCGGTACCGGTTGCGCCAGCTGTCGCCGGCGCGCGCGTTCCTCTCCAGGATCACCGCCGGCACGCCCAGCTGCTTCAGCCGGGCGCCCAGCATGATTCCGCCCTGCCCGCCGCCGATCACGACGACGTAGGGCTGCCGCTCGCGACCCAATTCGGCGGACTCGCGCGCGCGCCGCTCCAGCCAGGTCTCGCGCTGCCGGTCCGCGTGATGGGCGACGCCGAGCGGCCGGTTGCGGCCCGCCGGCTCCTCGTGGCCCTTCAGCTCCTTCATCGCGGTCAGCAGCGAACGACAGCGGCCGTCCTCGAGGCGCGCGATCCCGTCGGCGCGGGCGATGCCGGTCTCCAGCTCGAACCAGACCTCGACCTCGCCGTCGTCGGACGTTGCCTCGGAGCGGTAGGCGACCCGGCACGGGCCGGCCTGGGCCAGGGTGGCCCCGAGCATCCGCTCGATCGCCGGCCGGCCCTCCATGGTCGCGACGTCCCAGGTGTAGCAGAGCAGGTCGCGCCAGCAGCCCGCCTCGTCGAACAGTCCGGCCACGGCATCGGCGTCCTCCGCCGCCAGCGCCGCCGCGAACCGGTCGAGCCACTCCCTGCCGGCGCCTCCGCCGGCGGTCCCCTGTTGCATCGATTCCCCCTCTTGTCCCTGCTGCCGGCCGCCGGCGGGCCCCCTTCAGTCCCCCAGCGGCTCCATCTCGCTGCCCAGGCGATGGCTCTGGGCGTTGTACTTGATCCGGCGCAGCGCCTCGCGCGCCGGATCGCCGATCCGATAGCCGGTCGCCGCCGCCATCAGGTCGATCACCGCGAGGAAGGCGAAGCGGGCCGCGGTCGGCGTCAGGATGTCCGGGTACTCGCGCACCGACACGGTCAGCGCCACGTCGGCGGCACGGGCGAGGTCGGTGTCCGGCGCGGTCACGGCGATGCCGCTGGCGCCATAGTGCCGGGCGATCTCCACCGCCTGCACCACCTCGCGCGTCCGGCCGTTGGCGGAGACGGCGATCACCACGTCGCCCCGGCCGAGGGTCGAGGCCAGCATGCGCATCATGTAGGGGTCCCAGCACGAGGAGACCGAGACGCCGTAGCGGAACAGCCGGAACTGCACCTCCTGGCACAGCGCGACCGAAGACCCGCCGAGCCCGAACGCCACGACCTGGCCGGCCCCGGCGATCAGGTCGGCCTCCCGTTCCAGGGCCGCGCGGTCCAACTGGCGTTCCACGTCGGAGAGGGCCCGATGCGCCTCCTGCAGGATCGAATGCCAATAGGCCGGTCGGCCGTCGTCGCTCGAAGGTTCCGTCATCGGCGCCAGGTAGAGGGACCCGACCACCAGGCTCTGCGCCAGCCGCAGCTTGAAGTCGCGGACGCCGCGGCAGCCGACCGAGCGGCAGAATCGGGTCACCGTCGGCTCGCTGACCCCGGCGCGCCGGGCGAGGTCAGCGTTGGACGCGTCGATGGCGAAGGCGACGTCGGCAAGCACCACGTCGGCCACCCGACGTTCGGACCGCCGCAAGCCGGCATACAGGTCCTTGATGCGGGAGATCACGTCGTCGACGGGAGGCCCCGAGGGCCGGCCGGACGCCTCGTGCGCGTCGGGCTCCTCGGCGAGGGGCCGAAGGGCCCGGTTCCTCTGCGCCATCCGTCGTCCTCCGATCCTTGGATGTCCTGGCCGGCGAAGGTCGCGTCGGCGAAGGCCGCGCCGGTCGGCGGCGGCATTCGGTCGCTAAGTTACCCACACTACGGGCGCACGGGCACTGTGCGTCACTTTCCTGCGCGTTCGGTACGCTGTCAATACGATAGCGATCCGTGCGCTTGACACCAAGGCAGGAAAGTTACACGCTTCATTTGTCGGAGGATTCCGGGGCAAGAAGCGCGCAAGCGGGCAAACCGCGCCCAAACCGGACTCGCCGGCATCGGAAGGGGATGCGTCAGGGAGTCGACGGGACGCCGATGGGGGATGGTGCACGCAAGCTCGTGGTGCGGTCGGCCACGAAGATCTACCATACGGATTCCGGCGACCTGCTGGCGCTCGAGGACTGCAATCTCGATGTCCGCGACGGCGAGATCGTATCGATCGTCGGCCCGTCCGGCTGCGGCAAGACCACGCTGCTGTGGTCGATGTCGGGACTCCATTCGCTGACCCGCGGCGAGGTCCTGCTCGACGGTCGGAAAATCACCGGCCCGCACCCCGACATCGGGATCGTGTTCCAGGAGGCGAACCTGCTGCCCTGGCGCAATCTCGAGGACAACATCAACTTTCCCTTCGAGATCAAGCGCCAGCAGCCGGACCGGGAGTGGATCGCGCACCTGCTGCATCGGGTCGGGCTGGACGGGTTCGGCGGCAAGTTCCCGCGCGAGCTGTCCGGCGGCATGCAGCAGCGCGCGGCGATCGTCCGGGCACTGTCGCTCAAGCCCACCGTCCTCCTGATGGACGAGCCGTTCGGCGCGCTCGATTCCTTCACCCGCGAGGAGATGAACCGGCTGGTCGAGGAGATCTGGCTGGAGACGCGCACCACGATCGTCTTCATCACCCACTCGATCGAGGAGGCGATCTTCCTCTCCGACCGGATCATCGTGCTGAGCCAGCGGCCGGGCACGGTCGCCCATGTCTACGACGCGCCGTTCCCGCGCCCGCGGTCGCTGGAGATCATGGCGACGCGCGAGGTCTTCGACCTGATGAACGCGATCAAGATGGAGATCATGGGCAAGCAGTCCTCGCTGGCCGGCGGCAGTGGCGCCCGCCCGCGCGAGGCCGGCGTGGAGGGGCTTTCCCGATGAGAGACGGCGACGAGATTCCCCAGTTCGGCGGTGGCGGGGGCCAGGGCGGCAGCGGCGTCAGCCTGAGCAACCTGTCGGCCTTCGGCGGCCGCAAAGGCGCCCGGACGACGGCGGAGGTCCTGGCGATCATCGCCACGGCGGTGGTCATCATCGGCGGGCTGGAGCTGGCGCTCTGGCTGTTTGAGGTGCCGCTCTACATCATGCCGCCGCCCAGCGCGATCGCCGCGGCGCTGGTGACCGAGTTCCCGCTGATCGCGCCCCATCTCGGGCACACGCTGATCGAGCTCGGCGCCGGCTTCGCCATCGGCTCCTCGATCGGCCTGATCCTGGCCGCGGTGATCACCCAGTTCCCGTTCGCGGAAAAGATCATCGCGCCCTACATCCTGATCCTGGTGACGACGCCGATGCTGGCGCTGGTGCCGCTCCTGATCCTGCGCTTCGGCTTCGGCTACGAGCCGCGGATCATCGCGGTGGCGCTGGCCTCGGGGCCGATGGTGATGATCAACTCGGCGACCGGGTTCCGCCGGGTGGACAGCGCCAAGATCGCGCTGGCACGGTCCTACGGCGCCAGCACGCTGCAGATCTTCTGGAAGATCCGCGCGCCGATGGCCCTGCCGATGATCCTGGTCGGGCTGATGATCGGTGCGATCTTCGGCCTCCTGACCGCGGTCGGGGCCGAGATGGTCGGCGGCGGCTTCGGGCTGGGCAACCGGCTGACGACCTACGGCTCAATGATCCAGATGCCGCAGTTCTTCGCGGTGGTGCTGGTGCTTTCGATGCTCGGCATCCTGATCTACCTGATCTTTTTCCTGCTCGGGAAGAAATACGCGAGCTGGCAGACCTGACGCGGGCCGGCCGGCGACCGGCACCGCCCGCGTCCATCAGCAAGAGGGGGGCAATCATGAAGACGACCGACACGAAAACCGCCGGTGGTCCGGCGACCACGCGGCGATACTTCCTCCAGGTGACCGCAGGCGGGGCGGTCGCGGCGACGGCGCTCGGCGGCTCGGGCCTCATGTCGCGCGCCTTCGCTCAGTACGATCCGTTCGTCTGGATCTCGCCGCGCGGCACGCTGGAGGTGCTGGACGACTATCCCTACTGGGCCGGCAAGGCGATGGGGTATTTCGGCGACCTGCCGACCGAGATGCAGCCGGGCCCGTCCGACGGCACGGCGACCGTGAAGTTCGTCGACGTCGACCAGGCCGACATGGGCTTTCCGTCGCCCGGCGTCTTCTCGTTCGCGATCGAGAACGGCATGGACCTGATCTCGGTCTTCCACATGGGCGCCCGCGACACGTTCGGCTTCGCCTTCCGCGAGGGCGAGGGCCCGCAGGACATCAAGGACATCGAGGGCAAGACCATCCTGCTCGGCTCCGCGGCCTGGCAGTCCATCAGCGATCCGCTGCTGGCCGCCCAGGGCGTCGACATCTCGACCATCGAGTATGTCGAGGCCGGCTGGCCGACCTGGGGCACCGCGCTGGCCGCCGGGCGCGGCGACGCCGCGCTGTCCTGGGAGGGGCTGCGCGCCGAGTGGATCGCGACCGGGCTCGACTTCGAATACTGGCTGGGGGTCCAGCACTCGCCGCTCCCGGCCAACACCTTCGTCGTCCGCCGCGAGGACTACGAGGATCCGGAGAAGCGGGCGTTCCTGGAGCAGTACCTGCGCGGCTGGGCGATGGGGCTGGAGTTCGGCTACCAGAACCCGCGCGCGGCGGTGGAGATGGTCTTCGAGCAGTTCCCGACGCTGGCCAGCAATGTCGGGCCGGAACTCGGCACCACCTCGATCCTGCAGCAGATCAACGTGTTCCGCGGCGACATGGACCAGCGCGAAGGCTGGGGCTGGCACGACATGGAGAGCTGGCAGGCGTTCTTCGACGTGCTGCACGAGATCGGCCAGATTTCCGAGCCGGTCCAGGCCGAGGACGTGCTGACCAACGAGCTGATCGGCCCGGCCAACGATTTCGACCACGAGAAGGTCAAGGCCGACGCCGAGGCCTACGAACTCTCGGAGGAGATGCAGGCGGTCGACGTCGAGACGATCCGCGCCGGCCTGTTCGACGCCGCGATCTGACAGCCTGCCCGCCGCGAGACCGTGCCGGGCGGTGCGCCGCCGCCCCGGCCGGCCTCGCCGATGCCGTTTCCGAAGGGACGTGAGGAATGCCGGACAAGGTCAAAGTGCTGGTCGTGGGTCTGGGCAACATGGGGGCCTCCCACGCCAGCGCCTATCACCGCCTGGACGGGTATGAGATCGTCGGGCTGATGAGCCGGACCATCAAGCAGAAGACGCTGCCGGAGGAGCTGCGGGGCTATCCTCTCTACGAGGATTACGAGGAGGCTCTCGGGGCGGCCAAACCCGACGCCGTGTCGATCAATACCTGGCCGAACACCCATGCCGACTATGCGCTGAAGGCGTTCGATGCGGGCTGCCATGTGTTCATGGAGAAGCCGCTGGCCACCAACATCGCCGACGCCGAGAAGGTCGTCGCCAAGGCGAAGGAGACCAACCGCAAGCTGGTGCTGGGCTATATCCTTCGCGTGCACCCGTCCTGGGTGAAGTTCATCGAGATCGGCCGCACGCTCGGCAAGCCCCTGGTGATGCGCCTGAACCTCAACCAGCAGAGCAGCGGCCCGGCCTGGCACTGGCACAAGAACCTGATCGACAGCCTGATCCCGATCGTCGACTGCGGCGTGCACTATGTCGACGTGATGTGCCAGCTGACCGGAGCGAAGCCGGTCCGGGTCCACGGCATCGGCGCCAAGCTCTGGGCCGAGGTGGACAAGCAGAACTACGGCCACCTGCACGTCACTTTCGACGACGGGTCGGTCGGCTGGTACGAGGCCGGCTGGGGCCCAATGATGAGCGAGCAGGCGTTCTTCGTGAAGGACGTGGTCGGGCCGAAGGGGGCGGTGTCGATCGTCGCCGGGTCGTCCGGCGCCGACGAGACGGCGGAGCTGTCGGATTCGGCCGACATCGACCGGCACACCAAGACCGACACGCTGCAGATCCACCATGCCGACGTCGATCCGGAGACCAAGACGTTCACCCGGCGCGACGATTTCCTCGACATGCAGGACGAACCGGGCCACCAGGATCTGTGCGACCGCGAGCAGGAGTTCTTCCTGAAGGCGATCCGCGAGGACCTGGACCTCAGCGAATCGATGGCGGCGGCGGTCAACAGCCTGCGCATCGTCCTCGCCGCCGAGCAGAGCATCCAGGAAGAGCGAGCGGTGACGCTGGACTAGGGCAATTCCCGAACTGATGGAATCATCAGTTCGGGAAAAATTACCCTATCTTCAAAGGTCTAGAGCAACTTATCTGCGCGGCTTGGGGCGCAGGTTGCTCTAGGGCACCGCCGGGCAGCCGGCAAACCGCCGCGCCCGGCTTGGGGGTGCGACGGTTCCTCCGGTCGGCATCACTGGCCCATCAAGTCGGACCAGTAGGTGTCGACCCGCTGGCCGACGTCGGAGGCGGAGAGTTCCTCCGGGTCGTCCTCCTCGAATTCGGGGGCGTCCTCGAACGCCTCCTCGGTCACGTCGAGGACGAAGTCATCGCGATAGGGCAGCGGCGTCACCCTCAGCCTGTCCCACGGCACCGGGGTCAGGTCCTCGCCGATGCCGAGGAAGCCGCCGTCGGACATGAGGACGTAGCGGATCTCGCCAGAGCCGGGATCGACCAGCCGGCCCTCGATCTCACCGAGATATTCGCCGTCCGACGTGCGCAGCTGCGCGTCATCGATGAAGTCCATCTCCAGCGAGCCCTCGAGCTCGGTGACCGGCACGGCCGCGCTCAGGCGATCGGCCCGCCATTGATCGACCTGGACCCCGGTCAGGTCTGGCACCGCCACGTCCTCGTAGTGCCGGCGCATGTCCTGGATGCCGGAAACGATGGCCTGGCAGGTCTCGGAGTCGCCTCTCATGCCGAACACATAGGCGGCCCGCATGGCCACCCCCATCTGCCCGCGCGGCGTCGCGAGCGTACCGGCGGCGCCCGTCGTCGTGCCGACGCCGTAGCCGGTGGGGCCAATCCGGCCGTAGTCCATGTCGAGGAGTTCGGCGTTGAGTTCGGCCAGTTGGGCAAGGCACTGTTCGGCCGGCTGGGGCTGATCCGTCTGCTGGTTGTCCTGCGCAGCGGCTGCGCTGGGCAGCGTCAGCGCCAGCAGCGCGGCGATCGGCAGGGTCGGACGGATGGTCATGGGACCTCCTGCGGTCGTCTGTTGCATTTCGCTCTCGACCGGGAGAACGATCGCGGCGCAGGGGAGTTCCCTCAGGTCCCCGACCGTGGGCACGATCCAGCGGCAAAGCAATGCACCGCCGTGTTGACCATCAATCAGATGAGGTCATCCCGCGAAGGTGGAGACCTTCATGGACATCGCACGCCGCGGCAGGAGCGGCCCTGGCGTGGTGTCCGCTGGCGCGGGCATGGCCTCGGGTTCGAGGGTGCGCCGACGGCGCCTATGACAGCCAGCGCATCAAGCCCAGGCTGATCGCCGGGAAGGCGACCAGGAGGACGACGCGCACGATGTCGGAGGCCAGGAACGGCAGGACGCCTCGGATCGTCTGGCTCATCGGCACGTCGCGGGCCATCGAATTGATGATGTAGAGGTTGAGCCCTATGGGCGGCGTGATCAGCCCGACCTCCACCACCACCAGCGCCAGGATGCCGAACCAGATCGCGGTCTCCTCCGGCGTCAGCCCGAAGTCGAGGCCCATCACGATCGGGAAGAAGATCGGGATGGTCAGCAGGATCATGCTGAGCGAATCCATCACGCAGCCCAGCAGCAGATAGGCGACCAGGATCAGCGACAGGATCAGGAACGGCGGCAGGCCGGAGGCGCCGATCGCCTCCGCCGCCATCTGGGGCATCCGGGTCAGCGCCAGAAAGACGTTCAGGAGGTCGGCGCCCAGGATGATCAGGAAGATCATCGCCGTGCTGACCGCGGTCTGGGCCAGACAGTCGATCAGCCCGTCCAGCCGCATCCCGCCCTTCCAGACGGCGAAGACGAGCGTCGCGAAGGCGCCGACCGCCGCCGCCTCGGTCGGGGTGAAGATGCCGCCGTAGATGCCGCCGATCACCAGCAGGAAGACCAGGGCCACCGGCCACACCTCGACCATGCTGCGGAGCTTCTCGCCCCGGTCCGCGCGCTCGGCCACCGGGCCCGCCTCGGGTTTGAACCGGACATAGACGGCGACCGCGACCATGTAGCCGACCGCCGCCAGGATGCCCGGCACGAACGCCGCCATGAACAGCTTGGCGATGTTCTGCTCGGTCAGGATGGCGTAGATCACCAGCACGATCGACGGCGGGATCAGGATGCCCAGCGTCCCGCCGGCGGCCAGCGTGCCGGTGGCGAGCGAGCCGGCGTAGCCGAACTTGCGCATCTCCGGCAGGGCCACCTGGGCCATGGTCGCCGCGGTGGCGAGGGAGGAGCCGGCAATCGCGCCGAAGCCGGCGCAGCCGCCGATCGCCGCCATGGCGAGGCCGCCGGGCCGATGCCCGACCCACACCCCGGCGGCCCGGAACAGCGCCCGGCTCATCCCTGCCTTGGTGGCGAAATGGCCCATCAGCAGGAACAGCGGCACGATCGACAGGGTGTAGCTGGAGAACCGGTCGACCGCCGCGGAGTTGAGGTAGGCCAGCAGCGGCTTCCACCCCGCGATCGCGGCATAGCCGCCGATGCCGACCACCAGCATGGCGACGCCGATCGGGATCCGGAGCGCCAGCAGGACGAACAGCACCGCCAGCGCGATCAGCCCGGCCTCGATCCCCGTCATGCGCGGTCTCCGCCGCCGCGTGCACCGGACGCCTCGCGCAGATCCATCGCCATGCAATACGCGCAGACGACGGCCAGCACGGCGGTGAACAGGGCGGCCGGGACATAGACCCACCAGATCGGCCAGCCGAGGATCATCGTCGTCTGCTGGTATCGCGCGCCGACCATCTCGACTAGGGTCCCGCTCATCCGCCAGGCCAGGACCACGGCGATGGCGAAATAGAGCAGGTCGCCGACGAAGGTCAGCAGCGCCCGGTTGCGCGGCGAGGCGTTGGCGGTGAAGAAGTCGACCGCCACGTTGCCGCGCATCAGCTGGCAATAGGGCAGGAAGGCGAAAACCGCCGCCGCGGTGCCGAGCTCCACCAGTTCGAAGTCGCCGCTGAAGGGTTGGATCAGCCCGGACAGGAACGGCACGTCGACCAGCGCCCGACCGGTGATGCTGTAGACCACCAGCACCACCAGCGCCAGCAGCACCAGACCGCCGGCCAGCGCCAGCCCTCGGGTGACACGATAGAGCAGGCGCCCGACTGGATCGACCGGGGCGCCGAGCGGGCTGTCGGTGTCGGGCACGAAGGTCCTCAGTCGTCGACCTGGGCCGGATGCGCTGCGGCGAGTCGGCAGGCCGCCTCGTCGAGCGCCGGCCCGTCATAGCCCAGTTCGCGCGGCGATGCGATCCATTCCTGCGACACCAAGGGGCGAAGGACCGGTCGGCATTCGCGGGAATGACGTTAAAGAATTGATATTGTAAATAAAGACGAGTGATGCCCGCGATGGCGGGCACCTCCCCGGCAAGGGCCCTCCCGCGGCGACGCGCACCGTCCACAAAGGTCCCCGCCTTCGCGGGGATGGCCTCACCAAATTGATATTCCACCAAGAATCCGGTCAGATCGCCTCGAAATACCGCGCCCTCTCGGTGTCGGGTATCCGGCGGCGGATCGCCTCGGCCTCGGCCCGGCGGGAGCGGGCGTAGTGCTCGACGAAGGCGTCGCCGAACAGGTCGCGGGCATCGGCGCTGGTGGCGAACCGCTCGGCCGCCTGTTCCAGCGTGGCGGGCAGGGCCCGCCCCGGCGGCACGTCCGCGTCGTAGCCGGAGCCCTCGACCGGCGCGCCCGGGTCGAGCCCCCGCTCCAACCCCAGGCAGATCGCCCCGACGGCGCCGGCCAGGGCGAGATAGGGGTTGGCATCCGCCCCCGGCAGCCGCAGTTCGATGCGCTGCGCCGCGCCGGCCGACGGGATCATCCGGAACGCGCAGGTACGGTTGTCGACGCCCCAGCCGGCCCAGGTCGGTGCCCAGAAGCCCGGGATCAGGCGGCGGTAGCTGTTGGTGGTCGGCGCGGCCAGGACCGCGAGCTCCGGCGTCGCCGCCACCAGCCCGCCGAGCGCCGCCGACAGGGCCGGCGGCAGATCGCCGCCCCGGCCGCCCGCGAAGGCCGGGCGCCCTTCCCGGTCGATCAGCGACAGGTGGACATGCCCGGACTGGCCGGGCCAGTCGTCGGACCACTTGGCCATGAAGGTCGCCATCCGGCCCCGGCGCTGGGCCATGGCCTTGACCATGGTCTTGAACAGAACCGCCCGGTCCGCCGACTCCACCCCGTCGGAAACGGCCAGCGCCGCCTCGATCACCCCAGGACCGGTCTCGGTGTGCAGCCCTTCCAGCGGCAGGCGCATCGCCGTGCAGGTCGACAGGATCTCGTCATAGGTCTCGGCATGGACGGTCTCGCGCAGCACCGAATAGCCGAAGGAGCCGGGCGTGATCGGTTTCAGGCCGTGCCAGCCCTTGGCGCGGGCGCCGTCCGGCGTCTCGTCGAACAGGAAGAACTCGTATTCGAACCCCGCGCGAACCCGGTAGCCCAGCCGCTCCAGCCGGTCGAGCACCCGGAGCAGCGCCGCCCGCGGGCAGACCGCCGCCGGCCGTCCCTCGAACTGCCCCTGGACCAGCAGGCCGCCGGGTTCGAACGGGATCGCGCGGGCGCTTTCCGGGAGCAGCCGCACCGTGGCGTCGCGAAACCCGCTGTCCCAGCCGGCGAAGGACGGACCGTCGAACACCGCGTCATCGATGTCCCAGCCGAACAGCACCTCGCAGAACCCGAACCCGTCGCCCAGCGCCTTCAGAAGCTTGTCGACGCCGACATACTTGCCGCGCAGGACCCCGTCCCAATCGACGACGTAGAGCTTGGCGTGGCGCAGGCCGGCGGTCCGGACGTGGCCGGCCAGCGCCTGGGCGTCGGCGAACGGCCCGACCGGCCCCGCCGGAGCGGCGGGATCCCGGGGGTCGGCGGCGGCGTCAGGCAAGATCGAACACCTCCGCCATGCCCATTGCCCGGATCGCGCGATAGTCGCGCTCCAGCGCCGCGATGTCCTCGCCGACCAGGTAGACGATGCCGGGGGTGGAGTAGAGATCGCGGGTGGGCCGGATTTCCGCCCCCACCGGCGCGAAGCCGACCGCGTCGGCGAAGGTCGGCAGGGCACGGATGCGCTCCAGCCCGGAATGGCCGGTGACGCGGCCGGCCACGTCGCTGAGCAGCGACACGATCCAGGCGGGCCTCCGCGGCCGGTACGGGTCGTTGCCGGCGACGTAGTCGCGGAACCCCTCCGGGTCGGCGTAGCGCAGGGCGGTCAGCGCAACGTGGTCGTGGCCGAGGGCCTGCAGCGTCGCCGGGCGGGACATGCTGCCCTGCATCCGGGCGCCGCATTCGATCAGCACCGGGCCGTCCTCGTCCTCGAACACCTCGACATGGGCCGGGCCGTGGCGCACGCCGAGCGCCGCCAGCACCTGCCGGACATAGGCCCCGAGCCGGAGGGCGACCGGGTCGCCCCCGTCCAGCAGCACCTCGTGGGAGCAGATCGAGCCGGCGCCCGGCACCTCGACGGTCTCGTAGGTCCAGCACTCGGCGATATAGGCCTCGCCGTCGATCGACACGGTGTTCACGGTGAACTGCCGGCCCCGGATCCGGCGCTGGGCCAGCGCCTTGTCGTTGAAGCTGCCCATGGAGTTGAAGCGGCCGACGATGGCGGCCATCGCCGTCCGGACGTCGCCCGGCGTGCGGCAGAAGAAGACGCTGTCGGTGCCGGCGCTGTCGCGCGGCTTGATCACCGCTTCGGGAATCCGGTGCTCGGCCATCCAGGCGATCACCGCCTCCGGATCGTCCGCCAGCGTCTGCTCGATCCGGCGGAGGCCCGCCGCCGCCAGCGCCTCGCCCATCGCGAACTTGTCGCGCCTCGCCAGGCTGAGCGCGGTGCCGTTGCCGGGCAGGCCCAGGCGCTCCGACAGGGTGTCGGCCATCATCACGCGGATTTCCGCGCCCGGGATGCAGAACTCCGGCTTCATCTCGGCCGCCTGCTCGACCACGGCGTCGAGATTGCCGTCGACCACGAACTCGTCGGCGAAGGCTTCGGTGGGCTTGCTCTTGGCGACATAGACCGGCAGATCCGGCCGGCTCTGCACGTGGACAGTGCGAAGCCCAAAGCCCGCGAGGGCGGCGGGCAGGTGGCGGCCGGTGGAAACGGCGTCGACCACGAGGCAGGTCCGGGCGGTATCGGCGGTCATTGCGGCACGCGTCGGTAATGGGCAAGGAAGGTAACGACGCCCAGCAGCAGGATCGCGACATTGGCGGCGAGGGTGTAGGGCGACTGCTCCAGCCGCTGGTCGAATTGCTGGAGCAGATAGGTGACGAGCGGCGAGCTCAGGATGATCATCTTGCAGACGAACGGCTCCAGCCGCTTGATGCCCTGCTGGATCAGCCAGATCGGCACGATCACCGTGCTCAGGGCCAGCAGGACGGCGGCGACCAGATGGTCGGACACCACCGTCCGTGCCGCGTCGAAATCGACCCAGACCACGAGGACGAGGATGACCAGATAGAATCGGTGGCTCAGCATCTGGCCGCTGGTGACCTCCAGGTCGTAGAGCCGCTTGATGATGACGCTGGTCCCGGCGATCGCCACGCCGCCCAGGATCGACGCCGCTACGCCGATCGCCGTGCCTGAATCGAGCGCCATGCCGGTCCGCCCGCTCATGGTCACCCAGACCAGGTAGAGCGCGATCGGCACGACCGCGACCGAGATCAGCTTGTCGCTCTGGAGGCTGGGCGCGCCGCGGCGGATCAGGGCGTTCAAGACCACGGTCGCGATCGGCCCGATCGCGATGATCAGGCTGACCACGATCGCCGGCTCGACGAATTTCAGCCCCGCGAACAGGCCGATCCAGGCGCCGGCGGTCGAGACGTTGAGCAGCGCCATCATCCCCAGCACCGGCCGGGTGCGGGCGAGCCTGCCGCCCTGCGGCACCAGCCGGAACACCACCGTCACCAGCAGGAATCCCAGAAGCAGGGTGGCGACGAAGTCGATCTGCTGGAACAGGTGACCGGCGTACACCTCGCCGGCCGCGCCGACCAGGACATAGAGTCCGACATAGATGCCGCCGACAAGGAAGGCGGACTGTTCGCGGCTGGCCATGGCGTACCCAAATCCCCTCGAACGACGGGCGATCGTCCAGCCGGACCCTAGCCGGCGCGGCCCGGAGCCGGAGCGGCGCGCTCGGCGCGGGCCCGGCAGGCCCGGCCGAAGGCGGCCAGCAGCGCGGCGGACCGTGGGTCGCTCGCGGCATGCCATTCCGGATGCCACTGGACCGCCACCTGGAAGGTCGGCGCCCCGGTCACCGACACCGCCTCGACCAGTCCGTCCGGCGCCGTCGCCTCGACCGTCAGCCCGTCGCCCAGGTCGCGGACGCCCTGGAAATGCAACGAGCTGACCGGGATCGACGGGGCACCGAACACCGCCGCGAGGACCCCACCCGGGGTCAGCGCCACGTCGTGGGTCGGCAGGTACTGCTCGTCCCGCGGCAGGCTCAGGTCCTCGTGATGCTGCAGGCCCGGCATGTCGGTCGGCAGGTGGCGCCACAGGGTGCCGCCCTTGAGCACGTTGAGCTCATGCAGCCCGCGGCAGATCCCCAGCATCGGCAGGCCGAGGTCGAGCGCGGTCGCGACAGCGCGCAGGGCCAGCCGGTCGTGCCCGCGGTCGCGGCCGTCCGACGCTCCCTCCGGCAGGTCACGGTCCTCGGGGAGGCGGTCGGCGTAATACGCCGGATCCAGGTTGCTCTCGTCGCCGGTCAGCAGCAGTCCGTCGAGTCGCTCCAGCACCGAGAGCGGCCCGGCGCCCGGTGCGGGCTCGGGGCCGTCGGCGTCGTCGGTCGCCAGCACCACCACGTCCACCCCGGCGCCCCGGACCATCGCCTCGACGTATTTGCGGCGCAGCACCTCCCAGTGGACGCCGTCGTCGACGCGGCGGTTGGCGGTGATCGCCACCACCGGCCGCCGCGCGACGCTGATCCTGCCCGATCCGTCCATCGTCCCCTCCTGTCGGTGCCGTGCGCGGCCGTGTCGGTCATGCGGCAGCAGATGCCAGCCGATCCGCCGCGGCGGTCAGCCGGGCGATCGACTCGCGGCCGGTCCTGCCGCCCTCGCCGGCCTCCCAGAGGCGGCGGTTGCGCTCGACCAGCTGGCCGATGACGCTCTGCTGGCCCTCGGGGCCGCGGACGAACAATCCGCCCCAGGTCGCTGCCACGGCCGCGTAGGCCGGATCGCGCCTGCGAATGCGCTGCGCCTCCGGCAGCCGGTAGAACGGCACGCCCGGAGACAGGTGATGCTCCAGATGATACTCGTCATAGTTGACGCCGAACAAGAGCCACTCCATCCAGTTGCCCTTGCGGTTGCGCGTCAGATAGACGTTCTGGGTTTCGGTCTCGCACATCGGCGTGTGCTCGGCGAGTTCGATGAACCAGCCCAGGATCTGGAAGACGGTGAGGTATGGGACCACCCAGAACAGCACGATCTCCATGAGCGTCCCGGTCGCCAGGCCGACCGCGACGACGGCCGTCCAGAACGCCCAGAAGCCGATGACGTCCACCAGGAGGCCGGTGCGGTCGCGGGGCGCGTCGTCGTCGTCGCGCACCCGGAACCGGTTGACGAACAGGTACTTCAGGTAGGCGACCGTCGCGCCGCCCAGGATCGGCCGCCACACGATCCGCCAGAGATAGGTGCGCGGGTGGCAGACGTCGTAGGCCCCGGCGCCCAGGAAGAACTTGAGGTCCGGGTCGCGGGTCGGGTCGCCCAGATGCGGGTGATGCAGGTGGACGTGGCTGACGCGGTAGGCCCAATGCTTCTGGAACAGCGGATAGGCGGCGAACAGGATGCCGAGGGCGTAGTTCCAGCCCCTGGTCTTCGCCAGCGTCCGGTGCGCGGCGTCATGGGCTATGGTGGTCAGCCCGCGCTGCTGCGCCGCGATCGCCAGCACCGCCAGCGGGTAGAGCCACCAGCTGATCCAAAGCGTTGCCAGCGCGGCGCCGACGATCACGATCCAGTTCATCGCGATCCACAGCACCGGGCGCCAGTCATCCGGCCGCAGCCGTGCGATCTCGCGCATCACGTCGGGCTGGAACGCGAACGGGCGGTAGCGCCGGCCGGCCAGCGTCCACATCGGCGATCCGGTGCCGAACCCGGCATCGGCAGCGAAGGTCTCGGAGGAGGTTTCGGTCGTCATGACAGCCCTCGGGCTCCTTGGCGATCGAGAGGACCGGCCGCGCTCAGACGTGCTCGAGCGCGCGCTCCAGGTCGCGGATGATGTCGTCGGGGTGTTCCAGGCCGACGCACAGGCGGATTGAGCCGTCGAAGATGCCGGCCTTCTCTCGCGCCTCGCGCGGCATGGTCGTGTGGGTGGTGGAGACCGGATGGGTGATCAGCGAGCGCGCGTCGCCGACATTCGAGACGTGGTAGAGCAGCTGGACATGGGTCACGAGCCGCCGGCCCGCCGGTTCGCCGCCGATCACGTCGAACATCAGCATGGCGCCATGGCCGTAGTCGCCGCTCAGCGTGTCGTCGACGATTTCCCGCTCTCGCCCGCCGAACAGCCCGGGATAGGTGACCCGCTCGACCTTCGGATGGCGGCTGAGCATGTCGGCGACCTGCGCCGCATTCTCGCTGTGCCGCGCCATGCGCAGTGGCAGAGTCTCGATGCCCTGGATCAGCTGGAACGCATTGAATGGCGCGATCGCCCCGCCGGTGTCGCGCACCCAGGTCATGCGCGCCTTCAGGAGGTAGGCACTGCCGCCGAGGTCGTCGACATCGCCGATCGCGTCCGACCAGAGGATGTTGCCGTGGGCGTCGTCCGGGCCGGAAAACAGCGGGAACCGCTCCGGCTGGGCAGCGAAGTCGAAGCGGCCGGCGTCGACCACCAGCCCGGCCACCGTGGTGCCGTGGCCGCCGATGTATTTGGTCGCCGAATAGGTCGTGATTGCAGCTCCGCGCTCCCCCGGCCGGCAGACCAGCGGCGTGGTGGTGTTGTCGATGATCAGCGGCACCCCGTGGCGGCGGCCGATCTCGGCGATCTCGGCGATCGGGAACGGCACCAGCTTCGGGTTCGACAGCGTCTCGCCGAACAGGCAAAGGGTCCGATCGTCGATCTGCCGTTCGAAGCTGGCGGGATCCAGCGGATCGGCGACCCGCGCCTCGATCCCCATGCGGCGGAAGGTGTTGTGCAGCAGGTTCCAGGAGTTGCCGTAGAGGTAGGGCGAGGTGACCACATTGCCGCCCGGGCCGTGGCCGATCAGGTTGCCGATCGCGGTGAAGGTCGCCGCCTGTCCGGAGGCGGTCGCCAGGCTGTCGGGGGCCCCTTCGACCGCGGCCCAACGACGTTCCAGCGCCCGATTGGTCGGGTTGATGATGCGGGTGTAGGTATAGCCGTCGGCGCGGACGTTATAGACGTCCGCGATGTGCCCCAGGTCGCCCTCCAGCTCATAGGCGACGTTCTGGTAGATCGGCACGCTGACCGCCCTTGTGGCGGGATCGCTGCGGAATCCGGCGTGCAGGACGGCGGTCTCGCGCTTCACGGCAGGGCATCCTCGGACCGGGGACTGAGGGCGAACGCGCGGGCGGTGCGGATCCGCGCGGGAGCTGCCGCGGCGGCGAATTCCGCGACCGCCGCGATCAGGTCGTCGATCGTCTGCGGCTCGATCGCGCCCATGCAGCCGATCCGGAAGCTGGCGCTGCCGTCGTCGAAGCGGGCGTAGATCGATAGGCCGCGAGCGGTCAGATGCCCATGGAACCGGGCGAACGTCTCGGCATCGTCGATCAGCCCGGGCGCGCGGAAGGCGACGCAGACGGGCGAGCGCTCCGCCGCCGCGACCAGCGGCACCAGCCCGAACGGCGCCAGCCCGTCGATCAGCCGGTCGCGAACGGCCGCGAACCGTGTGGCACGCCGGGCGACTCCGCCTTCGGCTTCCAACAGGTCCAGCGCCTTGACGAAGGCCTGGACGACATGGGTGGGCGGCGTGCAGCGCCACTCCCCCTGCTCGCGAAAGCCGCGCCACTGGTCGGCGAGGTCGAGCACCCAGCTGGGCGGCGGGTCGGCCGGCGGCGCCTCAAGAAGCGCCCGGCGGACCACGGCGAACGCGATCCCGGGGGGTGCCTCCAGGGCCTTGTTGCCGCTGGCGACCAGGATGTCGAAGCCGTCGCGCGCCGCATCCACCGGCACGGCGCCGAAGCCGCTCATCGCGTCGATCAGGGAAATCAGGCCGTGTCGCCGCGCGATCGCCAGCAGGTCGCGATAGGGATTGAGGATGCCGGACGTTGTCTCGACCTGGACGAAAGCGAGATGGGTCGGCTTCGGCGCCCGGCGCGCGGCCAGTTCCACCTGCGCCAGGTCCGGCGCCTTGCCGACCGGGGCGGCGACGGCCCCGACATCGATGCCGCGGCGGCGCAGCAGAAGGCCGAGGCGCGAGGAATAGGCGCCGTTGTCGATCAGCAGCACCCGGTGCCCGGGCACCAGGAAGGTATTGATCGCCGCCTCGACGGCGAAGGAACCGCTGCCCTGGATCGGCACCACGTCATGATCGGGGGCGCCACCCGCAAGCGCCAGCAGGCCGCGTCGCAGCCGGTCGGTGACGGCCCGGAATGTCCGGTCGCGCGATCCCAGATCGACCATCATCGCCTGCTTGACGCGCGGATCGACGGCCAGGGGGCCCGGAGTCAGCAGCCGAGGCGAGGTCTGGGCGATATTGCTCACGATGACACCACCTGTCAGAAGGCAGGGGCGCCGAAATACAACCCAAATTGATGGGTGTCAATTAAAGATTCTATGATATCTAAACAGACATCCTATGGTACTGCACCTATGCGTGCATCATTTGACAAAATACACTCATGTTATGGATCGGATCTGTCGCGCCGCCGCCTCGCCGCGACTCGATCGGCAGGGCCGGCGTCCGTCACGCTCCGCTCACATGGCGGTCCAGCCGCCGTCCACCATCAGAGCGGATCCGGTGACCAGGGCCGAGGCGTCGGAGGCCAGAAACAGCACCGCCCCCATCAGGTCCTCCACCTGTCCCAGCCGGCCGAGCGCGATCTTCGACACAGCCCAGGTCCGGAATTCCGGGTCGGCCAGGAACGGACGGGTCAGCGGCGTCTCGATATAGGTCGGGCAAAGGGTGTTAACGCGGATGCCATGGCGACCGACCTCCCACGCCATCGCCCTGGTGAACCCATCGATCGCCGCCTTGGACGCGCAATAGACGCTCCGGTCCGGCCCTCCGACATGGGCCATCTGCGACGACATGTTGACGATCGATCCGGGAAGCCCGGCGGCGATCAGCCCCTCGGCCACGCGCGCCGCGACGAAGAAGGCCGCCCGGACGTTGAGGTCCATGATCGCGTCGTAGTCCTCTTCCGCGGTGTCGACCGCCTTGGCGGGCCGGTTGGTGCCGGCATTGTTGACCAGCACCTGGAAGGGCCCGCGTGTCGCAATGGCATCCCGAACCGCCGCCGTGTCCGTGACGTCGAGCACCACCGCCTCGGCCCGGCCGCCGGCATCCCGGATCGCGGCGGCCGCGTCCTCGATCTCCGCCTCCGTGCGCGCGGTCAGCAGCACCTCCGCCCCAGCCTCCGCCAAGGCGGCGGCGGCGGCCAGGCCGATCCCTCGCCCGGAGCCGGTGACGAGGGCCCGGCGACCGTCGAGGCGGAACGACGGTGTCCTTGGCAGCTCCATGGCGTTCCTCCCCTTCTGGGCGGCGCCTCCCTCGGCGTACCGATCGGTTGCGAATCGGCAAGTCCGGCGCTCCCGGAAGACCGCTATAGCGGCCGGCGGACCGGTTTGGAAGATGCCGGCCCGATGCCGCCGGCGCCGGCCGGCCTCAAGGGAACCGTCGGCGCTCCGCACGTGTTCGATCGGTACCGGAATGCCAGGAGGGAGTCCCGATTCCATGCAGCCCGACAACGGACGCGGCAGACCTGACGCCAACGACACCGCGAAGACCGACACCATCGAGCGCCCGGCGGTTCAGAGATCCGTCTGCCCGCCCGGGGAAAAGCCGCTGTCGCTGGCGCTGAGCCGCTGGAGCGGCGACGGGACGTCCTCCGGGACCGCCTGCGGGACCGGGGGCCGGTGACGCCGCGCCGCGCCCGAACCGGCCGCTCCGCCGCCCTCACGACCGCGGCGCGGTCACACCGCTTCAAACGAGACGGCGGCGACGATCATCGCCACCTGACCGTCCTCGCCCAACAGGGGCAGGCGGACGATCTCGTACTCCAGGAAATCCGGCTCGACCCATTGCGACCGGCCGCGCGACGCCACCGGCCGCCGCTGGCACGCACAGCGTGTATAGGCATCGACGATGCGCTGCCAACTGTCGCCATAGCCGCAGTCTTCGAAATCCAAACCCGTATAATCGCGGCGCAGGCTTTCGGTGATGTGGGTTCCGACCAGCCGATGGCGGAAGCGGGGCACGCGGTCGGTCTGCCACCGGACGTCCGCCAGCAGCAGATGGGGCAGGACGCGGGGGCCGAGCGCCAGCGGATCCAGATCCGACCGGCGCGGCAGGCCCGCCCTGTCGGCCGCCTTGCGCTGCCACCACGCCAGCATGGCGCAGACCGGAGGAGCGGTCAGGGCGGCAGGATCGATCTCGGCATGGGACATGAACACGGGGCGGCGATACTGCGACTGGCTGAACCGAGAGGACGACACGGTGCGGCGACCGCGTCTGTCCATCATGGCATGATTCGGCATGCCTTTGCCTTAACCGTGCATGTGTACTGTTAACAATCCGTCTCAGTTGATCGGCCAGGCCGCTTACGCCCCCATTGCCGGACCACGGCTCGACGCTCGACCGAAGCGATCAGGAACGTTGCCATGACGGCCCCAACCGATCCTGCCGCCGCCCGCCGCCCCGATGGCACCAGCGGGACCGGCGGCACCGGCGCCGACGCGAAGACGCTGCGCGACGTGCGGGACCGCGTGGCCCGGTTCCGCAGGCTCTCCGACGGCCTGCTGTTCGGCTATGTCGGCCTCGATGCGGTGACCGGACTGCTGCCCGGGGTGGGCGCCCTCTATTCCGCGGGCGGCGGCCTCTGGCTGCTCCGCCAGGCGGTCCGCGCCGGCTGCACCCGGCGGACGATGGGCTACGGCATCGGGCTGGTGGCGGCCGACGTCGTGGTCGGCGCGCTGCCGGTCCTGGGGGACCTCATGGACGTCTTCCTGCGCAGCCACGCCTGGTTCGCCGGCCGGATCCTGGAGGAGATCGACGACCGGCTGGCGGCCCACGACGGGCCGGCCCCGGCGGCGGCCGGTTCCCTGGCGCGACGCGACCGACGCCGGGCCGCCGGCGCGGCCATGACCGTCGCGCTGGTGCTGCTGGCGGCCTGGCTGATCGCCTGAGCCTGCGGCCTGAAGAAGGACAGCGACCGGCATCACCCCGCGCCTGTCGGTAGCGCGTGAAGATGTCCGATGTTCGTAGCACATCATTTGTCCGCTCTGTTCCGGTTTTGAGCCTTTGGCGGGCCGGCCGGCCCGCCAAAGGCTTCGGGGCTGCGTCGA